>Ga0268298_10003748_pt1 | contig 15269 bp, 15 predicted proteins | sample WWTPWeurt_MetaG_FD_194462 | JGI IMG/M metagenome (GOLD analysis project Ga0268298, IMG submission 194462) | Activated sludge microbial communities from WWTP in Nijmegen, Gelderland, Netherland - WWTP Weurt | ecosystem: Engineered > WWTP > Aerobic digester > Activated sludge | place... | reverse complement strand
ACTTTACAGGTAAGATTTCCGAAGACACCCCAATCAGAAAATGGACATTGGGCGAACATTTTATTTTTTGGTTTTCAAAAGCGGTGCATATAACCATTTTTATACTTATTCCTTCTTCGCAGGTTGGGCTTGGTCACACACTCATCGGCTATGTAATTATGGCCTCCTTTCTTGGCTTTATTTTGTCGAGCGTGTTTCAGTTAGCTCATATTTTTGAATCGAGTTATTTTCCGGTAGTACCCGAACCAAACAAACCAATGGATATTGAAACAGAATGGGCCGTGCATCAAATACGCACCACAGCCGATTTTGCCGCAGGAAGCAAAGTGCTCACCTGGTTGCTTGGCGGATTAAACTACCAAATGGAGCACCATTTGTTTCCTAAAATAAGCCATGTGCATTATCCGGCCATCCACCCAATAGTACTTGAAACCTGCAAAGAATTCGGGGTTGATGTTTTAGCTCATCCCACTTTAATGAGTGCCTTGCGTTCGCATACGCTTTACCTAAAAAAAATAGGTACTGCCTGATTAGTGACTACCGAAATTTTTCTCCCCTGCTTCAATACGCACGAGTAATTGATTTTCCTTAGGCGGAATGGGACAATAAAATCCGGTTGGGTTATACACGCAGTACGGATTATAAGCGTAATTAAAATCGATATTTACTTTTTCTTCTTTAGGAATTCGAAAATCAAGATACCTGCCTCCCCCATACGTTTCTTTCCCGTTAGTTAAATCGGTGAAGGGAATAAACAGGTAATCCTCCTGCCCTTTACCCGATGTTATTTCCGGACTCTGATATACTGAGAGCGTGCAGGCTGTTTGATGAATGGTAAAATATAATTCGCCATACTTTACATACACATACGAAGTATCGTTTGTGGCCGGCAATGCAAACGGCTTTTCACCGGATACTTTTTTAAATGCTGCTTCTACATTAAAAGCATCGTTTGCCGGAAAATAACTGAGCCCGGTAAATGAACCAATCTCCTTTTTAGGAAGCGGTGATGTATTCCAATCGCGAAACCGATCGTCCTTTTGGCCGCGGTGTGCATCAAGGCTTAATGCTTTTGCCTCGGATACAGGTGGTGCCGAACTGCAAGATGCAAAAAATGAGAGCACTGCACCCAGTGCAAATCCGGCTAATAAAGTTCTGTTTCGCCACATTGAAGTACGTCTTTACTCACCGCATCCTTATGAACCAAGGCGTAAATATGCATATTGGTTGTTTTCCATGAAGGATCTAATGCTACTGTATATTCCTTTTCAAAAACGCGTCCGGTTACAATAGGAGCATCGAGCAGGTTGCCGCTGAAACTGGTAATTAGTTTTCGCAACACGTGGTTATGCTCATAGTCGTGCACTACAATTCCGCCATCTTCCTGCAAATCGATCATATGGCTTTCAGTTAACCCCAGCGTAAGGTAATTAGAGTCGGTAGATGCGCTGTAGTAGGTTACTTTAACCCGTACCACCATTACATGCAGAACGGAATCGGTTACTTTTTTGGTGAATTCTATTTTGCAATTGGTTCCTGCGGCCAGTTCCTGACTTACCACGGTAGGCCATGTATTGTATTGTAAAATGGTACGTTCGCCATTCACTAATTTACGGTTGATAGCGCCTGCGGGCAAACCACCGGGCGTGCCAATTAATTGCATAATATTCCTGGCATCATCAGTTCTAAAATCGTACTTGCTTACTTCGGGAGGAGTACTATACGGAGCGCATAACGATTCAAATCCTGATGGGGCTGCCGGATGGAAAGCAACTACCACAACACGCCCTGGATTGCTGTTCTGCAGCAATTTTGCCTGTGCTTGCGCTTTCGGACAATTGGGGCATTTGACACCGGTAAAATCTTCAATTAATACATTTTTAAGTTGTGTACCTGCCTGCACACTTCCGTCAACATAGGTTGTATCAATAGGCGGAACGCTAAAATCAACAGCAGGTGGTTCTTCCTTACAAGAACTTAACCCTAAGAGAACAAATGCAATAATGCCCAACTTACCAAATATCTGTTTCATACTTCCGGTTATTAAAAACTTGTTGTTAAGGTAAAACGCAATCCGCTAAAAGCCGGCTCTACCCTGCATACACCTCCGGTACAATTTACTCCCTGCGGTTGCTTTACATAAGCCAGCGTAAAACGGGATGTTTTTAAAGTGTAGGCGGCAAAAAGGGTTGGGTAGTGTACCACTTTATTCGGAATGGTGTGAGAGGCCAGCCGGTGAGGTTTATTATTCACCATATCTCCTAACGAAAACGAATAATGCGGGGCCACATTAAATTCCACAAGTGCATTGGCAAAACTTCCTAAATCTTCTTTAGTATCCAGATATTGCCATTCAAACCGCATGGATTGGCGGGTAGAAAATTTGTAGGTAAATTCACCAAACGGAGTCAAGGTATGTACCATAGTAGCTGATGCATTATTCTCTAACCTGAACTGATTATAATTAACCGTTTGGAAACCGAGCATGGCTTTGAATTTTTTGGTGAATTTATGCTGTACATCAATGTACAGCTCTTCATAAAGTTTTTCTTTGTTCAGCCGCTCCACGTGCGAAGCATTCAGGTTAATGGTGGTTTTTTTATCGGGCGACCATACAATATCTCCCTGTATGGCCGATTCACCCAACTCCTGAACAACGGCATTGTAGCGGGCCAGCAGGCGATAGGTATTTTGACGGGTAAGCGATGGCAGGTAATTTAAAACTCCGTTTAACAAAACCTGGGTAGGAGCCACCCGAAACGAATATCCGTCAATGCGCTTATATTGAAAATTTGCACCAAAACCTTTACGTGAATAGGAAAGAGTTCCATAATAAATGCGTCCGTCACGCAATACAAAACGGGTGGTGCTGTCGTTGATATTGTCTTTTGTTTTCCCGCAATACTCTAAATTCATGCTTAAATTTTTATACCTGAGTGTTGCATAGCCGTTATAGGTAAATACATTGTATTTCGGATAAAAACGTTCGGCCAGCGGATAGGTGTTAATGGCACTCACAATAGTGTTCATGGTGTTTTGATCAATGGTTCGGTTTACCACCGAAGCACCCACTTCGAGTGAGGCATTTTCCGAAAGCTGAAAAGTATTTTCGGCATTTATCCCTTTCACCACTTCAGGGTATACATCAAAACGCAGCGTACCCGACCCTTTTAACTGACCCGTGAAGGCTTTCACTTTGAAGTTATCGGTAAAACTATAGGCAACCTTCACCCCGCGTATAGCGTAATCTATTCCAATATTCCGGTCTTCATAAGCTCTGAAAACCATTCCGCTTCCGTACTGGTCGTAAAAATATCCGGCTGTAATATTTAGTTTGTCAATATCCTTGCTTATTTGCCAAAAGCCTATTCCCTGTGCTGTGTAAGCTGCCTGCGGATTAATAAGCGGTGAATTATTAAACAAATCATAACGCAGCGCAAATGAAAATCCCGAATATTTATAGTTTAAAAACAACCAGGAATCGGCCGATGATTTTTCGCGCAAATACTGTGTGGTATTGGCTCCGATATTATCGTCACGCTGATAAAACTGGGAACTCAACTGGTAATTACCCGAAAATTGGCCTTTATCTTTTTTATCCTCGGTTTCCTGAGCCAAAGCCGCTGAAAACCAAGGCAAAGTTAAAAATACAAGTAGTCTCTTTTTCATTCAAATAGCAAGTAACAAGGCGCTAAGATAACAAGGCTCCCTTGAATTTAAAAACCGGTGCTATTTTTAATCCGTTAAAGGCCGTAAGTGGATAAGGTGATGCGAATATTTGCGCAACTATTCTATCTTTGCCGTATATGAAACTTTTACAAGGTAAAACAGCACTTATCACCGGTGCTTCGAGAGGAATTGGAAAAGGAATAGCAGAAAAACTGGCCGAAGCCGGTGCCAATATTGCCTTTACTTTCCTTAGTTCGGTTGAAAAAGCCAAAATTTTTGAAGAACAGCTATCTTCAAAATATGGCGTAAAAGTAAAAGGATACCAAAGCGATGCTGCCGGATTTACTGAGGCAGAAAAATTAGTGACGGATGTAGAAAAAGACTTTGGCTCCCTCGATATTTTAGTGAACAATGCAGGCATCACGCGCGACAACCTGCTGATGCGAATGACCGAAGCGCAATGGGACGAAGTGATTCATACCAACCTGAAATCGGTTTTTAACCTCACCAAGTTTGCTTCTAAACCCATGATGAAACAACGTGCGGGTTCCATCATCAATATAACCTCTATTGTGGGTGTTTCCGGAAATGCCGGTCAGGCTAATTACGCCTCATCAAAAGCCGGAATGATTGGATTTACCAAATCAATTGCTAAAGAATTAGGATCACGGGGTATAAGAAGTAACGCCATTGCTCCAGGTTTTATTGAAACCGAAATGACCGAACAAATGAAAGAAGAAGTAAAAAACGAATGGATAAAAGATATTCCTATGAAACGCGGAGGTACTCCGGGAGATGTGGCCAATGCCGTTTTGTTTTTAGCTTCTGATATGTCATCGTACGTTACCGGGCAGGTAATTCATGTGTGCGGTGGACTGGAAATGTAATTTCACTTCTTTAAAACACATTCGCACCGGTGCAGTTTAGCACGCAATTTCCGTGGTATTATATTCCTGTTTGCCTGCTGCTGGCAGCGGGTGGCGCGTGGTTGCTTTATAAATCGCATCCGTTTACCGATGAACAAAAAGCCAAACGCCCGTGGTGGGTGTGGACACTCACTTTTTTTCGCTTTACCACCCTTTTTGTACTGTGCTGCTTATTGCTTGAACCGCTTTTAAAATCGTATCAGCGGCATATTGAAAAACCCATCATCATCATTGCTGCCGATGCTTCCGAATCGGTAGTGGCCAATAAAGATTCTGCTTATTACCGCTCACGTTTAATGGCCTCTGTTCAAAAACTGGGGAATGAACTCGGAGGAGATTATCAGGTAGATTATTTTCAGTTTGGTCAGAAAGTAACTGCAGGTTTACCTGCCTCATTCAGCGAAAAACAAACCAACCTCTCGCATCTATTCAACGATCTTTTTAACCGGTACGACAAGCAAAATGTGGGAGCTGTGGTACTAACTACTGACGGCATTTACAATGAAGGAGAATATCCGCTCAATGAAGCCCTGCGGCTAAAAGCACCTGTTTTATGCGTTGCCCTGGGCGATACCAACCGGCAGCGTGATATAAAAGTGAGTAATGTGCGGCACAATCAGCTGGCTTATTTCGGCAACACGTTTCCGCTGCTCATCGAAACGGAAAGTAACAACTCGGCAGGGGGGCAATCGGTTTTGCAGGTAACAAAAAACGGGAAAAAGCTGTTTGAGAAAACACTTCAGTTTACTCAATCGCGTGCTTTTGGCAGTGAACAGATTTTTTTGCAGGCAGACGAAAAAGGCATGCAACACTACAAAGTGAACCTGAGCCGGATTAAAAATGAAATAAGTTACAGTAATAATGAATACGATGTGTTTATTGATGTGCTTGACGGAAAACAAAAAATTTTACTCTTAGCCCAGTGCCCGCATCCCGATTTGGGCGCAATCCTTTACAGCATTGAAAGCAATGCCAATTATGAAGTAAAATTGCAATACATAAGCGAAAATCCGAATCCAAACACCGAACCATACAGTCTGGTAATTTTACATCAGCTGCCGGGCGGCAACCAAAGCATACAACCCCTTCTCGACCAAATGCAAAACAAAAGGATTCCCGCACTTTTTATTGCCGGAACCCAGTCAAATATTCAGGCATTGAATTTATGCGGCACCGGGTACACCATAAACGGATTCAGAGGTATGCACAACGATGCCGAGCCTCAGGTACAAGCCATGTTTGGTTTATTTACGCTTGACGAATCGCTGCAAAAGGCCATTGGTAAATTCCCTCCGCTCAAAACTCCGTTTGGCACCTATGTTACCAAAGGAAGCAATGAAATACTGATTAAACAACAGCTCGGGAATATAACCACCGATATGCCACTAATTAGTTTTAACAAAAGCGGAGAAACTAAAACCGGGATTATTTTTGGCGAAGGTTTGTGGCGGTGGCGGTTAGCCGACTACCAGCAAAACAATAATCAGGAGACGGTAAACGAACTTTGGAGCAAGATGATACAATACCTGGCCGCTAAAGAAGATAAACGTAACTTCAGGGTACATCACAGTAAAAAATACTTTAACGAGAATGAACACGTAACTTTTGAGGCCGAATTATACAACAAAAGTTATGAGTTAATCAACGAAGCAGATGTGATGCTGGAGCTAAAAAACAGGCAAGGGAAAACCTATTCCTTCACGTTTTCAAAAGCCGGGAAAAGTTATTTCCTTGATGCCGGTTTGCTGCCTGCCGGTGCATATAGCTATAAGGCCACCGTACCGGTAAACGGGAAAAACGAAAGCGTGAGCGGTACTTTTTTGGTAAAGCCGTTAGTAGCCGAATTGCTTAATACCCGGGCCGACCATCAGCTGCTTACCGAGCTGGCCGATGAAACCAAAGGAAAACTTTTTTATCCGAATGAGCTGGACCGGTTAAAGGAATTTATTAAAACCAGCGACACCATTAAGCCCGTTGTTTACCGACAGGAGGAAATAATGGATCTGATAAATCTGAAAAGTGTTTTTGCCTTAATCCTCACCCTGGTTTCCATTGAATGGTTTATCCGAAAACGTAACGGAGCCTATTAAAAAATTCAACTTCCTGTGTGCAAAGTTTTTTAAGCAGAAACGAAGAATATTCGCTTAATTTTGCCCTATGAAACAGCTCATAACATTTACAGGCCTTTATTTTCTTTCACTGGCCGCTTTCTCCTTCTCCAAGATTGTAAAAGAAGAAAGTTTTCATATATCCACTATTAAAAACATTACCGCAAGCAGTTCGGGTGGCAATTACACCATCAGTAAATACAGCGGAGATTCTATTGTAGTGCGGGTAAGTCTGGAGTGCAAAGATCTGGAAGCTTACAACAGTTTTACCATGAAATATATGGTAAATTTAACCAATACTTCAGGGAGCCTTAACCTGCGTACCGACAAAGTACCTTCAACAGCCGGGACACTTACCTACGAAATTTTTCTTCCTTCAGATATTGCCTGTGACATAAGCAGTGAAAAAAGCAATATTTCGATAAAAGATTTAAAGGTAAACCTTAAGCTTAATGTGATAGACGGGGTGCTATTTGCCGACAACCTTTCGGGGTCGCTTACTGTTACCACAGAAAAAATGGATATGGATATTAAATGCACAAATCTGGATGTAAATATCAATACCAAAAGCTCGGATGTAAGTTTTGCGGGCAAAGGTGGGAAACTAACCTTAATAAATGCATCGGGGAAAAGCAAAATTACACTCACCGGAACAATGGATATGGATGTACAAACCACTAACGGAGACATCAATATTTTGCTTCCGAAACAAATTGATTGCAACCTGCAGGCTACCTCAGTGAAAAAAACCATTTTGATGAGTTTTGAAGATATTCTGCTAAAAGGAACCATCACCCCGAATAACCTGAAAGTAGCAGTGGGCAAGGGCGGAAACGAAATAAAGTTTAACACGCAGGGAGGCGATCTTACCATCAGCAACGTAAATATGCTGAGTAAGTAATATTTTTAGAGAGGGTAAGAATTACCGGTATTACTTTCGGGAGGGGGCAAAACGCATTTTATACTCCACGTCAACTTTACCTTTGGTAATATCGTTGAGTTTCCCTTTTATGAGTGTTTTTTTGAGCGGAGTTAAGTGGTCAATAAACAGTACTCCGTTATTGTGATCAAATTCGTGCTGAATGATGCGGGCTTTCATGCCTTCGTATTCTTCCTCGTGGTATGCAAAATGCTCGTCATAATATTTTATTTTGAGTTTTGACGGGCGTTTTACATGTTCATACACCTTAGGAATACTCAGGCATCCTTCCTCTTTATCCCACTCGTCACCCGATTCTTCTATGTGTGCATTGATAAACACTTTTCTGAAATCTTCAAACCCTTCACCAATCACCGAGGCATCGGTAATAAACAGCATAATGGGATGACCAACCTGATGCGCGGCCAGGCCAATTCCATCGGCATCGGCAAGGGTTTCAAACATGTTTTCGATTAACTGGTTTAGTTTAGGGTAATCCTCAGTGATTTGCTGTCCTTTTTTTCTCAGCAGTGGGTCGCCATAAGCTACAATTGGAAGAATCATGCGTTGCTCTTATTTTTTTATCGGTACATCCTGCTGTCGAGGTAGCTTTGCAGTATGAGTGTTGCACTTATTTTATCCAGCAGGCTTTTATCCTGACGGTCTTTTTTCTTTTTACCGGCATCAATCAGGGTACGTTGTGCCATTTTTGAAGTGAAACGCTCATCCACACGTTCTACCGGAACTGCGGGAAAATTTTTGCGCAGCAAAGATAAGAAATTTTCTACCAGCCTTGCCGATTCCGAATCGGAACCATCCATTTGAAGTGGTTTTCCCAATACAAACAGGCCTACCTCCTCGCGCTCTAAATATGTTTTCAGGTAGGCGATCACATCTTTTGAATGAATGGTATCGAGCGGGCCGGCAATCATTTGCAAAGGGTCGGTTACCGCCAATCCTACCCGCTTGCTTCCGTAATCAATTGCTATAATGCGTGCCATTATTTTTTCAGCATTATTCTGAAAGTGGTTCGTTTGTGAGGTTCAGAATGCAACACAAAAATATGTCCTTTGTGGTAATCTTCAATAATGCGTTTCACCAGCGAAAGGCCCAGCCCCCACCCTCTTTTTTTGGTAGTGTACCCCGGTACAAATACTGTTTTAAATTTTGATTTCGGAATGCCTTTTCCTGTGTCGGTTATATCTGTGATGAGGTAATTTTTATCCTCAAAAACATGAAAGGAAAGGGAGCCTTCCCCGTTCATGGCATCAATGGCGTTTTTGCATAAGTTTTCAATCACCCAGTCGAACAAAGGAATATTGAGGTGAACCCGCATTTCGGGCGTAGTGGATTTGAGTTCAAAAAGTATTTTTGACGAACTTCTTTTTTGCAGGTAATTCATGGCATGTTCAATCACGGTAACCAGATTATGGTCGTCAAGTGCCGGGGCAGAGCCTATTTTGGAAAAACGCTCGGTAATTACCTGCAACCTTTTCAGGTCTTTGTTCATTTCATAATAAATCGTGTGATCATCTTCCCTTGCATTTTCTTTAAGCATATCCATCCACGCCATCATTGACGAAATGGGGGTGCCCAGCTGATGGGCCGTTTCGCGTGACATTCCCACCCAAACGCGGTCCTGCTCCGACCTGCGGGAAGCACTGAAAGCAATATAAGAGACGAAAATAAACAGGGCAATAATGCTCAGCTGAAAATACGGATAGTATTTTAGCTGTGACAGCAGCAGTGAATTTTTATACCAAATATAATTTTTCTGGTTCCCGAAAAACTCAATCACAATAGGCTCGTGTTCGGCCTTCATTGTTTCTAATTGTTTCTTCAGGTAAGTACTGTCGTTTTCGCGCTTGGGGTCAAGGTTTCGAAACGAGTTGATATTTCCCTTTTCATCGGTAAGAATAACCGGAATCGTTACATTTTGCTGCTGAATATTGGAGAGAAAATTATTTACTTCTCCCATCAGTTTATCGAGGTTAATGTATTGATTTGAATCGAGTGTTCGGAGTGACGAAAAGTCTTCCATAAAACCGGTGCTCACAATCAATTTGGTGGCCTCGGCCCATTGTTCCACCTTTTTCTCCTCTTCGGCAGCCAGTTTTTTAACCAGCGAATTAGTGTACCAAAGCGAAAAAAAACCTATGGCTACGGCAAAAATAAAAAGGAAAATTTTCCAGTTGCGTTTACGCTCGTATTCGTTCATATCCTGAGAGCGGTAAAGATAACGGATTCCCCGATAAAATAATTGTGCTTTACCGTTGCGAAACTTACATTTGCATATGCTCATTCAACTTCAGCTTCCAAACGGCCGGCCTGCCACAGCCAACCTCTCCAGGCCGCATGACCTTTCAATTGCCACTGTACAGGGAGAAAAGTGTGTGAATGCGTTCCATATACCCCCCCCGCGTTTTGAACCTCTTGCAGTTGGAAGTTTTATAGGGTCGGTAGCACAGGGTGGCGCCTGCAATTGCGAAAACCTGCATATAAACGCACATGGAAACGGAACCCATACCGAATGTGTGGGCCATATCTCTGAAAAACGGGTAACCATCAACCATATTTTAAAAGTTTTTCATTGCATAGCCGAGGTGGTGAGCGTAACCCCGCAACCCGCCCCAAATGGAGACTTCTTGATTTATAAAGAACAACTGATACAGGCTGTAAAGCATAAAACCGATGCCCTTATTATACGCACCCTACCCAATACGTCAGAGAAATTACGCGCTCATTATTCGGGTACCAATCCCGTTTATATGCATCAGGAAGCGGCCTTATGGATAAGGCAACAGGGCTACATGCATTTGTTGCTTGATTTGCCCAGCATTGATAGGGAAGAAGACGGTGGAGAATTGCTTGCTCACCATGGTTTCTGGAATTTTCCTGCCGAAGCTGACGGAGGAAAACGTACCATTACCGAACTTATTTATGTTCCGGAAACAGTGGCTGATGGCATGTACCTGCTGAATATGCAAATTGCGTCACTCGAAACAGATGCCAGTCCGGCTAAACCTGTAATATATGAACTTACTTAAAAAAAGTTTAGCCATTTTATTTTTTACCGTGCTCACCGTAGCCGGAGCGCAAGTTTCTTTTTCTATTCCGGGCATTACTATACCTGTAACCTTACAAACACTTGCCATTTTAGGTGCCGGATTATTTTTAGCACCTGTGCCTGCGTTTGTCAGCATGCTTGTTTACCTGGTAGCGGGTTTATTTTTTCCTGTATTTGCCGGAGACACTTACGGTCCTCAAATTTTCAGAGGAGCTACTGCCGGATATTTATTGTTTTTTCCTATAGCTGCTTTTTTCACTTCGTCATTCAGTAAAAAATTTACCGATGCAAGGGGTGTGTTTTTACTTGGGGTAATAGCCCATTTTGTTATTATTATTCCGGGAAATTTGTGGAGCATTTTATTCAATTTCACTTCCCCCGGCCAGTTGCCCATGAACATTATGTGGTTATTGCCGGCTACCGTTATAAAGTCGGGCACACTTGCCCTGATGGTTCCTTATATTAAGAAAAAAATGGAAGCCTATGGTTTGTCCCTATGAAGTATGGTCGCTTACAATAACCCATGCTCCGTTTATTTTTCGAAACATCAGTGTAAAATAACCGCCCACATCACCCTTGCTTCGCTGCAAATGCCATTTACCCAAAACCCAGGCATCGGCCCCGTTCCACGTTTTCACCTCGAGTAATATAAAAGTGAGTTTGCCCATGGTGGCTGTATCGGGATACGATTTTTTATAATTATCCAGGGTTTGTTTCCACCCGTAGGTAATTCCCGATTTCCCGATGAACATAAGCGAATCCGATTTCCAGTAACTTTCCATGAAACACGGAATATCTCCGTTGTTCCAGCAGATTTGTTGTTTGAAAAGAACTGCTCTTACAGCCTTGTCATCGGCCTGCGCCAATGCAACCCCTGCATGCAGTAAAAGCAGAACAATTACAAATTTACTTAAGTGCTTCAATGGCGGCATTCAACTCTTCTAGAATATCGAGATGTATAAGCTGCAACTGGGTATTGATTGCGGCAGTATGTTCCCAAAGTACTACTCCCCCTTTGGCCGATATAAAAAAGCAACTCGCATTCCGGTTATTGGTAAGGTGCATATAAATCACTTTATCATCCTGAGCTGTTACGGCCTTGTGAAGTTCTTCTGCATCCACAATTTTTACCTGAAACTTATATACCTTTTGTATTTTTTCGATATCAATCAGTTTTTCGCTGAGGTCTCTTTTCTCAATGTAAAGCACTTTATCTTTAAATGGTTTTACATTGGTGTAGAGCGAATAAATATCTTTTTTTTCATTCTCCGGATTAGCTTTCCATATCAGCGTATTTTGCAATGCCTGAACCATGTTATCAAACCTTGGGGCATACTCCCATAAATCTTTACGCACATACACCCAGGCCATTTCCTCCACGTGCTTATAGGTTTCATAGGGCTTACCTCCGCGCAACACACCAAGTGAACTCACGTTGATATACCCGTTGGTGGAAAGTATCTGTTCATCAAATGTGCGGATAAAATACAATCCGTTGTTATTGATCATAATTTTATCAACCGTGTCAATGCCCACAAAGTTATAGTTACAAAAGATCCAGTATTTTTTCATCGCTTCTTTAACAAGCGAATTGTAAATTTTTGATACATCATCCGACTCCTGCTTAAGAATCACGAATACCATACTTTTTTTAATGGCCAGCGCCTCTTTTTGCGAACAACCGGCCAATTGTGCCTTAGCCTTAAAAGTGAAGGCTGAGGTAACTAATACGAGTAAAAGAAAACTAATCTGTTTCATGGTTAAGTGATTTTGTAATATACAAATTTATCATTTTCCGGCACTTTACATCAAGCCATTATTTTTAATTACAGGTAAAATGAGTTCGCGGTTGCCCAACTGGTCCTCCAGCTTATTGTCTATTATATAAGCTAAAATAAGGTCGTTCATTAATCCCCTTTCCTTAGCCTGCTTGTAAGGAACCGTGCTGAAGGTTACCAGCTCGTACTGTGATTTAAACTCATCAGGATACAGTTCGCACAGTTCGTGTTCTATCTGTTTTTTGTGCAGAAAAACTTTGTCGCCTACCTTTTCAGCCATCTCGGTGTAATTGGCAATGGCTAAATCGGCAATGGCATCGGCATTGGGCTTGCGTTGTTTCTGATATTCGTCAAACGCCTTGTTCCAGTCGGGGTAGTATGAATCAATACATGAATCAAGCACCATCACATCTTCAAAGGAGCAATTCATTCCCTGACCAAAAAACGGAACCACTGCATGAGCGGCATCCCCTGCTAAGGTGAGTTTGCCTCCGATTGACCATGGATAACAACGCACGGTGACTAATGAAGAAGTGGGGTTAGTAAAAAAATCTTTCAGAAGCGAAGGCATCATCGGAACCGCATCGGGGAATTCTTCATCAAAAAATTGCTTTACATCGGCCTCTGTTTGCAGCTTACTAAAACTTTTTTCGCCTTCAAAAGGCATAAACAGCGTACAGGTATAATCGCCCGGAGGATTGGGAAGGGCAATCATCATAAACGTGCCTCGGGGCCATATATGCAATGCTTTTTTCTCCATCATAAATTTTGCCCCATCGCCCGGAGGAATAATTAATTCTTTATAGCCAACAGGCAAATACGATTGAGAATAATTAAACCTGTCGGTTGACTGCATACGTGCTCTGGTGGCGGCAAAAGCACCATCTGTTCCCACAATGCGGTCTGACTGAAAAGTTTTTTTTGCGCCCCCATCCATTTCAAAAGTAGCTAAGCCCTGTTCAATATCTACCCCTACACATTTTGCGTTAAAGTGAAGTGTAATATTTTCATAGGCATCGGCCAGTTCGAGCAGCTGAATATTAAGCAGCCCGCGAGAAACCGAATTGATGGCCTGCCCTTCTTTTCCATATGGCTGGTAATTAATTTCACCGGTGCGGCTGTGAATGGTGCGGCCATACATGGGTATAGCCTCTTTCATGATTTCCTTATCAAGACCCACCTGCTCCAATGCTTTGAGCCCTCGGGTGGAAAGTGCGAGGTTAATAGATTTACCTGCTGAAATACGATTTTTACGCATATCAGGTCTGCGCTCAAAAAGATTTACTTCAAAGCCGCGTTTAGCCATGCAAATGGAAAGTAACGACCCGGCTAATCCTCCGCCAATAACATTTATTTTTTCTGCCATGTCTTGTTTAATTAGGTGGTAAGGTAATTTTTAATAACCTGCATCAGTTGCCATATATCTTCGAAAGAATTGTAAAGAGGTGCCGGTGCCATGCGTATCACATCGGGTTCGCGCCAGTCGGCAATCACACCGTTTTGTGTGAGGTGGTCAAATAATTTTCTTCCTTCTTTTCCGGCCAGAATGGAAAGCTGTGCCCCGCGCTGTTCAGGGGCTTTGGGTGTAATCACATATAGCCGTTTTCCTTCAGGCACTATCCGGTTCAGCTCATCTATCAGAAACTCGAGGTATCCCGTAAGTTTTACGCTTTTGTCTCGCAGGTTTTGCATTCCTGCCTCTTCAAAAATATCGAGGGAAGCTTTATGAAGAGCCATAGGGAAAATTTGGGCATTGCTTAGTTGCCATCCTTCTGCACCGCGCATCGGAATAAATCCCTTTTGCATTTGAAAACGCGTATGCTCATCATGTCCCCACCAACCGGCAAACCGAGGCAATTCATTATTATCGGCATGACGTTCATGAACAAAAACACCCGATGTGCCACCGGGTCCGGAGTTAAGGTATTTGTAAGTACACCACACCGCAAAATCCACGTCCCAGTGGTGCAGTTGTAAATGTAAATTTCCGGCCGCATGCGCGAGATCAAAACCTGCATTGGCTCCTGCCGCATGTGCTGCTTTGGTAATAGCCTGCATATCGTAAGCCTGACCGGTATAATAATTTACTCCCCCCATCATTACCAAAGCCAGTTCGTTTTTATGTTGTTCAATGGTAGCTACTATGTCCTCTGTGCGCAGGGTATATTCTCCCTTACGAGGTATAAGTTCCACAATAGCTTCATCGGGATCTAAGCCGTGAAAACGCACCTGTGTTTCCATGGCATACTGGTCGGACGGAAATGCTCCGCCTTCCATAATAATTTTAAATCTATTTTTGCCGGGGCGGTAAAAACTTACCATCATCAGGTGAAGATTTACGGTAAGGTTATTCATCACTACCACTTCAATTGGTTTCGCTCCCACTACCCGTGCGGCTTTTTCCGTTAAAAATTTGTGGTAGTGAAACCAGGGGTTTTTCCCTTCAAAGTGTCCCTCTACCCCATAAGCGGCCCAGTCATTTAGCTCCTGCTCTACGGCTGCCCGAGCAGTAACGGGTTGTAAACCCAATGAATTTCCGGTGAGGTAAATGGCATTTTTTCCGTTGTGCTGAGGAAATAAAAACCGATTGCGAAAAGCATGAAGGGCATCATCTCTGTCGGCTTGCTGAGCATATGGCAATGAATTCTGAAAATTGGTCATGTCGGGCAAATTTAAGAGATTCCCTTAATGTACCTGATGATATTTATCAATTAAACACTATCTGGTGTAGATTGAATCAGAATATTCTACCGGAAGTGTTTATTTTTTACCAGCCCAAAATCCAGGCAAACATCAGCGGAG
>Ga0268298_10003747_pt1 | contig 15269 bp, 11 predicted proteins | sample WWTPWeurt_MetaG_FD_194462 | JGI IMG/M metagenome (GOLD analysis project Ga0268298, IMG submission 194462) | Activated sludge microbial communities from WWTP in Nijmegen, Gelderland, Netherland - WWTP Weurt | ecosystem: Engineered > WWTP > Aerobic digester > Activated sludge | place... | reverse complement strand
AGGAGCGGTTTGCCGTGTTCCAAATAGACCATCCGGTCGTCCCGGGTTTCCCGGCCGGTCACGGGCCCGTGGGCCTTGTCGTTGAAAATGATGCAGTTCTGGTACACCTCGACGAAGGCGATGCCCTTGTGCTTCATGGCCCGTTCCAGGGTGGCGCTCATGTGGCGCGGGTCGGAATCCAACGTGCGGGCGATGAAGGTCGCCTCCGAGGCGATGGCAATGCACAGGGGGTTGATGGGGTGGTCGATGGACCCGTAGGGCGAGGATTTGGTCATCTTGCCCGTGGGGGACGTCGGGGAATATTGGCCCTTCGTCAGTCCGTAAATTTGGTTGTTGACCAGGAGGATGTTGAAATTCAAGTTTCGGCGCATGGCGTGGAGCAGATGATTGCCGCCGATGGACAAGCCGTCGCCGTCGCCGGTGATGACCCAAATGGAAAGGTCCGGGTTCACGCAGCGGAGCCCGGTGGCGATCGTCGGGGCCCGGCCGTGGATCGTGTGGAACCCGTAGGTGTTCATGTAGTAGGGGAACCGGGACGAGCACCCGATGCCCGAGACGAACACGTAGTTTTCCCGGGGAATGTCGAATTTCGCCAGCGTCTGCTGCATGGACCCCAGGATGGAATAGTCGCCGCACCCGGGGCACCAGCGGACCTCGGCGCCGGAAACGAAATCGTTTTTGGTGAACGTGGGGCGCTTTTCGGCGCCGGAGGGAACGGGAACTTCGGTCATAGGGCCGCCTCGATGGCTTCGCGAACTTCCGACACGTAAAAGGGCACGCCGCGCACGCGGTTGTAGCCCACGAAATCCACCCGGGGGAAGCGGTGGCGGAGGAGCATGAGCAGCTGGCCGCTGTTGAGTTCCGGCACGAGGACCTTTTCGAATTTGGATAGGACCTCCCCGGTGTTTTTGGGGAAGGGATTTAAATGGGTGAGATGGGCCTGGGAGACGGCGCGACCGGCCTCGGTCACTTCGCTTACGGCCTGGTAAATGGGGCCGTAGGTGCTGCCCCAGCCCAGGACGAGCAGGCGGCCCCGGTCCGCGCCGCGGACGGCCAGGGGGGCGATGTCGTCGGCCACACGGGCCACTTTTTCGGCCCGAATCTGGCCCATCTTTTCGTGGTTGTCGGGGTCGTAGCTCACGGCGCCGGTGACGTCGTTTTTCTCCAGCCCGCCGATGCGGTGCTGGAGGCCGGGGGTGCCGGGTTTGGCCCAGGCCCGGGCCAGGGTTTTTGGGTCCCGGGCGTAGGGGGTGAACGGGCCTTTCCAGGTCGTCGGATGGTTCACCACGATTTTGGCGAATTTGGAGATGTCGGGAAGCTTCCAGGGTTCGGCGCTGTTGGACAGGTAGCCGTCGGAAAGGAAGATCACCGGGGTCATGTGCGTCAAGGCGAGGCGGACCGCTTCAATGGCCATCTCGAAACACTCGGCCGGGCTTTTGGGGGCCACGACGACCACCGGGGACTCCCCGTTCCGCCCGAACATGGCCTGCAGGAGATCGGTTTGCTCGGTTTTCGTGGGCATCCCGGTCGAGGGGCCGCACCGTTGGACGTTCACCACCACCAAGGGGAGCTCGGCGATGATGGCCAAATTGAGCGCCTCGGATTTCAGGCAAAGGCCGGGGCCCGAGGTGCTGGTCACGCCCAATTCCCCGCCGAAGGAGGCCCCGATGGCCGACCCGATGGCGGCGATTTCGTCCTCGGCCTGAAACGTTTTGACCCCGAATTCCTTCCGGTAAGACAGGTCCTGAAGGATGCTGGACGCCGGCGTGATGGGGTAGGACCCCAGGAAGAGGATTTTCTTGGCCAATTCGGCGGCGGTGATCAAGCCGATGGCCGTGGCCTCGTTGCCCGTGATCTTCCGATAGGTGCCCGGCTCCAGGGCCGATTTCCGAACTTCGAAGCGGGTGGGCATGAGCTCCGTGATGTCGGCGTGGTTGTAGCCGGCTTTCAGGGCGGCGATGTTGGCGTTCACGAATTCGGGCTTTTTGGCGAATTTCTTGGATATCCAGTCGACCGTGTGGTCGAAGCTCCGGTCGTAGAGCCAGAACATGAGCCCCAGGGCGAAAAAGTTTTTGCATCGGTCGACTTCGTTCGGACGGAGGGGGTGGTCCTTGAGGGCGTTGGCCGTGAGGTCCGAGAGGGGAACCTTGAGAACCTGCCAGTCCCGCAGACTGCCGTCCTCCAGGGGGTTCGAGGCGTACGCCGCCTTTTCCAGGCCGTCCTTGTCGAAGGCGTTTTCGTTCAAAATCATCAGTCCGCCCTTTTTAACGTGGCGGGTGTTCACTTTGAGGGCGGCGGGGTTCATGGCGATCAGCACGTCGGCCATGTCCCCGGGGGTGAAAATCAGGGAGTCGGCGAATTGAATTTGAAAACTGGAAACCCCCGGCAGAGTGCCGGCCGGGGCGCGGATTTCCGCCGGGAAATCCGGCAGGGTGGCGAAATCGTTCCCCATGACGGCGGTGGTGTCGGTGAACTGGTCCCCCGTCAGCTGCATGCCGTCCCCCGAGTCGCCGGCGAACCGGACGGTGACGGAGGGCACGATCTTTTTTTCTTTCACGGCCACGGTCAGCCCCCCTCGGCGGTGTGGTGCACTTGGTGCGGGTTGGGGGGGATGTTGTACACCTCCCCCGGGTAAAATTCGGCCAAAAATCGGATCAGGGTCCGTACGCTCAGGACGTTGATCAATTCCTGTTTTTCGTTGACCAGGGGGACGTGGTAAATGTCGTTTTCCGCCATGAGGTCCACCGCCCGGCCCACGGGGTCGTCCAGGCGGAGGACGATGGGGTCGGCGGTCATGAAGTCCCGGACGGGACGGCCCCATTCGCTTTTCTTGTTGAGCAGTTTGCGCGTGACGTCGGATTCCGTGAACATGCCGACCACCCGCTTGCCCTCGGAAATCACGAGGTAGGAGGATTTGTTTTCACGCATGACTTCCAGGGCCCGTTGAACGGAGATGTCCGCGGGAGCCTGAATCAGCCGGGGATTGACCACTTCCCCGATTTTCTTCTCTTTTAAGCGACGATCGGTTTTGGCGCTCATGGCGGGCCTCGCAGTCCCTGGATGCGTTTGCGGAAGAATCATTGTAGATAAAAGGGAGGAAGCGGGCAATAAAGCCGATACTACCGTCGATGAAAGTCCTTTTTCCGAAAAATCGACCCTGGCCGGGGGCCGGGGGTCCGGCGGCGCGGAAGGCTGAAAAAGATTGAATATTCAACCTGTTCCGGGGTCTCTGTTTTTGCTTTACCCCGATTGATTTGGTTAAATAACCGCTTCAGCGACTTTATCAAGGGGACTGCGAATGAAGCTCCACGAGTACCAAGCGAAAAGTTTAATGGACGGGTTCGGCCTTCCCGTTCTCACAGGCGCGGTGATCGGGAAACCCGGGGAAACGGCCGCCGCCCTTAAAAAAACGGGCAAAGGTCCCTGGGTTCTCAAGGCCCAGGTTCACACCGGCGGCCGGGGCAAGGCGGGGGGCGTCAAGCTCGTTAAAACCCCCAAGGACGCGGCCGCCTTCGCCAAGGGCCTGTTGGGGAAGACCCTGGTGACCCACCAGACCGGCCCCCAGGGCCTCGTGGTGCGAAAAATATTGGCGGAACCCGCGGTCCAGGTGGAGCGCGAACTCTACGTCGCCGTCACCCTCAACCGGAAAACGGGCAAACCCGTGATGATTTTGTCGGCCCAGGGCGGGATGGACATCGAGGAACTGGCCGCCACGGCCCCCGAAAAGATTTTGCGGTTCGACATCGACCCCCTGCGGGGTTTGGAAGCCTTCCAGGCTCGGGAGGCCGCTTTCGCCGCCGGGTTGACGGGAGATTTGTTGAGCCCCGCCGTGTCCTTTTTCCGGAACCTGACCAAACTGTTCATCGCTTCCGACGCGAGCCTGGTGGAAGTGAATCCCCTGGGCGTGCGAAAGGGGAAAAAAGGGCCCTCCCTCCTGGCCATGGACGCGAAAGTCACCATCGACGACAACGCCGCCTTCCGCCACGCCGATCTCTTCGACCAGGCCGATTTGGCGGATTTGACCGCCGCGGAACGCCGCGCCGGCAAAGTGGGCCTCTCTTACATCCGTCTGGACGGCAACATCGGTTGCATGGTGAACGGCGCGGGTTTGGCCATGGCCACCATGGACATCATCAAGCTCCACGGCGGCGAGCCGGCGAATTTCCTGGACGTGGGCGGCGGCGCCACGGTCGATCAAGTCACCGAAGCGTTCAAGATCATTTTGTCGGACGCCCACGTGAAGGTCATCTTCGTCAATATTTTCGGGGGCATCATGAAATGCGACGTCATCGCCCAGGGCATCGTCCAGGCGGTTCATAAAACGGGCCTCGACCGGCCCCTGGTCGTTCGGTTGGAGGGCAATCGGGTGGAGGAAGGGCGAAAAATTCTGGCCGAATCGGGCCTGGCGATCACTCCCGCCTCGGATTTGACCGAAGGGGCCAAAAAGGCCGTCGCCCTGGCGGCGGCCGCCGCTAGGGGCCGTCCCAGTTCGTCGGATGGGGCCGCCGCCGGGAGGCCGTCATGAGCATCCTCCTCAACCACGACACGAAAATCATCGTCCAAGGGATCACGGGCTCCGCCGGGTCCTTTCACGCCAAGGGCTGCAAGGCCTACGGCTCCCAAGTGGTGGGCGGGGTGACCCCCGGCAAGGGCGGCACCGAGGTGGAGGGCATTCCGGTTTTCAACACTGTGAAAGAAGCGGTCAACGCCACGGGGGCCACGGCCTCCATGATTTTTGTGCCGCCCCCCTTCGCGGCCGACGCCATTTTGGAAGCCGCGGACGGGGGCGTTGGATTGATCGTGGCCATCACCGAAGGCATTCCCGTTTTGGACATGGCCCGGGTGAAGGCGGCCCTTCGCGGCGCGCCGGTCCGCCTGGTGGGCCCCAACGGGCCCGGGCTCATCACGCCCGGGGACGAGAAGCGGCCCGGATGCAAAATGGGCATCATGCCCGGGTACATTCACAAACCGGGAAAAATCGGCATCGTTTCCCGCTCGGGCACCTTGACCTACGAAGCGGTGTGGCAGTTGTCCCAGCGGGGCCTCGGCCAATCCACGGTCGTCGGGATCGGCGGGGACCCGGTGCAGGGCTCGACCTTTGTCGACATGCTGACCCTGTTCCAGGAGGACCGCGACACCGAGGCCGTGTTGATGATCGGCGAAATCGGCGGGACCGCCGAGGAAGAGGCGGCCCAATATTTTAAATCGAAGATGACCAAACCCCTGTTCGCCTTCATCGCCGGACAAACGGCGCCCCCGGGCAAACGCATGGGTCACGCGGGGGCCATCGTCGACGCGGGCGGCGCCGGGGGCAAGGCCTCCCGGGGCACGGCGGCCGAGAAGCGCGCCGCTTTGGAGGCGGCGGGCGTCAAAGTGGTCGACTCGCCGGCCGACATGGGGGAAATCGTTTTCAAGGCCCTTCGGGTCTCCTAGGAATGCCCGTCAAGTCCGGACCCGTGGTCGACCTCGGCCGCGCCGTCTGCGGAAATTACTCCGACGCCAGCGAGCGGGAATGGCTGGAGGCCAACGGCCGGGGCGGCTACGCCCTGGGGACCGTGGCCGGCGGCAATACGCGCCGCTACCATTCCCTTCTGACGGTGCCGCGGCGCCCGCCCCTGGAACGGGTTCAACTGGTGAACCGGTCCGAGGACGCCCTGATCGTGGGCGACAAACGGTTCGACCTCTCCTGCCAATCCTACCCCGACGTCGTGAACCCCAAGGGCTACGACCGACTGGAATCCTTCCGCCTCGACCCCTTCCCCGTGTGGACGTACGCCTGGGGCGACGTTCGTTTCGAAAAAAGTTTTTTCCTCCGCTACGGCGAGGACACCGCGGTGGCCGTGTACCGCCTGCTGGCGGGACCCGCCCTGTCGCTGGAGGTCCGGCCCTTTTTGACCGGGCGGGACCACCACGTCCTCTTGAAAGAAAGCGCCCGCTTGGACGGCAAAGCCCGGGCGGAGGGGGGGACGTTGACGGTCGACTTTCCCGACGGCCCCGTTTTGACCGTTTGGGCCGACGGAGGCCGCTTCGAATCGGCCGCCGCTTGGTACCGCAATCAAACCTATGTGTGGGAGGAGCGGCGCGGGCTGGAGCGTCAGGAGGACGTCTGGAGCCCCGGATTTTTCCGAATTCCCCTCAAGCCCGGCCAGACGACCCGGGTGGTTTACGCCGTCGGCCGGTCTTCCATGGACGGGGCCGAACGCTGGGAAGAGGAAGAGCGGGACCAACGGCGAAAAATCGTCCGGGCTTCGCTGGTGCGGGGCCCCTTGGCGGGAGCGCTCACGGCGGCGGCCGATCAGTTTATTGTGTCCCGGGGCGACGGCCTCAGCGTGATCGCGGGGTACCCCTGGTTCGGGGACTGGAGCCGCGACGCCCTGGTGGCCTTCCCGGGCCTCTTTTTGGCCACGGGGCGTTGGAACGAAGCCCCGGGGTTTTTGGACACCTACGCGCGGCACGTTCACGAGGGCCTGCTGCCCAACCGGTTCCCCGAGGGAGGCGAAAGCACCCAGTACAACGCCGTGGACGCGCCCTTGTGGTTCGTTCGCGCGGTGCAGGCCTACCACCGGGCGACCCACGACGACGACCGGGCGCGCGCCTGGTTGCCCGTGATGCGGGAGATCGTCGATAGCTACCAGCACGGCAATCGGCTGGACATCCGCATGGATCAGGACGGTCTGATCGAAATTCCGCCCGGCGACTGGCCGCTCACCTGGATGGACGCCCGCCTGGACGGAAAGCCCGTCACGCCTCGGAACGGGAAACCGGTGGAAATTCAGGCCCTCTGGTACAACGCCCTGCAATTCTTGGTCGAGATCCAATTGAAACTCAAGGAACCCACCCGGGGCTACGATAAATTGGCCGGCGTGGCCCGAAAGAGTTTCAACGAGAAATTCTGGAACGAGGACGCCCAATGCCTTTTTGACGTCGTGGACGGAAAACGCCGGGAGGCGGAACTCCGCCCCAACGGCCTTTTGGCCGTGAGCCTCCCCTACGAAATCCTGGAAGAGAAGAATTTCAAGCCGTTGGTGGAAACGACCTGGTGGGAACTTCTGACGCCCCGGGGGCTGCGTACCCTGTCGCCGTCGCACCTCCTCTACCGCGGGCGCCACGGCGGGCCCCCGGCGGACCGCGACCGCATGTACCACCAGGGCACGGTGTGGCCCTGGCTGTTGGGCCCCTTCGTCACGGCGTACGTCAAGGCGTTCGGTTCCACGGAAGAGTCCAAAAAGCAAGTCGTGCGGTTTCTCCAGCCCCTGGTCCACCATCTGTCGGAGGCGGGCCTTGGCCAGGTATCGGAATTTTTTGACGGCGACGCTCCCCACGCTCCCCAGGGGTGCCCGGCCCAGGCCTGGAGCGTGGGCGAAATCCTTCGCGTGTTGTGGGAAGAGGGCATCACCCTTTGAGCGGACCGCTCGGCGGGAAAAAAATCGCGGGATCCGGCCCCTGGGGGCCGACGAAGGCGGAACGATGAAAAAAATCCTCTTGGCGTTGGTTTTGTGCGGCGGGGCCCGGGGCGCCCGCGCCGAGGGGGTGGAGATTTTGTTCGGTCCGGGGGGCGCCGACCGGCATGCCCTGGCCTCCGCGCCGACGGTTTCGACGGTCCCGACGGGGGAGTTCGTGGTGGCGAGCCCCGTGGTCGACCTTCGCCGGGATCCGGCGCCCGTGGCCGAAGGCGCGGGGGCCCGACGCCCGTACGCGGTGGATCCGCTTCAGGAAACGCAAGTTTTGTACGGCGAGACCGTCTATTCCTTTGAGGAAAAGGACGGGTGGGTTCGGGTGGAGGCCCCCGAGCAGCCGGAGTACACCCACGGCGACCGATGGCGGGGTTACCCCGGCTGGGTTCCCCGGTCGTCCCTGGAACCCCGGCCGTCCCAATACGAGCCCAACGGGGTTGTGACGGCCCGCTACGGCCTTGTCCGGCCCAATCGGCGCTGGTTCTCCAAGGGACTGGCCTTGCCCATGGGATCGCGGCTTTACCTGGCTTACAAAAAGGGCCGGTGGTATCGGGTGGCCGGCGTCCGGGGCGAAAGCGGGTGGATGCGGACCAAAGAGGCGCGAACGACGGTGGACACCCCGCGGCGGGCCGCGGACATTCGCGGGGTCGTTCTTCGTTCGGCGGAAAAATTTCTCGGCGAGCCGTACTACTGGGGCGGGCGGGCCGGCCATCGCGCGGAGGAAAACGCGCCCAGCGGCGTGGACTGCTCCGGCCTCGTCAACGTCGCTTACCGGGTCGCCGGGTTGGAAATCCCCCGGGACGCCCACGAACAATTCATGGCGAGCCGGGCCATCGCCCGGTCGTCGGAACTGGAACCGGGCGATTTGGTCTTCCTGGCCAAAACGTCCAAGCCGGACCGCATGGTGCACGTGATGATTTTTGCCGGCGGGGAGCAAATGATCGAGGCGGTGCACGAAGAGAACGTCGTTCGCCGGGTCACCTTTAAAAAGAAATTGGGCGAGGCGAAAGCGGCGCTTCGCCCCGGACAAACCGCCGGGGGGTATGTCGTGACCTTCGGACGACTCATTCCCCGTTGACCCCCACCGCCATCGCGGCCGTCGATGTTCGCCCGGTCCGCTGGCCCCTGCGCCGTCCCTTCGTCACGGCCCTGGGACGCAAGACCCATTCCGAAAACGTCCTCGTCGCCGTTCGATTGACGGGCGGCCTTGTCGGTCGTGGGGAGGCCTCCTCCTCCCTGGCCATGTCTTTTCAAACCGGACACCGGATGGCCTCGGCGCTGCGGCGGCTCGCCTCCTGGAGCCGGGGCCGGGACGTCCGGGACATCCGCTCGTTGAGCCTCGCCTTGTGGCGGCGGGAAGGCGCCTGGCCCACGGCCGCCGCGGCCTTTGAAGCGGCCCTTTGGGACGCCCTGGCCCAATCGGAAGGCGTTCCGCTTTACGCCCTGTGGGGAAAAAAACAGACGGAGATCGAAACCGTCCTCAGCGTTTCCGCGGTGGACCCCGCGGAGGTGGGCCGTCGGGCGGCCCGCGCCGGCCGGGCGGGTTACCGAAAAATAAAACTTAAGCTGAACGGCGCCGAGGGGGCCGCGATCAACATCGAACGCGTGCGCCGCGCGTTTCAAGGGGCGCCCCGGGCCCGATTCCTATTGGACCCGAACCAAAGCCTGACCCCCGTCCTGTTGGAGGAGATCCTGGCCGGCGCCCGGCGGGACGGGATTCCCCTGGCGGCGGTGGAGGAACCCTTTCCCAAACAACGGTGGGACCTTCTCGAAGAAGCCCGGCCCCCCTGCCCCCTGATTCTTGACGAATCCATTCAATCCGCCCGGGACGCCCGGATCGCCTATCGGCGGGACGGCGTGAGCGGCGCGAACATCAAGCTGGCCAAAAGCGGCGTTCTCCGGAGTTTCGACATCGTCGACGAAACCCGCGCCGCCCGCGGTCGCCGGGCGCGCCTCATGATCGGCTGCATGGCCGAGTCCCGCCTCGGGTTGGCGGCCGCGGTCCATTTCGCCCTGGGCACGGGCGTTTTTGACGAGGCCGATTTGGATTCGGATTTGATCCTGCGTCCGACGCCCTTTCGGGGCGGTTACGTACGCCGGGGCCCGTGGATTCGTTTGCCCCGCCGTCCCGAACCCGGTTTGGGGGTTCGGTGAGTTCCCCCTGGATGTTGGCCGCGGTCCTGGCCGCCATCGTCCTGGGGTTGGTCGGCCTTCGGGACCGCCGTCCCCGGTTGTTTCAATACCTTCCCGTTCCTTTTTGGTGCTACGTGCTTCCGATGATCGGGGGAACGTTCCGCCTTTTTCCGGAGGCGTCGCCCGTTTACACCCTTCTGGGCCGATACGCCCTGCCTTTTTGTTTGTCGTTGCTCTTGATCAACGTCGATTTGCGGGCCCTGGTCCGTTTGGGCCGTCCGGCGGTCCTGGCCATGGGCCTCGGGGTGGCGGGCATTGGGATGGGGGCCGTGCTGGGCCTTTTCCTCTTTCACGGGAACCTGCCGCCGGGAGCCTGGAAAGCCGTCGGCGCTCTCTCGGCCAGTTGGACGGGGGGAAGCGCCAACATGCTGGCCGTCAAAGAAGCCCTGTCGGCGCCGGAGGCCGTTTTCGCCCCCGTCGTCGTGATCGATTCCTTTTTCGCCTACGCCTGGATGGCGGGCCTCATTTCCCTGGCCGGGTTTCAGGAATCCTTCGACCGGTGGGTCGGCGCCGGGACCGTCGGGGCGCCGCCCCCCGCGGGGCGGGGCCCGACGTACCACGTCCCTTGGCCCGGGGTGCCCGCGGCCGCGGCGGTTCTGGCCCTGGTCGCCCTCGTGGTCGGCGATCGGGCGGGGCCGGCCTTGACCGCCGCGGTGGCGACGGTGGCGCCCGGCTGGGCGGCCACCCTGTCGCCGTCCACTTGGACGGTTTTGACGGTCACGACCCTCACCCTGGCCGTTTCCCTGACGGGAGGGTTCCGCGCCACCCCCGAGCGCACCGAACGGTGGGGGACCACGGTGCTTTATGTCCTGTTGGCCTCCCTCGGCGCCCGGGCCTCCTTGGCCGCCCTGGGCCGGGCCCCCTATTTTCTCGCGGTCGGCGCTTGCATTTTGGCCGTTCATGCGGTAATTCTATGGGCGGGCGGTCGCCTGTTTCGGCTTCCGCTTTTTTTATTGGCTTCGGCCAGTCAAGCGTGCGTCGGGGGGGTCGTGTCGGCGCCGATGGTCAGCGCTGTTTACCGGCCCGCCCTTTCCGCCGTGGGTCTGCTGTTGGCGGTGACGGGAAACGTGGTCGGCACCTATTTTGGGTTGGTCGTGGCTCAGATTTCCTCCCGGTGGGGATGAAGGAACTTCCATGAAACGTTGGGCGATGGTTTTGTTGGTGGCGGGACCGGCGGTGCTTCGGGCCGAGCCGCCGGCGTCCGTTGAAATGGGCGACGATTTTCCGCCGGTTCAAATCAGTTCGGGTCCCGCCCTCACCTCCACCGCCCCGACGCCCGCGCCCGGCGCCGCCTTGCGGGTCGTCCATCCGCCCGAGGGGGCCTCCCTGCCCTACGTGAAATCCTCTTTTGTCCTGGGTTCCGTGGACCCGGGTTCCCGCCTCTCGATCGACGGCCAGTCGATCCGGGTCTATCCCGGCGGGGGCTGGATCGCCATGGTGAGCTACACCCCGGGGGCCAACGACATCGAATTTGAAGTGACCCGCGGCACCGACGTTTTCAACTTCACGCGGCGCGTCTACGTGGCCGGTCCGCCGGGCGTTCCGCCGGTCAAGCCGCTCAACGTGCGCGTGTTGACGCCGGACGTCGACGCCGAAGTCACCGCGGGGGACGTGATCACGGTGACGGCCGTCGGCAGTCCGGGGCAGGAGGCCGGGTTCGTTTTTTCGGGGAGCAAAAAAAAGCACCCCCTCGCCGAAAGCGCCGTGTCCCGGGGAACCTACCGGGGTTCCTACGTGGTGCGGCCCGGCGACGAATTCGAGGGCGCTTCGATCAAGGTCACGTTGACGGCCAAAAACGGCGCCCACGACACCTCCACGGCCCCCGGAAAAATTTGGCGGTTCGACGAGGAGTCTCCCTGGGTGGTCGAAGTCTCGACGGATTTGGCCATCCTGCGGGCGGCTTCCGCCCCCTTTCCCGGCGAAAAGGCCGGGTACGTCATGTTTCCGCCTCCGGGAACCCGGCTGTGGGTGACCGGCCGCCGCGGGAACGAGCTGCGGGTCCGTCTCTCCGCCGCCCGGGAGGCCTGGATCGGGGCCGACGAAGTCCGCTTTTTGCCGTCGGGCACGCCGCCGCCCCGCACCCTGGCCGGGGCCGTCTCCGTGGAACCCGCCGGCCGCCACACCGTGGTCCGGATGAATTTGGGCCAGCGGGTGCCGATGGAAGTTCGCCCCCTGGACGACGGCGCGGGGCTGGATGTCCTTTTTTACGGGGTGGCCTCCAACACCGATTGGGTGCACTACAACGCGCCCCAGGGCGCGGTTCGCCGGGTGGAATGGTTCCAGGACGACGCGGACACCTACCGGCTTCGAATCCACACCCGCTCCCGGCGCTGGTGGGGGTACGACGCCCGCTACGAAAATTCGACTTTTGTGTTGGAATTGCGCCGTCCGCCCCCAGGCCCCAAAGACGGATCCCTGGAGGGGCTTAAGATCGTGGTGGACGCGGGGCATTCCTGGGACATCGGTTCCCGGGGACCGACGGGCCTACTGGAAAAGGACGCCAATTTGGCCATCGCCAAATGCCTGGAACGGAAACTCCGATCGGAAAAAGCCGAGGTCGTGATGCTCCGATCGGGCACGGAAAACGTTAATTTATACGACCGTCCCAAATTGGCCTGGGCGGCCCGGGGGGACGTTTTGATCAGCGTTCACAACAACGCCCTTCCCGACGGCGCCAATCCCTTCGAGCGGAACGGTTACGGGGTCTACTATTACCACCCCCAAAGCGAAGACCTGGCGACGGAAATCCACGAGGCGTACGGGGACATTTTCGGTCGGGCCCAGGCCTTCCGCTCCACCCATTTGCGGGACGACGGACTGCACTACGGCAACCTGGCCCTGGCCCGCACCTCCCAAATGCCGGCGGTGTTGACGGAATCGGCGTACGTGATTTGGCCGCCCGAGGAGGAACTCCTTAAAACGGAAACGTTTCAGTGCGACTGCGCGGAGGCGATGTTTCGGGGGTTGAAGCGGTTTGTGAAAAAGATGCGGGATTAGGTCGTCGGACCGAGGCGCCGGGACGCCCAATAGAGGGGGAACCCGAGGGCCGCCACGCCGATGCCCGCCAGGGCCACCGCCGGTTCCTCGGCCACGCCGTTCAGGGCGATGGCGACGTTGAGCAGAATAAACGCCAGGGGCGTCCACGGATAGCCCCACACGCGGTACCCGCCCGGGGCCGCCCCTTCCCGTCGTCGGAAAACGAACAGCGAAACCCCCGTCGCCGCAAAAAATAAATAAATCACGACCTCCGTGTAGGTCACGATTTTGTCCAGGGTCCCGGTCCACACCAGAACCAGGGCGAGGACGGCGTTGGCCGCCAGGGCGGCCGCCGGGGTTTGGGTGCGGGCGGACACGACGCCCATTTTTTTGAACAGGGCGTGGTCCTGGCCCAGGGCCGAAAGCAACCGGCCGCTGGAAAAGATAAATCCGTTCAGCGCCCCGAAGGTGGACACCATGACCATGGCGGCCACGACCGCCCCTCCCCCCCGGGGCCAAATTTTATCCATGACCCCCGCCGCCACCAAATCCGTCACGCGCATCTCGTCCAAGGGCAAATACAGGACGTAAACCAGATTGATCAATAAATAGATGCCGGTGGTGGCCAGCAGGCCCCCGACAATGGCCCGGGGGAGGTTGATGTTCGGGTCCCGCACTTCGCCCGCCACGTAGGCCGCCTCGTACCACCCCCCGTAGGTCCAAAGCACCGGAATCAGGGCCAATCCGAGGGAGGAGAGGATGGACGTGTGTTCCGCGGGCCAGAACGGCGTGAGGTGCACGGGCGATCCCCCGCCGGCCAACAGGCCGACGGCGATGATGCCGAAGAGGGCGAGCAGCTTCAATACCGTAAAGAGGTTTTGAACGGACTTGCCGAAACGCACCCCGAGAATATTGAGGGCCGTGAGGCCCAAAACGGCGGCCGTCGCCACGGGTTTGACCGCCCCGGGCCCGGCCCCGAAAACCCGGGCGGCGTGCTCCGCGAAGACAAAGGCCAGGATGGCGAGGGTGCCCGTGCGGCTGACGAAGAGCCGGGTCCACCCGTAGACGAACCCCCAGGCGCGCCCGTACCCGTTGGACAAAAACACATACTCGCCCCCGTTTCGGGGAAAGCGAGTGGCCAGCTCGGCCCACACGAGGGCGCCGCACAGCGACAGGAGGCCGCCCAGCACCCAAGCGGCCAGGAAGAGGAACACCGACGGCGAGGCCCGGGCGACGGAATCGGAGAGCCGGAAAATGCCCGCGCCGATGATGCAGCCGACCACGAGGGCCGAGGCGTCCCAGAGGCCGAGTCGCCGGGGAGCGGAAGGGAGGGAGTCCGTCACGGGCCGAAGGATAACATTGATTCGGCCCGGGAGCAATCTCGGCGGGCGATATCAAAAATAAACTTTGTCGGGCGGCGGGGTTGACAAACGGTACAATGTCTGTTAAGTTTTCACCAATGGCTCACGCGCACCCCACCCACGATCCCTTTCACAATCCCCGCGCCAAACGGAAAATCGTTTTCGTTAAGCGCAGCCTCCAGACGCGGTACGTCATTTGGGTGTTCACCTTCGTCCTCATCGCCATTACGGCGATCGGCCTGGACTTTTATTTCCACTTCGGCCGCGAAGTCCAGAATTTCATGGACCCCAGCCTTTACGATTTGTTCAAGACCGACAGCTACGTTTTCCTGTTCAAGCTCATCATTTACATGGTCGGCGTGACGTTGTTCGCCATCATCGGGTCCCACAAGCTGGCGGGCCCCATCTACCGCTTTGAGCGCTCCGCTCGGGTCGTCGGTTCCGGCGACTTGACCCACCGCATCAAAACCCGCACCGGCGACGAGCTCGGCGATTTGCGGGACGAATTCAACATGATGGTGGAATCCATTCAGCGGTTGGTTTCCCAGGACGCCCATCTGGCCCTTCGGGTGTCGAAACATTTGAACGACGTGCTTTCCCAGAAACACGCGCCCGCTGAAATGACCCAAAAGCTTCAGCAGATAAAGTCCGACGTGGATCTCCTCCACAAGGGCTTTAAGTTTTAACTGCTTCCGCCGCTCCCCGAATTCCCTTCCCCGCGTTCCGCTGATTCGCCCTACGTCCTTCGCCGCCCCCTGATTCCGGCCGTTCTTTTGACCGCCGGCGCCTGGGCCGCTTTGCGTCTGTGGGGCGCGCCGCCGTTGGCCGCAAACGACGTGGCGCGTTGGGCCGACGGCCGCCCGGTCCGGTTGATCGGCCGCGTACTTCGACCGCCCGAGACGGGCCCCCGGGGGGAATCCCTCCTGGTCCGGACCGAGTGGTTGAAAGCGCCCGGGGCCCCGGCCCGTCGGACGACGGGAAACGTCGTCGCCTTCTGTGCCGCTTCCTCCGCCCCCGTCACCGGGATTTCCTCGGAAAGGGCGGCCGCCCGGCCTCGCTGGGGGGATCGGGTCGCCCTGTGGGGGCCCCTGTTTCCGTCCCGGCCGGCCGCGGCCCCCGGGGTTTTCGATACGGCCGCCGCCGACGAACGCCGGGACGCCCGGGCCCGTCTGATGGTCCCCGTCGGCAAAGCCGTTGTTCTGCTTCGGCTATCGCCCTTTTCTCCCCGGCGTTGGGCGGGGGCCCTGCGGGACCGCCTGGCCGCCGTCTTTTTCGCGCGGCTTTC
>Ga0268298_10003746_pt1 | contig 15276 bp, 13 predicted proteins | sample WWTPWeurt_MetaG_FD_194462 | JGI IMG/M metagenome (GOLD analysis project Ga0268298, IMG submission 194462) | Activated sludge microbial communities from WWTP in Nijmegen, Gelderland, Netherland - WWTP Weurt | ecosystem: Engineered > WWTP > Aerobic digester > Activated sludge | place... | reverse complement strand
ATGCCAGACGACCTCTTTAGAGTGAGCGTCGAATACAACCTGCTCACCATCGTTGATTTGCGCTGTTTGAAAACTTGTTTGAACGCAACAACCGAAGAGCGTTACGACCAGACTTTGAGATTCCACGTAAATTTATTTCCGTCGACTATTATCGACACTCCAATAGATCGACTGATGACGCTCTTTCCGGAGACCACCAGCAAAACTCAATACTGTGTTGAAATTAGCGAACAACAATTCATTGGCGACCCAACTTATTTGCGAGACCATGTTGCCGAGCTGAAAAATCACGGAGTACTGGTTGCGATAGACGACGTTGGATTTGGTCGAAGCTCACTTGAGAGTTTGATTATTCTTGAGCCAAATATAGTAAAAATAGACCGCAAATATGTGTCAGGGATTGCTCAAGAACCAAATAAAGAGCGCCTCTTGCGCCGCTTGGTTAAAGTGGTGAATGCACTTGGTTCGGAGCTAATTGCAGAAGGTATCGAGTGTCGCGAAGAATTAGACTTGCTCATAGACATGGGCGTTGTCTACGGACAAGGCTGGTACTGGGGCAAACCTGCTTAGGTATTCAGATTTGCAAGCTTGGACATTATTTCTTGAGGCAGAGTTTTGGGATTAAAAGGCTTTGCTATTAAACCGCTTGCTCCGCGTGATTGATAGAAAACTTCTTCTCCTTGCTCGACTCGAGTAGTAGTCATAAAAACAGGCACGTTTTGAAAATTGGGCAGACTCTTTATTTGTCCAAGGGTAGTAACGCCGTCAATTTCTGGCATTGAAGTATCGATGATGACAAGATCGGGTTTTTGCTCAACTGCCATTTTGATTGCTTCTTTGCCAGAAAGCGCAACGCAGACTTCCCACTTACCAACACCAGACAAACTCATTTTGCCGATTTTCAAAATATCTGGATCGTCGTCAACAAGCATCACTTTTTGAATGGACATTTATCTACTCCGTTTAGAAAACAATCAAAATCAAGGGTTGTAGGAGAACAAGAATGTAGTAACTAAATTGAATCCAGCATGTCCAATTATAGTAGTGGTTGTATTGGTAAAGCGACGAACAATTCCCATAACCGTCGACCAAAGAGCAATCTGGATAATTAAAACTGGAGCGTAAGTAAACTGGGCGTGCATCAAACCATGCAAAACGGCAGCTGGAAAAATTCCAAGAGCCGGTTGCAAAACGCCTCTCATTAGCGTTTCTTCGCCTACGCCAGCAAATATTGCAGTAGCAAGAGCCAGTATCACAGACGCACTGAAATTATTCGAAGCGCCAAAAGTAGTCGAATTGTAATTTGAGATTTTGCTTGCCATATCAGCATCAGCCGAGCCGTGAGTGTAATACGCCCACAGCAGGTCATAGCAGAAACTAAAAACTACCAGCCCCACTCCAATTGCAACATGTTTCCAGCTAGGCTTCGCCCAACCCAAACGTGCGATTGCCTCGCGCCAGTTTCGTTTGACCAAAATGCCAACACCACAAAGCGAAGTTAGCACAAGACCTATTCCATGATAAGAAAATAGCTGCCCGGGCGTGATTGGCACAGGCAACGGAATAGCAGGAAACTGCATATTTATTGGATTTATTGCCTGCATCAAATAGGCAAAAGTAGTTAGATAAATGAAAAGTCCCACCATGTGCGGAACTGAGCGCGGTTGAAAAATCTTCTGGTTTACTATCGAAGCCCAAATGCTCATTTTATGCCGAACTGGACCGGTGATGAATCTCAAAGAAACGATTCCATCAAGCACTGTAAAAAAGAATGAAAAGGCAATGCGTACAGGTAAGAGCAAAATGGCACCGCTCAAAAGCGACATCCAGAACAAAATTGAGCTGGCCCATGGGGTCAAACTTTCTGCTGAATCTCTCATATTAAGAGCAGTATTAAGTTCGAGCAAAAAGAAAATACAAATAAGACCGCGCAAGATCCATTCGAGCCATTTAAATTTGGTCGAGCCATGAGCCATAAGTCCCATGACCGAACAGCCGAATAATAGGGTGTAATCCATTTATTGCTCCGCTTTGCTCCCCGAAAACTTCCTAATTAGAAGAATGGTCTCAGTTATTTTGAGTATAAAGACTGGGGTTTAGCCTATTAATTAATCTTTCACTGCTATGATAAGCTATTGTCAAGATAATATTGTCGGGGTATGTTTTAAGATAGTGACGTTGATATGCTCGACCATTTATGTGCTAATAAGAGGATACAAGTAAATCAGCGTCAATACCAAAATGCCCAAGGCAAATCGTAAATTTGACCAAAGCATTTAAGGAACAAAGTTCGGAGGTGCAAAGCCTGAATGAAAAAGAAAATTGTTGGATCAATGCTACTCGCATCTGTTCTGGGCCTAGGAGTAATAGCAACAAGCTCCTTTGCTAGCGGACCGCTGGTAGTCACACCTACAGTAGCTCCTGCAGTCACAACTGCTCCTGTAGTAAACGCAGTACCTATTAAAACCAAACTCATCGGCACATACAAAGCGGTAAGAGCTTTCTGGCTATCCAGAGCTTTAGTCAGATAATCAGACGCAAATAATCCGTTTAACCGAACTTTTGGACAGGCCACCCGCCGGGTGGTCTGTTTTTTGGTTATTTTTGACAACAAGGACAAAAGTGGGTCGAACGTCCGCCAATTTTTATGCGCTCGATTTGGGTTTTGCATTTTCGACAATTTTGGCCAGTTCGCCTGTAGACAAAAGATTGGCTCATATAGTTTCCGTTGACGCCTTCCAGATTGGTATAGTCTTTCATGGACGAACCACCAGCCTTAATGGCTGTGGTTAGTACTTTTATGATTGATTCAATCAGCGTTTTCATTTCACTATCTTTCAGCGAACCAGCTTTGCGAGCGGGTTTTATCCCAGCAAGAAATAAAGACTCGTCTGCATAGATATTGCCGACGCCAGCGATAATAGTTTGATCCATAATCACATTCTTGATAGGGGCCGTTTTCTTTTTCAGAAGCGGCTTCAAGTATTTGATATCAAGGTGATCAAGCGGCTCGACACCCATTGTATTCAGACCTTTTATTTTGTCCTCTGGTTTTTGATTCGAGCCGAAATACCACATTCTGCCAAAAACGCGCATGTCTTCAAAATGCAGTTCGCGTCCGCTTTTCAAAGTAAGAAACACACGCAAGAATTTATTGTGCTTGCTTTTTTTCTTCTTGAGTAACAGTCTGCCGGACATCTTGAGATGAATCACCAAAGATGCCTTATCTGACAATTCAATCAAGATATATTTGCCGCGTCTCTTGACACGCTCAATTTCGTGACCAGGCAACTGGCGCACAAAATCTTCATTTGAAGGATGTCCAATCGATGCTTCGCGCAATACCACCGCATGCGATATCACATCGTGAATGAGCTCGCTACGCAATCCCTTGACTATCGTTTCTATCTCGGGTAACTCAGGCACTTCTGTCAAGTCCTACAAACACTATTTCGGGACACTTTGCATTGAAAATATTTTTACCAGATATATCGGCGTATATATCACTTTTATAGGTTGGCAGGATGTAACATATTGCGACACAACTTATTTAGGAGCAACGACAATGACCACTGCCGCCCCGGAAATGGTAACCAAGATGGAGTGCGAGACACCAGAATTCCTGCGAGCGCAAAGACAGCTCGACGAATTGGCTATGTCGATGGGGTTAGCGTCAGAGTTGCACCAACGTCTTCGCTATCCAAAACGCGCTTTGATTGTCACCATTCCAGTGCGCATGGACGACGGTCTGGTCAAAACTTTTACTGGTTACAGAGTTCACCATGACGTCACTCTTGGACCTGCAAAAGGCGGCATTCGCTTCCATCCAGAAGTAGACATGGGCGAAGTATCCGCTCTTGCCATGCTTATGACCTGGAAATGCGCTTTGATGGGCCTGCCTTATGGCGGAGCTAAAGGTGGTGTGCGTTGCGAACCATGGAATCTTTCCATGGGAGAAAAAGAACGCATGACCCGTCGCTACACTTCCGAAATCATCAACTTGATTGGTCCAGACAAGGACATTCCCGCTCCAGACATGTACACCAACGAGCAGACAATGGCCTGGATTATGGACACTTACAGTATCAACGTCGGTCACACAGTACCTAGCGTTGTCACTGGCAAACCCATTTCAATTGGCGGCTCACTTGGTCGTCATGAAGCTACTGGACGCGGTGTCGCTTACTGTGCAAGACGCGCAGTCAAGCATTTGAATTTCACTAAAGAAGCGCCCGAAGTAGTCGTTCAAGGATTTGGCAATGTCGGCTCGATAACTGCCAAATATTTGCACAGCGCAGGTTACAAAATTGTGGGTGTTTCTGATGTCTATGGAGGCATTTATAACTCTAAAGGACTCGACATTCCCAGCTTGATGGCTTACGCCCAAGAGCATGGCTCGCTTGCCAATTTCAAAGATTCAGAGCCCGTAAACAATCAGGAATTGCTCGAGCTGCCTTGCGATATTCTGATTCCAGCAGCATTAGGCAACCAGGTAAACGCACAAAACATGGAGCGCATCAAAGCCAAAATTCTGGTCGAGGGAGCAAATGGTCCAACCAGTCCAGAAGCCGATCTCTACCTACAAGAAAAAGGCGTAATGGTCGTTCCAGACATTCTGGCGAATGCTGGCGGTGTTACTGTTAGCTATTTCGAGTGGGTACAGGGCTTGATGCAACTGTTCTGGACCGAAGACGAAGTCAATTCGCGTCTTGAATCGATCATGGGCAAAGCATGCGATAAAGTCTTCGCTCTGTCGCAAGAACGCAATATCAGAACCAGAATGGCTGCATTGTGGTTGGGCGTTTCGACCATTGCTGAAGCGAAAAGATTGCGCGGACTTTATCCATAGAACGAATTGAGCAAAGTCGCTCTCTAACCGGTTGAAAATGACAAAAGGGGGTAAGTCTGAAATAAGGGCTTATTAGATTTCTCTATCTAATTGTTGTTATTTTCTTTCCAGTAAATGTTCCAATCATCCGGTAAACAACCCGCGAAAAACCAGCCGCCAAAGACGGTCCGCCTGCCAAAGCAGCCGGGAATTTTGCAATATGCCGATTTGCAATTTCTCATGCAAGAGGCAGAGAAAATGAAAGGGCGCATAGTCGAGTTCCCCTTCACAAGCGCTGATCGAAAAATCGACTACGTTTTATCAGCCCAATGTTATCCCAAAGAAATTGATCCTTCTGGAACGATGGATCCTGAATGGGTTTTAACCGAGTATGGTGCCGGACAACCCAGATTACTCTGGCGTCACCCCACCCGCGACCTGTCGTTGATGAGCAATATGATTGCAGGCGAATCTGGCGGCGACCAATTACAAGACATTGTTCCAACCTCAGCCTTATTTGGCGGAACTCAAAATCCTATCGGTGGCGCCACTGGTGCCTACACCCCAGTCGGCAGCGGTTCTGGAGGTGGCGGTGGTGGTGCGGCCCTTGGTGGTGGCGGATTTGGCTCAAGCTCAATCATGTTCGAGCCTCCAAGACCCGGAGCTAAAGCTACTCTTGAAGGCGATTTGGCCAAATTGCAAGTGCCAAACTTATTGCAATCTATCAATCTTGCCAAAATGACAGGACGTCTGGATGTACGCACCAGATCTGAACAAGCCGAAGTATTTTTCCAAGAAGGGAATCTAGTTCACTGCCGCGTCCGTGAAACCACGGGCGACAATGCTATTGTCGAATTAGTCTGCTGGTCACACGGCGAATTCCGATTCTGGCCAGATGAGCGTACCGATCAACGCACTTGCCAGAAACGTCTGGACTCTCTTTTGATGGAAGGCGTCGCCCTCCTCGACCAATCAAAATATCTTGAACAAGCAGGGCTGAAAATCGATTCGTCATGCCTGGTCAAGAAAAACGCCATGATTTCGGAAGAAGAATTTCAAGCACGTGTGTCTAAAGGTGCGCCAATAGCGCTTGAACCACAGCTCGATTTTTACGAACTGGTAGACAACCGCAATACACTTGCCGAGTTGCTCAAGAAACGTCCAATGCCGATGACAGAATGGACTCCAATTCTGTTCAACTTAGTAAGCTGCGGTTTGGTCACCATTACAGACCAGGCTCCGGCCCAGGATAGACTTGCACGACTGAAGGCTCTTGGTATCGATGACAACGCTCTTCAAAGCGTTATCAAAAATCTGAACAGATCGGAGACTGGCATCCTGACCTACGATGCCTTCATTTATTTTTTAGACCAGGAATATTTGCGCTACGAATATTTCAATACGCCATTTTCAATAGTTATTTTCAGTCTTGGTCAACGCAAGGGTGGCGAATCAGGTCCGGTTGAATCGCTGCAAATGCTTGCTGTGCGCCGCGCCATGCAACGTATCCAACTGATCAAACGTCACGTGGATTATCTTGGACATTACGAGATGTTCGATTTTGGAGTTATCCTACCTAACACCAACGCTGCTGCGGCTTATGCTTTTGCCAATAGAACTTCCGAAGTGTTGCGGGAGGCACCACTAAGTTCTGACATGGATTCGCGAAATCTACTAATGGCGTTTGGTGTTGCCACCATTCCCGAAGATTGCGTCGATCTGGACAAACTGCTTATTTCTGCCAAAAAAGCGCGTGATCACGCAAAGCAGTACAACAAACGCGTCGTACTCGCAAGAGATTTGCCGCAATCGCCCCAGTAAGTCCAAAGACGTATCATGGGAAACATTACTAAGTCCATCAAATCTACAAGTATCACGCTCACTCGTGGCGATATCACACGTCAAGAAGTTGAAGCAATAGTCAATGCAGCCAATTCGGCTCTAAGAGGTGGTGGAGGCGTAGACGGAGCGATTCACAAGGCAGGCGGTTCTTCAATCGCGGAACAATGCAGACAGATTCGCGAACGCGATGGCGGCTGTGCACCAGGTTCTTGTGTAATTACAGATGGTGGCAATCTCAAAGCCAAACATATAATCCATGCAGTAGGCCCGGTTTGGCACGGCGGGCGCAGCGGCGAAGATGACACACTTAAAAACGCATATACGGCCTGCCTTAAAATGGCTTGCCAGTATGAAATCAAAACTATCGCTTTTCCGTCAATCAGCACAGGCGCTTACGGCTTTCCTGTAGAAAGAGCGGCTCGTCTGGCGCTTGAAGCAGTGCGTGAATTTTGCGAGGACAACGATTATCTTGATGAGATTCGATTTGTTTTATTCGACGAAAAGACTTTTAACAAGTTTAAAGATGCGCTAGAAGCGTGATGATTAGGTTTTCAGGCAAAGTGGTTAGTATTTGAAAAGGGCTGTCAGGCTGATACAGTAAGTCAATCGAGCAATTGTTTTTTGGTTTAATCCGGTGATTATTTAAGTGTCTTCTTTCTTCAAGAAAATGTCAGGAAACGCCAGGTTTGGAGACCTTTTGGTCCAAGCCGGTCTTCTCAGCCCAAATCAGTTGCAAGAAGCAATGACGGAGTCACGTAACAAGAAACTGCAAATTGGTCAGGTTCTTGTAATGTCAGGAGCCCTTTCGTCCAAAGATTTGCAAATGGTGCTTGAAGCACAATCAATGCTGCGCGACAAAAGTATAGATATCAATCTTGCTGTGCAATGCATCAAAGTAGCACGCAAAATCGGATCGTCTTTTGCTGATGCTTTGCAAGATTACGATGAATCTCTAGCCAAAAAAGCTCGCACTGGAAAGCTTGGCGAATTGCTTGTCGAAGCAGGCATCATCAACGAAGAACAACTATCGAACGCTATGGAGCAAAGCGTAAACACCGGCATGCCGCTTGGTCGCGTACTGGTATTAAATCGCGCCATTCCTTCTGAGGCTTTGCAAGGTGTTTTAGATATACAAGTCAAGCTGCGCGACGAAATGATGACACGCGAAGAAGCGCTTCTAGCCTTACGCGGCGTCACTGGATTGTCTGGCGAAGTCCCCGAACAAAAACAGGAAGACGACAAGCCAAAAAAATCTACTGTTCGTCTTGGCGAACTACTCGTGATGGCGGGCATCCTCACCGAAAACGATGTGATGGACGCTCTTGAATGGGGACTGGCGAACCAGCAGCCCATCGGCAACGTGCTTGTGAGTCAAAATCTCATTTCTAAAGATTTACTCGATGCAGCACTTTTCTTTCAAGATGCAGTACGCGAAAACAAAATAGACGCGCTCAAAGCTTGTGAGTGTCTGTCCGAAGTCTTCTCTACGGGCGCTTCTCCACAAGAAGTATTGGACCAGATTACTGAGCACAAACCTGCAGATGAGCCCGGTGCGCCACCAATCGACTACAAACGATTGCTCACAATGGCACGAGTAGTTACCGAAGATCAAATAGATCGCGCTTACGATCAAGCTACACACACTGCGTCTTTGATCGGAAAGATCTTAGTGCTTACAGGTTCGCTTGATGTTCCCACTCTACAAGCTAGTCTGCGTTGCTATCAGATGATAAGCAAAGGTTGGCTTACACCAGATGATGGAATTGCAGCACTGGATTATTGCTTGCATCAAAATCCGACAGCTCCGATTCCTTTTGAACAAGCACTCCGTGACCTTGGTTGGAACCCAGACAAAGGTCTATCTTTGAAGGGCGAAGCTCCAGAAACTGCGCCTAAAGTGCTTGTACGAGCCGGGGCTTCGACTCAAGAAAACGCTATTAATGCAGAAGCTCAATCGGCAACATCTGCTATGACAGCTTCCACAACTTCAAGCGCATCGGCGCCACCACTTGTAGAGCCAAAAATAGAAACAAAGCCTGAACCAAAACCAGAGCCTAAGGAAGAGCCAAAAGTCGAAGAAAAAATTTCAGAGCCTGAAATTCAACCCGTATCTCAGTCAGAGCCAGAGCCTGTTGCCGAGCCCAAAGTTGAAGCCAAGCCAGAGCTAGTATCTGAGCCAAAATCTGAACTGAAATCCCAAACCAAAGAAGAAGAAGAACACAAATCAGAAGGCGGTTTAAAAGCGCTATTGTTTGGTCTGGATGAAGCCGACAACAGCGAACAACTTCCAGAAATTATTGAAAGAGAAAGAAAATCGAGTGGTCGCCTAGCCTCACTGGTTTCCAAACCAGCTCAAAACGATGATGCAAAAACTCCGGGCGAAGAAGCACCAAAACAGACCCCAGAACCAGCCAAAGTCGAAGAGACCAAGCCTTCTCAACCAGCAGCACAGACAAATTTAGAGCCAGCAGCGCCCCCCAAAGCCACGACTGCAGGCAAGGAAGACGAAGAGTTAGAAGACCTCTCTGGAATGTCGGCTGAAGATTTGTTGTCCAAAATTTTGAAAGGCGGCGAAGCTCCAGCAGCAATGGAGCACGGCAATAAAAAGCGCCCTGGTCGTTTTTCCGAAACCATTTTGCCTGAAGCAGCCAAAGCACGCCAGCTGGCATCATTAATAAGCAAAGAGTCGGCAAACGCTACAGAAAAATTCGACAAAGGTGGCGAAGATAACGACGCGCTAGGAACGGCGTTCTTGCGCCTGGCTGAGCGCCACTTCGAGCAAGGCAATTACAAAGACGCGCAAGTTATTTATGAGCGGGTTCTGGTACACAAATTGAACGAGCTTGGCCCCGAAAGCCATGAACTGGTCGAGGACTATAACAATCTTGCACTTGTTTTAAGTGTTCAGGGTTTATTCGACAAAGCGGAGCCCTTTATGCGCAGAGCTGTTAGTTTGTACGAAACAGCGCCCAAAGTAGAACCGCTTCCGCTTGCAGATTATTTGCACTCACTGGGAACGGTCTATTTCAAACTGAATAAATTTGCCGAAGCTGAAGAAGTTTATCGTCGCGTGCTAGAACTGCGTAGAGAAAATCTTTCTGACACGCATCAAGATATCGGACGCACTTTAGTTGATTATGCAAAAGTGGTCAAACAATTGGGCCAGACAGAGAAAGCTGAAGCCATCTACAAGAAGGCTCAAGAAATTCTCAAATCTCCCGAGCCATAAATATTTCTTTGACATGTCCAGAGCGTGCTATTGGTATCACTAGTGGTTATCGCTAAAGCGATGCAGATGCTAAGTGATGGGTACGACTTGACATAAAGCAAAATTATCTGCATGCTCTAAATAGGGGTTGAGGAGATTTCTCGTGAACGAAGCATTTGACCTTCTAACATTCCAGAAAAAAGCACGCGAGACATGCGATCCCAAAAAACTCTTCGAACTTTGGGAAGATGTTTGCAGACGCTATGAACGTCGCGAAATCGGCACTTATGAATTAGACGAAATGAAAGATGTGATTCTTCCCAGTCTAAAAGCACTTACCCAACTGAAACACTCCATCAACGATATCGACGACGCTGGCGTGACTCAAATTCGTAAACACGCCTGAAGTTCATACGATGTCTGGAAAAAAATTGCTCGCTGGTTTTCTGCTCTCCTCGATTTTGGCGAGCAGCAATTTCGTTTGCGATGCCAATGCTGATGAATGGATAGAAGATGAATCACAAGTAAATCAACACATTCAGCAAAATCAAGCACCAAGTCAATTCCCTCAACCTCAGACTCTGCAACAGAATTTAGACGAACATATGCCGTCTGAGCGCGACAGAGATTTAGAAAGACAACAAAGGTACGAACAATCTCAGCAGCAACAAATGCAACAAGATCGCACCGAAGACAAGCCGGTCGGCAACACCACCGACTTTACTCGTCCGCTTGAAGCTGGTGTAAGCTCCTTTACTTTCAAGCAAACAGAAAACGACTTCAACAATCTGCCACTGTTGTTGCAAAAACCTATTGCTGCTCTGCCAAAAACAGGTCCTGTCACTCGCAAAACCTACCAGAGTTGGCTCGCGCAAGCCCATCCAGGATTGAGTGCACGCATTAGCAAAGACCAGGTTATAGAAATAAAAGGTGAATGGGACGATTCAGCACACGCACTGAGTAATTTTGGAATTCCATTTACTCGGATTGGTCCTAAACAGATTCGAAACTACGATCTAACAAAGACTAAAGTAATTGTTCTAAGCTGCCCAGGTGCCCTTTCTCCTGATGAATCGAGAATGCTGGCTAATTACGTAAAAATGGGTGGCTATTTAATTACGACCGATTGGGCTCTTGAAATTTTGAACGAGATGAAAGGATTTGTGCGCATAATCGAGCCGAGCGGTTTTGAATTGCAAGAGCAAGTCGTTGATGCCGTGGGGCTGTCCGCTGACCCGCTCTGTAAAAATGTCCCTTCTGAAGCGTTTTGGAAAATTGCTAAAGAATCGAAAGCTGTGCGTATAGTACAACGCAATTATTGCACTGTGGTGGCACGAAGCAAAATGCTAATGAATATGGAGCTCGGACATATCGCTAAATATCGTCCCCCCGAAGAAAATGATTTATTTCAAGCTGGAATTCTTGCGGTGCTAGTCGATTATGGACGCGGCAAAATTTTTCATTTGGTCGGTCATTATGACAACGATGCTCAGACTGCATTCGTAAACGATGTGCCAGACCAAGCTCCAGGAATTCAGATAAGTATGCGTCAAGCAATGGCAACCAATTTCATTGCTGAAGCGTTTGAAAAATAGCTTCTATCTCGCGCGTGTTATTTAATTTTTGCTTGGGCACCACATTTAGTGCGCATCCTCAAAAGTGAAAACGTTAGGACTAGACCTTTCAATAATTCTCTTTTGCATAGAACACTCAAGAGACTTTAAATCATCTCCAGATAATACTGCGTTATAAATTATCCAATTATTCAAAGTTTTTCCTACTTTTTTCATCAAGAACGATTCTGCGCAAAGCTCGCCTTTTCTTGAAAGAGCTTGAGCGGAAATGAACACATCGCTATTTATATCTCGCCACTGAATTACTCTTTTTAAAAAAGCAAATCGCAAAATCAGAGAAGCTGCAGTTATTTCTTGAAACTGCGGAGCAACTACCAGTGACGAAAAAAGATAATGCGTATATGGTTTTCTAATTCGTTCTGAACCATACTCGTTTTTAAAAAGAGTGCGTTCATCATATTGAGGATTGAGACTGGCCTGATATTCAGACTGAGAAATTGGCATCGCATACAAATATCCAGCCAAATTGTTTTCTCTTCGCAAAAAATAAAATCCATCTGGGCATATTTCTAGCCAATTCGTGAGTATATCCACCCCAAGGGCGGTCTGTACGCCATAGGCTTGAACACCCAAATCATTCATTTCTTTAACCAGCTCAGGAATAGAAATGGTCTGCGTGTCACCATATTCAATACTGAACTGCTTTGTTTTCTCCATGCGCACGCCTTATGCAAAAGCTTCATCGTATAAAGATAGAAGCAGCTCACTCTCGCGTTTAACGGCTGGAGAGATGTGTAATTTTATGAGATAAAAAAATTGGGGCTGGACCTTTTCAAATTAGTATTAAACTGAATCATAAAGATGAGGTCCAACCTGCGTTTAACATATATCGAGCGTAATACTTTTTCAAATTAAATCATCCCTTTTTTTTGTTGTGCTAATAACAAAAAAGGGGGATCAAGCCAGTGTTCGAGCTCAGAAAATCTCAGGAACGTGGACATACCGAACTATCCTGGCTGGAGAGTTATCACACCTTTTCATTCGACCAATATTATGACGCCCAACATATGGGCTTTGGCCCGCTAAAAGTAATCAATGAAGACACCATCGCACCAGGCATGGGTTTTGGCTCCCACCCGCATCGCGACATGGAAATAATCACCTACATTATAAGTGGACAACTCGAACACAAAGATAGCCTGGGCACTGGCACAATCATCGAAGCTGGCGAGATTCAAAAAATGTCTGCGGGCCAGGGCATCATTCATAGCTCTTTTAACGCCTCGTCCAATGAACCGGTACATTTACTACAAATTTGGATTCAACCCGAGTCCAAAGGGCTACAGCCCACCTACGAACAGGAAAAAATCAAAGACGAGTTGAACCAATTTACATTAATCGGCGGACCTTCAAACGAATCTCCTTTGCACATTAATCAAAATGTTCGCCTTTATAGATTGCACGCCACAGCAGGACAGACAAATAGTTTCACAGCGCAACCCGGTGCTTCAATTTGGGTCCAAATAGTGCAAGGTGAATGCCTTGTAAACGAACTGCAAGCTGTAGCAGGAGACGGCATAGCCTTAGATAAACTGGAAATCGAGATGAAGGCGCTTTTACCAACAGAATTGCTCTTGTTCGAATTCGACTCCAAGCGACTAAGCCACTAATTAATAGCCTTTATATCTGCCGCCGTTACGCATTGACCTCAAGCCCGGCACGTTTAACAGGTCGCCGTAGCGTTTAACGGCGTAACGAATGCCCGCAATCATATTGTGCAACGGATTCAAGATGTCATCAAATCCAGCCATCTTGTTCTCATTAAATGTTGGTTCAATGGTCTGAATCAAGCCCATAGATGGCGTTCCACGACGCCAGTTAGAATCCCAACGGTTGACTACGTTTGGATCCCAGCTTGACTCTTTCTGAATGATAATAGTCAATCCTTTAATATAATCGTCGTTGACCGGAAGTCCGCACTTAATAAGCGCCATTTTCATGAGATTCATTCTATCCGCTTCAGGAATCAATCCTTGATAGCGTCTTGCACTGGTGGGCGTAATCTGGTCGGCACTGGTCGGATTAGGATTATCGTACCCTGGCTGGTTTGGACGATCTGGTCTTGCGTTGGGATTAGCACCGCGGTCGCCAAATTTAAGCTGTTGATACTTCTGCATCCATCCTTTATTTAGGTCGACTTCCTCCATACCAAATTTTTCGCCATTGATACGAATAATTTCTCTGCCGGTGCGACCAAATCCTACACTACCAGAAGCATTACCAGTCGAGCCTTTGGTCGTGTCTGTACCTTCTTGCCAGGCTTTGGTGATGGCTTGAATGAAAGCTGGATTGTCGGAGCGTCCTGGACTATGAGTAGGATAGTATCTACCAGTCACAGCCTGCAAAAGCGTTATTCCGCGAGATGCAGCTCTGTTCATCACAGTTTCAGCCCAAGCCAATTGCGCATCGGCTCCTTGCGATCCAACTTCGGTCTTCATTCTGCCAGCGAATGCTGCCATTACATTAGGATCGCTCAATTCGCGGTCGAACTGCGAACGATTAATTGCGCCTTGAGGATATCGGTCTCCACCGTTTGGACGTGTAGGACGATAAGGTTGATCAGGTCTATCGTTAGGACGCTGGCGCGGTCTTGGTGCGGGTCCATTGCCATAAATTTCTTCAAACCAACCAGGTGGCATCAAATCTGGTGTCACTCTATTTGAGTTATTGAAATATTGATCAGTTTGACTAGGGAAGAATTGCCCAGGCTGATCGAATCGAGGATCGTACTGAGCTGCGGGATTATAACCATTGAAGCGTGGATCATTGAACTGCGGATCGCCATAGCCTGCAGGGGCATTTGGTGGAACATAACCTGGATTCCATTGTTGTTGCTGATTCCAGGGCTGGACCTGATATGGTCTGACGCCGTTTTCAGGTCTATAGTTCGAGCTGGCACAAGCCGAGCACGAACAGCCATTAAATGCGTTTTGCTGTTGTTGTTGCCAATTTGTCGGGGTTTCAAAAGTGTAGGTGCTTGCTGAAGGACCAAAAGAGACATTGGGCAGGTAATTCGACGCGTTCGAATATTCATAAGGTGAGCGAGCGTTGCTACGACGCAATTGTTCATTGTTGTTTTTGATGTAGTCGAGAGCACCGCGCGAAAGCTTATCGAGCGAAGAAGCGTTGAGGTCCGAGGAAGAGGTAAAAGTCAATTGAGGAAGAACAGCATCATACTTGGTATTTTGCACATCGCTTATGCGCGACATGCTGGTATTGGGGCTCAAATCAGCAGAAGCAAGCGTGATTTCAGGAAGGCGAGTAGTATCTTGACGCTGACCAAAAGCGCGGTTATAAGCGCCCATGTCCGAGAAGCTGGAACTAGCATAGAGATTGCGATTGAATAAAGCAGAATTCTGGGCGACGCTGAACGAATTAGCTTCCGAACTGAAGTTTTGAGAAACTTGTGTTTCTAGACGGCTTGGGGTGTACTGGCTTTGCGCCAAGTTCAAACCGTCGTTGCTCTGCACCGGTGGTTTGTTCTCTGGAGTGTAGTCGCTGGCTGCTTCCGTCATGCTTTTATTATCTATATGTATATATAGGGAGGCTATGCGGAAACCACCATGAAGCGGGTAGAATGACTTCGTAAGATTCCCAAAATTTTTTCGTATTCTTCCCATTAAATTTTCATGTGCGGACGCTACACACTCACCGACCCAGTCAAATTTCAGGATCGATTCAAGCTGGAAGATTTTTCTCAGTACGGAATCATTCCGCGATTTAACATTGCTCCAAGTCAAATAAATCCAGTGCTAATAGCCAAA
>Ga0268298_10003745_pt1 | contig 15278 bp, 13 predicted proteins | sample WWTPWeurt_MetaG_FD_194462 | JGI IMG/M metagenome (GOLD analysis project Ga0268298, IMG submission 194462) | Activated sludge microbial communities from WWTP in Nijmegen, Gelderland, Netherland - WWTP Weurt | ecosystem: Engineered > WWTP > Aerobic digester > Activated sludge | place... | reverse complement strand
TTCCGCAAGGTAAATGTGGAAGGTACCGGCATAGTAGCCGAAGAGGCCGCCCGGGCCGGCGTCGAAAGCTTCATCTATATGAGCTCCAGCGCCATTTACGGCATCACGAAATCGCCCGTTGATGCCGGAGTCAAGCCCTGCCCGGCGGAAGAGTACGGACAAAGCAAGCTGGACGGCGAGCTGAAAGCCAAGAAAATTTCAGACGAGACCGGCATGCCGCTCATTTCCATTCGCCCCCGTACCATCATCGACAAGGGACGCCTGGGCATCTTTCAGGTGCTCTTCGACTGGATCAAAAACGACGTCAATGTTTACACCATAGGCGACGGTAACAACCGCATTCAGTTCTTGCATGCCCAGGACCTGATCAATTGCTATTTACTGCTTAACGATCTCAAACGCCCCGGCATGTACAACCTGGGCACCGACCGCTATGCCAGCTTGAACGAGAACCTGGGCAATTTGATCAAGCATGCCGGTTCGAAGTCCAAAGTCAGACACCTGCCCAAAGAACTGGCCAAGACCTCGCTACTCTTCCTGGACAAACTGAAATTGAGCCCCCTGGCTCCCTGGCACTACTTGAGCTATGGCGAAGATTTCTTTTTCGACGTCACGAAACTGAAGGAACTTGGCTGGCAGCCTAAATACTCCAACGATGAGATGCTTTCCGAGAGCTATGACAGCTTCACATCAAATTACCAGGCATCAATGAAAGGCAAAGCCGGCTCAGCCCACCGCAAACCCTTGCAAGAGAAAGTGCTGGCCTTGCTGAAACTGGTGTCTCGCTTCTAAAGTGCGTAACCATTCTCCAGACCTCAAAAGTTAAGACTGAGAAGAGAAAAAACAACCGCCGGCAACGCAATTACCATTTGCCTTGCTGACCACTGGTCACTGCCATTAACGGTCAGGCACGATGTCAACCTGATGTCAACTTGAGCGTCTAATTTCTTGTCAATGGTGCAATTCCCACCCCAGACGAAGGATTCTGCAATGAGCCAAGACGAGACAAGACGCCAGTTGGATCGAACCTTACCGGAAAGCGCAAGAGAAGCAGAAGAGAGGCGCACAAACACGGCCAATCAAGCCGGTTTGCGGATGCTGAGCGAAGTGCAGGAAATCAGACAGAGCCTGATGCCCTCTCCAAATCGCACCGAAGCTCAAGCCCAAGCTGAGAGACCGGCCACGGCCTTAAGCGGAGAGGCTTGCCGCAACCAACCTCAACCAGGTCAGATACCAGTCCTAGAGCCGGGCCGAAGAACCGCCGGATGCAACTTTGCCGCACCGAACAACAGCCGGGAACAGGTAGGAAGTTTGCCCGAGTTCAACACTCACCGCATTTACCAACAGGCTCAGAGAGAAAATGTCCATCTGCATGTGGGATTGGGGCGAGCAGCAGCAAGCGGCAGCGGCGTAGTGGTGGGAAGAAGCGAGAGTCAATGTTTCGTTGCCACGGCAAACCATGTGGTCAGCCCAAACACTAATGAACAAGTCACCTCGAGAAGTGCGCAGTTTGCAAACGGGAGCCGCTATGCAGCGCAGGTAGAACTGCGCGATCGAAGCCGCGACCTGGCAATTGTATCGGTCAACACCGGTGCCGATACGCCACAGGTATGCCATCCCGCAAGAATCTCCGAAGGAGGCTCCCCCATAAGGGGTGCTGCCGCCGTAGCTACCGGCTTTCCTGAGGAAACCAGCACTTTGCACGCCTCTCCCGGTCGGGTGAGGGGTCTTCCCACCGCCCGGCAGCTCTGGGGTCGGAACATTGAACCAGGTGAAAATCCTACCCGCCCCATCTTGGACCTGGCAATGCAAGTCAGACCAGGCAACTCCGGAGGTCCAGTCTACAATGAGAGAGGCGAAGTACAGGGACTGATGTATGCAATTCCGGGTGGAAACGGCAGGGCATCTAGAGCACGAGCCTTTGCCACCCCCCTGCACGAAACAATGGTACAAGGATATATGGACCGCATCGGCGCACCACGCTGGTAGATCAACCGTACACCTCTTGCAAGGCTAGGAGCAGTGCTCTGGCCGACTGAAATCGTTTGGCTTTATCCTTCAAAAGGCAACGCTCAATGATAGGCGCTACGCCTGCGGCCAGCCCCTCTCTCACTTCCCCTATGGGTCTGGCTGTTTCATAGAGATGCATGGCAAAGGTATGCATGGCGCTCTCGCCCTCGAAGGGCGCCACTCCGGCCAGCATGCGATAGTACATGCAGCCGAAAGAATAAATATCGGTGAGGCTATCCAGTTCTCGCCCCATGCACTGCTCCGGACTCATATAGAGCGGGCTGCCGAAAACGAAGCCGGGCTGTGTCAAAGACTTACGATCTTCATCGTGCACCTTATTGCATTTGGCAATGCCGAAATCGAGAAGCTTGATAGCTTGAAAATGCTCCAGCGGATAATCTCTGTCGAAGCTGGAAGACTCGCTGGTGAGCATGACATTGCTTGGTTTCACGTCGCGGTGCACAATCCCCAACTCATGAGCTTCTTCAAGGCCTTTCAAAACACCGCAGACGATGCGATAGGCTTCCTTTTCATCCATCTGCCGCTCCCGCTCCAGCACTTTGTCGAGACCTTCCCCCTCAAGGTGCTCAAGTACCAGATAGGGACGCTGTATGTCCAGCTCCATAGAGCTTCCGTCTGCTTTCTCCACTGCATTCTCAAGCACGCCGAAGGAAAGCACGTGCACAATATTGGGATGATTGAGATGATTTATGATGGCCGCTTCCCGCTTGAAGCGCTCAATGCTCTCTTCCGAATCACTGATGTAAGAATGCAAGACCTTCACTGCCACTCGTAGGTCCGCCTTAGTATGCTCAGCCAGGAAGACCGTGGAGAGCCCACCCACACCTATTACTTCCGTGAGCAGAAAACGATTCTCAATGATGGCGCCGACCAGTTTCTTACTTTCATTGACCGCTTTCTGCATGAATACCGCCCATCGCCGAAGTTGAATACAAGACTGCCCAGAGAGCCGAGTTAGCAGAGGTCCCTTTCAGTTGTCCGATTCTATACTACCAGCGGCAGCCCCAAAGATCTTCAACTAGATCGAAGAAGGAGCTGCCTGCGGCAACTCCTTCTTCACACCCCGGGAGAAAAACCAAAGATGGGCTACCAGGCTCTAGGAGCGTTGTGGAAGCGATTGAGCAAGTTGGAAGTAGAGTGCTGACCGACCTGCACCGAGCGAACCCCCGGCCCATCGCCAGGCGCCTGTTGTTGAACCAGTTTGAGCTGCTCCAATTGCCCCCTCAGCTTCTCTGAAATCGGGCTATCATAACCCCTGGTGCCCTGACTCAAGACTAGCTCCCGTTTGAGATAGTGACCGGCGGCCGCCAGATTGCCCCGGGAAAGTTCCTTCTGATAGGCCTGATCGAGTTCTTCCAGGTGACGACCGGCGCCGGCATCGCCGAAAAACATGCGGGCAGCTGCGCTGCCGTCCGAAAACTTCTCGCCCACTTGAAAGCAAAAGCGGGTGGCCATTTTCAGTTCTCTCGTCACTTCATCAAAAAAGGCACCGGAGGCTTGCTCCATCTCTCTGTCGCACTGCGTGCCCAGAGCCTCGGCGCTGCGGGAGTCAAATTTATAAGTTCTGTTATCTCTTTCCATGATTCTATTCCTTCAAAAAACGGGGTTGGTGGTTAGCTCCGGGCATGAGCCGGAGGGGGCGGTTCATGCCCTCAATTTAGGGCCGGCGCCGGCCAAGAGCACTGTGCAAATGCACAGACTTAACCCATTCGGCAGCGCCGCCAAGGCAAGCTCTGCTATGATCTGAGGCTGTAGCAAATGAGGAAAAGTGTTGAAAATCGTAAGCAGATCCGGCAAATGCCCACAATCTACGCCAACTTCCCCGTCCTACTGCCTATCATCGGCCTGCTTGCTTACCGCTATGGCGGCGGTAATTCTTAGCCTGGGCGGTTGCGCCAAACCCGAAGCCCAGGTCAAAACCGACAAACCGGCGCCGGAAGGCACCACCTATGCCGCAGCCGAAGACATGGAACTGAAGAAAGCGAGAGTGGAAGCCTTAGACCACTTTGACGAGTTTGCCACGGCCTTTAAGAATAAACAGGAAGGCGAAAAATTTGCAGTCAAAGCCGCCTTCAAGGACGGCGACCAGGAAGTTCACAAATGGCTGATCGTAGATCAAATGGAGAACCTGGATATCGTCGGGCATTTCGCCTCTGGAGACGAGAAAGGCAACCTGAAAGCCGGACAGCAAGCCACAGCTAAAGCAACCTTCATCGACGACTGGAGCTACGTAGACAAAAACGGCGGCGAGCACGGCGGCTACGGGCTGGCGGTCCTGAGAAAAAGACAGGCAAAATAGAGGAGTCAGTCCAAACGACTATGACCAACTCCATCTGTCGCAATCATCAAAAATACAAGCAATATCTTTCAGCCTACAGGCTCGCTTATGCACGGGCCAAAGGTGTCAGGAAGCTGGAGATAATGCTGTCCTTCGCCCCTGTCATCGCCTGCCTGTCCCTTTACCAGCTTGGTCCTTACATCTCTGGCGGTGCAAGGGATTTCCCCGCCGACCTGCTCAACCTCTGCGCTCTGGGCGGGGTGCTTATGCTCTTGGTCTGCGACTTGAAGCTTGAGCCATTGCGGGCTATGCACAGGCGGGCCGCCAATGTCGATCTGGAAGCCTACGACACTGCCGTTCTGGAATTCCCCTGGCATGCCGCCGTCACCGGAGAAATGCCCAGCCAGTCAGCGCTCGATGCTGAAGCCCGGGGCTACGACAACGCCCTGGCCAAAGCTCATCCCCCGGAGCTTTCCCTGGAAGATAGCTGGTATCCTCCTCTCATCGAAACTATAGCCATTGAACCGGCCAGACTTTACTGCCTCAGACAAAACTGCAGTTTCGAGATCATGTATCGCCAGAAGTACATGCAGCTCTTCCTTTTGCCCATGCTGATTATCACTAGCCTTTTAATAGCGGTGCAGATTTTTCTCTTCGGTGGCAGCTTGCCCAACACCTGCTGCACCCTCATCACTGCTTCACCTATTTTCCGCATGCTCCTGCTCGGTCTGACCGTGCAGAACCGCAACTGCCGGCTTCTCCAGGAACTAAAAGCCAACATCGATGAGGCCCTCAAGAAACAAGATACATCGCTGGAAACAGCCCGCGCCTTTCAGGACAGACTCTTCCTCACTCGCGACACGCAGCCTCTCATAAGCATCGCCGGTTTCAAACATATCAAGCTCAAGTACTTGCCTGTATTGAAAGCCGAAACAGAAGCACTGCTGCGGTCTGCCGGACATTGAGCAAGCCAGAGGAAGTAAATATTCAAACCCCATGAAAAAGCCGCAGAAAAGAGAGCCAGTGCAAAGAGGAAGAACAGCCAGGCTGCTGTCGTCTCTGCTTTGCCTCACTCTCAGTGCTTCGATGTCATTAAGTCTGGGAGGCTGCGCCCCTTCCGACTTCGCCGTCAAACAGAAAGTCTCCACCGTGCTCGATGTACCGGTGACACAACCTGACCTGAAGCACCTCCTAGCCGTCACATCCAAAATGCAAATTGTTGCCTCCGGTCAATTCGCCCCGGGCAATTACTGGTCTCACAAAAAACAACTCTCCTTCGCCCCCGACACCAGCTTCCAGGTCAATCTGGAAATGCCTGTGGAAAATCCGGAGATTTTGTCTACTAGAAATGCCACCGGCTTTCTTGCCACGTCCAAGGAATTTGCAGTCAACGCCGTGCCTGTGCCAAAGAACATTCAACTGGTGGAAGGCAAGCTCACCGGCGAAGTAGAATACGGGAAATGGCTCGGCGCCTTCCTGGTCAACCTCCTGCAACTAGGAAACAACGACGGCGGTCTGCGCAGCACCATCGCTTCCATGAAAATTGAAAGCGCCCGACTGGAGTTAAAACCAGGTGCAAAGCTTGTCTTTGGTCAAAAGAGCCTGATTGTGGGAGAAAATTCCAGCATCACATTGAACAACCTGGATATTGATCATGACCTCAACTACAGAGGGGAAATGGTCTTCGATCTGAATTTCGACAGGGGTTGCGATTGGCTGGGCAAACGAGTAGATACCCGCTTCAACGGGGGCTTTGCCAGACTTTATTTAATAGTGGAAGGGCGTGACAAGAAGCTCACTCTTTCTCTTAATAAAGAGCACCCGACTGTCTTAGACAGCCGCACCGTCGACATAAAACTGGAAGACTGCCGGTTCAATTTCGGTCATGAGAAACTGTCGTCGTCCCTGAGCGAAAGTGCTGCCATCGATGTAACCGATCTCAAATGGTCGCGTATTTCGGCAGTGGAAGAACCCACCCTGGAACTAAAGAGCACCATGACCCTGGTGGCCACCGCTGCCGACATAAACACTTCCTCCCATCAGACCAAGTTGACTCTTCCGAACGCCGTCAATACCGTGCTGGACATAGATACGAAGGGCAAGGAAAGCGACACGCACTTTGCCACTATGGGTGATGCGGTAGCTCGCACCATAGCTATTACACTGAACAAAAGCCACACCAGTCTGACACTGCTTCTGGAAGACGGCACGCTCGGTCCGGTTTCCTTCGATAAATTCGGCAAGCTCAACTTCAGCCTCAAGCGCGGTGACGCGCGTTTCAAGAGCCTGGACTGGAGAAGCGGCAATAGTCGCTTCACACTGGATGGCGCAGGCGAGTCGACCCTCACTGTCCCCACAGAAATGTTCCTGGAGCAGACCCTGGGAGGCAAGCAGACCACTTTATCTCTGCCCATAGACATCCACGTGGGTGAAGCCAAGGTAAAACTGGGCGACAATGAAACTATTCTTGAGCAACTAAAGGGCAAGTTGCGCTTCGATGTGGCGAAAGAAATCCAGATGGAAAGCGACCTGGACTTCACCATCAAGCACTCTCCTTTGCTAAAGGACGAGGAAGCGGAAGTGAAAGTACGCGGTCTCGATCTGGAAATTGCCGACACGAATTCCAAACTCTCACTCAAACAATGCCGGGTACTGGTTCCCAATCAGGCACTTTCCATGGCGATTCAATCAGAGACGCCATCTGCTTTTGAAGTAGAGTTGAACAAGACTGTTGTGGAAGACAAGCACTGGCGCTACAAAAATGCCATCGCCAAAAACGTCTTCGTAAAGAATCTCAAAATCACAAATATGCGCCCCAGGCAACACGGCAGTCTCGATTTTCAAGCCTCAGCCGATGTAGTTCTGGAAGGCACTGTTGATAAATGCGGGCTCCTGATTGGTAAAAACAAATGGGAAACCAAACCATGGTCGCTGAAAGCCCATCTTAAAGGTCCGGGCAGCGTCAAATACAATTTCGCAGCCAGAAAGGAAAGGCTCTCAGAGGTCAACTACGATCTGGCCATGAGCCTGCCCTTACCCAAAGACATGGATCTGGACTGGAGTGAAGTAGGAGCGGGCATACTACAAGCAACGGAACGGCAGGTCATTCTCTCTCACCTGCGTAAAATAACAATCCCGGTAAAACACAAAGGCACCCTGGAACTCTTTCAAAACAGAAAATACAAAGACTTGAGTATCGTCAAACTGGTGGTTAAGCCGGATGAAGCGGGCTCTCAGGTGGAATTCAGCGCCAACGTAAAACTTTAGGCTCAAGACGGAAGGATTGAAAATTGAAAAATCAAAGACAAATCTGCGGCAAACTCCTGCTCTCATTGACCATTGCCCTTCTCTCTTGCGCCACTCCGGCCATGGCCGACCAGACCTCCGGCGGCTGGACTACAACTGAAGCGGAAGGAATTCGCCTTACTTTTCCCGCTACCTGGAAAAAGACCGCCATCGGCGGCAGCAGTGAAGACAAAGACAATCTTTTGAAGGTGAGTGGCGCTCTACCAGGTGGCGGCTTTGCCGAACTTTCCCTGACTAATCCCAAAGGTGAGCTGAGTCTGCCCCTGCTCCAGAAAATTCTGGAGGAAGGCTATTTCAGCAAGCTGCCCGAATACAAAGCCCAGCCGGAAAAGTCCGTAAGATTGGCAGACGGACAGACGGCACTGAGTAGAGAAGTAACCTTCAGACAGGCCGGCACTATTTTTTGCCAACGGCATCTACTCTTCCAGAACAAAAATGCTGGAGCGGAAAACCAAAACCACATGCTCTTGCTCACCTGTCCGCTCAATGACTACAATGCCACCGGCACAATCTGGTCTACTGCTGTAGCGTCCCTCACGCAACGGGGCGGCATGAGCGCCGCCACGATAAAAGGCGGACAAGCAGCGGCAAGCAAAAGCAGCCAGACGCAGACTTCTAAAAATACCGGCTCACAGACTGCAAAACCACTCAACGCCAGCACCTGGAGCAGCCAGGACGGTGAACTTTCGCTCAGCCTACCGGGCTATCTGAAAGAAACCGTGACTGAAAGTGACGACCACCCACTCAAGGCAACTAGTGCAGAGAACGGCAAAATGATCTGTGTTGACGTTTACCGGGGTGAAGCCGACAACTATCACACCCTGCCGCAACTGTGCCAGATGCTGGAAGAAAAGTATTTCGAGACCCAGAAGGGCTACCGCAAGCTAAACGAAGAAGCTCGCTCAATGGGACAGGGCGGCAGTTTGAGCGGCATCGCCAGGGAGTCAACCTTTGTGATGAACGGCACCAATGTGCACCACCTCTCAGGCTACATCATGAGCGACAAGCACCTCTATGCCATAGCCCTCACCACAGCCGGCGTCAACAACAATGAAGCACACCAGATCTGGAGCCGCGTTCTTTCCAGTGTAGCTTTGAAAAAATAACTATTTCCAGAACAGCACTGAGAAAACTTCAGCTGACTGCACATTAGTGGTGCAGTTAGTTCGGTATGCCTTCTCCTCTACGCTTGCTAAATTGAAAGCATCTGGCACCCCTACTTCGGTCTAAGGGAAATAAACTCTCCGCGCCTCAGGCGCGGAGGGGTGCCGACCCGGAGATGTAAAAATGACGAAGAAGATAACAGGCTTAATAGCACGGGCAGTTCAAGCCATCAACTACAAGGGCGCCGCCGCCTATCTTTTGAACAAGAGCGATCCCCTCAAGCACCTGGTTTTCACAAAGGGCTCAGCCTTTTTCACAGACACCTTCTACCGCAGCCGGCAAGAAGAACTCTTTGCTTACAGCGAAGCCCTTCTTGCCGCCGAAGCCTTCGAGCCTGGCTTCGGCTGGAAATTCGCCGCCTATATGCGCGATCCCAAGAACGGTAAAGGCAACCGCATCCAGGGCACGGTAGCGGCAGCTATTCTGGCATCAGCCGACCCCAATGGTACCTTCACAGAAGAATACACTTACAAGTGCCTCAAGCACCGGGCCGACGATCTGATTATCTTCCTCACCCATTTTCACAATCTGCATCTAGGCGATGTGCCGGAGGCCGCCAGAAGAGGAATGGCCAGGGCCGCCAACGGGATGGACGAATACCAGCTTCTCAAATACGCCGGTAAGCAATACCCTATTTCACGGCTGCGCATAGTGGGCAAGCGCAAAAAGTACGCTTCCTTGAGAATTGTTGATGCCCTGGGACTGGCAAAAGCCTATCTGAATGAGAGAACTCTAGCCATTTACAATTACCTGCACGCGCCAAGCCGGTTGAAAGACAAATATGCGCAAGCACTCGACCTAGCGCCGCACCGGCGAAAATTCTTTCAAGGAGGCAACTATGCCGACGCAGAAGCCGGGCGGGTCACTCTTGAGCAAATTCTCAGCGCCAGAGGCTCGGGCACTCTGGTCTGGCACAATCTCTTCGACATGGAAAATGTCCTACCGGACACGGCCTTTAAGAACCATATACGGTGCATGTACAAGGCGGGAGTGAACATCAATAGAATCAACCTGGAAGCCCGTAGCAGGAAGTACATAGGAATTTATCCCCATCAAGTCTTCGCCGGCTATGCAGCCGTCAAGCGCGGCATAATTCGCTACAAAGACAAAGCGCACCAGGGCAAGAGCCAGAGGAAACTCAAGCAGGTTGCCTTTCAGGCTTACTGCTATCAAGAACTTACCCCCATCTTCGAAACCGTCTTGCGTAAGACCATGAAGGCGGCCTCAATGGACGGGCTCAGCCTCGGTCTGGCGGACATATCGCCATCTATGTTCACGGTCAATCTGGCCGGCGACCTCAGCACTATGAAGGCAGGTGATGCAGCCATCCTCTTCTCCTCATTAATGGCAGAAACCCTGGGTTATGCCGGTACCTTCGGCGAAGGGATACAAATCATCGACCACACAAAAGAAACCGTCCTGGAATTCGCCGATGAGATCAAGACAAGGGGACGAGGTTGGGGCGGCACCCAGGTCACCCGCGCCGTTATAGACCTGATAGCGATTCTCCTCAATCAGCCTGAGCGTCCCAGGCCCACCACAATCTACTTCTTTTCAGACATGCAATTCGATCCGCCGGAAATCGAAACATTGCCGTCGAAACCTCTCTTTAGAATAAACATTAGAGACTTCTTCAGCCCCCATAAGCCGCCTCTAGAGTCAGCCATTGCCGCTTACCGGTGTCTGATTGGCGAAGTCGACATTGTCCTCTGGAATCTCTCCAGCTACGACACAACGCCTGTTTCTACAAAGGTCGACGGAGTCTTTATGACCTCAGGCTTCGACGTCAACACTTTTAAGCACATTGCCAAATGGAAAGCCGAGCAAAGGAAAGGAAGACTAGCCGAGCCGGTCCTGGCCGACCGACAGAAGCCCCTTGATACACCAGAAGCAGGGGAACTCGACAAAATCGAGCTTCCGGATCAAGATGAAACTTACAAGGTCCGTCCGGGCCAGGAAGAGATAGAATACATTCGCGGGTTCTAAAGAAACTCCGTACTCTGGCTCCTATTTAGTTTAGCTGAAGCAGGCAAACACCATATATGGCAAGCAAACTTGAACGCACCGCCATCATCATCAAAATAATCGCCAACGCCCCTGGCATTACCATGAGCCGCTTGCATGCAGAATTGCAGGCTCGAGGCATCAGCGTTTCCGAACGAACTCTCGCCAAAGACATCGACAGCCTCAAGAAAGACTACAAGCTTCTGCCGGACAAAGATCGCCTGCGCCAGGGCTATTACCTGAAAGATATACTGACTCTATCCGGGGAGGAAGCAGAAGTTGCCCTCGATGCCCTGCACTTACTTGGAACCAGACTGAAGGACAAAGAAGCGGAAGCACTTTCATTGACACTCCAGACAGCCAGGAGCCAAAATAACTTTGCCGCAGAAGCGACCCGGGCGGCGCCCAAACGCACCCGCACCTTAAGCCAGCGCAACATTCTCAGTGCTCAAAAGAGTGAAGCTATTCAAAGACAACTCAACCAGGCCATCAGGCAAACTCGCCCCGTCACTTTCACCTACAAAACTCCCCGCCTGCAAGCCTCTGAAACCGTGAGCGGCTATCCACTCCTGATGGTCTTTCACGAGCGCGGCTGGTACTGCATTATGCGCAACCTGACCACATGCACTTACAGCCCCCGAAGAATCGATCGCATTTCCGACTTGAAACTAATTGATGGCGGCAAGCCAAATCGGGACGCCCAGGAAAACATAGACGAAGCCGGCTTTCTGCTCAGTAGCGGCTGGGGCATGAGCTTCCCCAAGAACCTGAGAGAGTACCACGCCTCCGATTCCGAACCATATATAGTGGCACGCTTTGACGCCTCAGTGGCGGCTTACATACTAGAAGCAACCGATAGACATCCTCGCGGGAAAATCAAGGCTTGCCGGGACGGCACCGGCGACGTGGAATTCAGTATCAAATTACATGATCCCAGGGGCTTCCTTGACTGGGTAAGATCCTTTGGAGCAAAGGCCAAAATTACTGCCCCAAAAAACCTCGTCGAAAAGGAAAAAGCTGAGCTAAAGCGCCTCCTTCTGAAGTACGATGCCCTTTAGCGACCGGAAGCACAGAGCCCGGGTGGTAAACTATCAGGTCTATGACACAGACTAATTCCAACGAAAACAGTCGCCCTTTCATTCCAGAGAAACCATCGGAAGCTTTTATACGAGCGGCGCAAGAAGTTGTCCACGCCCAGCTTCAACACCAGACGCCGGTCTACTTATCCGATCAAGACCTGAATAAGCTGAAAGAGCTACCGAAGCAAAGCGGATTGATACTGGCACCCAATCATGCCGATGAGACCGATCCGCGGCTCTGCCTGGAGATATCACGCTTGAGCGGCAGGCGACTTATTTCCATGTGCAATCGAGAAGCCTTCGATGAGTTGTTTGGTCTGGCCGGCTATGTCTTGCAGCGGTTAGGACATTTTTCCGTGGAGCGCGGCGCTCACGACACTAATGCCATAGAACACGCCATAGAAGTCGTAAAACGAGGCTCGGACGGACTGGTGGTCTTTCCTGAGGGGGAGATTTTCTACCTCAACGAAGAGATACAACCGATGCATGCCGGTGCCATTGAGATTGGTATGCAAGCCATACAAAGGCGCCGAGCCGAATATGCAAGTTGGCAAGCCTTCGTGATGCCGGTGGCCATCAAATACCACTACCCGGAAAACATCGAGTCGCTTCTGGAAAGGCGTCTTACCCGCTTAGAAAGTCACCTGTTATTACCTCATTTAGATGCTACACCGGCCATGCGGCTGCAAGCCATTCAAAGTAAACTGCTGCAAAAGGAAATCAAAGAGCAGGAACTGCCTGTCGACCCTGCCGCCTTCGACACTTTGCTTGCCGAGATCAAAGCAGCTGAATCGGCGCTGATCGCCAAAGTGGAAGCACGCCACAAAGATCTAAGCACCTATCAAAAGCATTTGATTGACCAGGCCTGGCAACTGGAAGCGGAACTACGAAACGACATCGCCGCGAGCCGGGACCCAGCGGAGAAACGGAGCCTGCAAGCCGATCTCGACAGGCTAAAAGAAGTAGCACAATTGGACAGCTGGGATCCGCAGTACTATCAGAGTCGTCAATCCCAGGACCGCCTGGCTGAAGCCTTGCTAAAAATGGAGCGTGAACTGTATCACATTCATCGCCCCAAACAACTGACTAGGCGCAATGCCCATATCAAATTAGGGGAACCAATCAAGTTGGCAGACTATCTGTCAGACTACGATAAAGACGCAAAAGCCTTGCGTCATAACTTGACGCAGAAACTTCACGACCAAATTCAAGGAATGATAGAAGAAATGGTCGCCGGGTTGCAGTAAAGGAAAGAGAGGGCAGCGCCTCAGACACCGCCCTCTCTTTCAAACTAATCACTATTACTTACAGGCCTGTGCCATCTGCTTCATGCATTCCGCAGCATTTTTACCTATTTCTTCAGGAGTCAAATCTTCCTTGTGGGTGGCAAGACTCCAGGTGTGGCCATAGGGATCTGTGAGTCGGCCGTAGCGATCGCCCCAGAACATGTCCATGGGCGGCATATCAGCTTTGGCACCGGCATCCACGGCACGCTTGAAAGCAGCGTCGATATCGGGCACAAACATGTGAATGGTGACATTGCCGCGGCTGAGCGGCAAGTGAGATGAGGGGCAGCCCTCCATGTTGGGGAAATCATCAGCCATAAACACATGGCAGTCACCAAATTTGAGGTCGGCATGCATGATGCGACCATCTTCCATGGCCAACCTGTACACCTCTTCCGCGCCGAATGCCTTCTTGTAGAATTCGATAGCTGCCGGAGCGCCCTGCAGCACCAGATGCGGTATGACGGTTTGAGTTCCTGCCGGTACAAAGTTTGTTGCTTTTGACATTATCTTTCCTTCTTTTGCTAGTGACTTTTCCTACTGAGATTTGAAACTTTACTATGAGACTTTCTACCGAAGAAGAGTCTCCAGCTTCTCGAAACAGGCGGTCCAACCCATTGTGTGACCCTGAACGCTGACGGGTCGATTAAACTTAGAATGTTGAAGAACAATCTCGGTGCTATCACCTTTATCGATGAACTCCACCTTCACCAACGTGTCGGAAGCTGGAAACTCGCTGGAGGTATTATTCCAGGTATAAACAAGCTTGGCGTTCGGAACAATTTCCAGAAAGGTGCCGGACATGCGCACCTGCTCTCCATCACTACAGGCAACCTCAACACAAAAGTCGCCGCCGACGCGAAAGTCTTGCTCTACATGCACCTCTTGAGCTTTGCCGCAACCAAACCATTGGGTCATTTGTTCCGGCTCGGTCCAGGCCTTGAAGACCCGAGAGAGAGGAGCCTTAAAGGTTTTCTTGATTTCCAGAAGAGATGCCTGGGTATTTGTGGTGAGCATTTTTAGTCTTCTCCCTGAGAATTGAGGTAGCGCTCCAGTGAATCCAGTTGATTGCCCCAGAAGCGGCGGTAAGCCAGAAGCCAGTCATTGGCTTCCTCCATAGGTGCGGCGGCAAGCTTGAGGTAGTGCACCCGACCTTTACGCACCCGCTCGACCAGTCTGGCGCTCTCTAAAAGTTTGAGGTGCTTTGATATAGCCGGCAATGACATTGAAAACGGCTCCGCCAACTCCAGTACGGAACAAGATCCCTTCAGGGCAAGATTATTGAGGATCGCCCTGCGGGTGGGATCGGAAAGCGCGAAGAAGGTTCGGTCTAATTGCTCGGAATAATGCTTAACCATACCCACCAAATGCATGAGACTCAAAACCGAAAGCCATGTGGCTTCGGTCAAAAGACCAATTTCAACGATGGCGTCATTAAACCATATCGTTAAATAAGATGCAAGAGCCCGATTATTTGACCGGCACCAGAGCGGATATCGTCTCGCGGCCGCACTGAGCCGGGAAATCTGCCGGGAGCCACTGGTTTAGATCATCTATTTCACCGGCAAAGTTTATCTGATTGCCTTCCAGGTCAACCACTTTTAAAGACGATTTTCCGAACAAGTTAGTGACCGGATAAGCCAGATACTTCCCGTCCGGAGAAAAGACGGCCCGCGCCACACCCAGTACAAAACCAAGACCGGTGCCCGGCAGCACTCTCAAATTCTCACCGTCGCTATCCATTAAATACGCCTGCCAGTGCCCGGTTCTATCAGACCAGAAAGCAATTTTAGAACCATCCGGCGACCATATTGGCAGCCAGTTTGATTTAGTGCCTCCCGTCAATCTTTTCAAATCCGAGCCATCGATGTTCATGATCGCCACATTCCAGTCGTCGTCACTCTCATTCATATGAAAGAGTATTTTTCTTCCGTCCGGCGACCACTGGGGATAACTCTGGGTGCAATCGCTAAGTCCAATGCGCCGATCCTTTTTGCCGTCCGCTTTGCCGTCCGCTTTGCCGTCCGCTTTGCCGTCCGCTTTGCCGTCCGCGTCGACTATATGTATGGAGCAATAGGAACCTTCATCCCAACAGTAATATGCGATGCTCTTTCCATCCGGCGACCAGGA
>Ga0268298_10003743_pt1 | contig 15285 bp, 14 predicted proteins | sample WWTPWeurt_MetaG_FD_194462 | JGI IMG/M metagenome (GOLD analysis project Ga0268298, IMG submission 194462) | Activated sludge microbial communities from WWTP in Nijmegen, Gelderland, Netherland - WWTP Weurt | ecosystem: Engineered > WWTP > Aerobic digester > Activated sludge | place... | reverse complement strand
CTCGGTGGCGGCGGCAAAGTGCGCAAGTTCATCTGGACGCCGGGCATTTTCGCCAGTCACATGGGCAACCACTCCAAACACATCCTGGAGCGAGTGGCGGCCATGGGTTTGCAGGCAGTGCCCGTACCGGTGGATACCGATGCCGCCACGCTCGAGAACATCGAGCTCGTGAAGGGCTATATCCGCGACTGCAAAGAGGGCGAGGCGATTCTTGCCGGACACAGTCGCGGCGGCATCATGAACCTGGATGCCTACCGTCAGCTCTCCGACGAGGACAAGGCGAAGGTGAGCAAAATCATCCTCGTCCAGAGCCCTCTGGAGGGCGCGCCGGTAGCGGATTGGGTGGCCGGCTCCAGACTGCTGCGCAAGCTCACGGCCATCGCCACTCGCGTGGTCTTCGGCAAGAATGCTCTCGATACGGTGCTGGAACTCACCACCTCCGGGCGCCGACGCATCAACCGCAGCTTGCCGCCGCTCACCGCCGGTGACCGCGCCAAGATCGTAACACTGCGTTCTTTCATCGAAAAGGGAGAGAGCCCCAGCTTCGAAGTGCCGCGCAAGATCGGCGCAAAAATGGGCTACGTGACCGACGGTCTGACGCCCTATTCGTCATCGGCAGTGGCCGGTGCGATGAACGTCACGCTCACGTCTTTCGACCACGAAAACCTGGTGGTGCAAGAGCCGAAATGGTTCAAAAAGCTCACCGGGTACCGCCCCAACAAGAATTTCCATGCCGGCGATGTAACCGAAACGCTCATTCTTCTCTGCATGCTCCACAACCGTTAGGTCAGGAACAGGCTTGAAGAAGTGAATCTGCCGGCGCCGTCCGTCAATCAAAAATGGAGAAAACGCATGCAGATTGAAACTATCGTCATCGACCAGGAACAGGTCGATATCTACGAGCAAGAAGTGAATCGCATTCTGGCCGCCCTCGGGCGTCCGGAAGCGCTGGTCACCGACCTCTGCCAGGTTTTCGACCTGGGCGACGATGAAGACGCCGCAGCCGAACTGGAAGAGTTGATGGGCCGCCCGGTCGACGCCGGCGAGCACATCTGGAAACTGGCCCAGGAACTGTCCGAGAAGGACAAACCCAAGCCTGTCCATTAGCCCGAGGGCTGAAGGACAGTTCAACAAAACGAGGGTGGCACCACAGCCGGTGCCGCCCTCACTATCCGGAGACTGATATGAACATTGGTATTGCACTGGTGTTGTCACTGATTGTCATCAGCGTGATCTGGAACCTGCGGCGGGTGGCGAGCGCCTACGGCGACATCCGCGACCAGAAACAGCGGTACGCCGAAATCGAGGAAACCGCCGCAGAGCTGGGGCGTGTTCGCGAACAGATCCGCCAGATGCGTTCGCGCTATGAGAATGCCAGCCAGAAGGGAATGCTTCCCGGCGACCCCCACCTGGGAGTCGAGGCCTGGCGGGTTGCCGACGAATACATCGCAGACTCTGCGCATTGTCTCAAGCGCATGGACTTCGTCGGGGCGCTGGCACAGATGAGTAGGGCTTACAGCACCGCAAACGAGTACATGCGCGACTTCGTACCAAGCTGAAGTCCGCATCGAAGCGATGTTTCAGAAAAACTCAAGGGAGCGTTTCCTGCTCCCTTGAGCTTAAACCTTTTTGTACTACGCGTTTTAGTGTAACAGGTCTCGTTGGCGGCGGTGCCACTATGCGTTTGCCAGGTGAACAAGCTGAGCCACAATGCGCTTTACCTGCTGCGAGTTGGAAATAATGGCATCGTTTTCTGCATAGAACTCCAGATGTTGATCCCAGTGTTTCACTTTGGACAAACTCACTTCAATTCCTTCAAGGACGGCATAAACTGTGCCTTCACCACCATCTGAATGAGCGTAAACATCAGGGTGGAAAGCATAGGCAACAGTCCAGTCGTTAACCTCTATGCCCTGCTCGTTGAGGTCATCGACCAGTGCAGCCACATAAGCGGCAACCAGAATAGGCACGCAAGTGGGGTCAAGCAAAACCAGGCTCTCATGAGCCGCTCCGACGTAGCCGGCGCCGGCAAAGAAAGCAGCAAGCTGGGGAAATTGACTCTCCAGTTGCAGCACTTTTGCGGCCGTTAGCTGAGAAAAGCCGAGTGGCGCATCATCGCGCAAATGTTGTCCGGTCGAGACAAGATAGTCGTCAATTAGTTTATTGCGCGTGTATGCGCAGAGATTGGCACGTACAAATGCCCGCATCAGTTCAGCGGATAGTCCGTTCAGCTGCGGAAAAAATGAGAACACTCGAAGCCAGGCAAATTGATCGACCCTGGTCGTGAGCGACAACAATGCATCTTCAAAGCCTTCGAATGGCATTTCTGCATCTCTAAAGAGACAAAGTCCATTGCTTATCAACCAGGGCAAAGCTTCAGGATGTAAATCGAGAGAGGCGGGCGCTTCCCCGGCAGGGGAGGAATGCACGGTGCCGGCAGCGGGCGCTGATGTTTCAGGCGAAACAGCATCGGACTGGTCAGACACTCTCTTTCTTGTCGTTTCGACGCGTCCATCTTCAAAAGCAATTCCAAACGAGCGTTGTTCCAGTTCGAGTGCCCGGGCGCGCGCTTCCTCCAGGCTCATTCCATCCTGCAAAGCCAGAAGCTCGGACATCGAATCAAACTTTCCATGAGACTTCGTCGCTTCTTTAAGTTGCCGCTTGGCCCCTTCCAGCTGCTGCTTCATATAGGCCATATTGGCGCGCTCTTCTGCAAGAGCATCGTCTTGATTCGAAGATTGCGGCTGTGATTCGTTGGACATTGCCTGCTCCTCACAACAATTATGCACCAGCTCGGCACTCACGGCGCATTGACTGTCCGGATTTAGCGCTTGTTCCTTGGTCTGATAACAAGGCCTGGCGAAAGAGCCGTTCATTGCCCCATAAATTGTCCCCCCAAGTCTCAAAGTTCACCTGAAAAGGGAATTTCTGGATTTTGCCGCGCGTGGTACATAGGTAATAGAGGAGTTTTGCCGCTTGTGGGCGCAACCAAGGACTGCTCATTATCCAGGTATCAAAGATGGCATGGAAAGAACGTTTGACTGCAGGACAAGCAGCGCTGGCTAAATACGATTATCCGAACGCAGAATATCAACTCTGGGAAGCGCTCAAGGAGGCTGAGATATTCGGCGGCGAGTCGATGGAGATGATTGAAACTGCAGAAATTCTCTCGCGCTGTCTTATGGATATGACTAAATACGAGGATGCCGAGCCCCTGATGCTCGGACTGGCTGATATCCAGCAGCGAAAATTCGGCGGCAGCAGTATAAGAACAGCCACAACTCTCGTTCTTCTGGCTGAGATGTACTATGCAAAAGGCGAATATGCCAAGGCAGAACCGTTTGCGCAGTCGTGCCTGAAGATATACGAAGTCAATCTAGGCGCCCAGCACGAAGACACAGTTCGTCTCATTTCGTACATGGCTTACATTTATCATGCACAGCAAAAATTCTCTCAAGCAGAGCCGTTTTACGAAAAGGCGATGGCCGCCTCCATCAAAACAATGAACGAGAATCCCAAAGGCGCTCTGCAAATCATCACCGGGTATGCCGCCCTTCTGACTTCGACCCACAGAGAAGAACAAGCGAACAGCCTGCTTGCTTACGCCGAACAAGCACAACAATCAGTCACCTAGCAGAAGCACTCTCGATTATCTGATCGCGTTCAACTGCCGCTGCATTCTCTCTCTTATCGCCGCTTCTTTTCTGGCTACTTCTTTTTTGAACTCGGCTTCCTCAGTATCACTGAGTTCGTACTTGATAGTGCCGTCCTCATGCCTGAATTTCTGATTGGCATTAGCCTGCGCGGACTGAAGACGCTCCTCCTCCTCAGCCTTCATTTTGGCGATCTCCGCCTCCGCTTCTCTTGTAATGCGAGCCCGCGCCATTTCTTTTTCCTTTTCCGCCGACGGAACTGCCGAGCCTTCGGAAGGAATAGAGCTGGCACGCGACGAGGAATTCATGTACATCGAAGGTCGGTAAGGCATTGTTGCCGCCGGCTTGGGCGGATTATTCAAATAATCGATTGCCCGCTGGCAATTGGCTCGGGTATCGGCGGGTGGGTTTAAAGACAGACACTTTTGATAGCTCTTCTTCGCCTTCTCCATATCCTTGAGCTGCAATTGAGTGTTGGCCAATTGGTATTGGACTTTCCATGACTTAGGCTGGCTTTGCGCAGCTTTGGTCAAGAGAGAGAGAGCTTCTGAGAATTTGCCTTCGTTGTATTTGGCGAGCGCAACTGAATATTCGTCAGCAAAGACCGACGGCACGCAGATAGAGGAAAACCCGGCAACCGTTGCAGTAATTGCAATAGCAAATTTCAGCTTCATACCGTCACTCCAATACGTCGAAACAAAGAGAACTTACCGGTAAATCTTGCCATATTTTATAACGCCGGTCGGGTCGAAACTTTAAAGCCAAAAAGCGTAAAGAGGCTGACTTGCGCTTCAGCCTCCGACGCCCTTACCAGTTTCCGCCCGAATCAGGTAAGAAAACCTATTTTTTGCGATTTATCTTCTTGCTCTAAATCTATTGATCATTCCTCTTGCATTCTCTGCCTCTTTCAAGACAGCTTGCTCAGCCAATTCATCCCCGTGTGTTCCTGCTTTGCCGACGGCAAAAACACCTACAGAGCCGACCAACCCGACAACCGCCATGGCAGGAATGTGCCACTCCAGCGGCACCATAACCTGAACTATCAGGCAAAGAACACCAACTACAGCCATAATCGCAACGATGACGCGCATACTCATTGAACGGCGCTCCGCTTTGCACTCTTCCTTTTTCTTCTGGAATAGTGCTTTCACCTCTTCACTGTGCTCTTCAAGCGGCGCTTTTCGTCTGGACTCGCCGCGCAATTCCGAAAGAGCCTCTATGAGCGTGCAACGTTTTCTATCGACTGTTTGCAAACATACAACAGCTTCAGCCTCGCTCAAATCTCCATCGACCATCATTCTGCAGGCACTGATTGCTGCTTTATGTGTCATGGGCGAGAGCAATTGCGAAGCTACGAGGGCTTTCAGGGGTCCCATGCGGTGCTGCATCTGCATGCGGACAGCGCGAGAGTAGAGGTCTGAATTGACGAGATTGGCTTTGATGAGAAGGGCAATCGCATCATCAGCATTCGCTTCATCGGCAAAGAGCTTCAGGACGGCAGCGGCCTGCTGCAAGCTGACTCTTTCATCCTTCATCATGCGCACGGCTCGCGCAGCAGCCTCAACAGAAATAACACCTTTAAGCACCATATCCTGAACTGCCAGCGTATCATTCAAGACTCCGCTGGGCACCAGACCGGAAGCGACAAGTATCTCACCCAACATGCGTCTTTCGATAAGTGCACGCTCGACTGCGACCAGATTGTCTCGCTCGCTGATTACTTTGCCGTTGGTAAGCAATTCACCGAGCTTGATGCGATTGATTGAGCTGCGCGGCGAGATTTTCAGACCGTGAAGAGCGTCTTCGAGCGAATACTGATTCTTTTTGACTTCTTTTAGAGCTTTGACTGCATCAGCCGCATCGAGCGCTCCGGTGCGAACTTGAGAAACAGCTTCCAGTGCACTGCTCAAAAGGGAAAAGGCAATGCCGTTGGTGAGAATGAGAGCGCGACCGAAGGGCACTCCTTCGCTTCTCGATTTGTCGAGCGCCACTTCAAAAGCCTGCTGGCTAACCAGATTGGCACGAACAACAAGTTGTTCGAGTTCTAAAACTCTTTCCACTGCTGCCTTTTCAGGAGCCGATTCGTCCAGCACCTCAGCCAGGGACAGACCTGCTTCTACAGCTCTTTTTAGAGCGGCCACTGCCGTGCGTTCATCAAGAATACCTTCGCCAATCAGAGACTGGGCCAGCAGGGCAGATTGCATGTCCTTCTCGTTGATATATTGCAGAGAAGAGAGAACTTTGCCCATCTTCTGCCCCGTATGAGCCGAGATAGTCAAAGCTTCATGCAAATGTTCGCCAGAGACCAATTGCGATTCGATCAGCAGTTGCCCGAGCCGCATTCTTCTAATTTGCTTGTGATGATCTATCGAAGCAATATTCCTTGCAGAAGCACCGGCTTGACATGATCGCAGATTATTCATTTGTCTTGCCGGTTCCATCTGACTGCCCTCTGGCTCTCTGCGTCCCTGGCGTCCTCTATCGACGCTGTTCGACGCTTAGATAGTAAGCGCCTTCGTCAAGGATTGAAATTCGCAGTTACGGTTTAGCGAATTCGTGTATAAACCATCGCAAAGCGAGATTTGATGCAGTTTTTCACCATGCGCGCACGAACATTAAATCGCGAAGAAAATTTGTAGTTTATCGAACCGACCGTTTTGAAATCAGGTCATGCGCACTTCTAGAGTCACTCGCGAGCCGCCGCCGGGTTGCGACTCGACTGCAAGAGTGGTGGGATAAAAACAACGAATCAGATCGGCGCGCTCTTTCATGCCGCCCATGCCCATGCCACCGACATTGCTGGGGCGATCTTCCTGGCGGTCCGCATCGAAACCTTTGCCATTGTCCATCAGTGTAAAACGCAGAGTCCGCTCGTCGACGCGCTCAATGTGCACAATGACGCGAGATGCGCCGGAGTATTTTTCGACGTTATTGAGGCCTTCCTGAATTATGCGGAAAATATGCAGCTCCACCGGGTCCGGCATCTCCGGCAAATTGGCATCGCAAACCAGGTTTACATTGATACCGGTGCGCTGGCTCATGCGCTCGAGCAGATCCTGCAGACACATTTTCAGTCCCCAGTCTTTCAAATGTCTGGGTGCGAAGTCCGAGCAGATGTCACGAATTTGCCGCACGACATGATCGACCATCTCGATAATCTGCTCTTCGGACAGCTTCTTGTCTCCGGAAAGATAGCGCTTCAACATCATCAAATCAGCGATGACGGTATCGTGCAAATCTCTTGCCAGGCGGGTTTTCATCTCTTCCTGCTGGCTGACCATACGGTAGGCGAGATTTTGTTTTTCAAGCAAAAGGTCTTGCACTGCGCGCAAAAGGTCCTTCTCATCGTAAAGACCGAAGACTTTCAATAGCTCTGGAATCTCGCCGACTCCAGCCGGTTTTTGCCCGTCCGGTACTTCTACAACGGCCAGATCTTGCGTATCGCTGACACCCCGCTTCTGCAAATCCTGCAAAACAGCAGCTGCTTCAAACGGAGTAAGAGCCTGCGTATTGATCATCTGCTGCAAGCTAAGCGCACGTTCGAGCGTCGGTTGATCGATCAAATTCAGATGGAGAAGCACCTGCCCAATCGGCTTATTATCGAGAATGCCCTTTTCGACAGCGGACAACAAATCGATCTCAGAGACAAGCCCGGCAACAATCAGCAACTCGCCCAGACGCACGGACTTGCGCAATTTCTCTTGCTGGTAGCCCTCGAGCTCGAGCGCCTCCTCAATGGACTTGCGCGTGCAGACGGCTGTGCGCAGAGCATCGACGGCTTGCTCCTGGGTGATTTTCCTCTCGCGGACCAGCACCTGACAGGTAAGGGCGGCATAGGCGACTGACTCGGGAATGACTTTGCGCAAGACAAGCACGCGACCGAGCGGCAAGCCCGAAGCATAGCTGGCTTCTACAGCCGCCTGAATACCGGTTTCGGATACTGCACCGGCTTTGTACAGCAACTGGCCCAGCCAGTTCGTCACTTGATAATATTCCGAACGCCAGCCCAGAGAGGCCAGCGCTTCTTCAAAACCTACACCTTGCTCGAAAACCACCTTCAGGGCAAGTGCCGCCACTTCGGTCGGAAGCACATTCTCACTGACCAGCGACTGTGCCAGAATGGCGGCGCGGGAAAGGTCCAGAGTCAATATGCCGGTATCCACCAGCACGCTGCCTATGGGCGCACCGGTCTTGGTCGAGATCGAATTCGCCTGAGCCAGCTGGGCCTCCGACACCAGACCGACCTTCTTGAGAAGATCGCCAACTGTTACCGACGTGCCGACTCTGTTCATAATCTCCAGCGTGGACGCTCTCACCTGAGAGCTGCATGCGGCAGATCTTACTAGATTAGCTGCTAATCCCTAATTTCCCAGCTCCCGACTTCCATAACCGTTTTGCACGGCCCAGGCGATCAGCTGCTCACGATTTTCAAGGTTGAGCTTCAATTGGAGCACTTCGCACTGCTTGCGGGCTGTGGCAGCAGACGTCATTCTCTCATCGGCAATTTCCTGATATTTCATGCCGCGCCCGAGCATATGAAGAACTTCCTGTTCAGACGGCGTCAGCTTTTTATGATCAAAGGTGAGCTCTTGAGAAACTATGCCCTTTTCACCGCGCATGACGCGCCTGATTGTATCGGCGACAGTTTTCAGCCGTTCGGACTTGAGCAAGTAAGCGGAAACGCCCTGGGACAAGACTGCTTGAATGAAAGCCAGCCGGCTTTCGGCCGAGAATACCACTACTCTGGTATTGGGCACACGGACAAATTCGTCCACCATTTGCTTGGGTCCCAGGCTGCCGGGCAAGTGCAGGTCGAGCACGATAATATCAGGGCGAACCTGCATCGCCAGTTTAAGTCCGTCGTCGCTGTTTTCCGACAAGCCGACAATCTCGAAGCCTTCCTCGCGCGCGAGCCCGCCGCTCAAGCCCTCCAGAGTAGCCTGGTGGTCTTCAACAACAAAAATGCGAATAGTGGCGGTGCTGGGATCTGTCATTTATCGGCGCAAGTAAAAATCTATCTGTTAGACGATGTGCCCATTTCTTCGGAATTTTCTGCTGGCAAAAAATATAGGACATAAAATGCCGTCAAAGTTCGGCAACACTAAATTTTTCGGCTTTTGTGCCGTAATCGGTACGCTTCATCCTCATCAGCCTTTGCTTCTTTGGCATGACCGAGCATTCTGTGAGCCTTTGCCCTGGCATCCAGGATGAGAGGCTGATTGTCGGTCGCATAGTCCAGAGCATCCCCGTAAGCACCTATAGCTTTCGTCCATTGCTGTTTGCTGGCATAGCACTGACCCAGATCGTACAACTGAGACTCACTGCCACTGCCTGTGGTGGAAAGCCCTTCAAGAACAGCAATTTGACCGTCGACATCATTGAATTTCTTGCAAATCTCAATCATCCGAGCAGTGATAATCGTTCTGTCTCCCACTGTTTCAGCGCTTCCACCCATAGTTAAGGCGCGCTTGAGAATCAAAGCCGCTTCCTTTTTCGCGTCGGCTTCACGTTTGAGATTTTTCAAAATATCGAAGCGCATCAGATGAGTTCGGCTCATATAGGGCTCTATAGCGATAGCGCGATCGACAGTCTTGAGAGCATCCGGCCAGGCTTTCAGATAGATCTGATAGAAAGCCAGCTTGGTAAGGGGAATGCTGGAATTTGCTTTTGCAGCGCTTTCGCGGGTCAATTTCGCAACCATAGCTCTGGCATCCGCCTGGCCGGATACGCGGGGCTGCAGAATACTTTGCACCTGATTTTCCGTGTCGGCGAGCGCTCTTGCATACTGCTCGACCTTGGCGCGATTACCGATTCTGTTGTAAGCTGCGCAGAGATTTTTATAGTCGACGCCGCGATTCAAGCACTCAGATACGGAAATAATCGGCAAGCTGAGCGACTTTTCGATATCGGCAATGCCCTCTTTGAGCCGGCCTACGCGCATGAGAGCAAAACCACGCAAGGAGCGAAGGCTATTATTGTGCTCCTCAATAAGGTTGATTGGAACCTCGATCAGCCCGGCGTTTATGGCAGCAGTCAAATCCGCAATACTCTTCGCGTCGTTGTTGCTCTCCAGGAGGGCATACCCTCTCATCGCGCGCGCGGCGGCGTCATTGGGATGTTTCTTCAAATAGGCATCGCAAGCAATGATACATTTGCTCCAGGCAGTGATCTTCAAAGCATCATGGATCTGCCTTTCAAACGCCTGATAATCAACATTGCGAGATTCAGGCCTTGCATACAGCTGCTCAGAACCAGTGCAAAAGAGAGCCAGCACCAGGGCCTGAAATACTCGATGCGCTACGGCTTTACGAAAAAATTCCACTATAAACGCAGCACTCCATTCAGTTCTTTTTGATCCACTGCCCACACATTCAGCCCTGCTTTATCACGCGTTTGCAAAATCGCATCGATATCCTTTTTCGCGTCGGCACTGCGCTTGAGCCGCTTCAATGCTTCGGCTCGAAGCAAGCGAGCGGGCATCAGATAAGGCTCCACCGCGATGGTTTTGTCCAGATATTTCAAGGCTTCCGGCCAGTTTTTCAAATAAATCTGATGAGCCGCATACTTGCAAGCCGGTATTGTCGCACCAGGATCGCTCTTCAATTCAGGCAAAATTTTGCCGGCATTATATTTAGCATCGGCCGGTGATTTCAAAACGGGATAAAAAACATGATGATACTGTTTTTTCATCAGTTCACCTGCATTCATGTAACTGACGGACTTTTGCATGTCGTTCATTCGCTTATACGCAGCCCCGATATTGAGGCAATCGATTCTCTGATTGAGAATATCGAGGCAAGTGCGAGGCTTCATCTCGAGCGACTTCTCCAGGTCTTTTATCCCCTCGGGGAATTTGCCGCTGCGCATCAGTGCATACCCGCGCAGCGACCAGATATTGTTAGCATGCGACTCGGCAATGGTTGAAGGCAGTCCGGCGCAGCCTCCCTTCACGGCAGTGTCGAAGTAAGGAAGCGCTTTTTTGTCCTGCCCCTGCTGCACCAGCGCGTACCCTTTGACCGCATTGGCAAGGGCATGGGCTTTATGTTTGCGCAAGAATAACTCGGCAACAGCGTCGCATTCTTGCCAGTTATCGGCAACCATGCTCTCATGTATGTCCTTCAAAAAAGTTTGCTCATCCGCCGCTGCCTTTGCCGCGGGCGACGACACTAATGTCAGGGTCAGACAGAGGGCAAGCTGCACTGCCGCAGAACGCAAGAAATACTTCACTGCACATCCTTCGAGACGCTTTGTTGAAGATGTGCCCAATTTCTCTTTTTAACACGCAGTGTTATCAGCTCTCTTTGCTGGCGTTCTCATCGTCTAAAAACTCGTCCACCTTCTCTTGGACGGCTTTCTCAGTCTGCTCCAGATTATCCTTCTTCTCACTATCGCATTCTTCAGGATGGAGGTAATCGCAGTCGTTTGCCGATGTTGCTTCCGATTTCCGTTTTTCCCTTTCTTTCATACTTACCTCAGAAATTCCTTTTCCGAGACGATCTGACCGGCAGCAAACGTTCAAGTTCCCATTGATTAGTTAAGCTAAAATTGTCTGACGGCTGATTAGAAATGAACAAAACGCCCGCCCAATTGAGCAATTCAAGGAAGAAGCAGCTTCTCAAAATGGGGGGCGCGGCTCTTCTCGCTGCCGCTCTGGCAAGGCTTCTGACCGGGGGGCTTGGAATAGATGAAAAGGCCATTTCGCTCGAAATTGCCACGTCTATTCAAAAGATTTTCTCATTCTTTGGCGGTGTAACAGAGCATAGTGGCACAGACAACGCCTCGGAAATATTCATGCTTGCCATATCTGCGCTTGCAGCGATGGCTGGGGCAATTTCCGGATATATTTTGAAAGGGCCGGTACGCTGGATAGTTCTCCTGCTGGCTGCACTGCTCTTGCTTGTTTTAACGGGGATAATCGCCTTTTTCCTGCCCCTCTCTCTGAGACCGGCAATGCTTATTCTTTCGGCATTTTTCGGCACGATGGCCGGTTGTTTGCTAAAGGATAAGGAAAGAAGAACGCTTCAGACCGAAGCGCAGTTGCTAGAGCTGAAGCTGAGAGAAAAGGAGCTGCTCGAATCGCGCCTGGCGCTGGTCAAGCAGGATGAGACAGAACGTCGATTATTGGCTGCAGATCTGCACGATCAAGTTTTGAATGATTTAAAGGCTCTAAAAACCAAAATCGACAAATTCGGTAAAACCGGTGACAGTCAGTTGCCCGGAGAAATTCTCACGGGCGTAGACAGTTCAATGGCAGAAATAAGAAACATAATGGATGCTCTGTCTCCTGTTGTTCTGGAACAGTTCGGGCTGGCCTCAGCCGCCGAAGAATGCCTGGAGCGCGGCGCGCAGAGGGCCGGATACGCAATCGAGTTTGAAAACAAAACGGATAAAAGCACTCTGGAAGGACTTTCTCAGGTGGAACAGCAATTGCTGTACAGGTTGATTCAAGAGTCGATAACCAATACTTGCAAGCACTCAAAAGCAAAGAGAGTCTGCATGTCTATTGAAAGTGAGGAGCGGGAGCTGATCATCAGAATCAAGGACGACGGCACCGGCATTGCAGCGCCGAGCGTGGCGCAGTCACGTGGTTTGCGATATATGCGACTGAGAGCAGGATTGATCGGAGCGGCCGTGGTCTGGAGATCGCCAGCTCCAGATATGGACAGCGGAACAATGGTCGAAATACGCCATCCGCTGGCAACTGTAACTGTTTGATCGAACGACCGAATTAAGAAGAAGTTTTACTATAAAGCCTAATAAAACCAGAAAGAAAGAAAACACGACAGGGTTTTGGAAGATTCCGCCACCCTGTCGTGTTGTTGAGTTAATCTACGGATGGTCGTTGTCTCCGTCCGCCTGCGCCTTGTCGAAACCGTCGCCGACAAAAGCCATGCAGATCATGAGGCCGATCATGCACAGGAATGCGCACGGCCCTCGGGTGTAGACGCCGCCAATCCACTCATAGTTGACACCGATGTAGCCGGTGGAGAGCATGAGGATAATCCCCATTCCCACCTGCACCAGCTGAGGCCAGGGAGGCGGGCTGCCACGACCGGTGTCGCGCGGCCCGTACTGGAAGGGAAAGCGTTCTTTTTCCTTAGGCATTTTCGCGCCCTCCTTCCTTGGCAAGTGCGACCTTGACCGGGTCGACCGCCTGCTCTGGATATTCCAGATTGAAGAGCTGCTTGATGTCGGGCTCGAGCAGAGTCTCGTGCTCCTCCACAGCTTCGATGAGCTTGCGCAGGTCCGCTTCGTTCTCCTCGATGACGCGGTAAGCAGTCTTCTCGCCCTCGTCGACGAGAGCTTGAACAGCCTTGGCGATGCGGTCGCGGAACTCGTCGGAGACGAGCCCGGCTTTCTGCATCGATGCCAGATTGAACTTCCCGAGCTCGGACATGCCGTACTGGGTGACCATCTGAATGGCGATATCGGTCGCCATCTGGATGTCCATGGAAACGCCGGAGTCTTCCTGCCCTTTGCGGACCAGGAAGGTGGACGCGGCGCCGCCCATGAGAACGGCAAGTCGAAGCTTCAAATGCTCCTTCGTGATCAGCGTCTCGAAGTCGTCAGAGTAGGCTACGTGCCCGCCAGATTGACCGCGAGGGATGACCGTGAAGCGCAGAGGCGCGCGACCGGACAACTTCATGTACACGAGCGCGTGGCCGCTCTCATGCACCTTGACCGTGTCGAGCTCCAGCGGAGTAAGAATCTGGCGCTGACCGTCGCGACGCACGCCGATGGTGACCTTGAGGACAGCCTCGTCGAGGACAGCCTGAGTCACCTTCTTGAGACCGGCGCGAACAGCGAGGATCTTCGCTTCGTTGGCGATGTTGGCGACGTGAGCACCGGAGGCGCCAGGGCAAGCCTTGGCGGCAACCTTGAGGTCCAGCCCGGGAGCACGCAGCTTCTCAGGCAGATAGATACCGAGCAGCGCTTCGCGATCCGGACGGGTCGGATTGAAGAACTGGATGTCTCGGTCGAAACGGCCGGGGCGAATCGCCGCCGGGTCGAGAATGTCCTTGCGGTTCGTGGCCGCAAAAGTGAAGACGCGCGGACGCGCGACAATGCCGTCCATCTCCTTGAGGAGCTGGTTGAGCGTTGTCTCGGTTTCCTGACCGCCGTGCGTGCTGCCGCGGGCGCGGGCAATCGCATCGAACTCGTCGATGAAGAGAATGGCGCCGCCGAAGACTTTGACCAGCTCGTCCAGGTCGTCGAAGAGCAGTCTCACGCGGCTGGAGCCGACGCCGACGAACATCTCGACGAATTCGGAACCGGCCACTTCGATGACGGGCAAGCCGCAAAGCGAAGCCAGCGTGCGAGCCAGCATGGTCTTGCCCACGCCGTGAGCACCATGCATGAGCACACCACGGGGAAGCTTGGCTTCCATCGTCTCGTACTCTTCAGGATGCTGCAGGAAGTGCAGAAACTCCTGAATTTCCATCTTCGCTTCGTGCTGGCCAATGACCTTGTCGAAGCTCAGATTGGCAAAGCGGCGGTCGCCGGGCAGGATGAGCGTACCGACGTCACAGCGCATGGGAGGAAGTTTGACCTTCTTGCCATTCACTTCGACCTCAACAGGCTCCTGCTTCTTTGCTGCATTGCGCCGGCCGCCAAGCTGATTGATGGGCGACATCGCCATGCGAGTGTTCTCGACACGGTCGATGTGCTGTTTGCGCTCGACGGCTTCCTGACGCCGTCTCCAGCGAACCTGGTTGACGAACGCAAAGCCGACCAAGGGAATGCCGAGATAGAGAAGACCGGAATGCAGCATCCAGCCGGAGAATCCGGTGGGCGGAATGGATTCCGCAGGAGCCTCGACGGTGACAGTCGTGCGTCCGCGCTGAACCTTGGTGGGGTCAGGGCGCATCGGTCCGTTCATGAGCCAGAAGAGCAGGCAAGCCGCACCGATGATGAACATCAAGCAGTTGCCGATTTTCTTCCAGGACTCTTTATCGTTAATTGGGGGTTGAACAGAATTCTGATCAGACATGACAGTACTTTCCTTGTCTATTACCGATCAATCGGAGGTTAGAGAGAAGTAGATCGCTATTGCAAAAGTCTTCAGCACCGTATTCAGTGCAGAGACGCTCCTGGTTCGACGCGACATCGACCAGAGAGGTGAAAACTCCAGACCAGATTCACTCGCGCAATAAGCGCTCAAACCCGCCCCCGTGCGCGCACGAGGTTCTGAGATTGAGAGCAAGGCGGAGGATATGGGTGAGTAAAGCTTGCGCGTTTACGTCCTTGGTCAAGAGTTGGAAAAGAGTAGTAGCTAATCCTTATCCAACAAGGGTTTACAGTTCTATTAATGTTTCCTTTAGAAATCCCCTTGGCACAAAATTGGCGGCGGCAAAATAGCCGACAGGCTTTGGTATTGCGAAAAAATGAAATGCCGCAAATTTGCCTCTTGCAAGAAAACGCTCAATTGGCGGGGCTTGCGGAGCACCATCGAAGAACGGCATGGGCGGTGATTATTGAATCCATTTCATCAAAACACGCACGGTGGCGGAATCTACGCTAACGGCTCTGCATTTCTCAAGACAAGAATTAGCCCAATAAGCTCTAAAAGAATGGTTTTCATCTCTATGAGAAAAGAGATCCAAACGTCAAAAGAAACTCTGGTTGTTCTCAG
>Ga0268298_10003742_pt1 | contig 15293 bp, 18 predicted proteins | sample WWTPWeurt_MetaG_FD_194462 | JGI IMG/M metagenome (GOLD analysis project Ga0268298, IMG submission 194462) | Activated sludge microbial communities from WWTP in Nijmegen, Gelderland, Netherland - WWTP Weurt | ecosystem: Engineered > WWTP > Aerobic digester > Activated sludge | place... | reverse complement strand
GCTATCGCCAAGTGATCAAGCTCTCGCCCCTCAATCGTGAAGTGAAAGAGAAGGTTCGGCGGCTGGAGCGGCTCCTGGTACAGAAGGAAAAGCATCGTGGTTGATAGTCCGGGCGTTCTTGGCTAAGATACAAAAGCTGTCTCGACAGACGTGTCGTATGCCGAAGTAGCTCAGTTGGTAGAGCAACGGTTTTGTAAACCGTGGGTCGCCGGTTCGAGCCCGGCCTTCGGCTCAGAGGAATTGGCAATATGGGTAGGTGGCGGAGTGGTCAATCGCAGCAGACTGTAAATCTGTCGCCTTCGGGCTTCGGGGGTTCGAATCCCTCCCTACCCACAACAGTATGATTCATATAAATTTCGCTCTCCACGGGGAAGTGCTCTACATTTTTGCGGCGATGTTTTCGTCTACGATTCTCGGGCTGTCGGCGCGCTATATTTTTTGGACTGGCGCGAAGCGGGAAGATGAAAAGGCTGCGTACGGCTGGCCCGGTATGGCCTATCAGTTCTGGTTTAATTTCCTAGGCTCAGCCATTGGATGGGTGTGTTTTGCTGTATTTCTGAGGGCTTTTTTTGAGCTGAAGATAGACAAACTTACGTTTGTTCACTACATTTATTTAATGACCGGAGGGATGGGTATGGCAGGATTGTTGCCGCAGGCACTCTCGATCGTGAGTAGTGCCACGGGAGATATCCTGCAGAGGATGGTAAGGGCAGCGCTTCCAGATAATAAAATGCCGTTGTAGCTCAGTCGGTAGAGCAACGCCATGGTAAGGCGTAGGTCACCGGTTCAAATCCGGTCAACGGCTCAAGAGGGGGCGTATTGACGAAGAGTGTGTTTTCGCGTAGAGTGCAACCATTATTTTGAAGCCAATAAAGATCGAACGAGTATGGGCAGGATCAAGGAGAACATGGCAAAGCTGAAATGCAGCGAATGCAATCGCATTTCTCGAGAGACCTCGCGTAACAAGAAGAAGGTGAAGGAGAAATTGTCGCTTTCGAAGTATTGCCGTTTCTGCCGGAAGAATACCGTGCACAACGAATCGAAGTAGTTCTCTCCCCGGACGGAGGGAGGTTGGAGAGGGGCGTCGTATAATGGTAGTACAAAGGTCTCCAAAACCTTTAGCGCGGGTCCGATTCCTGCCGCCCCTGCAAGTTGGCTCTCGGCTTATGGCTTCTAGGATTTCTCTAAAAGCTATGCGCTAACAGCTAACCGCTGTTCTTGGGCCCCATCGTCTAGCGGCTAGGACATCTCCCTCTCACGGAGAAAACAGGGGTTCGATTCCCCTTGGGGCTACAGATATACAAAAGGACCGCTCATTTGAGTGGTCCTTTTGGTATTTGCATCTAAGGGGAATCGAAGGGTATTTCAAAAAGCCAACTGCTTGGCTTTTTGAAAACCCGGGTTCTGGGTGATTCGCAGGCGCCTCTGGCGAGGCGATGAAGGAAGAGGATTCCTCTTGGGGCTACATTTTGACAAAACCCCTCCCGCGTCCTATCCTGCGGACCAGTCCTCGGGCTGGTCTTTGTACGTTAACAACCGAAAGAAAGGAAGGTGTGAGGTGGCGACATTCAATGAAAAGCTGCAAGCGAAGTGGGATGAAGGGAAGTTCGTCTGCGTCGGGCTTGATAGCGAGCTCGGCAAGATTCCGAAGTCGGCACGAGCGGTCATCGAAGAAGATCTGTCCGATATGGATCGGTTCGATGCCAGGGTGCTGTACACGATGGTCAACTTCAACAAGCGGATAGTGGATGCGACTCAGCACCTCGTCTGTGCCTACAAGCTGAACGCTGCGTTCTACGAAGCAGAGGGGAATATCGGTCTGGAAGTTTTGCGGGAGACCATTCTCTATATCAATCAGATCGCACCGCATGTGCCGGTGATTCTTGATGCCAAGCGTGCTGATATCAGCAACACCAATGTCGGTTACGCAGAGATGGCTTTCAATTACTGCAAGGCGGACGCAATCACGGTACATCCATATCTCGGCCGAGAAACTTTGCAACCATTTCTTGATCAGAAGGACAAGGGTGTTATCGTGCTCTGCCGTACGTCGAACAAGGGTGGCGGCGAGTTCCAGGATTGCAAGATTCAACTCCCCACTTTGTATCCAGGGGGTAAGCATGAAGAGTTTCTCCAATTTGAACGGAGAATTGGCTATCAACTGTCCGAAACCTGTGTTCCGTTGTATCAGTACGTCGCTTTTCGTGTTGCCGAGCATTGGAACACGAGCGGCAACTGTGCGCTCGTCGTCGGTGCCACGTATCCGGAAGAACTCGCGCAGGTGCGGCGGATCGTCGGTGATATGCCGATCCTCATCCCGGGCATCGGGGCGCAGGGCGGCGACGTCGAAGCGACCGTGAAGGCCGGTATGGATAGTCGCGGCCAGGGAATGATCATCAATTCCTCGCGCGGCATCATTTTCGCGTCGGACGGCCCGGACTTTGCCGAAGCCGCCCGACGCGAGACTCTGAAGCTTCACAACCTCATCAACCAGTATCGCAACTGAAAGGAGAGGGTCATGGATAAACATGCGCTTGCACGAAGCAATCATCTTTTTTTCTACGTCGAACTGACGCAAGGCTGTCTCTTAACGGAGGCGTTTGAAGAAGCATGTCGTGCCGGAGCGCGGGAGGCGGCATACCGGAAGAAATATCCGGAGCCCGATATGCTCTATGACGGATGGCAACAAGCCCCGTTTGTGTGTCGGAACGGCGAACTCGGATACCTCCGATTTTCCGACGATACCGCGCAGCTGTTCATGGAGAAGCAGGTGGACGCCTTCTTGCTGGCATCGAGGATCCCGTCATCCATCCAGGGCGAATACAACGAACGGTGCGAGTTCGTCTTGGATGGCGGTCTCCGGGTCACATTCAAGATCGTCGACTACGAAGGTGGCATTGACGACCACGGATGCGTGGAAATCAAAGACCCTGTCCTTGATTGCCCGACAGATGACATTCCGTTTGGACGCAGGGTGGAGATGACCATTAGCGTCTAATCGAACATCTGATGCCATCACGCCGCACGAACTTTCAGCTCGCATTGTTACGCGTAAGCGTCGCAGGCGGGCTTTTTCTTTTGTGCTAAAATCTACTCATTATCAGCTGCTTACTGCCTATGCCCACGCTCATCTTCGATATCGAAACCGTCGGCGAAGACTTCTCCGCGCTCGATGAAACGACGAAGGAAAGCCTGACGCGCTGGATCAGGCGCGAATCAAATGACGATGAAGCGTATCAGGTAGCGCTCCGGGACCTGGAGGACGGACTTGGGTTTTCGCCGCTGACCGGGCAGATCGTTGCCATCGGCGTCCTTGATGCCGAACGGAAGAAATCCGCTGTCTACTATCAGCCCGCCAATGCGAGTGATACCGACTTCGAGGAGGACGACTGCAAGTTCGAAGCGCTCTCGGAAAAGGCGATGCTTGCCAAGTTTTGGGATATCGCGACCAAGTATGATACTTTTGTCACGTTCAACGGGCGGCAGTTCGATGTCCCCTTCCTCATGGTGCGCTCGGCCATTCATGGCGTGAAGCCCTCAAAAAACCTCCTGGCTAACCGCTATCTCTCCTATCAGCCATGGAATGCGAAGCATGTTGACCTCCTTGATCAGCTGTCGTTCTATGGGGCGATGCGACGGAAGGGGAGTCTGCATCTCTGGACGCGCGCGTTCGGCATTGAAAGTCCCAAGGCGCAGGGCGTGACCGGTGACGATGTGCGTGGGCTTTTCAAGGAAGGACGGTACAAAGAGATCGCCCGTTACAATGCGCGCGATCTCGTCGCAACCCTTGCCTTGTATGATCGCTACCAGACGTACCTCGTCTTTCCGGAGAAATGAACCCCTTTTTACCGGATACATTCCTGTCCTTGGAAGAGAAGCCGTCGAGTGTGCTAGAAAAATATCCCCCGAACGCGTATCGGTTGCTACGGGGAGGGAATGGATACCGTGATATCGCTTTTGAAAGATAGTCAGTTTTTTGATGAAGCCTGGCTCTTGAACCGAACTGATAATAATGGTACAAATGACGGGCGTATTTTTTGAGAATCAACATGGATATTCAAAGGGCATTGAAGGACTTCAAGGCGCAGCTCGATCCCAGGATCGCTGCGTATTTTGAAGAGGTCCTTAGGGACGCGAGAAAAGAAGATGATCTCATCTGTCAGGCTCTTGAGCATGTGAAAAAAATGACTTTGGCCGGTGGGAAGCGTCTTCGTCCGGCATTCATGCGTTACGGTTATCTTGCGGCCGGTGGCACAGATCGTGAGCGGATCCTTGACACGGCGGTCGCCGTGGAGCTTATCCACATGTTTCTCCTCATTCACGATGACATCATTGACCGTGATGCGCTCCGACACGGAGAACCGACCCTGCATGAGCGTTATCGTGCATGGGGAAAGAGATACCTGAATCTCGAGAGCCCCGAGCATTTCGGGGATTCGATAGCCCTTATCGTCGGCGATATGCTGTTCGCTTTGGGGAATGATATCATCTTTACTTCGGGTTTCCCTGAGAAGAATATCTATGCAGCGCTTTCTCGTATGCAGCGAATCGTATCACACACGGTCGTTGGCCAGGCCCGTGATATCTATATTGAATACAAGGGGAAGGCGACACAGGCCGAGATTCTCAGCATGTACGAGAAGAAAACCGCCCGATATACAGTCGAGGGCCCGCTCCATCTGGGAGCCCTCCTTGCCGGTGGAACGCCAGAACTTGCAGCCGAGCTTTCTCGTTATGCGATCCCAATCGGTATCGCCTTTCAGATCCAGGACGATATCCTCGGTATCTATGGCGATGAAGATCGGATTGGCAAGCCGGTCGGATCGGATATCCGCGAAGGGAAGATCACGCTTCTTGTTTCGCATGCTTTTAACCATGCCGATCGAGCGACCAGGAAGGAACTCGATCATATCCTCAAGAAAGGCCAGACGCTTACCCGGCATGATATTGACCAGTTTCGCCGTATTATCCGCAAGACCGGAGCGCTTGCAGCAGCGAAGGAGCTCGCCTTTCGTTCGATTGAAGACGGGAAGCGGGCGCTTGCCGGCATGCAAACTTCGATTGCACCGGAGGCTCGGGAGTTCCTGGAAGGGGTAGCTGATTATATGGCCAAACGCGAATATTGATGTCAGAATCTCTCTTATGAGCGAACTTGATAAAAAATTTCTTCCGCGGCATGTCGCGATCATCCCTGATGGTAATCGCCGCTGGGCGAAGGCCCATGGCCTTGAAGGCTGGGAGGGCCACGAAGAGGGTGCGAAGCGGATTGAGGAAATCGTCCGCGAGGCTCGAGAAATTGGAGTTTCCGAGATCTCGTTTTGGGGATCGTCACTCGAGAACCTCACGAAGCGTCCAATGAAAGAACGGCAGGAGCTTTTACGAATCTACGCTACCTATTTTGAGAAGCTCATGAATGAGGAGAGTCTTCATACCGATGCGGTGCGTGTCCGCTGCATTGGCCGTTGGGAGGATCAGTTCCCAGATCGGCTCAAAGACATCCTTCATCGTGGTATCGAAGCGACCAAGCACTACGATCGGCATTTCCTAAATTTTTTCCTTGCCTACAGCGGGGATGACGATATGCTCCAGGCGGTGAAACGGATCGCGGGCGAAGGGTTAGCGCCTGGGATGGTGACGAGTCAGGTCTTGAAAAAGCATCTCATGACAGCCGAGCTCCCGGACGTCGACCTTCTCATCCGGACGGGGAATGATCCTCATCTTTCTGCTGGATTCATGATGTGGGAGACGCGAGACGCCCAGCTCTCTTTTCCGGCGCTGCACTTTCCGGATTATGGCCCCGAAGCTTTTCGCGCTTCTTTGGCTGAATATGCGGAGCGCGAACGGCGCTTTGGGAAATAGGCATTTTTTGACCAAAGCACGTTTTAGCGCCTCACCTCTTGGCGGGCTTTCCCGGGGCTTGTTGACAACATTTTTCCTTTCCAGTACACTGTGAGCACATTTGAAAAGTGCATACGGATCCCGTGAGAGAGGGCATACTGAGGTGACGCAGGACTGAGGAACGCGCGGATTGATACAACCATCTCTCTTTTTGTGTTGGCAAAGTATTTGCTCTTGCTGGATCTGGTGCAATATATGGGAAATAACAAAGAACTCATCCGTTTCGAGGGGGAAGTCATAGAGTCTCTCCCGAATACCACCTTCAAAGTCCGTCTCGATAACGGGCATGAGGTGCTCGCTCATATTTCGGGCAAGATGCGAGTGCACTACATCCGCCTCCTTCCGGGAGATCGCGTCATCGTCGATATGAGCCCGTATGATCTCACTAAGGGACGGATTGTCCAGCGTTTGAAAGTCTGATACTGCATTTTATGAAAGTTCGCGCCTCCGTAAAGAAGATCTGTGCCCATTGCAAGATTGTACGCCGCCACCGCGTCGTTCATGTCGTATGCAAAACTCCAAAGCACAAACAGCGTCAAGGATAAAAACCTATGCTCCGTATCGCCAGTGTCAACCTGCCCGACAATAAGCGCATTGAAATTGCGCTCACGTATCTGTATGGGATCGGCCGTTCAACGAGCCGCAAGATTCTCGAGTCCCTCAGTATCGATCTCGATACCCGAACCAAGGATCTTTCGGAAAAGGATGCCAATCGTCTCCGTGAGACTATCGAGAAGAGCCACCGTATCGAAGGTGAGCTCCGTCATCAGGTGAAGATGAATATCAAGCGCCTGAAGGAAATCGGTAGTTATCGTGGCGTCCGTCACGCCAAGAGCCTTCCGGTTCGCGGCCAGCGCACGAAGACTAATACTCGCACCGTCCGTGGAAACGTGAGAAAGACGATGGGCAGCGGCCGCAAAAAGTCAGACGCTAAGACCTAGAAGAACTATGGTAGAAGAGATCATAACTGAGGATGCAAAGATGGACGCGCCGGCCGTTGAGGAGACGGATGCTAAGAAGCGCGTGAAAAAATCCAAGAGGCTCATTCAAAAGGGTCGTGCGAGCATCCAGTGCACCTACAACAATACCATCGTGACCCTCGCCGACATGAACGGCGGCGTGCTCGCTTGGTCGAGCTCTGGCCATCTCGGGTTCAAAGGCGCCAAAAAGTCGACGCCGTATGCCGCGACCCAGGTTGTCGCCGAAGTTTCCGAGAAGGTGAAGAAGTACGGCCTCCAGGACCTCGAGGTATTCGTAAAGGGTGTTGGAAATGGGCGGGAGGCATCGATCAGGGCGCTTGCGAACAACGGGTTCAACCTGGTCTCTATCAAAGACATCACCCCAGTTCCGCATAATGGCTGCCGCCCGCGCCGCCCGCGCCGAATCTAAACTGACCGAAACGCTATGGCTAATACAATCGACTCCAAATGCAAACTCTGTCGCCGGGCTGGCGAAAAGCTCTTTCTTAAGGGCGATCGCTGTTTGTCGCCGAAGTGTGCCATGGTGCGCCGCCCGTACGCTCCTGGCGTGCATGGCCAGAACCCGTCGCGTGGCCGGAGTGAGTTTGGCCGCCAGCTCTCGATGAAGCAGAAGATCAAGCGAATCTATGGCGTCATGGAGCGTCAATTTCGCCATCATTTTGAAGAGAGTAAGCTGCGTCAGGGAGCGACCGGCGATCTTTTGCTCCAGCGTCTCGAGTGCCGATTGGACAATGTGGTGTATCGCCTCGGGTTTGCCACGTCGCGTGTTGCAGCTCGTCAGCTCGTTGGCCATAAATTCTTCACGGTGAACGGCAAGCGGATGAATGTCCCGTCCTATGAGGTGAAGATTGGCGACGTGATCGCACTTAAAGGAATCAAGGAAAACAAGACTGTCACGAAGAACCGGATGGAAGTATTGAAGAACAAGAACGATGTGCCGCACTGGCTCGCGCTTGATGCTCCGAAGCTCGAAGGCAAGATCCTCGCGCTTCCGTCTCGCGAAGATGTCGGCATCTCGGTCGATGCCCAGATGGTCGTCGAGTATTATTCGAAATAATTTCAACTGGTAATCTCGCTTGCTCCGGCAGGCGCCACATCATATGCAAAATATCACCGCACCGTACCAGCCGAACTACACAGAGCTGGGAAAGAATCACGGCAAGCTCGAAATCGGCGGCTGTTACCCCGGTTATGGGGCGACTTTGGGCAATGCGCTTCGTCGGGTTCTGCTCTCCTCGCTTCCAGGCGCGGCGGCTCGTTCGGTGAAGCTCAAAGGCGTGTCCCATGAGTTTTCGACGATTCCTGGCGTCATGGAAGATGTCGTTCAGATCATTCTCAATATGAAGCAGGTCCGCTTCCGCTCGCATGCTGACGAGGCGGTTACCGTTACGGTGAAGGCAAAGGGTGAGGGTGTCGTCACAGCCTCAGCCATCAAGTGCCCGAGCTCGATCGAGGTTGTCAATGGCGATCAGGTCATCGCAACTCTGACTGATAAGAAAGCCGAGTTTGAGATGGATATTATCGTCGATCGCGGCCTTGGCTATATTCCAGTAGAAGCCCGTGAAGAGGAAGAGCGCGAGATTGGCGAGATCGCGATTGATGCCATCTATACCCCGATCAAGCGCGTGAATTATGAAGTCGAGAACATGCGCGTCGGAAAGCGGACGGATTATGACAAGATCACACTCGAGATCGTAACGGACGGTACGCTCACCCCGATGGAAGCCTTCAACCAGGCGGTAGCCATCCTTGTCGCTCAGTTCTCGGTCCTCTCAGCTGAAACCAAGACTGAAGAGGCAGCCTCCTCCTCGGTCGAGGCTGAAAAGGAGAAGAAGCCGGCCAAGAAAGCTAAGAAAGAAGCCGCTGAAGAGGCTGCGGAGTAATTTTGAATCAGTTTTTTAGTCCAAGGATATGCAGCATCGGAACAAAGGTCGAATCCTCAGTCGAAAATCGGGCCCGCGGCGCGCTCTCTTGAAGACGCTTCTCGGGAGCCTTATCATGCGCGAGAAGGTTACGACGACCTTGGCCAAGGCCCGCGAAATGAAGAATCATATCGACCAGCTTGTGAACAAGGGCAAGCGCGCCGAGGCAAGCAAGGATCATCGTCAGGCAGAGCTCCGGCTTCTCCGTCAGCATCTCTCGCTCGAAGCGACTAAGAAGATCTCGAGCGATTTCGTGAAGCGTTTCGAGACCAGAAAGAGCGGCTATACCCGTATCACCAAGCTGGAGCGTCGTCAGGGTGATGGGGCTGAGATGGCGGTCATTGAATTTGTCTAAGCTGTCTCCTATGAAGAATACTGAAGCGACAATCAAGGGAAGGAAGGGAATCGTCCGCGCAACGCACCTCTTTGATGCACAAGGTCAGGTACTCGGTCGTCTCGCAACCGAGATCGTGAAGGTGCTCTCCGGCAAGGGGAAGACGACCTATGCACCGCATATCGATGCGGGCGATGTCGTCATCGTGACGAATACCGACGGCATCGAGGTCACTGGTAACAAGCGGAACGACAAAGTCTACCACCGTTTCTCTGGTTACCCGGGCGGTATCACATCCATTTCTTTCAAGGATCAGCGCGAGAAAGATTCGACTAAGCTCATCTGGCAGGCGGTCTACGGTATGCTTCCAAAAAATTCGCTCCGTGCCAAAATGCTTACGCGACTCCGTCTCTTCAAAGATGCCGAGTACGGCAACCGGAAGATCGATGTGACTCACTAATTTTCAAAACCGTTATGGCGACAGCGATTAAGAAGACAACCAAGACGAAAGAAGTGACTCGGAAGCCTCTTGCGGCTGAGGGTCGCTATGTCTACGCGGTCGGCCGTCGCAAGACGGCGGTCGCCCAGGTTCGTTACTATGCCGATGCAAAAGCCGAAACGCTCGAGATCGTCGTGAACGATCGTCCATACGCCGAATACTTCAATACTTTCGAGCAGCGTGAAGCGTGTGTCGCACCGCTCAAGGTCGTCGGCAAATCCGAAGCGGCCAAGATTTCCGTTCTCGTTTCTGGCGGTGGACTCTCTGGTCAGGCTGATGCGGTGAAGCTCGGTATCGCTCGCGCTCTCGTGGAGCACGACGCGCTCGTTCGTCCGGCGCTCAAGGCTGAGAAGCTCCTCACGCGCGACCCGCGCGCGGTCGAGCGCAAGAAGCCTGGTCTCAAGAAGGCCCGCCGGGCTCCGCAGTGGGCAAAACGGTAGAGACGTCCCATTCTCGGTTTTTTTGCTTCCTCCAAAAAGGCCCGCCATCTGTCAGGCGGGCCTTTTTTTTATAAAAAAACAGGGAACACGAACGTGGCAGTGTTCCCTGTGAGGAGGTACGGATCAGACAAGGGGTGCTGATGCAGCTAATGCGAACACCCTGCGACCAACAAATTGATAGGGCGATTGGCGCTTCTGTCATGATGTAGCTGATCGGTTACGAAGGCTCTGGTAAGCGCGGGATCGATAGCGTGTCTTTCCGTTTCCTGGACAATGATGCCGAGGGCATCGCAGAGATCGAACCTGCCTTTGTAGGTCCTGAATCCAGACATCAACGCTTCGAATGTGTCAGCGAGGTACAAGCACTGCATAACCGCGATCCGAAGTGCCGAAGTTGCGATCGGATACCGTTCGCTATCAATTGTTTTCGTCCGGGATGGATGATGCCAGGCAGCGATTTCTGCCACCTGCCCCATATCCGGATACGCTTCAAGGAGTAGGCCGGTCCCAGCTTCGTGGAGCTCGATCACCTCACGAAACGTCAGAGAGGAGGGGATGCCACGCCGAGAGAGTGTAGCGAGCGCTGTCTCTGGGAATGCCTGCTCGATCGGTACGATGTTTATTGGATCTCCGATAGCGTGCAGGTAGATATCCAGCGCTGGGTCAGGCAGCCCGCCTTCCTCAACGGGTCGGATGAATTCCTCAGCAAAGAGTTCATCGCCGCTGGTCTTGTTTGCCAGCAGGGCCCATTCACGCTTTGTCCGCTTATCGTGAACGACATCGATTATGAGACGTTTTCCGATATCGTGCAGCAGAGCGGCCGCAAAGAGTACGCCAGGCGAGACATCTTCTCGTTGATCACCGAGAGTTTGCGCGAGATAGGCTGCAGTCTCTCCGTGCCCGGTCCACATCCAGTGGAGTATATGGGCGACGCCAAGTGCATGGGTGAAGGTGCGTAGATCGGTAGCGCAGGTAATAGAGAGCTCTTCCCAGAAGGTCTTTTCCCAGGATTCTCGGCTGATATCTGAATCAATGAGGCCGAGGAAACTGCGAGGGTTTTCCCTTAGACGCCGGATATGATCCTGGGCCTCTCTCCAGGCATTGGATCGAAAGAGGATCGTTCGCTGCTCTATGGACTCGAGGCGGATGTATTCAAGATCAAAGACCGACCGTCCTCGATCCGTGATGGATGAGGCGTTCATGATAGTTCTCCTTTTGAGTTGTTAAGTTACGGAGTGCGGTGATGTTGTAGTGCTTATGAAAACAAAAAAACACCACCCAACCAACGGATGTCCGTCTGTCAGCACTATACTCTTTTTCTAGAAATGCACAAGAAAATCCATAATGTGCAGGATTCCGAAAGGGGCAGTAACGATAATAAATAATACTGCATCTCCCGATCAAGAAGATGCAAGAACTCACCCAAGCACCAATCGTCAGTTTGGGCGCGGCTAGTCACCGAAGAGACCCTGAGGCTCGGGGAAGACTATAGAATCGATGTCCATTCCAGGGACGACGATGTAAAGCCGATTTTGGGAAAAGAGTGGAAAGATCTGGCTCGGATCGGCGACGAAGGATTTGATATCGCTGCTCATGCGGCCGCTTCGGCCATCGAGCTCTACGACTTTCAAGGTGCTGCCACGGGTGAAGAGGATGTGTTCATAGTCTTCGCTCCATGAGACATTGGCAATTGGCTCAGAGAACCGAGCGATTTGAAGCGTCTCATTTTCGGCTCGCCGCGGCTGAACGTCCCACTCCCTAGTGAAGTAGACGCCGATCTCATTTGTGCTGGAAAAAAGAAGCTTCTTGCCATCATTAGAGAATTGGAACGACTCGACACCGGTTGCAATCTCTTGGAAGCCGTAGTTCTTTCGCGGTGCCCGATTATATGCAAAAAGGCGCTTGTGTCCGCCTTGCTCGAGAAGAGCCATTCGTTCCTCATCGTAGACATCGAGGACGATTGGGTATGCTCCAAAATCGGTGCTAATCGGTTGCGTTATCTCGGTCTGATTTTCTCCATTGCTAGCATTCCGAAATCGAGAGATGACCCCTGTTTCGCTGTGCATAACATAAATGAAGTCATCGGCGATTTCATAAGCACGGATGTGCTGGGCAAGAAGGACAGGGGTGCGGCTGCCAGTTATTTCAAACCGGTAGAGCGAATCCTGGGCGAGGAAGAGGAGTGCCTCATCATCGGTCGAATTCCAGCGGACATGTGTTGGAACGAGTCCGGGTACGATATCAGACAATTTTTCAACGGTGCCACCGTCTGTCGCGACGAGGAAATAGGAGCGCTGTCCATTCTCAAGGAGCGGGAGGAGAATCGTCTTGCCATTTGGGGACCATTCGAAATTTTCGCCAGCGTCGAAATCGAAGGCGGTGCCGTTTCTTGCAAAAACCTCTCGTCCTGACTGCGTATTGCGGTCGTAGAGAACGACGCTCGTTTCGTTGAAGTGTTCTTTGGCGAGGGCAAAGAGATCGGAATCCGGATGCGGGTAGATACGAGTTGTGCCGGCTGTATCGGCCAAAGTGACTCCCGGATAGTCGGTACGAGTCAGTATGACGTTCCAGTATTCGCTTGAGACACCGCTTTGGATGTTTACTTTCTTTGACCAGGGAGAATAGCCGGGGGCGGAAATAGTGAGTGTATGCTCGCCGGGCATGAGGCCGGTCACATGAATCGTCTCGTTGAGGATCCCGTAATGGTCTGCAGAAACCGGCTTGTCATCAATTTCGAGGTCGACTGTCTTCGGGAGGGAGCTTATGGTGATCGATCCGGAATAAACGAAAACACCGCGTTCCAAACTGTAGCGATAGCCAAGCGCAAAGAAAATGATAAGACTCGCCGTCACGAGGAAGGAGAGTGTAAATGCCAGAAAAATGAATCCGCGAAAACGGGAAAGTCCCATAGATACCACTATCATAACATAGAAAATGGCTTAGTAAAGGGTAAAAGTATGATATTTTCTCGTTTTGCCTCGCATCGCAGCCAGTGCTAGACTATCGTCACAATCCGATCCCTCTATGCTCGACCGACTAGCGAGCTCGCTCGCGATCCCTAAGAATATCGCTGGCGATCTCTCGCTCATCCTTCTTTTCATCGGCGCCTCGCTCTTCGTCGGCTTTATTTTTGGTCGATGGAAACTCGTCAATATCCTCATCAATGTCTATATTGCTGTCGCTTTGGTCGGTGTCATGCCCGAGAGCTGGTTTGTGGTTTCTGCGTATGCCAAAGCCGGGCTGTTCGTCGTCCTTTTGACCGCGCTCACTATGTTTGATGAGCGGCTGTTCGATATCCACATCACGAGCGCCGGGACGGATTTCTTCTGGCGCTTCTTTGTGACCTCATTCCTCGTGACCGGCTCCGTCCTCTCGAGCATCTTCTCCTTTCTTCCGAAATCCGTCGCGTTGTCCTGGGTAACGCCAGACCTCTATTTCTATATCGCCTCACCCTGGGCGCTCCTCTTCTGGCTTGCGGTGCCGATTTTCGCCCTTTTTTTTATCAATACGCGTCTGCGCTAATTTCATGGAAAGCCGCCCAAAGCCCGCGCCTTCATGGTCTCGAGGCTTGCGCGCAAGTTTAAATATAAAAAATGCGCACTAGTCTTTTGAGGGGACTGGTGCGCGTAAGTGAGAATAGCCCTTCTCTGGTGTTAAGAAGGAACGGAAACGACTGGTCGATCATATCGCTTCCGCCAGGTTTCGATGTCAGCCCGGGTGTAGCCGCAGTGAGCGAGGGCTTGCTCGAGCATATCCGGATCGGCCGAGTCCAACCGGTCGAGGTAAGACTCTCCGGAGAGGCTCGAGGACACGCCCCGACCGAGCTGGGCGACTGCGGAACGTATATCGCTGAACTCAGCGAGGGCTGGGCAGTCTTCGCGCGTACTGCTTTCGACGAGCCGGACGAGTCCGCGGCCAAGCGATCGCAGGATTTCGATCAGGGCCAAAGCATATTGGCGGAGGCTTTTCATGGCGATCTCCTCGGGATGCAAAGGACAGGATGGGACGGTTATCCTGACGAGTCAGGATGCCAATAGTATATAGTACGCAGGGTATCGCGTGGAAGAGGTAATCATGGTGCGGTTCTAGCGTTCAAAATGACCCTTGTTCGTGGAAAAATCGGCTTTCCCAGCGTTTTTTCGAGCGCCGTGCCGGGGCCTTGACAAGCCGAAAATGGGTGCGTATACTGCTGAGGCAATAAGAGGAATTCGTCCTCTTTTGTTTTCCTTAAAAATCAGGTTACATGAGTCAGCTAATCACAGTTTTCTGTGGTTAGTCCTAAACTGTCCTGTCTTCCCGTGCGGGTTGGCAGGATAGACATCAGTCCTTCAAAAAGACTGACAACTCTTCTATTCCGATCATGACCGAAGTCGCAAGACCGAAGCATGATCAACCCGAGTGAAATATCGTGCGAGCGAGATGCTCTCGCGCGAGCGGCTTCGGCCGTCTCAATACATCTATAAATTGAGAGTTTGATCCTGGCTCAGGATGAACGCTGGCGGCGTGGATAAGGCATGCAAGTCGAATGGGTTTAGACCCATGGCAAACGGGTTCAGATAACATAGGAATCTACCCTCGAGTCGCGAATAATCCGGAGAAATCCGGAATAATACGCGATGCCCTCTACGGAGGAATGATTTATCGCTCGAGGAGGAGCCTGTGTCCTATCAGCTTGTTGGTGAGGTAATGGCTCACCAAGGCTATGACGGGTAGGGGGTGTGAGAGCACGGCCCCCAACATTGGAACTGAGACACTGTCCAAACACCTACGGGTGGCTGCAGTCGAGAATATTCCACAATGGACGAAAGTCTGATGGAGCGACGCCGCGTGCGGGATGAAGGCCTTCGGGTTGTAAACCGCTTTTCTACGGGAAGAATTACGATGACGGTACCGTAGGAATAAGAGGTTACTAACTCTGTGCCAGCAGTAGCGGTAATACAGAGACCTCAAGCGTTATCCGGATTTATTGGGCGTAAAGCGTAAGTAGGCGGGCATGTTAGTCGGGCGTCAAAGCTCGGGGCTCAACCCCGAAAAGGCGTCCGAAACGGCATGTCTAGAGAGTGTGAGAGATCGATGGAATTCATGGTGTAGTAGTGAAATGCGTTGATATCATGAGGAACACCCAAGGCGTAGGCAATCGATTGGCACATTTCTGACGCTCAGTTACGAAAGCGTGGGTAGCGAATGGGATTAGATACCCCAGTAGTCCACGCCCTAAAC
>Ga0268298_10003741_pt1 | contig 15293 bp, 20 predicted proteins | sample WWTPWeurt_MetaG_FD_194462 | JGI IMG/M metagenome (GOLD analysis project Ga0268298, IMG submission 194462) | Activated sludge microbial communities from WWTP in Nijmegen, Gelderland, Netherland - WWTP Weurt | ecosystem: Engineered > WWTP > Aerobic digester > Activated sludge | place... | reverse complement strand
GGGGTCGGTTCATGCGGCAGGCCCCAGGCGGCGAGGTCGGTCAGCGTGCCGCTGCCGAGGTCGATGACGAAGGGGAACCCGTTCCGATGCGCCAACTCCGCCAGTTCGCTTTCGGGGACGGCGTGGGTGAAGCCCTGGATCGCGTAGTTGCTGGCATGCACCTTCATCAGCATCGCGGTGCGCGGGTTGATGGCTTCAGCGAAGTCCTTGAGGTGGGTGCGGTTGGTGGTGCCGACCTCGACCAGCTTCGCCCCGGCGCGGCTCATGATGTCCGGGACGCGGAAGGCGCCGCCGATCTCGATCAGTTCGCCGCGCGAGACGATGACCTGCTTTTTCGGCGCCAGGGTGTTGAGCAGCAGGAAGACGGCGGCGGCATTGTTGTTCACCACGGTTGCCGCCTCGGCGCCGGTCAGTTCGCGCAGCAGTTCGTCGACCACGTTGTCGCGGTCGCCGCGGCCGCCGGACTCGATGTCGTATTCCAGGGCGCAGGGGTTGCGCGCCGCCGTGACCAGTGCCTGCACTGCTTCCTCGGGCAGCGGCGCGCGGCCGAGGTTGGTGTGCAGCACGGTGCCGGTGAGATTGAACACCGGGCGCAGTTTCGCCTGCGTCTTCGCCGTGACACCGGCGCCGACGCTCGCGATCAGCGCGGCTTCATCGGGCAGTGGCGCACCTTCCTTGAGCGCGCCGCGTGTCGCGGCGAGGACGTCGCGGATGACGGCGGCGACCAATGTACGGCCATACGTGTCGATCAGCGGCGCAAGCGCCGCCGCGCAAAGCAGGCGGTCGACGGAAGGGAGCTGGGAGAGTGGATTCATGATTTCACCCGGACCGGGCAGAAACGAGAAGGAAGGATTGTAGCCCCTGGCGCTGCTCGTGGCGTGCCTGGCGAGCCCCATAAACGGCGGACTGCCCTGGTTTCGCAAGACTTATGCCGCGCCTCCCGGGCTTGTGCCAAGCTTCCGCTTTCGGCGCAGTGTGGCGCCGGCGCGATCGGGGATGGCGAGATGGGAAAGCGGAATCAGGCGGCGGCGCCGCTGTGGCAGAAAATCATGGGCATCGAACTGAGCCCGGTAAGCCATCGCGAGCGGCTGGTATCGGCCCTCGGCGGCTTCATCGCCATCCTGCTGGTGTTCTTCCTCAGCCGCACGATGCTCGGCGCCGCGGCGTCGCCGGTCATGGTGCTGTCCATGGGTTCGACCGCCGCGATGCTGTTCGGCGTCCCGCATGGCGCCCTCTCGCAGCCCTGGCCGCTGCTCTCCGGCCACCTGGTCTCCGGCCTGATCGGCATCGCCTGCCTGCTTTACGTGCCGGATCCGTTGCTGGCGGCGAGCCTCGCCACGGGCCTGTCGATCGGCACCATGCACTACCTGCGCTGCCTCCACCCTCCCGCCGGCGCCACGGCGCTGGCGGCGGCGCTGGGCAACGACACGGTACGCGCCATGGGTTTCGCCTTCGTCGCCGCGCCGCTGATGCTCAACGTGCTGATCATCCTGGCGGTGGCGATCGCCTTCAATTCGCTGTTTCCGTGGCGACGCTACCCGGCCTTCCTGGTGCGTGCCGCCGCGCCTGCGCCGGCTGCCGCCGGCTACGAGGCGATCTCGCACGAGGACTTCGTGTATGCCCTGTCGCAGCTGGATTCCTTCATCGACGTTTCCGAGGAGGACCTGCTGCGCATCTACGGACTGGCCACCGGCCGCCACCGCGAGGTGGCGGCCGCCGAGGCGGCTAGCTCCGCTGCGTCGACCTGAAGGTGGGGAAGTCGGTCTTCAGGTAGTGCTTCTCGGACACGAAGCGGTCGAGCAGCAGGGCGTCGTCCGCCGACTTGAGGCCGCCGGTGAGGCGCGCGACCTCCTTGCCCGAGCCGTCGAGGAAGACCAGCACCGGCCGCAGCTTGCGCGGGTTGTGGCGCTTGACCATGGCATGGCGCGGATCGTTGTCGTCGAGGTCCAGCTCGCCGAAATCGGCGTGGGCAGCCAGGTAATGCCTGGAATATCTTGCGGTGACTTCGGGCCTTTTCAGCACACTCACGGTGTAGCGGCAGGCCCCTCAGTTCAGGTGATCACCGAAGTACAGCATCACGTGGCGCTCGGGCGTGGCCTTGACCTGCGCCACGGCGGCGATGTCGTCCTTGGCCAGCGGCACCACGCCGTCGAGGTGGTCGGCCATGACCGGCAGGCTGAATGCCGCGGCAAAGACCAGGGCCAGCAGGGTAAGCAGTCGTCTCATCGGGGGCTCCTTGGTTTGTCGTTGGGGGAAACAGGATGACAGACAGCGAAAATCCCGGATTGGTTCCGGCGCGTCCGGCGATTATCCGCCGGGCACCAGCAGCAGGTTCGGGCCGCAGCGCGCGTAGCCGGCTTCGTCGACCAGGATGTCCAGCGCCAGCGTGGCGAGGTCGTCGGCCACCGGATCGACCGGCGCCTTTTCCTGATAGACGATCTTGAGATAGCTCTTGCAGGACTCGCAGGTTTCGGCACGCACGGCGTCCGCCGCCGGGCCGCCTGCGGTTTCCAGGTGGCGATAGCTGATGCCGTCGTTGGCGTCGCAGGCCGCGCATTTGACGCGCACCAGGTTCCACTCGGTGTTGCACAGGGCGCAGTGCAGGTAGCGCAGGTTGCTTACCTCGCCGCTGTTGCGCACCACGCTGGCCACCGGCAGGAAGCCGCAGCAGGGACAGACGCCCGGGACGTCGAGCGCCTTGATTTCATCGATGCCGAGTCGTGCCGCGCCTGCGGTCCACAACACCTGCAGTGCGGCAGCGACATAGGGCAGCAGGGCGGCGTCCTCGCCGTAAAGTTCGGTGTGCAGGACGCGCTCGGCGAGCGCTTCGAGGCGTTCGGCGTCGAAGCCGGCGAGCCGGGCGAGGTCCTGCCGCGCGGCTTGCGGGGCGACGCCGGAAACCGCGGCGGCGATCTGCTGCAGGACGTCGCGCCAGGCCGCGCCGCGCGGCCAGGACTGGGCGGGCAGCAGCGGCATGCGGTGCTCGCGGGCGCGGGCCAGCTGCGCGGCATCCGGCAGCGCCGGGGCCGGCAGCGATTGCAGCGCCTGGTGCTGGGCGTGGGTGATGGCGGCGAGGAAGCGCAGCCAGTCGCCGAGGCTGTGGCCCGCGGCGAGTTGTTCGAAGCGCTCGGCGCGCAGGCTGAAAATGGTCGTCGCGTCGGGGGCGATGACGTGCGCCGGCTCGCTGCTCGACTTGATCGGGATGACGGGTGTGGTCGTAGTCATGGTCTATAAACGAACCGCGGGCCGAAGCCCGCGGTTATTGGATTGGCGGAAGGATCGCGGCAGGATCAGGACTTGCCGGTGACCTGACGATACCACGCGCGGTGGTGCTGCTTGGCCCAGGCGCGCGTCACCGTGCCATAGACCATGGCGCGTACCGTGCCCCGGACCCAGAGCGCGGCGTAGATGTGCACGAAGGTAACGCCGATCATGAAGGCCGCCACGGCGGAATGCACCACGGCGCCGAGGCGCACCACGTCGACCGGCAGGTTGAAGTAGGCGCGCCACAGGAACACGCCGGAGACGAACAGCAGCAGCATGCACAGCGACATGGCCCAGAACATGGCCTTCTGCCCGCCGTTGTACTTGCCCTGTTCCGGCATGTTGTGGTCGTTGCCGTCGATCATCTCCCCGGCCCGCGACAGCCACTCCTTGTCCGCCGCCGTCATGACGTTGAGCGACTTGAAGCGGAAGAACATCACGAGGAAGGCCGCGGCCATGACGACCCCGAGGAAGGGGTGCAGGATGCGCGCCCAGACCCCGCCGCCGAACAGCTGCGTCAGCGGAAAGAAGGCCGGATGGAAGAAGGCCAGGCCGGAGAGCGCCAGGAGGATGAAGCAGATGCCGACGAGCCAGTGGTTGGCCCGCTCCTGGGCGTTGTAACGCGTCAGGTCTTTGGGATTGCGGATCATTGGGCGTCCTCCTTCTCCATTTCGTCTTCAAGCTCCTTCGACACCTCGTTGGGACCCTTCATCACGAAGTGGAACAGGCTGCCCAATGCCACGGCAGCCATGGCCACGCTGGCCAGCGGCTTGGCGAAGCCCTTCCACAGCGACACCAGCGGACTGATGCTGGGATTGCCGGGCAGGCCCCGGTAGAGCTCCGGCCGGTCGGCGTGGTGCAGCACGTACATGACGTGCGTGCCGCCCACCCCTTGCGGATCGTAGAGCCCGGCCTTGTCGTAGCCGCGCGACTTGAGGTCGCCGACGCGCTTCGCGGCGTAGTCCGTCATCTGTTCCTTCGAGCCGAACTGGATCGCGCCGGTCGGGCAGGCCTTGGCGCAGGCCGGCGCCTGGCCGATGGCGACCCGGTCGGAACACAGCGTGCACTTGTAGGCCTTGTTGTCCTCCTGCGAGATGCGCGGGATGTTGAACGGACAGCCGGTGACGCAGTAGCCGCAGCCGATGCAGTTCTCCTGGTGGAAGTCGACGATGCCGTTGGCGTACTGGATGATGGCGCCGGGAGCCGGGCAGGCCTTCAGGCAGCCCGGGTCGGCGCAGTGCATGCAGCCGTCCTTGCGGATCAGCCACTCCAGCTTGCCCTTCTCTTCCACTTCGGCGAAACGCATCACGGTCCATGACTTGGCCGTCAGGTCCACCGGGTTGTCGAACACCCCGGAGCAGCTGCCGACCTCGTCGCGAATGTCGTTCCATTCCATGCACGCCGCCTGGCAGGCCTTGCAGCCGATGCAGGTGGAAACGTCGATCAGCTTGGCCACTTCCGTGGTCTGCCGGACGCCGGGTGCCGGGGTGGTCGTCGCCGAGCGGCGGGCGATATCTAGCGATTGCAATGCCATGTCGTATCCCCCTTAGATCTTCTCGATGTTGACCAGGAAGGCCTTGAATTCCGGCGTCTGGCAATTGGCGTCACCGACGAACGGCGTCAGTGTGTTGGTGATGAAGCCCGGTTTGGTGACCCCCTTGAAGCCGAAGTGGATCGGGATGCCCACGGTGTGCACCTTCTTGCCATCGACATCGAGTGCCTTGATGCGCTTGGTGACCACCGCCACGGCCTTGATGAAGCCGCGGTTGCTCTTCACCTTGACCCGATCGCCGGCGGCGATTCCCTTTTCCTTCGCCAGGTCCTCGCTGATCTCGACGAACTGCTCCGGCTGGAGCACGGCGTTGATCTTCGAGTGTTTGGTCCAGTAGTGGAAGTGCTCGACCAGGCGGTAGGTGGTGGCGACGTAGGGGAAGTCCTTGGCCTTGCCGAACGCCTCCATGTCGCCCTTGTAGACCCGCGCCGCCGGGTTGCTGGTGGCCTTGGGGTTGTTGGGATGGAAGGGGTTCTTGTCCAGCGGCGTTTCGAAGGGCTCGTAGTGCTCGGGGAAGGGGCCTTCCGCCAGCGCCGGCGCAAACAGCCGCGCCACGCCTTCCGGCGTCATGATGAAGGGCATCACGCCTTCGTCGGGCGCCGCGTCGGGCCGCATGTCGGGCACGTCGTTGCCGCCCCACTTGTCGCCCAGCCACTTGATCACCGTGCGCTTGGGATCCAGGGCTTGCCGGCAAGGTCGCAACTGGCGCGGTTGTACAGGATGCGCCGGTTGGCCGGCCAGGCGAAGCCCCAGTTCAGGGTCTGCCCGAGGCCGGTCGGGTCGCTGTTGTCGCGTCGCGCCGTGAGGTTGCCCGCCTGCGACCAGCAGCCGCCGTAGATCCAGTTGCCGCAGGAGGTCGAGCCGTCATCGCGCAACTGCGCGAAACCGGCCACCTGCTCGCCCGCTTTCGCCAGCACCTTGGTCTTGTCCTTCGGATCGAACACGTCGCCCAGTGCCTTGCCGGAGATTTCCATGAGGAGCTCTTCGGGCGCCGGTTTGGACGGGATGCGATGCGGCCAGGTCAGGTTCATGATCGGCTCGGGCAGCTTGCCGCCGTCCTTGCCGTACATGTCCTTCAGCTTGAGGAACAGCGAGGCCATGATCTCGATGTCGCCCTTCGACTCGCCCGGGCCGTCGGCCGCCTTCCAGTGCCACTGGATGACGCGCCCCGAGTTGGTGAAACTGCCGCCTTCTTCGGCGAACAGGTTGGTCGGCAGGCGGAACACCTCGGTCGCGATCTTGGCCGGATCGACCTCGTTGAACTCGCCGTGCGGCTTCCAGAACTCCGAGGTGTCCGTCGCCAGCGGGTCCATCACGACCAGGAACTTGAGCTTGGCCAGCGCGTCGCCGACCTTCTTCTTGTTCGCCACCGAAGCCAGGGGGTTGAAGCCCTGGCAGAAGAAGCCGTTCATCTTGCCCTGGTACATGCGCTCGAAGATCGCCAGCACGTCGTAGGCGCCGTCCTTCTTCGGCAGCCAGTCGTAGCCGTAGTCGTTCTTCTCGTTGGCGGCGTTCCCGTACCAGGCCTTCTGCAGGCTGGTGAACCACTTCGGGAAGTTCTGCGGGAAGTTCATCTGGTTTGGCCGCAGCGCCTTCGGCGTTCGCGTCTCCAGATACTTCTTGCGATCGACGTCGGCATCGGTCGGCGCCGACAGGTAGCCGGGCAGCACTTCCGAGTAGAGGCACATGTCGGTGATGCCCTGCACGTTGGCGTGGCCGCGCAGCGCGTTGATGCCGCCGCCCGCCATGCCCATGTTGCCGAGCAGGAGCTGGATCATGGCCATGGTGCGGATGTTCTGCGAGCCGACCGAATGCTCCGTCCACCCCAGTGCATAACAAATCGTCATGGTCTTGTTGGGCGCCGCAGTCTCCGCGATCATTTCGCAGATCTTGAGGAAGGCGTCCTTCGGCGTGCCCGTGGTCTTGCTGACCAGTTCCGGCGTGTAGCGGCTGTAGTGCTTCTTCATCAGCTGGAAGGCGCAGTTCGGGTCCTGCAGGGTCGGGTCGACCTTGGCAAAACCGTCCTTGTCGAGCTGGTACTTCCAGGTGTCCTTGCCGTAGCTGCGCTTCTCGGGGTTGTACCCGGAGAACAGGCCGTCCTCGAACTTGTAGCCCTCGTCGATCAGGAAGGCCGCGTTGGTGTAGTTCTTGACGTAATCGAGGTGGATCTTGTCGTTGCTCAGCAGGTAGTTGATGACGCCGCCGAGGAAGGCGATGTCGCTGCCGGCGCGGATCGGCGCGTAGAAGTCGGAAACGGCAGCCGAGCGCGTGTAGCGCGGGTCGACCACGACCAGCTTCGCCTTGCGATCCTTCTTCGCCTCGATCACCCACTTGAAACCGCAGGGATGCGCTTCGGCGGCATTGCCGCCCATGACGATCACCAGATCCGAATTCTTCAGATCCACCCAGTGGTTCGTCATCGAACCACGCCCAAATGTCGGACCCAGACTGGATACCGTGGGGGCGTGTCAGATGCGTGCTTGCGTGTCTAGTGCGACGATTCCGAGGCTGCGCAGGACCTTGACCGTGATGTAGCCGGATTCATTGTTGGCGGCGGACGAGGCGAGGAAGCCGGTGGTGTTCCAGCGGTTCACCGTCACGCCGTCGGCGTTTTTCTCGACCAGGTTGGCGTCGCGGTCCTTCTTCATGTGGGCCGTGATGCGGGTGATCGCGTCGTCCCAAGAGATGCGCTTCCACTCGCTGCTGCCGGGCTCGCGCACTTCGGGGAACTTGAGCCGGTTCGGGCTCTTGACCATGTCGAGCAAGCCGGCGCCCTTCGGGCACAGCGTGCCGCGGTTGACGGGATTGTCCGGATCGCCCTCGATGTGGATGATGTCCGCTTTCGCGTTCTTGGACTTGTCGCCCGTGGTGTAGATCAGAACCCCGCAACTGACCGAACAGTAGGGGCACATGTTGCGGGTTTCCGTGGCGCGGGCGAGCTTGTAGCTGCGCACCTCCGCCAGGGCCGATGTGGGCGAGAATCCCATCAGTGCGATGGAAGACCCACTCATGCCGGCGCCGCAGATCTTGAAGAACTGCCGCCGTGAGACTTGCATTGTTCGCCTCCTCCTTTTTTATTTGGTTCGATGCTTGAAACAACAACCAGTATGGAACAAGCGAACGATCAATGCAATTGATCCGGCGATCAATATGCGCTGCGTTGCAACAAGCGGAGGGGAGCGCGGCAAAAGTGCGCCGTGCGGACGGCGCCTGTCCGAAAACCATGTCGCATTCAAGGCCAATGCCGGCAATCAGGCACCAGCCGGGGAGGTCCGGGTCGCGTACCCCGGACTCCGGGATCAGCCGCCAGGGGTGGCGAAGCGCTTTTCGATTTCCGCCGCCGGGATGTAGCCGGGCACGCGCTCGCCGCTGGCGAAGAAGATCGCCGGCGTGCCGTTGATGCGCAGCTTCGCGCCGAGTTGTGCGGACTTGTTGAGGCCCGAGACGTCGCACTTGGCCGGCATGGCGGGCGGCGCCTTGCCGGCCGTCATCCAGTCCACCCATGCCTTGGAGCGGTCCGGTGCACACCAGATCGCCTTCGATTTTTCGAACGAATCGTCGCCCAGCACCGGCATCAGGAAAGTGTAGATGGTCACGTCCTTCAGCGTCAGGATGTCCTTCGCCAGCTTCTTGCAGTAGCCGCAGTTCGGATCCTCGAAGGTCACCATGACGTTTTTGCCGGTGCCACGCACCTGCTTCATCGCCAGGTCGAGCGGCAGCGAGTTGAACTGGCGCTCGGCCGTGATGTTCTTGCCCGTCTTCATGTCCAGCAGGTTGCCGAGCATGACGTAGGTGGCCTTGTCGTCGATGTAGAAGATCTGGCTATCGACGGTCACCTCCCAGATGCCGCTCATCGGGGACTTGGTGATTTTCTCGACGTGGCCCAGCCTGGCTTCCACTGCCTTTCTCACGTCGGCTTCGTCGGCGAGGGCCGCAACGGAAGCGCAGGCCAGGGTTGCGGCAATCAGGGGTAGCTTCATTTGATCTCCAGGGAAAGTCAGGATGCCAGCGCGTAGCGGACCAGCAGGTCCTTTACGACCGGCAAGGCATTGGTGAGGTTCAATCCGAAATTGCGTATCTTGACCAGGGGGCCGGTCGCCGGGCGGAACAGGTCGTGCAGGCTGTCGGTCACCGTCTGCAGGGTCACCACCTCCTCCTTGCGCGCCCGTTCGTAGCCGCGCAGCAGGCCCAGGTCGCCGCAGTCGATGTGGCCGGGCTTGTCGCACAGCAGGGAGGCGAGCACCTGGGCATCCCGGAAGCCGAGGTTGATGCCGTGGCCCGAAAGCGGGTGGATGGTGTGCGCCGCGTCGCCGATCAGCGCCAGCCTCGGCGCCACGGCGCTCGGCGCCCGCATCAGGCGCAACGGGAAACCCGCCGCCGGCGTGACCAGATCCAGGGCTCCGAGGCGCCGGCCCCCGGCTTCCGCGACGCGGTTGCAGAGCGCTCCGGGGTCGAGCGCCAGAAGGGCGCGGCCATGATCCTCGGGCGCCGACCAGACCATCGACATGCGGTTTCCCGGCAGCGGCAGCCAGGCCAGCACCCCGTCGTCGCGAAACCACTGGAAGGCGGTGCCGCGGTGCGGGCGCTCGACGGCGAAATTCGCCACCACGCCCTGCTGGTCGTAGGGGTCGAAGCGCACCGCGATCCCGGCCGCGGCGCGGGTCCATGAATCGGCGCCGTCGGCGGCCACCACCAGCCGGGCTGACAGGCAGCGCCCGTCGTCGAGCGTGAGTTGCGCGGCGTCCGCGGCGAAGGTCAGGGCGTGGGGGCGCGCCGGACAAAGCAGGGTGAGGTTGCCCTGGCGCTTGGCCGTCTCCCACAATTCGCGCTGCATCAGCGAGGATTCGAGGATCCAGGCCAGTTCCGAGATTCCGCTGCCGTATGCCGTGAAATCCAGGCGTCCGCCGGCATCGCCGTGGACTTCCATGGCCTGCACGGCTTCCATGCGCGTCGCGTCGAGGTGGCGCCAGGCGCCGATTTCGTCCAGGAAACGGGCGTTGGCCGGGCTGATCGCGTAAATCCGCGAGTCCCAACCCTCGGGAAAGCTGGGCGCCTTGCCCTCGACCAGCGCCACCGACAGAGCCGAGCGACGCAGGGCCGCGGCGAAAGCCAAGCCCGCGAGCCCGCCGCCCACGATCACGATATCGAAGTCCATGGCGAATTGTCGCCTACTGGTGCCCGCCTTGACAAGGCAAGCGTGCGCCGAGGATAATTCCGCCCCTTTGCACGGTGATGTAGCTCAGCTGGTTAGAGCGACGGATTCATAATCCGTAGGTCGAGGGTTCAAGTCCCCCCATCACCACCAGCATTCAGGCGGGTTCCAGCGTTTTTGCTGGAATCCGCCTTTCTACTATTCCCCGCCCTCTTCTACAATTTCCGGCCTGGACAGGGGTTCGACACTGTCCCCGAGGCGGGCGCGGACATAGCGTTGGGTCATCGTGACGTGCTTGTGGCCAAGGAGTTTCTGGGCTCGATCTAGGCCCCCGGCGAGGGTGGCCTCCGTGCCGGCCTTGGCTCGAATGTCGCGGAATTGGCAGTCGACGCCGGCTTTCTCGCGTGCCTTTGCGAATCGGCCGCGTAGCTGCTGCTGGGTTACTGTGCTGCCATCATCGTTTGCAATCAGGTAGGCGGGTTGTTTGGGGTGTTCGAGCAGGCGGGTCACCAGTTCACCAAACTCCCCTGACATGGCAATGGCAACCCTCTTGCCGGTTTTGTTCTGGGCGACGTGCAGTGCCCCGCCCCGGACATCCTCGCGGCGCATCTTGAGCACGTCCGCAGGGCGCTGGCCGGTCAGCAAGGCCAGCATCATGGCGTCGACCACTGTGCGGTGAGCTGCGGCCCGTATGGCGTCAAATTCGGCGTCAGTGATGTAGCGGTCCCGGCCACTCTCCCGGAAGCTCTTGACGCCCCCGCAGGGGTTCGCGGCATTGGTATAGCCCCAGGCGCGCGCCTGGTTGAATACGTTCGATAGAAGCGCCTTTTCCCGGTTGGCCTGAACCTTCGCGGCCGATCCGCGCGCATCGAGGTATTCCCGGACATCGGCCGGCGTGATCTCGTCGACGGGGACTTCTCCGAAGACCGCAACCAAGTGGCGCAAGTGGCGGGTGTAGTCCGCCTGGGTGCGCCTGGCCTTGAGCGGGATTACCTCGCGCTCGAAGCGGCGGGCGACAACAGCAAAGGTTCGATCCTCCGGGGATTCCTCGCAGCCTTCGAGTTCGGCCCATCGGCGGCGAGCTTCGTTGAGATCCGGGCCGAGCTTGATCCACTTGCGGGGTTTGCCGCCTGCATCGTAATAGTAGCTGTCGCCCTTCCGGTAGAGGTGGGGCGGCAAGTGCAGATCGACGGTGCGGCGGCGTCCCATGTTCGGCGATCAGGCTGGGCGCACGGCCTCAAAGTTCGGACGCTTGGCGCGGGTCGATTGCCGCGATGTGGTGACCCCGCTAAGACGCGATTCTGCATAGCTGCGCGCAATGATCGGCACGCCCCTGGCGTTGACCTCGAACTGCCAATGCCGGGTCCGCAGCCATTCGATTTGCCGGCCGCGCAGCTTGAGGCCCGTGATCTGCTGCACCTCTTCTAGCGTCAGCAGCAACGGCGCGCGGGTCAGCGTTTCCACGGCTTGCCGGTCAGGCGGCGAGCGTTGCGGGCGCGCAGCGCTTGCCCCTTCTTCATGTTCGCGGAATGGGAAAACCGGCTACGCAGGTAGTAGCGCATGCGCACGATGATTGCCCCAAGGGAGAAACGGGTTACATCGAGGCGCTCGCCAAACTGGTGTGATCTCATGGTTGTTTACTCCTGAAGTTGCGGCCCCACCTGGCACCGTTCGAGTTGGCAAAGTAGTTGCGGCGTGGATCTGCTATGGGAGTCGGGTGAGTTGGGGAAGCTGACTGAGCGTGCGGCACCAGGCGGAAGACCTTGGCAGTGGCGACCAGCTGCGGGGCGCGTTGGCGGGCGGGTGTTTTCACGCGGCCTTCTCCTCGGGTTGGCAAATGGGCGGTGTTGAGCTCTGGAAGTCGATCAGCTCGGCAGTTCCAACGCCTTCCAGTAGCGCCCCGATGCGCTCATGCATCCTGCGCAGCTCTCGCGTGACGCCTTGTGCTTGGTAGAGCTGGCGAAGGCGCGTGTTCTCGGCTTCGAGTTCGGCGGCCTTGGCTTCGGCCTTTTCCGCTTTGCGCTTCCACGCGTCGCGCTCCCCTCGTACCCACGGCATTTGTCGTATATCGACAGGGGACACCATTGCGCCGGTCTTCTCGGCGTCGTAGAGCATGCCGACATCTGGGCCGGCGCTGATGATCTGCCAGCCGTCCCACTCCTTCACCTGGTGGGGCAAGTAGCGGACATCGAGCAGGAGGCGGAGAGCCATGTAGGCGGCGAACGGAATCTGTACGGTTCCTTTCTCCCATCTCCAAACGGTATTTGCGCTCACCCTCAGCAGTTCCGCGCATTGCACTACGTTGATGCCAAGCATTAGCTTTCGCATCTCAACGAATCGTGCCGGCGCTATTTCCTCCCACGCTTCCGCCTCGGTCATCCATGCGGGCACGTGCATTTCCGCGCGGCCATGCCTGGGACGTCGCTTGACTGCTTCTCCCCAGGACTGCGACGGCCTTTCTTCGGGAATTCGGAGTTTTTTCTTGACGCTCGCACTTGGCGCGCTATTCTGGTTCCCGTGCAGTCTATCGAGCACAGCGGGCGGGGTCTTCTGACTGGCATCGGGCACCCCGCCCGTTTTTCTTTTCGTCGTCATGCAGCCTCCACGATTGGCGCTCGATGGACGTGCCGGGTCCGCTCATCCACCTGCAACCCCCGCAGCTCAGGAAACCCGCTTCGGATACGGAAGAAAACCAATCCACTGCCCTTGGCGGGTCGGTGTCTGGTTGATTCGATAAAGTCGTCGATGTCCTGCTGACTCGATTCAAGATCGGTGCAGCAGGTTTGGACATAGCGATGGAATTCGCCCAGGGCGCTGCGTGACACCAGCACGGCGAGCTTCTCCCGATCCAGCAGCCCCATTTGCAACATCAAGGCTTCGCGCTTCGCGTCATCGCTGGCAATGTCGCTATCATCGCGATGCCTGCGGGTGTAGCCGAATTCACCCAGGCGCTTTTCCAATCGCGGTGACCAGGTCAGCAGGCGTTTGCCTTTGAAGGCGGCGGCGTACTGGCGAAACAGATCGGCGGGATCTAACTCGCGGCCGTTCAACATCAAGACCGTGTCTTTCTCAACCAGGGCGAGCAACTCGAACGGGGTGTAATGCTTGACGCCCCCGACCTCGATGCGCATGCCGACCTTGACCGGGCCGCGCGTGATCTCGGAAGTCAGGCCCCACGATTCCTCGCGGCCGTACTTCGTGACGTACTCAGCTGCCTTATTTCCCCCTCGGATATCGAGCCCGTGGGTGAGCATGTCGGTGAGCTTGTCGCGTTCGCCCAAGCCGACGCGCACGAGGCAGGCCACCCATTTCGATTTCAGCCGGTCGATAGCCTCGGAGTGCAGCGAACCGTTCTCATCGGGCTCCCCCTCGCCGAAGGCCCCGGCGCGGCAGAACATTAGTTCATGGCAGTGCGGATGGAAGCCATGTTGCCCCCAGGTTGTCTCAAGACTCTTGACCGTACCGATTCGGCTGGCGCTTCCCTTGGGCCCTAGGACGGATTTGTATTCTGGCGACTGTTTGAGCAGCTTTAGGGCCTTGAGGAACTTGGGCAAGGTTTCCCCGATGGCCATGTCCGCCGTGTGCGGCGTGGTGAAGCTGGCCAGGTAGCAATGGCCGCCGGCCTTCTGGGTCCAGGCGACCAGCGCGGCCGTGAGTTCTTCCCGGCGTTCTTCCGCGATCCGGGCTCCACAGACCGGGCATGTCCATCCCATGCCGCAGCGGAGCAGGCCCGACACTTGGGCGCGCGATCCATCATCGGCGCGCATGACGCGGACCGTATCGGCCCCTGGCACGGCGAAGCTGCGGCAGCAATAGCAAGTCGGGTGCTGTTTGCCCTCAGATTGGGCAGGATTGTAGAGGACCCGGCCCGCTTCCCGAGACAGATCGAAGCGGCGATAAGTAGGGGGTCGGCTACCCTGCAAGCCGCTCTGGCTCTGGGTTGCAACCGATCTCCTATAAGTACCAAGAATATTAGAGGGGGTTGGCAGGTTCGCGGGTTGCATGGGCTTATCGAGGCAGGAAGTCGACGGACTGTTCAAAGTCCCATTCCAGCTCGCTGACGACCAGGCGGAGCTGCTGTCCGGTTGTCTTGGCGAGCTGTTGGGCGCGTGTAACAGCGTCAGGAAGGGCATAGACGGCCGCGCAGTGCTCACAGGACACAAAGGGGGTCACGCTCGGGATTGGGGCCGCGTAGGCCCCGCTATCGAGGGATTGGATGCGAAACATGGCGGGGGTCATTACCGGACGGCCTCGAAGCCAAAGACTTCGAAGCGAGCTCCTGGGAACGCCTGGGCTGCGCGAGCGGCAACATTTTGGGCAATGGGGCGGGTCGGATACCTGGTGGCAATGGCCGGCTGACAGCACGGCACGAACCAGCCATGCACCCAGGCGAGATACCGCCCCTTGGGGTAGTTGCCGGGAGCGTCAGGCATGCCGGCAGCGCAGCAGATGACGTGCGCAGAGGGTTTAGCGCGGCGATCGACGATTGACCGGGAGGATTTGGCATCGGGCATGGCGGCCTCCGGTCAGCGGGTGGGGGGTTGCTGCGCTTTCGCCTGTTGGGCCAACCAGGCGGCGACGATCAGACCGACGACCAGCAGAGCGGGGCCGCTTCCTTTACCGGCCAACATCGATACAGGGGCGGCGATGTTCATGCTTCCTCCCCCTCGGGCTCTTGTTCGACGGGTGCAGCAGGCGAGGCGGTACCACTCAGCAAAGGCGTGAGTTCGGCGGTGTTCGCCCAGGCATTGAGCAGATCTAGCTGGGTTTGTTTGTCGCCCGTCTTCACCACGCGGGCCGTGAGCGAGCGGCCCTGCAAGGCGCGGAACAGCATGTAGTTCGCGGCCATCAGGCCGAACAGCTCGCGCTGCAGGGCCTCGGTGGATTCGTCGTAGTCGGAAAGGAATCCCGCTTTTGCCGGATGTGCGAGGATCTGGTCGACGCGTTCGTCGTTGGCCTCCATTCGCTCCAACAGGGTATCGACCTGGTCAAAGGGGACCGCGATGCGGAAAGCCATGCCGGAAAGCGGTTGCAGTCGGTCGGACATTGGCTTTACAGCGGCGGCGTTCACCGGCGTCAGGCCTTCGCCTTCGGTGAGTTCCGACAGCTCGATGCCCTTGGCCTGGTAGAAGTTCGCCAGCGACTCCAGGAACTTCATGTCAGGAATCAGCCGGCCGGTTTCAAAGCCCTTGAGTTTGTGACCAGGCAGGCCGGAATCCTGAATAACGTTTGCCTGGGTCAAGCCGAGTTGGTAGCGTGCCGCCTTCGATTGCAGCGGGGTGATGGGCAGGTTTTGCGGGATGTTCACTTGGGCGACTCCTGTCA
>Ga0268298_10003740_pt1 | contig 15293 bp, 16 predicted proteins | sample WWTPWeurt_MetaG_FD_194462 | JGI IMG/M metagenome (GOLD analysis project Ga0268298, IMG submission 194462) | Activated sludge microbial communities from WWTP in Nijmegen, Gelderland, Netherland - WWTP Weurt | ecosystem: Engineered > WWTP > Aerobic digester > Activated sludge | place... | reverse complement strand
CAACGATCCAGCAAGAACGAGCCAGGCCCTTTCCAGGCCGACCAACTCCGGGACGGCGACCGCTACGAACTGAGCCATGGCCATCCCATCTACTGCGCCCCGTCGGGCCGGGAGCACGCCGGACGTAGCCTGACCGGGGCGGCGGTACTGGAGACCGATCCGGACGTGGAGTGGGCCGGTATCGACGCCGGTTTCTCGCCCGAACCGGGCACACTGCGTGCCCCGGACGTCGCTATCGCCGCCGCTGGCCAGGAACAGGGCTGGATACCCGGCGTGCCGCCCCTGGCGGTGGAGTATGCCGGTCCCGGGCAGGACGAGGAGGAACTCCAGCTCAAGATCGCCGAGTTGTTGCAGAACGGTACCCAACAGGTCTGGGTGGTGCGGCTCGTGGGTCCGCGTCGGGTCGAGGTCCACCGTCTGGACCAACCCCCGCGGCGTCTCGGGCCGGGCGAGGCACTCAGGGCCCCGGGCCTCCTGCGCAATGCGGTGCCGGTCGAGGCGCTCTATGACCGCGAGGCGGGTCACCGCGCCGTGCTACGGAATCTGTTGCAGCGAGAGGGTTACGAGGACATCGAGGCGATCCGCGAGACTGGACGTGAAGAAGGTCTCGCCGAGGCGATCCTCGCCCTGCTCGTCGGGCGGGGATTGGCGGTTGAGGAGGCCATCCGCGCCCGCATCCTGGCCTGCCGGGATCGGGACCAACTCAAGACCTGGTTATTGGCTGCGGCGCGGCTGGATGATCCCTCCCGGCTGTTCGATGGGGATCCATCGCCGAACCCTGCGATGTGTTCAGAATGAGTTATGAAGCCGACCGCAAGAGACACTCAGGACCGGGTCGTCTACGGCCGACGCTCCCGGGCAAGAGCCTTTGGGCCCGGTTTTCTGTTCTCTAAATAAGAACAATACTCCTCAAAAATACCAAATTGTTCTCTAAACGAGAACAGATACTGGCCGTTTTCAGCCCAGGCCCGGAACCGCTGAGGGCAAATACCAAATTTCTGTCGGGTCTGTTGCGGCTTTTGCCCCCGATCCCGAAGCCAGGCCACCCACGGCTCAAGCCGGTTTCAACCAGTGTCGCTCCAAGTGGCGCAGATCATCCAGGGTATCCACCCCGGTTCCGGGTTCCACCGCGGCCACCCCGACATGGATGCGTCCGCCGTGCCAAAGGATGCGGAGTTGTTCCAGGGACTCGGCCAGTTCGATGGGAACCGCGGGTAACGATTGGTAATGGAGCAGGAAGCCCGCCCGATAGGCATAGAGTCCGATGTGACGGAAAAAAGGCGCCTTGGTCGGGAGCTTTTCGGCATGGGCGATGAACTCGTCCCGGTGCCAGGGGATGGGGGCGCGGCTGAAGTAGAGGGCCTGACCCTGGGCATCCATCACTACCTTAACCGCATGGGGATCGAACAGGGTCTTGATATCCCTGATGGGCGTGGCCAGGGTAGCCACCTGGGCGACAGTCTGTCCCGCCAGATCCCTCGCCACCTGGACGATGAGCTCGGCGGGCATGGTGGGTTCATCACCCTGGAGATTGACCACGATGGTCTCCGCCGGCCACCCCAGACGCTGAATGACCTCGGCGAGGCGGTCGGAACCGCTGCGATGGTCATGGCGGGTCAGGCACACCAGACCGCCAGCTCGCTCCACGACGGCGGCGATCCTGGCGTCATCGGTGGCCACGATCACCTCCTCCGCCCCGCTTTCCTGGGCCCGCCGTAGGACATGGAGAATCATGGGGGTACCGGCGATCTCCAGCAGAGGTTTACCCGGCAGGCGGGTGGCGCCATAGCGGGCGGGGATCACGACCTTGAAAGGGAGAGCCATCCGCATCCTCTCTGTTGCCGCGCTGACACCCGAGCCGAAATCGGGGTCAGGATCTCGGTACCTCTTCATCCGCCGGCAGGGCGCGCGCCTCGTCCTGCAACATCACCGGGATGCCGTCCCGGATCGGATAGGCGAGACGATCCACGCGGCAGATGAGTTCCCGGGCCGCCTGATGGTAATAGAGCGGCCCCTTGCACAGGGGGCATACCAGGATTTCAAGCAGTTTTTTGTCCACCTTCCCACCTTTTCAACAGGGTATCGATTCGAGGCAGGATATCGACATCCACCCGGGCCTCGATAGGTACATACCAGAGGTTTTCGGAGGCAAAGTCCTCGCATTTGACCGCGTCCTTCTCGGTCATGATGATCGCGGCCTCCCCGCTTAGCCCGAGATCCATCGGGGTAAAGACATGATGATCCGGAAAGGGTCGCTCTTCAATCTCGAGCCCGGCTTGCCTCAGGGCGCGAAAAAAGGACGCCGGATGACCGATACCGGCGACGGCCAGGACCCTGGCATCGCGAAAGGCGGTCAAAGGCCGTTCCAGCTCGGGACGGGCCAGCTTTCTGACCCGCTCGCCATGGAACGACATGGCGTATTCCCCTGAGCGGACCGCTCTCCCCTTCACCACCACCAGATCCACCTCCGTCAACCGCCGGGGGCGTTCACGCAAGGGCCCAGAGGGTAGACAGCGTCCATTGCCAAGACGACGCTCGCCATCGATGACCGCGATCTCCACCGCCCGACCGAGGCGATAATGTTGCAGCCCGTCATCGGAGAGGAGGAGGTCGCAGTCGCTGGTGCCGAGCAGGTACTCCGCGGCCCGGACCCGGTCCGCGCCCACAGCCACCGGGCAGCCGGTGCGCCGGGCGAGCAAGACCGGCTCATCCCCCACCAGGAGGGGGTCGCTGTCCGAGGTGACACCGAGGGGCTGGTGTTGGCTTTTGCCGCCATAGCCGCGGGACAGGATCCCTGGCCGCCGTCCCCTGGCCTGAAGCGCCGTGGCGAGCCAGATCAAGAACGGGGTCTTGCCGCTGCCGCCGACATTGATGTTACCCACCACGATCACCGGCACCGGGAGCTGCCGCACCCCCAGCCACCCCTGAAGGTAGGCATTTCGGCGCAACCCGGCCAGGGCGCAATAGACCCAGGATAAGGGGCGCAACAACTGTCCCAGCCAATGGCCGCGGTACCAGATGGCCTCCAGCCCCTGTACCTGGAATCGGCGCCAGGCGTTTCCGGCAACCGCCACCGCCTTCACCCCGCGACACCTTCCTGGTCATGGAACTGCATACGATGCAGCTCGGCATAGCGGCCATTGAGCGCCATGAGTTCTTCGTGGCGACCCTGCTCGACCAGCCGTCCCGCTTCCAACACCAGGATGAGATCCGCCTGCTCGATGGTGGAGAGGCGATGGGCGATCACCAGCGTGGTGCGTCTCTCCATCAAGGACTCCAGCGCGGTCTGGATATGGCGCTCGGACTCGGTATCCAGGGACGAGGTCGCCTCGTCGAGGATGAGGATGGGGGCATCCTTCAACATGGCGCGGGCAATCGCCAGGCGTTGTCGCTGCCCACCGGAGAGCAGCACCCCACGATCGCCCACCTGGGTATCCATCCCCTCGGGAAAGCGGTCGATGAACTCCGCCGCATAGGAAGCCTCGGCCACCCGCCGCAGATCCTCCGGCGCCGCCCCGGCCAGTTCGCCGTAGGCGATATTGCGGGCGATGCTGTCGTTGAACAGATTGACCTCTTGGCTGACGATGGCGATCTGTCGCCGCAAACAGGCGAGTTTGTAGTCCTTGATGTTGACCCCGTCGATGAGGATCTCACCGGCGCTGGAGTCGTAAAAACGCGCCAGCAAACTCGCCAGGGTGGTCTTCCCGCTGCCGGAACGCCCGACCAAAGCCACCGTCTGCCCGGGTTCGATCACCAGGTCGATGTCCTGCAACACCGGCCCTTTCTCGTCCTTATAGACATGACTGAGATGACGGAACTCGATCCGTCCTTCGACCCGCCCAACCTCATATCTCCCCCGATCCGCTTCGGGCTCGGTGTCCAACAGCTCGAAGATACTCTGCGCGGCGGCGATGCCCTTTTGCAGGATGGAATTGACCGAGGTCAGGCGTTTCAGCGGCGACAACAGCAATCCCATGGCGACAACGAAGGCCATGAAACCTCCCGGGCTGATGGCATCCTGCATCGCCTCCAGGGTAGAGAGATAGATGATGACGGCAATACCGCCAGCGGAGATGAATTGCACCACGGGCACGCTCACCGCTTCGGTCAACACCATTTTCATCTGCAACCGTCGGGTGCGCTCGTTTACCAGGGCAAACTCCTGTTGTTCCATCTCGATCCCACCGAAGGACTTGACCACCCGATGGGAGGTGATCACCTCCTGGGCGGCCTGGGTGATCTCGGCCATGGCGTTCTGCAGGCGATGGCTGAATCGGCGGAATTTCTTCGCCACATAGCGCACCGTCACCGCCAACAGGGGGCCGATGATCAGGATGATCATAGCCAGACCGGCATCGAGATAGAGCATATACAACAGCAGGAAAAGGACGGTGAAGCCGTCGCGAACGAGGAAGGTCACGGCATGGCTGGCCGCGATCGCCACCTGCTCGACGTTGTAGGTCAGCTTCGACACCATCACCCCCATGCCATGGTTATCGAAATAGCGGCTGGGCAGGCGCAACAGGTGATTGAACATCTGCCCCCGGATATCGGCCACCACCCGTCGTCCGACCCATTTCATAAAGTAATCGTCGATGAAGCCGGTGATCCCCCGGGCCAGGAACAATCCCAGCATATAGAGCGGCAGCAGGCGGATGACGCTGAGATCCTTGCTGATGAAACTGCCGTCCAACAGCGGCTTCATGAAGGCGGCCAGGGCGGGTTCGGTGGCGGCATGACCGATCATGCCGGCGAGCGCGAGCGCGAAGGCGCGCCAGTAAGGCAGGGTATAACCGATCAGCCGGCGGTAGACCCGCAGGCCAGCCAGCTTGGGGTGGTGGGGCTCCTCAGCCACCGGCGGAAAGCGGCAACTCGGTGGCGAAGGAGATATTGACCAAACCGACCTGACTGGCGGCATCCATGGCCTTGATCACGGCCTGATAGGGAGTGGTGGCATCCGCGCTGATGATCAGAGGTTGCGACGGATCCCCGGCGGCCTGCTGGGCGAGAACCGCCCGCAAGGTCTCCAAGCGATTGTCGGCCAATGCCTGTTTGGCGACGACATAGTTACCGGCGCCGTCGATGATCACCTCCAGCCTATCCTGCCGCGACTCCTTGGCCTGGGTCTCGGCCTCGGGCAACTTGATCTTGAGGGCGCGGTACTGATCGAAGGTGGTGGTGCTCATAAAAAACAGCAGCAACACCAGCATGGTGTCGATGAGGTTGATGGGGGCGATGTCGGGCTCGACGTCCTGGCTGCGGTGGTAACGGAATTTCATGCGCCCTGCCCCGCCGACTCGTGCGCCTGATGAAGCAATTCCATGAGTCTGACCGCCTCCTGTTCCATGAGCACGATGAGATGATTCACCCGGCCCCGGAAAAAGCGGAAGAAAAACAGACTGGGAATAGCTACGCCCAGGCCGGCCATGGTAGCGATCAGGGCCTGGGAGATGCCCCCCGCCATGAGTTGGGGGTTGCCGACACCGAATTGGCTGATGGTGCCGAACACCTCGACCATGCCGATGACCGTGCCCAGAAGCCCCAATAAAGGGGTCACCGAGGCGATGGTGCCCAGGGTGTTCAGGTAGCGTTCCAGATCCGAAGCCACTACCCGGCCCGAGGTCTCGATACTCTCCTTCATCACCTCCCGGGACTGATGGCGATGGATGAGGCCCGCCGCCAGAATGAATCCCAGCGGTGAACGCTGGCGCAGATCCCGGACATAGTCCTGGCTAAGAGAACCGCTACGAAGCGTCTGCCAGACCTGGGCCAGCAGATGCTCAGGCATGACGCGCCTGTATCTGAGCGTCCAGAAGCGATCCAGGACAATGACCATGGCGACGATGGAACAGCCCAGAATGGGCCACATCATCAGTCCGCCGGCCTGCATGATTTCAAACACCTTGGTCATTCCTTCGGCCGCGAAGAGAGGAGCGACCGGCCATTGCTCTTAAAAGGTAGATACTACCGCCCGGCCTCCGGTAGGCAAGACTCCCGTCGGCCCGGAGACCGAGCCGAGTGCCCGGTCGCTCATGCCTGGCCTGGACCGCTTTTGCCCCAGGTGTCCCGTAGCGCCACGGTGCGGTTGAACACCAAGGCGGTGGGGCTCGACCCCGGATCGACGACGAAATAGCCTTCGCGCTCGAATTGGAAGCGATCCCCAGCTCCAGCCCGGGCCAGGTTGGGCTCCACCCAAGCCTCCTGCAACAGCCTGAGCGAGTCGGGGTTGAGGTACTGAGTGAAGGGACGGCCCTCCCGAGCCGAGGTCAACTCCGGCGTGGGGAGACTGAAAAGGCGGTCATAGAGCCGCACCTCGGCCTGTACCCCATGGGAGGCCGACACCCAATGGATCACCCCCGGCACCTTGCGCCCTTCCGGGTTCTTGCCCAGGGTGGCGGGGTCATAGCTACAGCGCAGTTCGAGGATTGCCCCGGTGGCCTCTTTCACCACCTGATTGCAACGGATCACATAGGCATGACGCAGTCGCACCTCGCCCCCCGGAACCAAACGCTTGAAGCCCTTGGGCGGCACCTCGGCGAAATCACCGCGGTCGATGTAGAGCTCACGGGTAAAGGGCAGGGTCCGGCTCCCCATCGCCTCGTCCTTGGGATGATTGGTTGCCAGGAGTTCCTCGATCCCATCCTCCGGGTAGTTCTCGATCACCAGCTTCAGCGGCTGGAGCACCGCCATGGCCCGGGGCGCGGTGCGATCCAGGTCCTCGCGGATGCAGTTTTCCAACAAGGCCATCTCCACCATGTTGTCGGCCTTGGCGACCCCGATACGCTCACAGAAATCCCGTATCGCCGCCGGGGTGTAGCCGCGCCGCCGCAGACCGGCGATAGTGGGCATGCGCGGATCGTCCCAGCCGCTGACATAACCCTCGTCCACCAACTGGGTGAGTTTACGCTTGCTCATCACCGTATATTCGAGATTGAGTCGGGCAAACTCGATCTGCTGGGGATGGCAAGGTACGGAGACATTGTCCAGGGTCCAATCGTAAAAGGGCCGATGATCCTCGAACTCCAGGGTGCAGATGGAGTGAGTGATGCCTTCGATGGCGTCGGAGATGGGATGGGTATAGTCGTACATGGGATAGAGGCACCACTCGCTGCCTGTCTGATGATGGATCACCCCATGGCGGATGCGATAGAGAACCGGATCACGCATATTGATATTGGGCGACTTCATGTCGATCTTGGCGCGTAGGGTACGTAGGCCGTCAGGGAACTCCCCGGCCCGCATGCGACGAAAGAGATCCAGGTTCTCCTCGATGGAGCGCTCGCGGTAGGGGCTGTCCCGCCCAGGTTCGGTGAGCGTGCCTCGATACTCCCGTACCTGCTCGGGGCTCATGTCGCAGACATAGGCCAGCCCCTTGAGGATGAGTTCCTCGGCGAAGACATAGAGTTGCTCGAAATAATCGGACGCGAAGTAGAGACGACCCTCCCAATCGTACCCCAGCCAGCGCACATCATGCTGGATGGCCTGCACGAACTCCAGGTTCTCCTTGTGGGGGTTGGTGTCATCGAAGCGAAGATTACAAGTACCTTGATAATCCTGGGCCAGCCCGAAATTGAGCACGATCGACTTGGCATGCCCGATATGCAGATACCCGTTGGGCTCGGGTGGAAAGCGCGTCGCCACCTTGGTGTGTTTGCCGCTACTCAGATCGGCATCGATGATCTGCCGAATGAAATTGCTCGGCGTGGATTTGGTATTGCTCATGAAAATAACCTTAGATAAGAATCTGTTACATAAAAATAATTGTTAGAACTTAACCAAATGGGACGCTGGCCCCGCGAGATCTCGATTTCAGGGCAAGACAGATCCCCAGAGCGAATCGCTTCATGAAACCTGGTGTTGAATAAAGCCGATGGCCTGCTCGATACGCCGCAAACAGGGGTCTTTTCCCAAAAGGTGGAGAGTGACATCGATCCCCGGAGAGGCGGCCCGCCCCACAACGGCCACCCGTAACGGCTGCGCCACTTTGCCCATATTCACCCCCGCCTGCGCGGCCACCTCGGCCACGGCCTGATGGATATCCTCCGGGGTCCAGGGATCGAGATGGAGAAGGCGGTCGCGCATATTTTCCAGCAAAGAAAGCGCCCCGGGAATCAGATGCTTGCTGGCCGCCACCGGTTCATAGGCCACGAAATCCTTATAGAAAAAGGCGCTGATCTCCGCCAACTCAATCAGGGTCTTGGCCCGGTCCTGCTGTACCTTCACCACCTCCACCACCGGGGGACCGCCACTCGGGTCGATATCCAGATGCCCCAGATGCGGACTCAACAGATGGGCGACGTGCAAAGGATCCGCCACTTTGAGGTATTGCTGGTTCAGCCACGATAACTTGTCCCGGTTGAAGATGGAGGCGGCTTTGTTGACACCGGCGATGTCGAACAACTCGATCATCTGGTCGAGGGAAAATACCTCCTGATCGCCATGAGACCAACCCAGACGTACCAGGTAATTCAACAGGGCCTCCGGCAAGAATCCCTCGTCCCGGTACTGCACCACGCTCACCGCCCCATGGCGCTTGGACAGCTTGGCGCCATCCGCGCCGTGGATCATGGGCACATGGGCAAAGGCCGGCAGCGGTCGCTCAAGCCCTTGATAGATGTGAATCTGGCGCGGCGTATTGTTGAGATGATCGACGCCGCGGATCACATGGGTGATCTCCATGTCGATATCGTCGACCACCACGCTGAGGTTGTAGGTCGGCGCCCCGTCGCTACGGCGGATGATCAGATCGTCCAGTTCCGAGTTCGGCATCTCCACCCTCCCCTGCACCAGATCCTCGATCACCACCACCCCTTCCGCCGGAGTGCGGAATCGCACCACATGGGGCTCATCGGCGGAGACAGGCAGATCCCGACAATGACCGTCGTATCTGGGCTTCTCATGGCGCTCCATGGCCGCATCCCGCAGTGCGTCAAGACGCTCCCGACTACAGCGGCAGCGATAGGCCCGTCCCTGCTCCAGCAGTTGATCGATCACTTGGTTATAGCGATCGAACCTCTGGGTCTGATAAAAGGGGCCTTCGTCATACTCCAAACCGAGCCAGGTCATGCCTTCCAGAATGGCATTGATCGACTCCAGGGTGGATCGCTCCAGATCCGTATCCTCGATCCGCAACAGAAACCGGCCACCATGCCGGCGGGCATAGAGATAATTGAACAAAGCGGTGCGCGCCCCACCCAGATGCAGATAGCCCGTGGGACTGGGTGCGAAACGGGTACGAACTGTCATGATGCCGGTACAGATCTTTGATTTCGGAACACCCCGGCATTCTAGCAAAGCCTGGAAGTCAGACGAGAATGATTTGACCTCCTCCAGGGACGCCCCTAAAATCCTTCTCTCGCTTCATGGGGGCGATTAGCTCAGCGGGAGAGCACTGTCTTCACACGGCAGGGGTCGCTGGTTCGAAACCAGCATCGCCCACCAAATTCAAGCACTTAGGAGTGGCCTTCAGCCTCCTTCCGGTAACGTGAAACCGGAACGTGAAACTCCGTACCCAGTCTGGGTGATAAGGGCATCGACCGCCGCCCGAATCTCTGACGGCGATAGATGGGCATAGACCCGATCAGTGACTCGTATATCAGAGTGCCGTAGCAAGGCGCTCACTGAGTGGATCGGGACGCCCGCTTGCACCAACCAACTTCCACAGGTGCGTCGCAAGTCATGAGGATGAATGTCCTCCAGACCGGCTAAGGATACTGCCCGATAAAAAGCTGTTTTGACGCAAGCAATCCGTTCTCCTGCCCGGTTACAGAATACCCATGGTGAGTCTGGGCAGTGCTGCGACCGGAATCTTGCTCGGGCCATGAGGCCTTCACGGGCCTCTTGATTGAGAGGAACACTACCGACTTTGCCGTTTTTCTGGTTCTCAGCCTCAAGGTAAATGAGTCCCGCCTGGAGATCGACTCTTCTCCACTCCAGTTCCAGCATTTCCCCACTGCGCATCCCGGTGTTGAGTCCCAGGCGGATGAAATCAACCAGATGCGGCGCACGATTCATCCCTTCCGCCGATTGCAACAATGCAGTTGCTTCGGCCCTGGTAAGCCAACGGGAACGGCCAGCGGGTTCAACGAGCCTTCGCCCCTGACATGGGTTCGGAAGATTCCATTCGAGTTCCCGCCGCGCCCAGTTGATCGCCGCGGACAACAGTCCGATCTCTTTGTTGATGGTCCCAGCTGTTACGCCTTCGGCTCGCCGCTGTTCAATATATGCACGAACGTCGGCTACCCGGATATCCTCAAGTACTTTTCCGGTGAAAACCGGATACAAGCGTTTGGCACTGTAGCGATCCCGCTCGCTCCGCTTCTCGGCGCTCGGCCCTTTGAGGTACAGCAACATCAGTTGATCAAATGTTTTTCCTGATAGCGGCGTAGTTGAGGTGAGCGTACCCGCCTCCAATATCCACTGTGCCCTTATCGCCCTGGCCTTGATCCCTTCTGGGTCCGCTTCACATCGAATGCCAGTAGATCGGCGAGTCGGTTGGCCGCCTCCATCTGTATAGCTCGCCCACCAGAAGGGCGAGTCTGGACGGGCGAATATCCCATCTTGGTCACGTTTGCGCTTTCTTGGCATGTGCGTTTCTCCTCTAGCACCGCCTCCCCCGCGCCTCCATGAGTATGCGCTAGGGGACATTGCTTGGCTACCCAGGTCCTCAACGCCGCGATGGGGATGGTGAGCCGACGTCCTACTCGGACACTGGGTAGTTCCTCCCGCTCGATCAAACGACGCACCGTGCGCGTGGAAATGCCACCGAGCCAACGTGCGGCCTCAGGCAGATCAAGCAGCAGTGGCTCACTCACAGCGGACCTATCAGAAGGGAGTGTCATCGTCCGGTACCTAGCTTGGCGCGGCCGACATCGAAACGGTGGCAAGTAGCCATAACAGCATCCCCATGAGCTCGTATATTTCCCGCATAAGCACAGCCCCAAAATCATCTTTTACAGGTACAATAATATTGTCTTTTGCGCAATATGCAAATAGCGAATTAGAAATGGTCATAACGGCCCGGGTACCTGTTCCGACCCGTGTGATGATTTACCGGTCCGAAGTTATCCATTATTCTTAGCCAGAAGATTGATTTCCAGTCTACTGGACAAGATTGAGCGAGGAGAACTCTGATGATCGTCAACCTCCACAAGAAAGCGCGTACCACTCCGGAGATCCGTCGGGAAATCCAGGCCTCGACTCTGTCGGAACGGGAGTTGGCGCGCACCTACGGGGTAAGCCGTCCGACCATCCGGAAGTGGAAACAGCGTGAGGAGGTATTTGATCGGAGTCACCGTCCACATCGACTGTCCACCACCCTGAGCCCCGAACAGGAAGCGGTGGTGGTCGAGCTCCGGACCACTTTGAAGTTGAGTGTCGACGATCTCTTGGTCGTGGTACGGGAGTTCATTCACGCCGGCGTCAGCCGTTCGGGATTGGATCGCTGTTTACGCCGCCACGGGGTGTCGAACTTGGCCGCGCTTCGGGCTCAGGATGAAGGCGTTCCACCGCCAAAGAAATCCTTTAAGGATTATGAACCTGGGTTTGTGCACGTGGATGTCAAATACCTTCCCCAACTCCCGGGAGAAAGCCATCGCCGTTACCTTTTCGTCGCCATCGATCGGGCCACCCGCTGGGTGTATCTGGAAATCCATCCCGAAAAAACGGCTAAAGGGGCCACGGCTTTCCTGAAACGACTGACCGCCGCCGCCCCCTTCAAGATCACCAAACTCCTCACCGATAACGGCGCCGAGTTCACCGATCGATTTCTCAAGGGCGGCGACCAGCCCAGCGGTCAACACGACTTCGATCAGGCCTGTACTGAACACCACATCGAGCACCGGCTGATTCCACCCCGCCATCCCCAGACCAATGGGATGGTCGAGCGTTTCAACGGTCGGATCAGCGAGATCCTCACGACCACCCATTTCAACGCTTCAGAAGACCTCACCCAAACGCTCGAGCGTTACCTCCACATCTATAATCATCACATTCCACAACGGGCTTTGGATCACCAAACACCCATCCAAGCGCTTCAGGCGTGGTATAAAAAATGTCCAGATGTATATAAAGAACCGGTTAGTAATCACACGGGTCTTGACAGGTACCTTCGGTCAGTCGGTCCGTAGCGAGCTATGAGAAAGGTCGGGACTTAGTCAGGGTGAGGATGGCGTTTCAACCCGGCTTCTTGGCGATAGCGATCACGGAGCGGACACGGTGAAGTCGCGGGCACCCGACTCGGTGCGGAAGCCGCCGGGGATCTTCTGCAGAAGCTTCATCATGCGGGCGGCCCGCTCGGCCTGGCTGTTCATGAAAAACACCTGTGGTCGGTCAGGAATCGCAGCACATCACCCCGCCGTTGGGTCAAGCGCCGCAACAGGCTATGGCCAGGGGCGACGCACCGGATCAGGCCCATGGCCACTCCGGATGAATGCGCCCGGACCGACCAGAGGACTTGGTGTTGGCAACCAGGCGCGAAAGGTCTCGATGTTCTCGGGGTGTTCTTCAATGATGAGAAGGCGGAATACTTTGGCCGGCATGGCTATCTCCTGTGACATGAGCTTAAGAAGCTGTTTGGTAAAAATTCAGGTGCACTTTGCAAGCGTAATTTTGAGCATAGCGAGGCGAATCATGTTCTCGGCAGTGGCCGTGAGGATTTCAAAATCCTTGCTCAGCCGACGGAATCCCCCGAGCCAAGAGAAGGTCCGCTCCACCACCCATCGCTTCGGCAGGACCGCGAACCCGTCCACGATCCGTTCGGCGATGTGGAGGGCCAGACCGAGTTGTTCGTCCACGAAACGGACCGCCGTACCCCGATAGCCAGCGTCGCCCGAGAAAGCCTCGAGGCTGGGATGCTTTTCTGCGGCCCGGCGGAGAACCTCGCCGGCTCCCACCGTGTCGTGACCGTTGGCGGCAGGCACCTGAACATGGAGCAGATGGCCCAGAATATCCACCACGATGTGCCGCTTGCGTCCCTTCACTCGCTTGCCACCGTCGATGCCTCGCTCCTCACTGTCGTATTGGGTCTTGACACTTTGTGAGTCGATGATTCCGTAATGGGGAGCGGACGATCGGCCTTTTTTTTCGATGACGCCGATTCACGGCGTCCAGGGCGGCCTCCCACACCCCGGTCTTGCACCACCGGCTGAAGTGGTCATAAACCGTCTGCCAGGGTGGGAAGTCCTTGGGCAGCATTCGCCACTTGATGCCGCCTTCCACAACATACAGGATGGCGTCCACAATCCGCTTGCGAGGATGCTTACTGGCACTACCCCGCCGGTCTTTGGGCTGGAAGTGGGGCTCAATCTGTGCCCACTCTTTGTCGGTGAGGTCGCTCGGATAGCTCATGGAAGATCCTCCTCGAAGCAAATCGGTAAGGGCTTGACTTTACCTGATTTTCTTTTGCCAGACAGCTTCTAAATTCGTCCGATGAGAACGGCTCGGACCGAGTCCTGGTCCCCCTGCTTACCCATTGTGGCGCAGGATGCCCTTTGCTACCCTGCGTTACACATCGACACGCACGTAACGCACTGCGACATCTGAGTCATGCCGATCAAGATTCAAGGGGCCGAGTATTACACCGGCGCCGAGTTGCGGGAGCGGCTTGAGGTTAGCCGCCAGACCCTCTGGCGTTGGCGCCAAGAGCGCGAGATCCCCCAGGGACACCGCTATCGCAACCGCCACCTGGTGTTCACCCCGGCGGAGGCGCCCGAGATCGAGGCCTTCGCCAACCGTCTCGAGCCCATCGAGGCCAGTCCTTTCCCCCAAATGAGCCTTTTCGCCAATGACTGAGGCCACAGAGCACCCCCAAGTTCCGCTGATGCGCAAGGCCGTGGTCTTGTTGAGCGGCGGGCTGGATTCCACCACCGCGCTAGCCTTAGCCAAGGCCGAGGGCTTCGCCCCCTACGCCCTGTCGTTCCGCTACGGCCAGCGCCACGGGGTGGAGCTCGAGTGCGCCGCAGGGGTCGCTGCGAGCCTCGGCGCGGTGGAGCACCTCATAGCCGAGATCGACCTGCGGCGCTTCGGTGGCTCTGCCCTCACCAGTGATCTGCCGGTGCCCAAGGGCCGCAGCCTCCAGGAGATGGAGACCGGTATCCCCAGCACCTATGTCCCGGCCCGCAACACCCTCTTTCTGTCCTTCGCCCTCGCCTGGGCCGAGGTGCTGGAAGCAAGCGACATCTTCATCGGGGTCAACGCTCTCGACTACTCGGGCTACCCCGACTGTCGCCCGGAATTCATCACAGCCTTCGAGCAGATGGCCAACCTGGCCACCAAAGCGGGGGTGGAGCGGCGCCAGCGGTTCAAGATCCACGCCCCCCTGCTGCGCCTCACCAAGGCCGAGATCATCCGTGAGGGCACCGCACTCGGAGTAAACTATGCCCTGACCAGCAGCTGCTATGACCCCGGACCCGAGGCTTGCCCCTGCGGCCAGTGCGATGCCTGCCAGCTGCGCGCCAAGGGGTTCGCCGAGGCGGGACTGGCCGATCCCTTGTTGGCCAAATTTGGGAAGATAGCGCATTGACCGAGCGACTTTTCCACCTCGCCACCGCGCCCTTCGAGGCCGCCCGGCGGGTCGCTATCCTCCCCGCAGGGCATCGCTCGCGACGCCTGCATGGCCACAGCTTCCTTGCCCGAGTACGGGCGGCCCTCCCCGCGGGCTGGGCCCCCTTTCCCGGGGCCGAGACCGAGGCCCTCCAGGAAGCCCTCGCCCAGTGTGTGGCGCCCCTCGACTATCAAGACCTCAACGAGCAACTCCCCATCCCCACCGATGAGAACCTCGCCCGCTGGGTGCGCGCCTGTCTGGGGGTCCCGGGGATCGAGACGGTGGGTATCCAGAGTACCCGCGACCAGGGGGCAGCCCTCGACCCCCGGGAGCACGCGCACCTCTGGCGCCGCTTCCGCTTCGAGGCGGCCCACCAGTTGCCCAACGTCCCCCTGGGGCACAAGTGCGGCCGCATGCACGGTCACGGCTTCGAGGTCATCCTCCACGCCGACCAGGACCTCGCGGGGGGCGACATGGGGGTGGACTTCGACCAGCTCGGCGCCCTCTGGGCACCTCTGCAGCGGGAGCTCCACCACGGCTGTCTCAACGACCTACCGGGGCTCGCCAACCCCACCAGCGAGCTGCTCTGCGCCTGGATCTGGCAACGGCTCAAGCCCGAGTTGACGGCTCTCTCCTGGGTGAGCGTCTATGAGACCGCCACCGCCGGCTGCCACTACGATGGCAACCACTACCGCATCTGGAAGGAGCAACGCTTCGAGGGGGCGTTGCGGCTGACCCAGGCCCCGGGAAC
>Ga0268298_10003739_pt1 | contig 15299 bp, 14 predicted proteins | sample WWTPWeurt_MetaG_FD_194462 | JGI IMG/M metagenome (GOLD analysis project Ga0268298, IMG submission 194462) | Activated sludge microbial communities from WWTP in Nijmegen, Gelderland, Netherland - WWTP Weurt | ecosystem: Engineered > WWTP > Aerobic digester > Activated sludge | place... | reverse complement strand
CACTGCCCGTGCGCATGGAGGTCCACTATGGCGAGCCGATGTTGCCTTCGGGAACCGGCAACGAAGACGACAACGTCATCTTGGACAAGGTCAACGCGGTCAAGGCCAACATCCTCCACCTCATCGAGCGCGGCCGAAAAGCCTACGAGGCCACATGAAAGTCTTGATCACGGGCGTGTCGGGCAAGGTCGGGCAGCTCGTTTGCCGCGAGCTCTTGGACGCGGGCCACAGCGTCGTCGGCATCGATCGCAGGGCGTGGCCGGGGGCGCCCGAAGGCGTCGTGGTGCACGAGAGTGACATCCGGAAGCGCGCTGCGGAGGAGGCGATTCGCACCGAGCGCCCCGACGCGGTGGTCCACATGGCCACCGTCACGCACCTGACGGCGCAGAGCGAGGACCGCTACCGAATCAATCTCGGGGGCACCAAGGCCATCTTCGACTTCTGTTCGCGCTACGGGGTGAAGCAGGCGCTCTTCGTGGGTCGCCACACCTATTACGGCGCCGCGGCGGACTCGCCGCTCTACCACACCGAAGACGAGCCCCCGCTCGCGCTCGAGACGTTTCCGGAGCTGGCGGATCTGGTCGCTGCCGATCTCTACGCCGGCACGGCGCTCTGGCGCTTCCCCGAGATCGACACGGCGGTCTTGCGCATCGTCTACACGCTCGGTCCGTCCCGCTCCGGTACCCTAGCGTCGTTTCTCCGCGGGCCGCGCGTACCGCTGATCCTGGGCTACGACCCGCTCTTTCACTTCATGCACGAACGCGACGTGGCGCGGGCCATCGTGCTCGCGCTCGGGCACCGGCTGCGTGGAGTGTTCAACGTCGCGGGGCCCCAGCCCCTCCCGCTCTCGGTGATCATCGGCCAAGCCGGGCTCGAGCCCTTGCTGGTGCCGGAGCCGTTGTTCCGCACGCTGCTCGGACGCTTCGGCTTGCCGCGGTTGCCCCGCGGCGCGCTGAACCACATCAAATACCCCGTCGTCATCGACGGCAGCGCCTTCCGCGACAAGACCGGATTTCGCCACGAGCTCGACGAGCACGCGACCATCCGGGATTTCCGGCGCGCGCTGCACTGACCGCCGCGAGCGTCAGGGGTGCAGCGTGTGGGTCAGGCCGAGCGCCTGACGCATGCGCCAGATGAGGTCGCCCTCCGCCTTGGTGACGCGCGGGCTGCCCGGGAATGGCCCGGCTGAAGCCGCGGCGATCCTCTCCGCGAAGTGAACCAAGAGCTCGCAGAACTTGTGGGCATCGAGCTCGCCGACGCGCTTCTTCAGGATGTCGGCCAGCTCCTCCAGGTGGGCCGAGAGCTCTTGTTCGGACATGCTGGTCGCGCCGTGGGCTTGGGCGGCGGTGGGGCGTGACGCCTGCTCGAGCGCTTTCCGCATCCAGGAATTGATCGCACACTGCTCGGCCGTCTGGAGCAGCGACTTGCCATAGGCGGCTTCCTCTGCGTCGAATGAATCGACGGCGACGTCGGCGCTGAGCATCGCGAGGTAGATTTCGAGCGGCACCTCGGTCAGGAGGTCCCACTCGTCGTTGCTGAAGCCGAAGTGCTCGCTCACCACGAGATCATCCCGTCCTCGAATCCTCGCGTCAATGCGAGAACTTTGCGCCGCGAGCCCGCTCGAAGCTCGGCGCGACGGAGTGTGAAGGAGGGGCGCGTCGTGCGTTTGGCACCGGCGTTGCACGGTGCGTCAGCGATGAAACTCGAAAGCGAACGCTTCGGCACGCTGGAGTTGCCCGACGGCGATGCCATTCGCTTCCCGTCGGGATTGGTGGGGTTCCCACGCGAGCAGGAGTTCGTTCTCCTGCGTCGCGAAGGGAGCGACTTGGTGGCCTGGCTCCACTCGACGGCGAGTCCGGCCCTCGCGTTTCCGGTGGTCTCCGCCCACGGGTTCGGCGCGGCTTATCCCGACGTTCCGCTGCCCAGCGCCGCGCTCGCCACCGTGGGTGGAAGTGCCGAGGAAGTCGCGGTGCTCGCGGTGCTCAGCGCACCGAGCGGCGGGCCCGCGACCGTCAACCTGATGGCTCCCCTCATCGTCAATGCTGCCACACGCATCGGCGTCCAAGTGCTGCTCGACGGTACGCGTTTCTCCACGCGCGAGCTGTACGTGACGGAAGCGAGCGAGGCAGGCGCCGAAGTCGCCCCCTGAAGCCCGCTGGCACCTGGCTTGCAGCAGTGCCCATCGGGTCCGCCATGAACCTCGTTGCCCAAGAGTCCGAAGCCAACGCTCACGCCACACCCACCGCGCCCGAGGCGGACGTCACGGAGTCGACACCGATACGTTGGTTCAGACCCTTGGTTTCCAAGGCGGTCGGCAACTGCGTCGTCGATCACGTGTGCCTCGGCAAATACAAGCAGCGCACCGGGCAGCGCGTGGGGATCCTGTTCGATCCCAAGGTCGACTTCCACGCCGACCTAGCCGTCTGCAACCCCTACCTCGACGCCGCGTGCTCCATCGAGGAGTTCAACGGAAACCCGGCCTCCTTGCCGGAACCGACGCACGGGCGGATCTGGAACTACCTGATCGAGAACACCGAGGTGGCCGAGCTCGAGATCCCCGAGCGAGTCGCCGAGAAGGTGATGCCGGAGCTCATCCTTCGTGGGATCGAACCCGGCGATCGCCTGATCACCATCCACGCCCGCGAGCCCGGCTACAAGTACCTGCCTCCCGACCACGAACCCGAACGTTTCGTGGATCCCAAGACGTTCATGCGACTCGCGGAGCACTGGGTTGCGCAGGGCTTCAAGGTCGTTCGCATCGGCGATGCGTCGTGCACGCCCTTCCCCAAACACCCGCGCATCGTCGACGCCGCGCTCTGGCCCGGAAAGCGCTTGGTGCACGACATGATCCTGATCGGTCTGTCGGAGATGCTGATCGCCACCGACTCGGGCGTGTGGCCCATCGGAGTCGCGCTCGGCACTCCCACGTTGCTCTCCAACTCGTGCCACGGCCAGCCGGCCATGGGCACGGTGAGTCACTGGTTCCCGTGGATGCCGGGGCACGCCGTGTTGAACAAGCGTCTCTTCTTCCACGGTGAAGAGGTTCCCGCCGAGATCGGAATCTCGCTCTTCAAGGGCACACGCTGGCGCAACGTGCCCGACGTGGCGCGGCTCGAGGACAACAGCCTCGAACAGCTGATTCTCACGTCCACCGCCCTGCTCCAGCGGCATGGCAAGGGGACCACGGCATGAAGGCCATGATCCTGGGCGGCGGACCGGCGGGCTGCGCCGCGGCGTATGCGCTACGCGAGCGCGGGATCACGGACATCACCGTGGTCGAAAAGGACAAGCTCGGGGGCTGCTCGTACACGCAGAAGTTCGACGGCATTCCCTACGAGTTCGGGCCGCAGATCATGTACACGGACGAAGAGCGCCTTCGTAGCGTGTTCGAGAAATGGCTGCGCCAGACGCCGCCGCCCACCGACGATCGCGAGTACCACCCGGCGGTGTCGGTCGACGGCACGCTGTCGGATCCGCACGACTTTCCCATCACCATCAAGAACGTCCTGAAGCTCCCGAACCCGGAGAAGGTGATCTTCGAGCTCTACCAGCTCAACCTCGACAAGCCGGACTTCTCGAACTTCGAAGCCTACATCGTGAGCCGGATGGGGCGGACGCTCTACGAGACCTACGTCGAAAACTACAACAAGAAGCAATGGAAGATTCACCCGCGGGACATGGACGCGGAGTGGGCGCGCTTCCGCACGCTCACGCTGCGCGAGAAGCCGGACATGTTCCGCGGCCGATGGCAGGGCCACCCGGGGGACTACAACCCGATGTGGTCGGGCATGACCCAGGACGTGAGCGTGGTCACGGGTCTCGCGGAGGTTTCGGAGGACTTCCAGCGCGTGACCGTGGACGGTGATCCCGTCGACGCCGACCTCGTCGTGAGCACCTTGCCGCTGTCGCGTCAGCTCGGCTTCATCAACACGTTCATCGTGTACGTGGTCGTCGAATCCGAGGGCTACGTCATGCCTTCCTACGCGACGAGCTTCCCCAATCACTACGACTTCGTGCGGGTGATGGAGTTCAAGCAGCAGTACCACGTGGACTCGCGCTTCTCCGTCCTCGACTTCGAGTTCCCCTGGGTCGGAGAGTGCGACGAAGCCAAGTACCTCGCGGAGGTGGCCTGGTTCTGCAAGAACGTGCTCGGTCGCGAGATCGTCGAGAAGTGGGTGTGGAACAAGCAGCGCATCTACCCGGTCAGCACGCGCGACACGTTGGCTCGCGTCCAGTCCCAACTCGAGCTCGCCGCGAAGTCCAAGGTCGTTCCCCTCGGGCGCTCGGGAGTCCACGCCTACTGTTCCAAAGACACCTGCATCCGCATGGCAATGACCATGAGCGAAAACCTCGACGCGCTCGTGTCCGGTGACCCCGGGCAGAAGCGCGCCGTGCTGAACCAGATGCGGGAGAAGCTCTCCTGAGCGGAGAAGTGCCATGCGAGTGCTCGTCACGGGAGGGGCTGGCTTCATCGGAAGCCACGTCGTCTACGCTCTCTTGAACCGCGGCGACGGCGTCGCCGTTCTCGACGACTTGTCGAGCGGTCGTGCCGAAAACGTGCCGTCCCACGTGCCGCTCTACCGCGAAGACGTGCGCAGCCGTGGCGGCCTGCGTGAGGCGTTCGCGCGCTTCCGCCCGACCCATGTCTGTCACTTGGCGGCGCAGGCCAGCGTGAAGCGCTCCGTCGAGGCTCCGCTGGACGACGCCGCCGTGAACGTGCTCGGGGGCATCAACGTGCTCGAAGCCGCGCGCGACGCACGCGTCCGGCGCGTGGTCCTGGCTTCCACTGGCGGCGCCATCTACGGCGAGGTCCCGGCAGCGCGACGGGCCGAAGAGAGCTGGCCGCTTCAGCCCAAGAGCCCGTACGCGGCAGCCAAGGCCGCGCTCGAGCACTATGCCTCGGTCTACTCCCAGAGCTTTGGGCTCGAGACCAGCGTGCTGCGTTTCGCCAACGTGTTCGGACCCAGGCAAGATCCGAGCGGAGAAGCCGGTGTCGTCGCGATCTTCATGGCCAAGCTGCTCCAGGGTGAAAGGCTCGGGCTCTTCGCTCGACGCGTTGCGGGGGATGCCGGCTGCGTGCGGGACTACGTGTTCGTGAGCGACGTCGTGCGCGCGAACTTGATGGCGCTCGACGGCAGAATCGCCGGGACGTTCAACGTGGCGAGTGGACAAGGCCTGACGACCCGCGCGGTCGCCGCAGCGTTGGGGCAAGCCCTCGGCATCGATCCCGTCATCGATGCGCTGCCACCCCGGCCCGGAGATCTCGAGCGCAGCGTGCTCGACCCCACGGCCCTGGAGCAAACGGGCTGGCGCGCCGAGGTCTCGTTCGAGCGCGGCGTCGAGCTCACCGCACGTTGGTTCGCCTGCATGCAAAACGCCGCCTGAAGGGAGCACGATATGAGCGTCGAACACCGAGTTCCCGAAGCCATGGAGACCTGCGCTTGTCCGCTGTGCGGCTCGCGCGAAGCCGGAAAGATCGTCGGCACCCGTGGCCGCTTCGGCGTGGCAGTGACCAACGTCGTGTGTCCGGTGTGCGCCTTGGTCTACGTGAACCCGAGACCCACGCGCGAAGCGATGGCGGCCTACTACGCCGAAGAGTATCGCCCCCACTTCGAAGCTCGAGGCGTCGGCTACGTGACGCAGGGGGGCACGACGGTCACGCCGGACGACCCGGCCTTCGACGCCGAAAAGGAGGCATGGCACGAGTCCCAAGCGCGAACCAGTTGGCTGCTGTCACGCATGCGGCGCGGCATGCGCGTGCTCGAAGTAGGCTGCCGGCACGGGCGCACGCTGGCGCTCCAGCGCGAGCGCTATGGCATCGAGCCATTCGGCATCGAGCCCGACCGCACGGAAGCCGCCAAGGCGCGGGCCGCGGGCATCGAGTGCCACGCGGGTGTGCTGGAGGAGTTCGAGCCAGGCGCCCGGCGTTTCGACGTGATCCAGATCTTCCATGTGCTCGAGCACTTGCACGACCCGTTGGACGCGCTCCTCCGCTTTCGGAGCTGGCTCGAGCCGCAGGGGAAACTCGTCATCGAAGTGCCGAACGTGCACCAGCCCTACGGTTCGCTGGAGGGCAACTTCTTCCAGAACGCCCACCTGACGAGCCTATCGGCGGACACGCTCGAAGCCCTGTTGTTCCGCGCCGGGTTTCGCCCCATCCAGGTGCTCGACCGTGGCGTGCTGCTCATCGTGGCCGAGCTCGACGAGCTCGCCGCCGACGTACCCCGCCCGTATGCCTTGGCGCCGCGCGAAGCGAAGCAGGACGCGGACTGGGTCCACGCCTGCCTCCGAAGCTACGCCGAGCTCTTCGATCTCGCGCTGCGGATCCAGGCGGGGAGCTTCGACCTCGCCGACATCGAGCGCGCGGCCGCCTTGTACCGGGGCCCGTGCTTCACCGCCTTCGCCCTGGAGTCCCTGGCTCCGACGGTCGAAGCGCTTGCGCGACAGGGCGCGCCGAGGACGGCTCTGCATCTCGCTCGCGCCTTGGCCGAGGGCCCGCAGCCCGATGACGCGCGGGGCGCAGTGCTCCACCTCGTTCACGAGCTCACGCTGCTCGTGGTCGAGCACGAACGCGCCCGACCCGCGACGCTCTAGGTCGCGATCCCCTCAGCCGGGGCATTCGGCGCGGACGGTCTGGTTGCGCCCGGCGCGTTTCGCGCTGTAGAGCGCGTCGTCCGCTCGCCGGAGCACGGTCGCGGCGCCTTCGGTCCCGTCGAGCGCTGCGACGCCTGCGCTGAAACGCACGTGGTAGCGCGTCTGGTCTTTGCCCAAGACGAGCGGTTCGCCGACCAGCGCGGCGCGCAAGCGTTCGAGCACGTGTTCGGCCCCCTCGACGTCGGTGCCGCGGAGGAGCAACGCGAACTCCTCGCCGCCGATGCGGAACGCGTGATCTTCGGCGCGCAAGGTCTTCTTCGCCACGGCGGCGAAGTGCATCAGCACTTGATCACCCACCTGGTGGCCGAAGACGTCGTTGACCGTCTTGAAGTGGTCGAGATCCACCAGCGCCAGAGCGCACGCCGTGGCGTGACGTTTGGCGTAGGCGAGCTCGCTCACCATGGTGCTCTCGAACTGCCGCCGGTTGGACAGGCCCGTCAGCGGGTCCCGGGCCGCCGCGGTCTCCGCGCGCATCAGCTGCCACTCGCGCTCGAGTCCGGTCGAACGCTTCTGGGCGAGCTGGCGCACCTTGGCGACGAGCACCGGTCCGCTGAACGGCTTCGGCATGTGGTCGGCCGCACCTGTCTCGATGCCGCGGACCATGTCGGGTTCGTCGGTGGCGTGCGCGGTCAGCAGGATGACCGGAATCGATGCGGTTCTCGGGTCCGACTGCAGCGCTCCGAGCACGCTGAAGCCATCCATGGCGGGCATCATCACGTCGAGGATCACCACGGCGACGCGGGGCGCGTTGGCGTTCACGCAGACCAGGGCGGCTTCGCCATCGCCGGCCTCGATGACGTTCAGCCCGGCGGTCTTGACCCAACGCGCCACGAGCGCACGGGTGGCGCGGTCGTCGTCAGCGACCACCACGGTGTCCGGGGCCGCTGGCGCGATGGAGCTGGGCGCCGCTTGCATCGGGCTCGCCATCGTAGAGCAACTTCGGCGTCGGATGGAGCAGGTCGGATCGGCGCGCGCCCGACTCGCCGCGGTCGGGCGGCCAGACAAAGGCCCAGAAACCCCAGGAAAAGGCCTGGGCTCTCAGCGCGAACGCGGCGGCCGCTGGTCACGTTCCGCGCGGGCGAAGTCTTCTCCCAGGCGTCGCCACTGAGCGTCGTTCAGGTGCATTTCCTCGAGCCACTCGGCGTCCGGTGTGACGCCGTCGACCAGCCGGTCGGCGATCATCACCAGGCGCACGGTCACCGAGTCGAGGGCCGAAGCGTCGTGGTGTGCCGCGCAAGCGTCGACGATCTCGGGCGGCAGGTGCCAAGCCATGGCGATCTCGGCGCCCGCGCGGCAATGGTACTGCTCGACCAGGCGGGCCACCTCCTCGCGTTGGTTTCCGGCCGCGGGTAGCTCGTCGAGAATGCGGAGCACGCGCGCCTCGCCGATGTCGTGGAGCAGGCCGCACATGTAGTCGAGGTCGCTCTGGCAGGAGAGAGCGCGTGAGGCGATGCGGGTCGCCACGGCGCACCGCACACTGCGCTCGAACGATGCGCGCACTTCACTCTGGAAGCGCTTGAGCCCCGTGGCGGTGTTGGAATAAACGACCTGGAACAAGAGGTCGCGGGTCCGAGCCAGACCCAGGCGGACGATGGCGGCTTGGGTGGAGCCGATGGTGAAGCCACGCCAGTAGATGGCGCTGTTGGAGATCGAAAGGAAACGCGCCGCGATGGGCGGATCGGTTTCGATGAGGCGCGCGAGCTCGGCCACGTTCGCGTTGCGATCGCTGGCGAGCCTGAGCGCCAGCGTCGCGACCTGAGGCAGCACCGGCAAGCCCGAGCGCCCGTTTTCCAGTCGCTTCAGGAGCTCGCCTTCCAGGCCCGAAGAGGGCGGCCCGCTCTCGGGACGCGGCAGTCCGACGTCACAGGACACCGTGCTCATCGTGACCCCGCTCCTGGTTGTGCCGGGCTCGGGCGTGCGGAGCCGCGCGGCTCCACCGAGCTCCGCGGCGGGTGGGAGGACGGATCCTTGGGCTCGAGGGCGGCTTCACAATCCGGGGTGTGCATCACCACGCGGTTCCTGCCCGCGCGCTTCGCGGCGTAGAGCGCGAGGTCGGCCCGGCGGAACACGGCTTGCAGGTCGTCGTCGCCGCGCGTGTCGAATACCGCCGTCCCGATGCTGACGGTGATGCGTTGCGGACCCGGTCGGGGAGGCTCCATGGCTTCGATGCTGCGGCGCAAGCGCTCGGCCACGAGCCGCGCCGACTCGGGCCCGGCGCCTGCCACCAGCGCCACGAACTCTTCCCCGCCGTAGCGGCCCACGGCGTCTCCGGGCCGGAGCCCCGCGCGCAACATGTCCGCCACCGCGATGAGCACGCGATCTCCCACCAGGTGACCGTAGCCGTCGTTGATGGACTTGAATCGATCGCCGTCGACGAACAACACACCGAAGCGTTCTCGACGCTCGACGCGATCGAGCGCGTTCCGCTCCAGCGCTCGACGGTTCAAGAGGCCGGTCAGCGGATCGCACTCCGCGTCGCGGCGCAGGAGGTCGCGCTCGCTCCGCACGCGATACAGGGCGTCGACGTAGCGCTTGCTCCTGAGCTGCACCCGGATACGCGCCGAGAGCTCCAGCGTGCGCGAAGGGTCGACGATGAAGTCGTCGGCCCCGGCCAGGAGGCCGCCGGCGACCTGGCCCTCGTCGAGGCTCTGCCAGGCGACGAGGACGACGGGCAGGTGTTGCTTCGGATCGGCAGCCTTGAGCTCCCCGCAGATCTCGATGCCGCTCGCCAGGTGTTGTTCGAGGTCGAGGAGCACGAGATCCGGCTCGTATTCGGCGACGACCCGCATCAGCTCGTCGGCGTCGTTCAGCGTCAGGATCTCGTAGCCGTCGGCGTCGAGCAGAGCGCCGAGCTCGGCCTGGCGGGGAGCCACCGGGGAGACCACGAGGACTCGCGGGGGCCCTTCGGAGATGGGCGGTGCGCTCGAAATCCGCACGGTCCCGCGGCTCAGGGGGTCCAGCATGGCTCTCCGTTCCAACGACTGGAACGGCCGGAGCGCTGGAACCTGAAGGCTTCAGGCGGCGGCGCGCGCGAGCTCGAGGCGTTCGGCGACCCGTGTGGCCAGGGCCATGATGGTAATTTGCGGGTTTACGCCGATGGCCGTGGGGAAGAGGCTGGCATCCGCCACGTAGAGCCCGGGCAGGTCCCAGACCTGACCGGATAGGTCCACCACCGAAGCCTCCGGGCGTGCCCCCATGCGCGCGGTGCCCATCAGGTGGGGCGTGAAGAGCTCGAGGGTGCTCGGATGGCGTTGGAGCTCGTCGATCTTCGCGAGCTCGTCGACGCTTCTCGCGACGTGCTGGTTGAAGAAGGGCAAGACGACGTAGTCCGCGCCCATCGCGAAGTGCATCTCGGCGAGGAGCCTCACGCCGCGGAGGAAGCGCTGATGGTCGAGGGGCGTGATGTCGTAGCGAACGTACGGAGTTCCGAGGAAGCCTCGGGACACCGTGCCGGACGACGAGTCTTCGACCAGCACGCCCGAGAGGACCATCTGGTTGTAGCGTTGCATCAGCTCCCACGCGAGGTCGCCGTGTACTGGCAGGTAGGCGCCGAGGATGCTCGGGCTCACGAAGTTCTCGGCCATCAAGATGCCGTCCTCGTGGAAGTGACGGATCTGCGCGCTCTGGCTCACACCGCGCCAGGCCTGCACGTCACGCGGGTAGACCGCGAGCACCTTGGCGTTCGGGTGGCAGAGGAAGTTCTTCCCGAGCTGTCGGCTCGGGCGGCCGAGCTTGTGCTGGAGCAGCAGGAACGGTGTCTGCACCGCGCCACAGGCCACTACCACGGCGCGCGCGCGCACGACGACCTCGACGCCGAGCTTGCGCGTCTCGGGGTCGATGGCTCGAGCCACGACGCCCACGGCGCGTCCGCCTTCGATCAAGAGCTTCTGCACGCGAAGCTCGGTGAGACAGCGAGCGCCGCTCTTCATCGCCTTCGGCATGTAGCTCACGAGGGTGGACTGCTTGGCGCCCGTCGGGCAGCCGAGGCCACAGTTGTTGGCGCCGACGCACGCTTCCTGGTTGCGCTGGTTCACCGTGTAGCTCCAGCCCATCTTGCGGGCGCCCTCGGTCATGATGCGGTTGTCTTCCCCGATGCTCTCGGGGAGCTGAGCGCCGACGTGGACCACCTTCTCGACCCGCTCGAACAGCGGCTCGAGAGCGCGCTCTCCCAGGTCGGGAGCCACCTCGGACCACTCTTCGAGGACGCGCGCGGGAGGCCGATAGGCCATGCCGCCGTTGATCGTGGTGCTGCCGCCCACGCAACGGCCTTCGACGTAGGGGATGGGAGGCGTGCCGAAGATGACCGTGGCGGCGGCGTCGCGATAGAGGCGCGGCACGCTTTCGGTGCTGTAGGGGTTGAAGCTGTCGGTGGAAAACCAGCTGCCCTCCTCGATGAAGAGCACGTCGCGGCCAGCCGCCGCGAGCTCGGCTCCGGCCACCGCTCCGCCCGCGCCCGTGCCCACCACCACCACGTCGGCGGAGAACTTGCGCTCTTTCACGTAGTCCCGGTGAGAGAGGATCATCGCACACCTCCCACTCGCACCTCGACCGGAGGCGGCGCCAAGAGCAGCCGGCGGCGGTCGCGTCGCTCGGTGAGGAAAGGCACGGGGCGATAGCCGATGGCGCGATGGACCTCTTCCTGATCGAAGTAGGCGCTCAACACGAGTCCGCGCACGGCGACCACCAATGTCCGCAGGAACGAGAAGCGCCCGTGTACCATCTCACCGAGAAGCTCCGAGGTGCGTTTTCGCCCGAGCGCGTGCAGGCGCTTCACGCTCACGAACAGGAGACGGGGCGCCCAATCGAGCAACATCAGGCAGAGCCAGAACCCGCGCGCCGCCAGCGGGTGCATGTAGCTCATGAAGTGGCGGACGTGGAGCTCCACGCGATCGAAGAGCTCGGGACTGCTGGGCGCCGGGGCCGACGGGCACAGGGTGACGATGAGCGCGCGGAGCGTGCGACGGGCTCGCGTGCCGAGGGGGTAGGGACGAGCCAGTTTCCAGCCGTCGCGTGGATGGCGTGCGATGCCATCCGCGGTCGATACGGGCAGAGACTTGCGTTGAACCCTCGAATCCTCGAAGACGCCGTGCTCATCGCTCATGACGATTTCCGTTTCTTTCTGGGCTCGTTCTGGGTTTCGCCGACGCGGCCCCCCAGCGCTTCCTGCATGGCCTTGGTGAAGTTCTGATCCACGCGCCGGTAGTAGACGCGCGTGACGTCGATGGCGCGTTCCTCGTCGCCGGCGTCGAGCGCCGAGATGAAGTCGCGCAGGTGCTGGGGAAAGCTCGGCTCGAGGACCCACAGCGCGGGGAAGCGATCCAAGATGTCGCGGTACGCTTCCAAGAACGGGTTCGCGATCCAGCGGATGGCGATGGAGTGCCCGGCGTCGATCAGTGCGTCGAGCCAGCGCTGGAAACCGTGGGCGATGACCACTTGATCTCCCCGCTCGAACGCCGGGATCAAGAGCTCGGTGATGTCGCGGAGCCGCTCGATGTCGCTCTTGTTGGCGCGGCGCACGGCGAGGCGCGCGGCGAACTCGAGCACCATCAAGCGCGCCGGCAGGATGTCCTCCAGGATGTGGAAGATCTCCGTCGGGTCCGACGCGGACTCGAGGAACGCCGGCAGGAGCTCCATGGTGCCCATGCGGCGGAAGTCCGCCACGGTCACGCCCTGCCCGTGGCGCACGGTGACGAGGCGCGCCTGCTCGAGGCGCCGCACCGCTTCACGCAGCGTGTTGCGGTTCGTGTCGTAGGTGGTCGCGAGCTCCCGCTCGCCCGGCAGACGTTCGCCGGGGCTCAGCTCACCGTTCAAGATCTGACGGCGCAGATCGAGGAAGACGGTGTTGGCGATCTTGGAGGTGTGTTGGGAGTCGGCCATCGCGGGGTGCTTTCGGGAAAAGACCCGGCACCAAGTGGTTGAACCAATATTATCTGGTTCAACCACTTTGTCAACCAGCGCCGGATCGGGTGGTTCAACCCTTCTTGCTCGGGGCGGTTCGGGCCACCAGTCCCGGGTCAGCAACCCAGGAAAATGGGCGAATCCCGACACCGCAGCGGGGGCGCTGCCAGCGGCGGGTTCACGGGGCCTCAGGCTCTTCGGCGGAGCTCAGGTCGCGAAGCCGTAGACCTCGGGCCGGGGCAGCGGCGGCAGATACTCCTTGGCGAGGAGGATCGTGCGCACGGTCCAGAGCTCTTCGAAGATCCGATAGCGGGCGGTCTGATCGAGGTAGTCGACGCCACTCGAGCCGCCGGTGCCCACGCGCCTTCCGATGATGCGCTCGACCATGCGCGCGTGACGGCTGCGGAACAGCACCAAGTGCTCTTCGAGCTCCACCACGCTGTCGATGAGCAGGCGTGGCCAGGCGAGGAGCGGGAGCTCCCGATAGCTCTCGATGAAGAGCGCACCCGCACGGATTCGGCGTGCCCGCTCGCGGTCGGCTTCGGCGGCGTCTTCGGCGAAGAGGAAGCGCCGCGCGGCCTCTTCACCCTCCTTCATCCGTTTCTCGATGAGCTCGGGGTCGGTGCCCGGCGAGTGCAGCAGGTTCTCCCGCTTCACCTCGTTCGCCCGCTGCATGGCCTCGAAATAGCTGCTGACGAAGTCTTGGACCACGCGCGAATCCCACTCGTCCGCGGGGCTCGAGCCCTGGACGGGCGTTCGATACAGCCACTCGTGCATGGCGCTCCGGAGCGTGCGCTCGCTCCGCGCCTTTTCGATGCGTCCCCAGGCGAACTTCCCCGCGGGCGAGCTCGCGGCGAGGGTCCGGATGTGTTCGAGCGGGTCTGCGCCGGCATAGGTGATGCGGTCCTTCTCGTTCATGCCGAGCAAGATCTCGAGCTCGCGGAGCTGGAACGACTGGAAGCCGCTGGCCGGGATCAACTTGTCACGGAAGGCCAGAAAGTCCTGCGGCGTGAGCGTCTCCATCACCCGGAACTGCTCGACCGCGAGCTTCATGATCTCCGTGACCCTGCGTACGTGGTGCACCACGTAGGGGATGCGTTCCTCGGCCACGCGCGGCGCGGCCAGGTGATCCCGCGCGTCGCGGAGCTCGCGCAGGACCAGCTTGAACCAGAGCTCGTAGGCCTGGTGCACGATGATGAAGTGGAGCTCGTCGGGCATGAGCTCCGTTTCGTCCCCCTCGATGCCGCCCTGGAGATCCAGCAGCCGGTCGAGCTTCAAGTAGTCCCAATACGCCGGTCCTGGCTTCGACATCAGAGCGCCATAGATCAGTCTGGGCAGGGCAGAAATGACGACGGGCGCCCCGAAGGACGCCCGCCGCGTGGCTCCCCCCGAGGGAGGAGCTATGTGACTGGACTCGGACTCAGCCGCCGGTGCCCGGCAAGGTGGCGTTGGGGAGCCACTTGAAGCCGTCGATGAGGGCGAGGGAGTCGTAGGCGCTGTCGCCCACGTCGAAGATCGAGAGCCGGAGCTCGACGATCTGGCCAGGGATCACGTTACCGGCGGTGGTGAGCCAGTAGGTGCCGCCGCCGACCACGTTGCAGCTGCCCGCGGTGCCGGCTTCCCAGCCCGTGCCGAGCAGGTCGGTGATGCCGAGCGAGCAGCTCTTGTTGTTGACGTCCGCGTCGTAGCAGCTCGTGGCCGTCGAATCGCTGACCTTGGGATCGCACACCGCGAAGAGGTTCGTCCCCTTGGCGATGTTGATGCCGACCGGCCACTTGGTGCCCGTCGACAGGTCGATGTAGGTCATGAGGTTCTTGTCGGTTGGGTTCGGGATCGGCTGCGGCGTGCCTCCGGGCGTGTCGACCAGCGCGAGGAACTGGTCGTTGTAGCTCGTGCAGACGAACTCCGGGTATTCCGACGAGAAGAAGTAGCTGTTGAACGAGAACGACCGGGCGTTGCTCGGCGCGCGCAGGCGGAGCCGCAACATGACCGAGTCGTTGGCCGTGCCGTCGCCCGTCGTGTTGCCACAGCCGGGAGCGTTCGGATATTGGCCAGCGGCCTTCACGGGCGGGTTCGCCGCAGCGAGCCAGTCCTTGATGCACTTCGTGCTCGAGCAGGTCGAGACGTTCACGCTCGAGCTCGGGGTGTGTGTGGTGGAGACGTTGGCGCCAGCGCCGCCGCCGTTCGGACCCGGGTTGGTCTGGGTCTTGTCGGCCGCGATGCCGCTCGAGAGCACCACCATGCTCTTGCCTTCGAGGGTCGTGATGTTGTCGCCGAACTTCTGGCGGATGCTGCGCGCGCGGGCGTCGCCGAGCGGCGTGCCGTCGGCGCGGAGGAGCTCCGCTTCGATGAGGCCCCAGGTCTTGTCTTTCTTGTTGGCGGGGTTCTCTTCCGTGTTGCGGCAGATGCCGAGCGCCTTGGCGTAGTCCTTGGGATCCGACGAGTTGCTGGTCAGCGTCGCGTCGCAATCCTGGGTGTCGGACTTGTCGAAGAGGTCGGCGAGACCGTTGCAGTTGTCGTCGATGCCGTTGCCCACCACTTCGAGGGCGGCGGGGTTCACGAGCTGCGGGTTCGCGCCGCAGACGCCCGGGATCTCGCAGCAGTCACCCTCGTTCTTGCCGGCAAAGCCGTCGCCGTCGCAGTCCGTGGTGTTGACGTCGCAAGTCCCACAGGCGCCCTGGACGCATGCCTGACCGCTCGGGCAGACCGTGCCGCAGGCGCCGCAGTTGTTCTTGTCGTTCTTGGTG
>Ga0268298_10003738_pt1 | contig 15300 bp, 10 predicted proteins | sample WWTPWeurt_MetaG_FD_194462 | JGI IMG/M metagenome (GOLD analysis project Ga0268298, IMG submission 194462) | Activated sludge microbial communities from WWTP in Nijmegen, Gelderland, Netherland - WWTP Weurt | ecosystem: Engineered > WWTP > Aerobic digester > Activated sludge | place... | reverse complement strand
GCATCGATTATTATCAGTTTGTTGCTATACATAATTTCGATGCCGTTATCCAGCCTCATGGGAATTCCATTGATCACTGGGAACATTGCTCTTTCCATCGGAATCTTCTCCTACTTCATCGCTCAATTTACCTTCTTCATCAAGGCTTGATTCCGAGAGCATCGTTCAATTTGATAGTCCCTTCATACAACGCCCTGCCGATAATACAACCAGCCAAGCCAGCTTCCTTTGCTTCTATCACGTCCCCGATTGTATTCACACCACCGGAAGCAATGACATCGAGTCCGCTTACATCAGCCAACTCGCGGGTGGAAGGGATGTTCAGCCCGCTGCCCAAACCGTCCCTGCGGATATCTGTAAAGATAACCGTACGCAGTCCAACGGTCCGCATTTGAAGCGCCAGGTCTTTTGCAAGAATTCCGCTGTCCGACTTCCATCCACGCACAGCCACAAGTCCGTCGCGCGCGTCGATCCCAACTGCTATTTTTTCCGGACCAAATTTCTTTAACGCGGCTATAACGACTTTGGGTTGTTCAATTGCGATCGTGCCAAGCACAACGCGGCTCACACCCAACGCAATGGCATCTTCAATTGCATCAAGCGAACGCATCCCGCCGCCGAATTGCACCTGCGCGCCCAGCTTCAAGACCGCCTCAAGCGCGAAACGATTCGCATCGTCGCTTTCGCCGAATGCTCCATCGAGGTTGACAACATGCAGCCACACGGCTCCCATGCTTAGCCATTTTCGAGCCATCTCTGCAGGGTCATCGCTGTACGCCGTCATGCGCGCGGGGTCGCCTTCCTTCAAGCGCACCACTTTTCCGCCGCGCAGATCAATCGCGGGATAAATGATCATTTTGCCTCCAAAAAGTTTTTTAATATTTTCAAGCCAACCGCCTGACTCTTCTCAGGATGGAACTGTACGCCATAAATATTTTCACACTGCACCGCACAGGCATAGTTAATTCCATAGTCGGTCGTCGCCAGAATATTGGATGAATTCTGCGGCTGACAGTAATACGAATGATTGAAATAGACATACGCCCCGGCATCGACCTGATCAAAGAGACGCGCATCGTTCTTCGCCTCAAGCTGATTCCACCCCGTGTGCGGAATCTTCACCAAAAGAGAATCAGCAAACTTCACGACCTTGCCTTGCAGTAACCCCATGCCTTTGTGTTCACCCATCTCTTCGCCGACTTCGAACAACGCCTGCATCCCAACACAGATTCCAAGCAAAGGGATTCCGCGCTGCACCGTATCATTGACCGCTCCCACCAGTCCGCGCGCCCGCAGACCAGACATAAAATCTCCGAACGCACCGACACCGGGCAGCACAACACGCCCACCTGAAACAACTTTCTTCGGATCATCTGTGCGCAGCACATTTGCGCCAACGGCCTCCAGTGCCTTTTGCACTGAGCGGAGATTGCCCGTGCCAGCGTCTATAAGTACAACATCATTCATATTTAATCCTTTTTCTGGAGTCCAGCAGCTCGCTGTTCGACAATCCCAGCAGCAAGCTGCTGGACTCCAGATTTATAAGGTCCCTTTTGTAGATGGGATCACTCCCGCGCGGCGCGAATCGATTTGAGTCGCAGCATCAAGCGCACGCGCCCAGGCTTTGAACAAAGCTTCGGCCTGATGATGGTCATCACGTCCATACAGAACACGCGCATGTAAATTACAACGTGAAGTGACCGCGAACGACTCAAAGAAATGAGGGAACAAAGTGGCGGGAATATTCCCAACATACGGCGTGTGCCACTCCGCTTGAATGACCGAATAAGGACGCCCCGACAAGTCAATGGCGACGTGGGCCAGCGTTTCATCCATCGGTACGAAACAATCTCCCATGCGGACGATTCCCTTGCGGTCGCCAAGTGCCTTGTCAAAGGCCAGTCCCAATGCCAAAGCCACATCTTCTACAGTATGATGAGAATCAATATGCAGATCGCCAGTTGCTTTGATGGTCAGGTCAAATAATCCGTGGACCGCGAGATGCGTGAGCATGTGATCGAGAAATCCAACACCTGTGAAAATCTCATGTTTGCCTGTTCCATCCAGATCCAATTGGACCTGGATTTGGGTTTCATTTGTTTGTCGTGATATTTCAGCCGTTCGCATGGTTTCTCCTTTGAGTTACATCTTGCCTAAAGCATCCAACAACACATCCGTATCCTGCGGACGTCCCACGCTGATACGGATATGGTCACGCAAGCCGGGTTTGTTGAAGTAGCGGATAAAGACACCATATTCCTGCGCGAGTTTTGCTTTTAATTCCGCCGCGTCACGTCCAACCACCTGACACAAAATGAAATTGGATCGTGTGGGATATGGTTTTATGTATGGGATTTCCTGCAATGCCTTGAATAGTCTCGCTCTTTCTTCTTTCAAGAGTTCGACGACTTTCTTCAATTCGTCCGTGTGTTCCAATGAAACCTGTGCCGCGATACTGGCCGCCACATTGACATTGTACGGCTGTTTGGATTTCCATAGCGTGGGCATCAGCCAGAGTGGAAATACACCATATCCGATCCGCAGACCGGCCAGTCCCGCCCATTTGCTGAAAGTGCGCAGCACGATCAAATTCTCACGCATTGGAACTTCGCGGATGCGGCTTAGGTTTGCGCCAAGATCATCACCTGCAAATTCAATGTAGGCTTCATCCAGCACGATCAGAGTCGGCAGGGACAATAACTCATCCATCGTTTTTGAATCAATCAAAGAACCATCCGGGTTGTTGGGCGATGTGATAAAGAATAGTTTGGGTTGATGGGTTTCCACTGCCTTGCGGATGCCTTCCATATCGAGTGAAAAATCCGCGCGACGCGGGACTTCGATACAACCTGCCGCGTTGAGTTCCGCGTCGAAGGAGTACATGCCAAAGGTGGGCGGACAGGAAAGGATGCAGTCATTCGGGTCAAGGAAAACGCGCATGAGCAGGTCGATCAATTCATCCGCGCCCTGTCCCGCCAGCAGATGCTCTTCATCAACGCCGGTGAATTTAGCAAGTGATTTTCGCAAGGCGCGGCTTTCAGGGTCTGGATAAATATGCGGGAATTCCATTTTGCCCAGCGCCGCACGGACAACCGGCAGCGGACCATAGGGATTCTCGTTCGCATCCAGTTTGACGATCTGATCCGGGCTGCGTCCGATGCGCGCGGACAAGACCTCGAACGGTTCTATAGGTGTATAGGCGGGCAAAGATTCCAAGTGTGTTCGAATTTTCATTTCACTTTTCCACCCTGACCAGCGCTGAATTGGCATGCGCATCCAACCCTTCTGCCTGGGCAATTGTCGCGGCAATTGGACTGATGGCTTGTACTGTCTTTTCATCAAGCGCCACGAGACTGACGATCTTTACAAAGTCCCATACATTGAGCGGGGATGCGAAACGCGCAGAACCGCCCGTCGGCATGACGTGGCTCGGACCCGCAAGATAATCTCCCAACACTTCAAACGAATATTCACCCACAAAGACGCCACCCGCATTATTTACTTTTTCAACCCAGTTCCAGGGATCGCGCACGGAAAGGGCAAGATGTTCCGGCGCGTATTCATTGGCAAGCTGTACGGCTTCATTCAAGTCATTCGTCAAAACTGCGCCGCCGCGATTCTCCAATGATGCAGTGATAATATCTGCGCGTCCGCGCTGTTCAAGTTGATTCGCAACTTCGATCTGAACTTTCTCGATCAGTGACTGTGAAGGGGTTAATAAAATAGCCGAGGCAAGCAAGTCATGTTCGGCCTGAGCAAGCAGGTCAGCAGCGACCCAACTTGGATTCGCAAATTCATCGGCAATGACCACCGTTTCGGTCGGGCCAGCCAACCCGTCAATGCCGACCACGCCATAGACCTGGCGTTTGGCGAGCGTGACAAATAAATTACCGGGTCCAAAGATCTTATCCACTGGGCGGATGGTTTCCGTGCCATACGCGAGAGCTGCGATTGCCTGCGCTCCGCCGAGCAGATAAATCTCGTCCACACCTGCTATCGCACAAGCGGCCAGGATCATCGGGTTGACAGGCAGGTTCTTGTTTTCAACAGAGCGGTTGGGCGGTGTGACCACCACAATATCCTTGACGCCCGCCACGCGCGCGGGAATGGCGCTCATCAATACGGTCGAAGGCAGGGGAGCGGTTCCGCCAGGCACATACAACCCGACGCGTTGAATGGGACGGATGATCTGCCCGAGCGTGCCGCCAAGTTCGTTCGTGAACCATGATGTTAGCGGCTGGTGGCGGTGAAATGTTTCAATGCGCGCCGCGGCTTTTTCCAGCGCATCCCTCTGGACGGGCGAGATCGAGTCCAACGCAGACTGGATGGCTGCCTTCGAAACAGGAGCAGGCTTGAGGTCCATTGCATCGAGGCGCTGAGTCCACTCACGAAGCGCGGAGTCGCCATTCGCGCGAACATCCTTCAAAATGCGCGTGACCGCCTGTTCCGCTGTTAAAGATTCGCCAAAGAGTTTTGTGATGTTATCCAACACACGTTGACTGACCGGGAATTCATCGGGCGGGGTGCGCTTCAGGATGGTTTGTCTTGCAGTTTGGGTGTCACATTGTTTTAGCATGAGGTCTCCTATTTCAACGCCGCAAGCATAGCTGTATAGCGCGGCGGCTCTTCTTCAAAAATATAAGTGACGGGCGATACGATGATGCCGCTGCCGCCGATGCCTCTTAGTTCAGCGATGGCCTGCGTCAGGTGATCGCGGCGCACCACGACCGTGACCGAGTGCCAGCCTTGATTCGCTTCGCGTGTGACGATGGGACTGATGGTCGGTCCCTGCAGACCGCCGACCGAAGTCTGTGTGAATAGTTTTTGAGCGATCGCCTCGGGACTGTCCCCGCGCATGTTCGCTATGACAAGCAGATTTTCCTTCGCCCGCAGATGTGCTTCAATGTATTCCAGCAAACGACGAGCCATCTCCAAGGCCTGCGGATTGGTGTGCAAGGTTTTGCGGTTCGCGATCAGCGCTGCTTGCGAAGCCTGGATGAGTCCGTCGGGCAGTGCACGCAGACGGTTGTCCTGCAGGGTCTGTCCTGATGAAACGAGGTCAGAGATCATGTCGGCATACCCGATGGTCGGTGCAGTTTCGAGCGTGCCTTCGGCATAGATCAGGGTGTGCGGAATATCCTTTTGAGTGAGAAAACGTTCGGTTAATACAGGAAATTTTGTCGCCACCCGCAGGGGATGATCGAGCGCCGCGGCGAATTTCTTAAGCGTTGGAATATCGGTCACATCCTTCCAGGTTTCGGGCACTGCCAATCGCAAAGAACACTGACCAAAGCCAAGCCCATCATGCAAAATGATGATGTCGCCATTTTCACCGCGTTTTTCTTCAATCACATCAACGCCCGTGATGCCAAAATCCACACTGCCCTGGCGGACGCTGACGACAATATCAGTGGGGCGTTGAAATAGCACGGTCAGCTCGGGCAGGGCGGGCATCTTCGCCTGGTATTGGCGCGGATTTAATTTCTGCACGGGCAGACCCGTCTCGGCCAGGAAGTCCATGGCCTCGTCTTGCAGGCGGCCTTTGGAGGGAAGTGAGAGTCGAAGAGTTGGTTGTGTAGTCATGGGTTTTCCTTTTCAGTTTATTTTAGTGTTTGAATGAGGCGGGTGTTTTTCGACCATTTCAAAAGCAAGATGGATTAACAAAAATCCCCGACCATGGGTCGGGGATTGATGAGGCAAAAGATGGGAGCCTGTTATTTTCCAGCAGGCATGCGCACATTGACCTCCCGACCATGCGGGGGTTGGATGTGATGATGGTGATGAATGTGCGCCGACAGGTTGTTCATAATGTGTGGCAGTATACCAACGTGTTTGGAATTTCGCAAGCGAAAGTTAATATGTCATTGCGAGGATGGGTGCTCTCCGCGACGACACTTGCACCGCACTGCGTTCGTTGCAGTGCGGCGAGCAATCCCTATTTACAAGGAGGCTCTGCTTCGGCAAAACCAGAAGCACCTCACAGCGACGCGAGCTAACTAAACAACGCCTTGATATCATCCTTTGTGAGCGACTTGAAGAAACTGGATTCGTTGGAGATGATGCTCTTTACAAGGGCGCGTTTCTTTTCCTGTAACTGTAATATTTTTTCTTCGACTGTGTCACGCGCAATGATCTTATAGATAAAGACAGGTTTCTTTTGACCGATGCGGTGGGCGCGGTCACTGGCTTGCATTTCAACGGCGGGATTCCACCATGGGTCAAGATGGATGACGTAGTCAGCGGCAGTCAGGTTCAAACCCACGCCGCCCGCCTTCAAGCTGATCAGGAAGAAAGGAAAGGATGGGTCGTTCTGGAACAAGTCCACGCGCGACTGACGATTGGGCGTGCGCCCGTCGAGATAAACATATTTGATGCCGCGCTCATCCAGTTCAAAGCGGATCAGTCTGAGCGTTTCCACGAACTGCGAGAAGATCAACGCCTTATGATTTTCAGCTTGCAGGGTTTCGAGAGTTTCAAGCAATATCTCGAACTTGGGCGCTTCGCCCTTATAGGATGAATCCACCAGCGCGGGATGAATGGCGATCTGCCTCAGTCGCAGCAGACCTTCCAATATCTTAAAGCGCGCATCGTTCATGCCTTCACTTTCGATCAGGCCAAGCAATTCGGCACGGTATTTTTCACGGGTCTGCGTGTACAACTTTTTCTGCGCGGGTTCCATATCGGTGTAGACGATGCGCTCGGTGCGCGGCGGCAGTTCTGGCGCGACCTGTTCCTTGGTGCGGCGCAGGATGAACGGATACACCAGACTGCGCAGCGTTGCCATGGCTTTCTCGTCTCCGCCGCTTTCGATCGGTGTGGCGAAGGCGTGCTTGAAATAATCCATATTGCCGAGCAAGCCGGGGTTCAGGAACGCGAACTGCGACCATAATTCGAAGGTGTTATTTTCAACGGGCGTGCCTGTCATCACAAGGCGGTGATCCGCTTTCAACAAACGTGCCGCCTTCGCGCTCTTTGCCAGTGGATTTTTAATGGCCTGTGATTCATCAAGGATGACATGACTGAAATGATAGCCATGCAGAATTTCAACATCGCGCAGCATCGTGCCGTAGGTGGTCAGCACCACATCATAGTCATTGAATACAGATATATCCTTGTTGCGGAAGTTGCCCATGTATTCAAGAAAGCGCAGGCCGGGCGTGAACTTTTCTGATTCCCTTTGCCAGTTGGCAATTAAACTTTTTGGTACGACCAGCAGCGCCGCCGACTCAGCCTTGGACTGCTCCTTCAATGACAGCAGATAGGTCAGCACCTGGACGGTCTTGCCCAGTCCCATGTCATCGGCGAGGATGCCGCCGAATTTATATTCACGCAAAAAGTGCAGCCAGTCAAAGCCGTGTTTTTGGTAGGGGCGCAGTTTCCCGACAAAACCTTTGGGGAGCGGCTTTGGCGCGATCCGCTCAAAGGCGCGCAGACGTTCGCGGCGCTGATCCAGATCCGAGGGCGGGTGAAGCGCTTCATCTTCTTCGAGCAGTTTATCCAACAGCGGGATGTGAAAATCGCTGACGCGGAATCCGTCCTCGGTTTCCTCCGCCAGATTCCACAAGTGTTTGTATTTCTCCAGCCATTCTTCGGGAATTTGTCCGATGGAGCCATCGGCAAGTTTGATGTAATGCTCCCTGCGTTTGAGCGCCTTGCGGACTTCATGAAATGAGATCTGCTGGTCTCCAAACTCAACCACGGTCTTGAGGTCGAACCAGTCAATGCCTGAGGTAATGCTGACGCGCAGGACGGGCGTGCTGCGGTTGATCTTGCCGAGTTTGAGTTTATCCTCGCCATAAATCTCAAAACCCGCCTCGGTGAGCTGTGGAATGGAATGTAAAAGAAAGTCGTATGGATGCGCGCGAGCGCGCAGTTCAAACGTGCCATAGGGATGTTCTGAACTCGCGCGTTTGAGACGATAGCCCGGGTCGGTCAGCAGTTGATAGAAATACTCTTCGCGCGCGGGCTGACGGTGAATGCGCACCAGATCCCATGTATCGGCAATGGTCTCGACCACAACTGATTCATCCTTCGCGAGCGGCAGTTCATAGTCGCCGTAACCGAAGCGCAGGTCGGCGCGTAAAATGTTGTCCTTATCCGCATGACTGCTTCGCTTGTCATCGTGCAGGTACAGGCGCGGCGCAGGGTCGGTGTTGACATCCCGCCAGTGAACGAGGTCGCTTTTGATGGGCAGCACCTGCGCGATCTGCGCGAAATATTTTTCACGGAAGACATCCACCTGCGCGGCGGGGATCATGATCGGGAATGATGAAAGAACGGAGAGCGCCTGCGCGTTGTTGATTTGCGCGACATGATCGTCCATCAAGACCCAGGTCGGGTTGTTCGTGATCACATCAATTTTTTGTTTGACCAGGGTGAACTCGCCGTCGTTTTCAAAACCCGCCTGCAGCGCAAGTTTGCCGGCGTCGCTTTGCATGTCGATTTTTATATCCACGGACCGAGGCAGGAAGTGTAAACGGCGTTCAACTTTATCGGGGAAAAGACTTCCAAGAAAAACGGGCACATCCACTTTCGCCAGCATGGACAGATAGGTGGACATGCCGCTCGAGACCACGCCATACATGCGGCTGATGGTCTGCAGAATATTGAGAAAGGAGATGCCATCAGATCCGAGATTTAGACAGCCCGCGGGATTCATCTGCTGATGCATGACTTCGCCGACCCTGATCCATTTTGGAGTCGAGTCTAAAAGTTTATTGATCTCCTGCGCGGACGGGAACTCATGCCCCTGAAGAAGATTCCACTCGCTGGCTTTGATGATAAAGGGTTCGAGAGAATAGGAATGGGAGGGACGATAGGTGCTGCCATATCCATAACTACCGAACTGCGAGCGAGTCAGTAATACCAGCGCGACATAGCGGTTGTGAGTGCTGACCGCCGCCCGGCGCGGGATTAACGACAGCGTTTCTTTTAATATGTTTTGCCAGTTGCCACCGGGCTGTAAATTTTGAAGTGAAACATCATCATCTTCCTCCTCCGCATGACCTCTCAAGTAGTCGCTTAATTCCATCGCGGCGGCGATCATGTGTTTGCAAAAATGATTGCCCGCGTATGGACAGTCGCAGTCAAAATGCAGCCTGCCCGTTTTCTGATCGACTTCGATCTCGACAATGTAATCGCCTGAGTTGCCTTCCACTTCGCAAACGGCGCGGCGGTTGTTGTTGAACAGGCTGATGTCACGCACACGCCCGATCTTATGATAGGTGTATCCGCGCTGGATGGTTTGAGTGTCCGCCTGTTGGTAATAAGGATAGTTATCGAGGAGTTCGGGGGTAAGACTGGGCATGGCAGGTAATTATAGTACAAGCCCCGATTTGAGGATATTTCCTGCTTGTTAAATGTAATTGCTCAGGATGAGGGGGGCATCCTGAGCAATTACAAATATATTTTATCGAAGGTATTTTATTCCGTCAAGGAAAAATCCGGTTTTGGTACCTTAAAAAATGAAGGGATTAATTTATTGCAAAATTATGCGATCTTTTGCAGGGTGCGAATTTCCCAAATAAATGAATTGGTACTGGAATTCAAAAGACGTATTTAAAGTACAAACGCCAGGATGAGGGGGGCATCCTGACGTTTGTAAAATTATTTTATCATCTATTTTATTTTATGCAATGGTCATGCCTGGGTCATGCATGGCTTTTCCAAGGTCAAGAAAATGGGGTGGTGAGTAGGGCAAAAGCTTCGGGGAGATGAGCAGCGAACCACCTTCTTGCTTGAGCTGCATTTTTGAAATTAGCCTGATGGATCAAAGCGATCACAAGATTGTTAATGGAGGCCATTACTTTGCCAGTATTTCCAATCGTCATACGGGTGGCATCTTCCTTGAACGTCACATCCCGTCGGTAGTGCAATCCAATTTCAATCCCCCAATGCTTCCGGCGTAAATATAACAAGCGCTCTGGCGTGATTTTTTTGCGAGACAAACTTGTAATGCCAAATTCCACTTCACAAGATGTTCGGTAACAGCGTCCACTGCGCCACCATTGGAATTGTCTTTCCAGGCGATAGACCTGAGCCAGACCCGGCCAGGTCGAATAGGAGCTGAGCATTTCACTGGTGGTCAGAATTCGTTTTTCAAGACGCCCGTGACCTTTGTTGACTTTCTCAACGGTTAGAAAATCTGTCTCGATCTTTCCAAACCCAGCCTTTGGATATTCTGGTGCAAAGAGTTGCTGGATGTTTTTGTATAGGTTCAATTGGTTTTCTTTGACTGGAAAGATATAGTCTCCGCCTTGCCTCACAATCTGGGCGGATAGCGCTTTTTGAGTGTGCATTGCATCCCCGGTGACCACTTTTTGTGAGATTTCCACACATTCCAGCGCTTTGGGAGCCTTCGTGATCTCATTTTCTTTGCGTCCCACCTCCACTTGCGACAGCACCTTCCTCTGCTCCACATCGTATACGCTCAACATATATTCTCGCCATTCCTCGTCATCTTTCTTGCGCATTCCCCGCACTGCTTTTCCATCCAAGGCATACACTTCCCCATGCTCACCCTGCTGATTATATTTTCCGACCACGCGCTCCACCTCTGCCTGACATGCCACGTCTGCCAGCATCCGCCGATATGTGTTCAGGCTTGGCATCTGCGACTTCTTCAACTGCATCAATTCCACAATCTCTTTCCCATGATGTTTTCCCCATTCCGCTATCCCGCTTGGTTTATCCTCCCCGCTCATTTTTGCCAGCACTATGATCATCATAATTGTTTCTATTCGATATAGCTTTCCCCGCGCTTTTCGCTTGTCTGTTATCTTGGATAATCCCTCATACACACTTCCAAGATCATACAAAACTCCCGTTGCTCCATAATCCTGCTTCACTCTCCTTGCGCTATAATGCATTTCGGATCCTCCTCAGTATTTTTTGCTTGCTCATCACTCGCAATTGTACCGAGAAGGATCTATTTTTTACCTCTTGTCAAGCGACCTTGGAAAAACCATGAGGTATCCTGTTTTCATTGAAATAAGGATAGGCTCGAATTCGGCATACTTTCTCATGCGAGTCCAAGGAGGACAAATGGCGCGGGTTTTGTTAGTGGATGATTCAATGTATCAAAGAAACAAATTGCGGAAAATCCTCGAAGCCGCAGGCTATGAAGTGATCGAAGGCAGCGACGGCGAGGAAGGTTTGTCCATGGCCGCGAGCGATAAACCTGATTGTATGATGCTGGATCTGATCATGCCCAAAGTCGGCGGCATGGAGGTTCTGCAGGAGCTTCATGAAAAACATGTAACCATACCCGTCATCATTCATACCTCCGATATTCAGGAAGAGACAAAGGCAGAATGTTTGGCTTTGGGAGCTGTCGCTTTTTTAAACAAGCCGTCGCGAGACGAGGATGTGCTCGCCGCGATCGCTCAGGCGCTTAAACCCCAGGGCAAGGAGTCTGGAAATGCGTCTATTACCTAGCCAGGTCGATTCCTTAAAGGAAATGGTAAATATCGGCGTTGGACATGCCGCCGGAGTGCTGAATGCCATGCTGAATTCACGGGTCAAACTGCATGTGCCCGTTGTCGAAATGATGAGTCATGAAGAGCTGCAGACCAAGATCCAATCCATGGGGAACGGCAGCCTTTCCTCGGTTCGGCTTGGATTCAAGGGACCGTTTTCAGGAAACGCGTCCCTGGTTTTTCCAACCGAAGGAGCCGTCAAACTGGTGAGCATATTGACCGGCAGTGAACCGGGCTCAAGCGATCTGGATGCAATGCGGGTGGGTACGCTGACCGAGGTGGGCAACATTGTTCTCAACGGCGTAATGGGCGCGATCGGCAATGAACTCAAACTGCATGTTTTTTACTCGGTGCCCATTTATGTGGATAACCCCTTTGAAGTAATCCTCTCGACCTCGCAAGCCGAGGTCGACGCATATGTGGTGTGGGTACAGACAAGTTTTACACTGGAGACCGAGTCGATCGCCGGCGATATTATCCTGGTGTTTGATGTTGGTTCCCTGGATTTGTTGCTGGAAGCAGTGAACCGGGCCATGGGAATTTAGAAGTGATTCTCCTGCCGTGTTTGTCAGGGCTTGTATGCCCGGTAATCGGTTCTTAAAAAGCACCGTGCTCAAAGAGGATTCCGCATGAAAATTCTCACTCGGGCTTTATTTCTGGTTGTCTTGCTTGGCTGTTTGCTGGCAGTTGACACTCCCAGCGCATCTGGCGAACCGACAAAAAAAACAGTACTTGTATTTTCTCCTTTTCAAATTGATCTGTCCACCAACCTGATCGCTTCGCAGGCAATTCGTGAAGAGTTTGGCAAAGCTGACGATCTTAACCTTGATGTGTATTATGAATACCTCGACCTCAATCGTTTCTTCGACCCCGCCTATCAACAAAATATTTTTGACTTCCTGACAATCAAGTATAAAAACAAACAGGTTGACCTGGTCATCGTTGGCAGTGAGGCGATGCTGAAGCTCTGGCTGGCACAGCATGCCGAAATTTTACCGAATACTCCGATTGTTTTTTATGACGTTTTTACAGAACATTTGGATGCATTAGATCTTCCAGGAAATGTAACTGGCGTGAGCGGGACAGAGGATTGCACAAAATCAGTTCAATGGCTGTTAAAAGCGATGCCTGAATTGAATGAGGTTGTGCTTGTGATGGGCGCGGGGAAGATCGAACAGGGATTTTTTGATCATATACAAAAACTGCAAGAGCATATGAAAGGTCAGGTTAAATTTACAAACCTGTCCGGCCTGCCTTTGGCAGAGATCACACAGCGGGTTGGAAATCTGCCGAAAACCTCGATCGTTCTTTACCATCCCATGTTCGAAGATGCGGAAGGGAATAAGTATCGCCCATTGGAAGTATTACAAGAACTGACCACAGTATCCTCCGTGCCTGTCATGGGCGGCTACGATCAGTTTATTGGGACGGGCATCATCGGCGGGTATATGTACAGCATCGATCAGCAAGCCCGCGATGCGGCGCGGATCAGTTTGCGGGTTTTGCGCGGCGAGGCGATCGACTCCATCCCGATCGAGCAAAACGAGAGCAATCGCTTTATTTTTGATCATCTGGCTTTACAGCGCTTTGATCTCCCTTTATCCCTTATACCGACAGATAGCATCGTTAAAAACCGTCAATACTCCTTCTGGGAACTCTACCGCACACAGATCATTTTGGCTATCACCAGTTTTACACTGCTAATGTTATTGGTGGCGTTTCTTGGAATCACAACTCAACGTTTAAGCAAGGCACGGTCTGAATTAAAACATCTCAATGAAAATTTGGAATCTCAAGTTCATGAACGTACCGTCGCGCTCAGTCAAACCAATCACCAATTGGAACTGGAAATCACCGAGCGCCAACAAGCGGAAGCAGCCTTGCAGGAAAGCGAAGCGCGCTTCCGCAGTTATTTCGAATTGCCATTAACGGGGCGCGCCATCACCTCGCCGGACAAAGGCTGGATCGATGTGAACACCACGCTCTGCGAGATGCTGGGCTATACCAGGGAAGAACTCATGCAGATGACGTGGGCGGAACTCACCCATCCCGATGATCTAGCCGCCGATTTGGCACAGTTCGATCGCGTCCTTGCCGACGAGATCAATGGCTACGACCTTGAGAAACGTTTTCTCCACAAAGACGGGCGCGTTATCCATTCAATTCTCGCCGTTCAATGCTTACGCAATCCCGACCGCTCGGTTGACTATGTCGTGGCCTTGATCCAGGACATCACCAAACGCAAGCAAGACGAAGAGGCATTGCAGGCTAGCGAGTTTTTTGTCAATGGAGTATTGAATTCACTTACCGCGCATATTGCCGTCCTGGACGAGAATGGCGTCATCGTCAGTGTCAATGAAGCCTGGAAAAAATTTGCGACTGACAATAACAGCCCCGATCCCGACTGCTACGTGGGCGTAAATTACTTGACTGTCTGTGAAACTGCAGTGCTTTCTGGCGATAAGAGCGCCGAACCCTTACTGAGAGGATTGAAGGCCGTATTGGCTGGTTCTCAGGCTCAATTTATTGATGAATATCCGTGCGATGCACCGGACAGCCCGCGCTGGTTTACCATGACCGTTTTACCCCAAAGCCAGCCACTCAAAGGGCTCATCGTGGTTCACCAGGATATCACTGAGCACAGACAGGCGGAAGAAAAATTGCGCGAGAGCGAGGAGAAATTTAGAAGTTTGCTCGACAGTCAGGAGAGCAACATTATGGTGCTTGATTTTGACGGAGTACATCAGTATGTGAATCAGGGCGGTCTCGCATCCATTACCACCAACAGTAATGCACAGGACGTTATTGGAAAGTGCTTACACGATCTATATCCCGTGCATATTGCCGATTGGCAATTGGAACAAATCCGGAAGGTCTTTACCAGCGGGCAGGGCATGTCCGGAGATTTCAGGACCGGCCCGGAAGGTGAAGCCAGCTGGTGGCATCTCAACCTTCAACCCATTCACAATGCGTCGGGTCAGGTTACACAAGTGATGGTTAATTCATTGGACATTACCGAACGCAAACACGCCGAGCAGGCCCTGAGCGAAAGCGAGGCGCGTTATCGGCTTCTGTCTGACAATATTTCGGATGTCATTTGGACCCTTGATCCTGAGACGATGCATTTTCTGTATGTCTCTCCTTCGGTGGAACAGTTATTAGGATACACACCGGATGAGCTCAAAGCAATGCTTTTTGTCGACACCCTGCTTCCTGAAGTTCGTGAGCCAATTCTGCAACGCACCCGGGAACGGGTGGAGAGTTTCCTGGCTCATCAGGTATCCAACGCGGACTATCGCGCTGAAGTAATGCAGTTCCGGAAAGATGGTTCGTCGGTTTGGATTGAAGTTGTAACTAATTATTACCTTAACAAAACCACGGGGCGCGTCGAAATCCAGGGCGTCAGCCGCGACATTACCGAACGCAAGAAGTTGGAAGATGATGTGCGTGAGAATGAAAGACGTACTGCCACCATTCTTCGTTTGAGTCCGATCGTGATTGGGGTCAGCACTGTGGCGGAAGGGCGCTACACGGATGTCAACGATGCATTTGAACGCGTGCTGGGCTATAACCAAAGAGAAACGATTGGCCGCACTTCAATGGATTTGGATTTGTGGGTGGATGAAGATACCCGTCCAAACATCCTTCGTGAGATCCAGACGCGTGGACGAGTTGAGAACATGGAAATTCGATTAAGACGCAAATCCGGCGAGGTGTTTCCCGCGCTGATCCATATCACCCCCATGGATTTGCACGACACACACTGCCTGTTAACCATGATGATGGACATCACCGAACGCAAGCGCGCGGAGGAACAATTGCG
>Ga0268298_10003737_pt1 | contig 15300 bp, 17 predicted proteins | sample WWTPWeurt_MetaG_FD_194462 | JGI IMG/M metagenome (GOLD analysis project Ga0268298, IMG submission 194462) | Activated sludge microbial communities from WWTP in Nijmegen, Gelderland, Netherland - WWTP Weurt | ecosystem: Engineered > WWTP > Aerobic digester > Activated sludge | place... | reverse complement strand
CCCCCGTCTGCAGCGCGTACATCAGCTCGAGCGCCCGGTTGAGCGGCTCCACGGTGAAGGTGGGCACGTGCTGGTGGTGATGGTTGAAGGCGCAGACCGCCGCCTTCGGGAGAATGCCCAGCCCGAAGACGAGCAGCAGCAACAGCGGGTGGTCGATGGTGAGGTAGGCGATGAGATCGGCGGCGAACAGCGCGGTGAAGGCAGCGACTCTCGGCCCATCGGCGGCGTAACGAAAAACGGACATCGTGCGGCAACGTAGCCGACTCCCGCGCGCTGGCACCGTATTTCGCTCCGGCTGAAGCGTGGGCGTGACAGGCCGATGACGCGTCGACTCCGAGCTGATCAGCGTCATCGCTTCTCGACGTGCACGATGACCTCTCCGGTGAGAGAGGGCGCCCGCGCGCCGAGCCAGCGGGAGAGCTTCCAGAACCACTCCCAGTCCTCGAGCGGCAGCCACCGACGCGCCGAGAAGATGCGGAAGCCCCAGATGCGGGTGACGTGGAGCCCGGCGAAGAAGGCCCTCAAGCTGCGCATGGAGAAGAAGAGACAGTGCTGGCGCGGCTTGCGGCCGACGAGCCGGTACTTGAGCCGAGCCAGCGCCGCGAGCCACCCGGGGTGCATGGGGACGCCGACGAGCAGGTGCCCGCCTGGCTTGAGCACCCGCACCCAGTCCGCGAGCGCGTCTCTTCCATTCTCGAGGTGCTCGAGCACGTGGCTGGCGATGACGACGTCGAAGCTCTCGTCGGGGAGCGGGAGCGGCTGTCGCTCGAGGTCGACCCCATCGACGATGTGCCGGTAGCCGAGCGCGCGACAGGCCTCGATGTACCTGGGGCTCACCTCGACGGCCGTCCACTCCGCTGGCCCGGCGAGCGCGTCGACGAACTGCTTCGAGGTGCCGTTGCCCGGGCCGATGTCGAGGACCTGGAGCGAGGGCCCCTTCTCCGCCAACGCCTGCTTCAGCACGGGAACGAGTTCGACGTAGCGCGCCTGGTACAGCTCGAAGCGCCGAAAGGCAGGCACCACTCCGAAGGCGAGCTGCGCTGGCTCCCGCTTCGCCACGTCACAGCACCGAGCGGAGCGCTTCGTCGATGAGGGTGGAGTCGGGCTCGACCACCTTGAACTCGGCGAGCAGCTCACGCGCCGGGCTGAGTGACGGGTGCTCTGGAGTGGCCCGCTCGAGCTCGGAGATGAAGCGCTTGATGCGCACCACGTCGCGCTTCTCGACGGCGACCTCCATCAGGTTCCCCAGCTGGGAGCGCGCCAGCTCGGTCTGCCCCGCCGCCATCAAGATGTCCCAGGCCAGCTCGTGCGCCTCGACGTCGTCGGCGTCGGCCTTGATGCGCTCGAACGCCACGGCGAGCGCCTTGTCGAACGCGCCGTTCGCGAGGTGCTGGGCGATGTGAGCGCGCACCTCGACGACCGGGTTGCCGGGAAAGAGGGGCCGGCCCAGGAGGGTGAGGTCTCCCAAGCGCGAGGGAGGCTCGAAGGTCGTCTGGTTGCCCACCGCTTCGCGCGGCAGCAGGTTCTGCACCGTGGCGACGTTCTGATCGGACGGCGGCTCGTCGTTGAGCGAGTCACCCAGCAGCACCTTCGCCTTCTCGTTCGCGGGGTCGAGGGTGAGCGCCTGCCGGAAGAGCTCCTTCGCCCCGGCGACGTCACCTGAGAGCTGGAGGAAGACCCCCGCGTCGACCAACGCGGCGGCCCGCTGCGCGTTCATTCGCTCGCGCACCTATCGAAACCGCGCCCAAAAGAGAACCCCGCGGAGGCTCAGTCGTCCTTCGCGCCGGCGGCGATCCAGCTGCGCACCAGCTCGAGACGTTCGGCGTCGAGGGCCTCGGTCGGCGGCATCACCGTGTACGGCGCCACCACCTTGAGGCGCTTCATGAGCAGCGACGACTCCGGCTTGCCCGGCACCACCATCACCTCGCCGGTCAGCGTCGTCTTCCCGTTCACCAGCCGGGCGAAGGTCTTGCCTTCGAGGTTCAGGTCGCCCGCGCTGCTCGCGCCCTTGTGACAGGAGGTCTGCGCGCAGCTCTTCGCGAAGACGTCGCTCTCGACCTTGCCGAGCGTGCCTGTCGGGCCACAGCCGAACCCGACGACGAGGACGAAGGAGAGGTGCCAGCGCATCAGTTGAAGACGAGCTCGAAGAGGATGGAGCGCTTGGTCTGCTGCCCGTCGGTAATCTCGAACTTGTTGGTGAGCGCGAGGGTGACGGGGTCTCCAGCGTCGGGGTCGTGGCTGGTGGCGCCGTTGCCGTCGACGTCGAAGAAGCCGAGGAAGACGTACTTGCCGGGCGCGAGCTTGGGAGTGACGAAGGCGACGGACGACGAGTCGGCCATGCGGAGGTCGACGCTGGTCACCTCGACGGCGCCGAACTCCTTTGCGTCCTTGCGAGGCCCATCGACCGCGACGTCTTCCTGGAGGAAGAGGTTGCCGTACACGGTGCCCATCAGCGGGTCCTTCAGGTTCGGGCTCGACTTCACGCCGGCCGAGACGCTGAAGCGGAACTCAGCGGTGCCTCCGGGCATCGGCGCAGGTCCACAGGCAGTGAGGGCAGCGAGGAGGAGGAGAGCGGGGGTCGCGCGCATGGCTCACTGCTTCCGGCAGACCATCGGCGTCTTGGTGCCGGCGAAGAGCCCAAAGGTGGCGCACATCTCGTGCGGGTAGGCGAGCGTCTTGTCGGTGTCGTTGAGCCAGCCGCAGGTGGTGCGCATCACCGTGCCGGCGGGCACGTCCTTCTGGCTGGTGAAGTAGAGGTCGGTCGGCGGCGAGTCGCGGTAGTCGGCCTTCCACGTGGGCACTTCATAGAGCTTGGTGAGGTGGGTCGCGTCCGGGCCCCACTCGACTTTGAAGTTCGTGCCCCACTCGTGCATGTGCCCACCGACGAGGAGCAGCTTCTGGGGGCTCTGAATGGTGCAGTCGAAGGTGACGCTCGCGTTGGCGTGCGGCGGCACCGTGAAGGTCTCGTGGTTGAGCGCGAACGGCGAGACCCAGGTGGTGACCTGCGCCACCTCCATCTTCTTCAGGCGGATCACGTCGCGCACGAGGAGCGGTTGGGTGCCGGTGTTGACGTAGTGCATCTGCACCACCACCGGGGTCCCCTTCGGGAGCGACGACGCATAGCCAGCCGGCCACCCATTGGCGGGGATGGCGAGCGGGAGGAAGTCGGTCATCTCGGTGCAGTCGTAGACCGAGCCCTTGCCGCGCGGCTTGGTGGTCGAGACGAGGATGAGGTGGTGCCCGAACTTGCCCTGGCGCGAGTCGACCTCGGTGAAGGCGGTGTCGGCGTCTTCGTATTCGAGCTCGGAGCAGAACATCTTGTCCTCACCCGGCTGGATCGTCTGCTCGGTGGTGACGAACTGAACGAAGCCGGGGTCGATGGCAGGCACCTCCACCCGAACGTCGCGCGGCATCACCGCGGCGGGACCACAAGCGAACAGCACGAGGCACGAGGCCGAGAGGAGGGATCGCATGGCGCGGCGCTATAGCATGGAGGCTCGGTCGCCCAAGACCCCCGCTCTGTCACCAGCTCGTCTGTTCTGACCGATCGGTGTTGGATTTCTCGGTCTCCGAGAGTTTCCTGGCCGTCGCTCAACTCGTGGCCCGAATGAACTCGCAAAACGCGGCGCCTCGGGCTCGTCTCCCCTTCGTGCGAACCCTCTTCGGTCGAATCACCGCGTTCCAGCTCCTCGTGGGCTTCTTCGGCTGCGACTGCGGCGGTGGAACCACCCGTGCTCGACCGGAGATCGAAGTCGTTCCAGGGTCGCTCGACTTTGGCTCGATCGCCGTCGGCACCTCGCTCAGCAAGAAGGTGACGATCTTCAGCCGGGGCGCGGTCACCCTGACCATCGAGAGCGCCACCATTCTGGGCGACGCGGCGTTCACCGCCTCGGGCCCGGCGATTCGAACCCTGTCGCCGTCGAGCACCTCGGAGGTGGAGGTGACCTTTCGGCCGGGCGCGAACGGGCCCACGTCGGCCCGGTTGATCATCGCGAGCAACGCGGTGAACGCGCCCGAGGTGCTGGTGTCGCTCGTTGGTGATTCGCTCGCGCCGTCGGGAGGTGGAGCGGCTGGTGGTGGATCGGTGGGTGGCGGCGCCTCGGGTGGATCCGCGGGCGGATCGAGTGGTGGCTCCGCAGGCGGATCGAGTGGTGGCTCCGCGGGCGGATCGGGTGGTGGCTCCGCGGGCGGAACGAGTGGTGGCTCCGCGGGCGGATCGAGTGGTGGCTCCGCGGGCGGATCGAGTGGTGGCTCCGCGGGCGGATCGAGTGGTGGCTCTTCGGGCGGAACGGCGGGCGGAACAGTCGACGCCGGGGCCGACGCGGGCGTGACTCCAGACGCGGGCTGTACGCTGCTCCTCTGCGGTCGCGCGCACGCAGGAGTGACCTGCGCAGTCGCGAGCCAAGGCACGATTGGCCCCTTCGGTGGAAGCTGGGCGACGAGCCTCTTCAACGACGGCTCCGGCTGGAACACGGTGAGCACTGGGCGAACGGTGGTCTTCGGCGACGTCGACGGAGATCGGCGTGCCGACGTCTGTGGGCGCGGCTCGCTCGGCTTCAACTGCGCGCTCAACACCGGCTCGACGTTCGCTGCCTTTCAGACGTGGACGACCGAGTTCTCGAACGCGCTCGGGTGGGGCTCGGCGCAGCGGTACTACTCGACCATTCAGCTCGCGGACCCGAACGGTGACGGCGTCGCCGACGTGTGTGGCCGCGGCGACGCGGGCGTGGTGTGCGCCATCACCGATGGCGGCGTCTGGCGCTCGGCCAGCTTCACCGACGTCACCAGCTGGGGTGACCCGCGCTACTACCCGAGCGTTCAATGGGCCGACGTGACGGGCGACGGCCGGAGTGACGCGTGTGCGCGTGGCATCCTCGGCATCTCGTGCTCGACCGCCCTCGACGGAGGGCTCGGGCCGTACACCGGGTGGTCGAACGAGTTCAGCGACGCCGACGGCTGGGGCTCGAGCGCGGCGTACTTCCAGACGGTGCAGTTCCCCGACGTGAACGGTGACGGCAAGGCCGACGTCTGCGGCCGCAGCGTGCAGGGCGTGTCGTGCGCGCTCTCCGATGGCACGCAGTTCCTCACCTCGACGCTGTGGACGATGGAGTTCTCCGACTCGGCCGGCTGGGCCCAACGCGCGCAGTACGCGACGCTCCAGTTCCCCGACCTCGATGGCGATCGAAAGGCCGACGTGTGTGGACGTGCGCCGGGCGGGCTCCTCTGTGCGCGCTCCGACGGGACCCGGTTCGTCTCGCCGACGGCGACCCAGCTCTTCTCCGACGCGACCGGCTGGGCGGCCGCGCCTTCGCTGTATGGAACGATTCAGTTCGCCGACCTCGACGGTGACGGTCAGCTCGACGTCTGCGGCCGGGGGACGATGGGTATGCTGTGCGCGCTGCGGCAGTCGGGCACCTTCGGAGGTCTCGTGCTCACCCAGGCGCTCGCGGCTGACGCCACCGGGTGGAACGACGACACCGTGTACCCGACGATTCGCTTCGCGGCGCCGAACGCGCAGGGCTGTCGCATCGGGCCTCCGGCGAACCCGGCCAACCGCGTCGGTCCCTGAAGCTCGAACGCGTTTCGTGAATTGCTGGCGTGGGAATGGCGTTGCGGCAAGGTGCCGCGCCATGGCGACTCAACCGGTTCCTCCTGCGCTGGCCCACCTCGTCGACCTCTCCGCCGACGCCCTGGGCACCTTCGTCCTCTACGCGACCGACGACTACTTCGCCGAGAAGGAGAACCTGCTGAAGCCGGGCCCACCCGAGTGGCGCGAGGGCGCGTACACCGACAAGGGCAAGTGGATGGACGGGTGGGAGTCGCAGCGCAAGCGCGAGCCCGGTCACGACTTCGCCATCATTCGCCTCGGCGCGGCAGGCTGCCTCCACGGCGCGCTCGTCGACACCACCCACTTCAAGGGCAACGCGCCGCAGGAGGTGTCGCTCGAAGGCCTCGAGGCGCCGCTCACCGCGACGGCTGCGCAGCTGCTCGCGTCGAACGACTGGTTCGAGGTGTTGCCGAAGCAGCCGGTGAAGCCCGACTTCCCGAACGTGCTCAAGGCAGCCCAGGCGTCGGCGCGGGTCACCCACGTGCGGCTGCGCATCTTCCCCGACGGTGGAGTGGCGCGGCTGCGGGTCTACGGCGCGGCGATGCCCGACCGCCGAACGTTCTGGCGAAAGGGGAGCGTCGACCTCGCGGCGGTGGAGAACGGCGGCACGGTCGCCGCGGTGTCGGACTCCTTCTTTGGCCCACCCTCGAACCTGCTGTTGCCTGGGCGAGGGGTGAACATGGGCGACGGCTGGGAGACGAAGCGTCGGCGAACGCCCGGGAGCGACTGGTGCGTCATCAAGCTCGCCCGCCGCGGCGTCATCGACCGCATCGAGCTCGACACCCACTTCTTCAAGGGCAACGCGCCGCAAGCCACGCTCATCGAGGCGCTGGACGAAGAGCTGCTCGGCGCCGAGCAGGTCGAGACGCTGCTCCGAGAACCCAAGGGCTGGAGCACCTTGCTCGGCCGGACCGCGCTCGTTCAGCACCGCCGGCATCAGCTCGAGCCCGACCACCCGATGCCGGTGACGCACCTGCGCGTGCACATCTTCCCGCATGGTGGAGTGAATCGGCTCCGGGTTTTCGGCGTTGCCCTCGACTCGCCGGCCGAGGGCCAGGTGCTCGCCGCGCTGAACGGGCTCGAGGCCGACGACGCCAGCCAGGTGTTCTTGAATTGCTGTGGCGCGCGCGCCTGGGCCGAGACGATGACGGCGCTGCGCCCGTTCGGTTCGGTGCGTGAAGTCTTCGCCGCCGCCGAGAGCGTGTGGTGGAAGCTCGGGACCACTGCCTGGCTCGATGCCTTCGCCGCGCACCCGCGCATCGGCTCGAAGAAGAAGGGCTCGGCACAGACGTCGACGTCCGCGAAGTGGTCGAAGGGCGAACAGCGGCGGGTCGAGGCGGCGTCCAAGCAGGTCGTCGCCCAATTGCAGAAGAAGAACGAAGCCTATTACAAGAAATTCGGGTTCATCTTCATCGTCTTCGCCTCGGGGAAGTCGGCCGAGGAGATGCTGGCCTTGCTGGACGAGCGCCTGCCGCGTACCAAGAAGGCCGAGCTCGAGACCGCCGCCGTCGAGCAGATGAAGATTACCAGGCTGCGCCTCGAGAAATATTTCACGACGGAGCTGGAGCGCTGATGGGAATCTCAACGCACATCTTGGATACGACGCGCGGCCGCCCGGCGAAGGGCGTCACCGTTCGGCTGGAGCGCGTGGGCATGTCCACCGAGGCGGAGGTGGCGCGCGGTGTGACGGACGATGACGGGCGGGTGAAGCCGCTGCTCGCGGTGCTTCCTGGGGCCGGGCCGTATCGATTGCACTTCGAGGTCGGGCCGTACTTCGCGGGCCTCGGCGTCGAGAGCTTCTACCCGAGCGTCACCATCGACTTCATGGTGAAGGCGCCGAGCGAGCACTACCACGTGCCCTTGTTGCTCAACCCGTTCGGCTACTCGACTTACCGCGGCTCATGAGGGCTCGTTTCCTCATCGGGCTGGGGCTCCAGGGCGCGGCGGTGGCGCTGTTGCTCGCCGCGCTGGCCCTCGAGCACTCGGCGTTCTTCCAGCAGCAGGCGGTCACCATCGGCTACCTCGTCGCCTTCAGCGGCTGCGGGCTCGTCGGTCTCGGCTTGATGTGGAGTGACGTGGCCAAGAAGCCCGTGCGCTGGGCGGTGAGCGTGCTCTTCACCCTGGTGTGGGCCGGCTATCATCTCATCCTCTCGAGGGGCCGATGGTGAAGGTCGAGCCGTTGAGCGTCGAGGGCTTTGCGCCGTTCGGTGACGTCGTGTCGGCTGGGCTGCGTGCGGGCGCCTCGGCCAACCAGGGCACCGCGACGCGCTTCGATTGGTGTACCGACTTGGTGAACGCCCGGCCCGGCGCGAAGGCGAACGTGTCGGTCTTTCGGTCCATCGCGAAGACCTTGCCGTTCACCGTCGAGTTGCTCGAGCACCACCCGTTCTCGACCCAGGCCTTCTTGCCGATGGTGTGCTCGCGGTTTCTCGTCGTCGTCGCGCCGTCGCTGCTCGATGGCACGCCGGATGGAGGAAACCTCCGCGCATTCGTGTGCAAGCCTGGGCAAGGCATCAATTATCGCGTCGGTGTCTGGCACCACCCCATCGTCGCCCTCGACGCGCCCGCTGACTTCGTCATGGTGGCGCACGAAGATGGCTCGCCTGGAGACTGCGTCATGAGACGGCTCGAGGCGCCGGTTCGAGTCGAGGAATGACGCCGTTTGGTCGACGAGCGTTGCTCGAAGCGTTCCTCGGCGTCGGGTTGACGGCCTCGGCGTGCAAGCGTGCGCCGAAGGAAGTGCCGGTCTCCTTCGTCGACGCGGTGCTCGAGTCGGGGCATCTGCTGCGTGAAGGGCCCCTGCCACGAGCGGCCGAAGTCACCCGAGCCGTCGATTGCCTCGTGGTTGGTGCTGGCGCGGCGGGGTTGACGGCTGCCTGGCGGCTCGTCTCTGCAGGCGTGGAAGACCTCGCGGTCGTCGAGGTGGACGAGGCGGCCGGTGGCACGGCGAAGTTCGGGGAGAACGCGGTGTCGAGGTTCCCCTGGGGCGCCCACTACCTCCCCGCGCCGATGTCGACGCGGGGGCCGGTCGCGCGGCTCCTTCGCGAGATGGGTGTGCTCGTTGGAGAAGACGCGACCGGCGCGCCGGTCTACGCCGAAGAGGCCCTCATTCACGAGCCGGAAGAGCGGCTCTTCTACCGAGGTGCCTGGTACGAAGGGCTCTACTTGCGGGCGGGCGCCTCGGCCGACGACCTGGCGCAGCTGGCGAAGTTCGAGTCCCTGATGAACGGCTTCGCGGCGGCACGTGACGGCAAGGGACGAAAGGCCTTCGACGTTCCGCTCGAGCAGGGCAGTGACGATGCCGAGTGGACCCGGCTCGATGCCCAGTCGATGGCCGAGTGGATGGGGTCGCAAGGCTTCACCTCGCCACGGCTCCTCTGGTTGGTCGACTACGCCTGTCGTGACGACTACGGCGCGACGGCGAAGTCCATCTCGGCCTGGGCGGGCATCTGGTATTTCTGTGCAAGACAGACGGGTGCCGACAAGAATGATGGGTATTTGAGTTGGCCGGAAGGGAATGGCCGGCTCATTCGACAACTCGCGAAGTCGGTCCCGGCCGAGCGGTTGCTTCGGTCGACCCTCGTGCATTCTCTCGAGCCCGTTCCCGCCTCGACGGAGTGGGAGGCGCACGGCTTCGACGTGGTGGCGAAACGTCCCGTGCGGTGGAGAGCCAGGCAGGTGGTGCTGGCGACGCCGCGCTTCGTGGCGGGCCGAGTGGTGGCGCCGTGGCGAACCGCCCGTCCAGGCTTCCTCGACGCCTTCCAGACCGGCCCGTGGACGGTGGCGAACCTCACCCTCAAAGAGGCGCCGAAGAGCCGCGGCTTTCCGCTCGCGTGGGACAACGTGCTCTACGACTCCCGGAGCCTCGGCTACGTGGTGGCGACGCACCAGACGCTCTCGGCGAGGCGCGACGGCCCGACGGTGCTCACCTGGTACTACCCGCACGATGGCGCCGACGTCGTCGAGGAACGCAAGCGGCTGCTCGCGACGAGCCCACCCGAGTGGCGAGAGGTCATCGTGGGCGACCTCCGCCGGGCGCATCTCCACTTCGAGGAGTCGGTCCAGTCCATCGAGGTGATGCGCTGGGGCCACGCCATGATTCGACCGGTTCCAGGGTTCATCTGGGGCGCCGCGCGCCGTGAGGCCCAGGCGCCGCTCGCGGAGAGCCTCCACTTCGCGCACTCCGACCTCGGTGGGCTCGCGCTCTTCGAAGAGGCGAACTGGCACGGGGTGCGCGCGGCAGAGGCGGTGCTCGAGCGCTTGGGCCGATCGTCGCCTTCGTGGCGGTGAGTCAGCGCTTCTTGTCCAACTTGCCTGCGAAGAGCACGGCGCTCGGCATGCCCCGCGCGTAGGCGGTGATGGCGATGGCTTGCCCTGGCTCGAGGCGCTCGACGAACGACGCCTGCCCCGCCTCGATGGCCTTCTTCGGCGGCATCTTCGAGCCGAACGAGTCGTGCAGTTCGTTGGGAGAGAGCACCCAGCATCGGCCCAACATTCGATGATCGGCCAGCGTGTGCACGGTGAGGATTCCGGGCTCGCCCTTCTGCAGTGCTGCCTTCTTCGCGTCGGCGAGGCTCGCTTGGCCCGCGGCGGCGTGCTGCGCGTCGGTCAACGTCTGCTCGATGCTGCCGTTCCAGGTGGCCCAGGTGCTCCAAGACATGCGCGCTCCTCGAGGTGGTCGAACGCGGCGCAGGTTAGCGCCGAGCCGAAAAACAGCACGCGTTCACGTTGTTCGGAGCCGCTGCGACGCCGCTTCGTCGATGCCGCGCCCGAACAGCCTCACCGCTCCGCGCGTGAGTGGTCGTCCTCCGCCCGAATTTGATGGAAGCTCGGCGCTTCACCGAATGGGGGCGAGATGACGATCCTGTCGAGAGCCGTGCTTGGTGCGCTCGCAGGCGCGGTGTTGGGAGCGCTCGAGCAGCTCCTCACCAACTTCCCCTCCGACGTGAGCGGCGCCGCGCTGGTCGAGGTGCTCCCGAGGCTGGGCGAAGGCGCGGCGATTGGTGGGCCTGCCTGGGCAGTCTTCGCCGTGGTGCTGGGGATGACGAGCGACTGGTCGGTGCGAGCGGGGACCCAGCCCATTCGCCTCTTTCGGTGGACGCTCGGCGTGGTCCTCTTCACCGGCTTCGCGACGACCGCGCTCTGGCTGGCCGGCCGCTTCGGGCGAGGGTTCAGCCGCGACTTTGCCCTCTTTCACGCGCTCGCCTTCGTCGCGCCGGGTGCGGCTGGCGTCTGGCTCGGGTGGCTCGTCAGCCACTTCACGACGCGGATCGATCGGCGCTGAGTCAGCTCGCCGCTGCTTCGGTGAAGAGCGCTTCGCTCGCGGGGACGACCTTGCGAGGGCGGCCACGCTTCTTGGGCGCAGGCTCGGTGCCTTCGACGGGTGCCTCGGCACGCGCGCGCTTCTGCTTCGGCAAGGTGATGCCGGCCAGCTTGGTCTGGAGCCCTTCATCGGCCTCCGCCATCACGGTCAGCCACGCCTGGAGCCGGTGTGCCTTCTTGAGCAGCTGCTCCTGATCGTCTTCGAGCGCGCGTCGAGCCGTCTCGAGCGCCGCCTCGGCCTGCATCACCGCGAGGTGCCGCTCCTTCGCGCGGGCGATCAGCTCGTGCAGCATCGCGGTGTCGACGTCGGGGAACGCCACCTCGGGCAGCGCGGAGAAGAGCTGGATGAGGCGGTGCACTTCGGGGTGAATCACGTCGTCGGTCATCGAGGTCTCCGGGCTGAATGGGTGTTCAGTATCTCTCAGAGGACGCGGGTGGGCAAGACCAAGTCAGCCCGCCGAGAAGGTCAGAGTGCTCCACCACTCCGGAAGGCGAGCGCGGCCGCTAAAGGAGCGATCTCCTCGCCGACCAGCTGACCACTCCAGGTTGCAGTGGTGCTTCGACCTGCCAGCGGCGCACCCAAGAGCCGCGGCGGATCAACGGGTTCGATCTCGAATTGTGGCGATGGCCTTGCAGGGTCCGGCCCACGATGTCTCGGCTCCCCCGCACGCTCGCTCTCCTGCTGCCGCTCGTCGCTTGTGAAGGGGCCTTCACCGGCGGAGCGTCGCTCGAGAATCCACCCGTGGTGCCGACGCCGGTGACGCCGCAGCCGACGACCCCGACGCCGATGCCGATGCCGATGGAGCTTCCGGCCTTCGTGCCCGCGCCGCTCCGGCCTCGGCTGCTGACGAGCGCTCAGTACGTGTCTTCCATCTCCGATCTCCTCGGCGTCGAAGCGAGCCGCGCGGTGACGCCACCTCGCGACGTTCCGGTGAACGGCCTCGCGGTCATCGGTGGCGCCACGCTCGAGGTCAGCGCCTCGGCCGTCACCGACTACGAGACGAACGCCTACCTCGCCGCGAAGGCCGCGCTCACCGCCCGGCGCGCGACGTTGGTGCCGTGCACGCCGGCCACGACCTCCGACGCGACGTGCATGGGCCGGGTCGCGAGCGCGCTGGTGACGAAGGCGTTCCGTCGGCCGGCGACGCAGGTCGAGCTCACCCGGTGGACCAGCATCGGAGTGAACGCCGCGCGCGCGTACGATCAGTTCGACAAGGGCGTCGAGTTCCTCATCGCCGGGCTCCTCCAATCGCCCGCGTTCCTCTATCTCTCCGAAGTCGGAGAGCCCGACGTCGCGAACGCGCAGCGGCGCCGGCTCACCGCGTGGGAGCTCGCTTCGCGCCTCTCCTTCTTCCTCACCAACGCCCCGCCCGACGACACGCTCCGCATGGCGGCGGCGAACGGCGGGCTCGACGACGAAGCGGGAATTCGTGGGCAGGCGCAGCGACTGCTCCAGAAGCCGGAGGCGAAGACCGCGATGACGGTGCTCTTCGACGAGCTGCTCGAGCTCAACGGCCTCGACGCGCTCTCGAAGGACCGGGTGCGCTTCCCCAGCTTCGACGTCGCCATCGCCCGCTCGATGAAGGAAGAGACGCGGCGTGGCCTGGTCGACCTCGCCTTCGACCACCCCGGAGATTTCCGCGACGTGCTGAGCCGCCGCACCACCTTCGTCGACGGCGCGCTCGCCCAGCACTACGGGCTGCCGGCGGTGACGACCTGGACGCAGGTGAGCGTTCCCGCTGGCCGCGCCGGGCTCCTCACCCAGGCGAGCTTCCTCTCGCTCATGTCGCACCCTTCCGCGAACTCGCCGACCTACCGAGGCCGCTTCGTGCGCGAGAAGCTGTTGTGTCAGCCGATTCCCGCGCCGCCGCCGAACGTCTCGACGACCCTGCCTGACCCGCCGCCGAACACGCGCCGCACGCTGCGCCAGAAGCTCGAGCTCCACATGGCCGCGCCGTCGTGCCGTGGGTGCCACGAGGTGATGGATCCCATCGGCTTCGCCTTCGAGGGCTTCGACGCCACCGGCAAGGCGCAGCAGCTCGACGACGGCCTGCCGGTCGACACCTCTGGTCATCTCGACGAGCAGACCTTCACCGGCGCCGAGCAGTTCGCGCAGCTGCTCCGCGACGACCCACGGGTGATGAGCTGTCTTGCGCGGCAGGTGTTCCGTCAGGGCACCGGTCACGTCGACCTCGACACCGAAGCGCGGCCGCTGCTCGCCGTCACCGACGCCTTCGCCGCCTCGGGGCATCGCTATCAAACCCTGCTCGTCGAGATCGCCGCCTCCGAGGCGTTCCGGTCGGGCGTGGAGGCTCCATGACGTTCCGACTCTCTCGCCGCCGCCTCCTCCGCGGAGCCGGAGCGCTCATTGCGCTTCCCACGCTCGACGCGATGCTCGACGGGAACGGCGCCTTCGCCGACGGAATGCCGCCGCCGCGCCGCTTCGTCACCTGGTTCTTCGGCAACGGGGTGATTCGCAGCCGGTGGACGCCCACGCAGATCGGCACCACCTACGTTCCCAGCCAGCAGCTCGCGCCGCTCGTCGACGCCGCCCGGAACATCGACGTGCGCAGCTACGTGTCGGTCGTCTCGGGTTTCAACGTGAAGACGCCGAACCTCCGTGGCCACCACAACGGCGCCGCGGCGCTGCTCTCCGGAGCGCCCTTCATTCCGCTCGCGCCCAACGGCGCCGGCTACAACTCGAAGTTCGGAATGATGTCGATTGATCAGGTCGCGGCTGATCAGATCGCCGGCACCACCCGCTTCAAGTCGCTCCAGCTCGCGGTGAGCAAGCGCTACACGACGGGCGAAGGCCCCACGCTGGCGAACATGTCGCACCGCGGGCCCGACTCACCGATGCCGCAAGAGGTGAACCCGGCGCGGCTGTTCAACACGCTCTTCTCCGGCTTCACGCCGAGAGATCCTCGCGACCCGCGCGATCAGCTGCGCGCCTCGGTGCTCGACGCGGTGAAGGACGACGCGACGGCGCTCAAGAGCCAGCTCGGCGCGCGCGACAAGGCCCGGCTCGACGCGCACCTCACCGGCGTCTCGGAGCTGCGCACCCGCATTCTCGCGCTCCCGCCGGTCATCACCTCGTCGTGCTCGGTGCCGACTGCGCCCACCCAGACGAACACCGACTCCGGTGGCATCGAGCCCATCGAGCAGGTCTCGACGCTGATGAGCGACCTCCTGGCGATGGCGTTCGCGTGCGATCTCACCCGGGTCGCCTCGTTCCAGTTCTCCGGTTCGGTGGGCGGGCACTGCTTCAAGTTCCTCACGCCGACCGAGGCGCGCGACACCGAGCACTCCATCACCCACGAGGCGACCCAGCAGGACAAGGTGCACGCCGCGGTGGTCTTCACGATGAAGAACTTCGCGTACACGCTCCAGGCGCTGAAGCGCACCGTCGACAGCCCGACCAGCAACGTGCTCGACAACGCGGTGGTGCTCTGCACGAGCGACGTCGCCGAGGGGCTCGACCATTCCATCAACGACTACCCGGTGCTGCTCGCGGGCAAGGGCAGTGGAGCGCTCCGCAGCGGGTATCACTTCCGCTCGACGAACGGCCGGAACACCTCCGATATCCTCCTCACGTGCATGCGCGCGCTCGGCACCAATGCGGCGTCGGTCGGCAAGGACCAGGGCCTCTCGACCACGCCCATCAGCGAGCTGTTGGTCTGACGGGCTCGTCCTTCTTGAGTCGGTTGACTCTGAGAGACCGGTGACTTCGTCTTTGTGATGGAAGTGCAGGGGCGTGCTCATTGAGACACATGTACAAGTGGCAACGCTGACCGCGTTGCTGGCGGTCATTTGCAGAGAGTCGTCGGTCCGTTTGGCCCGTAACCACACCGTATGCGAACCATGGCCTGGCCGCTTGTTCTCGTTTTTCTGTCGTCTTGCGGCAACAACACGACGTTTGTGATGAAAGTGCGCGACTCCTCTCAGCGCACGAAGCCAAACAGCCTCTTCGGCAAGGTCCACGCACTCGAGCAAGGAATGGAGAAGGGCGCACCTGTGCTCCTGTTTGGGGACTCGCAGGTCGGCAGTGACTGGACCGAGGATGCGACCACCGTGACGACGAATGCCCCAATTGCGGCGTCTGCCTTTGGTCTCGTGGGCTGGCTCGAACTCGATGGAGTTGGGGGAAGCTGCACCTTTGAGGCCTGTGCTCCAACGTCGGGCGACGCGGTCATTCGAGCCGAAGCCCAGGCGGGCGCGACGGTCGTCTTTACGCTGGATTTCAAGTGATCGACGCGCGCACCGAGACGGTTCCTCAAGGCCGTGGCTAGGGTTGCTGCCATGACGATAACTGACCCAGTGCAGATCTCGACGGAGCTTGCAGGGCTCGGCGCGAACCTCTATCTGCGGCC
>Ga0268298_10003735_pt1 | contig 15304 bp, 14 predicted proteins | sample WWTPWeurt_MetaG_FD_194462 | JGI IMG/M metagenome (GOLD analysis project Ga0268298, IMG submission 194462) | Activated sludge microbial communities from WWTP in Nijmegen, Gelderland, Netherland - WWTP Weurt | ecosystem: Engineered > WWTP > Aerobic digester > Activated sludge | place... | reverse complement strand
TTAGGCGCGCCGCTAACGTTCGTTCTGAGCCAGGATCAAACTCTCCAGTTAAATCCTGTGTCGTGGCCCTCGGCTAGAGGGACGACTGCTCATGCTCAAAGGCATGATCGTGTCTGAGGTCACGCTGTGCTCGGCCTTGCGGCTCCACACTCCACGTGCCTCGGGGACCCACGTCATGTCCGGGACGCCGAAGCGTCCCTCGTAGGCATACAATCCAGTTTTCAAGGACCGAGCCGGGTCGCGCTGTACACGCGTCCCGTGGTTTGCTAACGTCACTCGCCTTTCGGCTTGCGTTTTTTCGTCAGCGGGGCGGTGACTCTAGTCGTTTCCGACTGTCTGTCAACCGCTTTTTTCTTCTTCGATTCTTTTTTTTCTGCCGGCTCGTCTTCTCGTTTTTTACTTCGTGAAGACTTCGCCTGGTTGGCCTTCTGTCGCTCTGGCGGCGCTCTCGCGACACCTCAGCGACCTCAGGACCGCGCCTCCTTTCTCATCCATTCGACCGTCGGTCCAGCGAAACAGCTTCGCGCTGTTCGATTTTTCGAGGCCGTCCGGCGCCAAGGAATGGCGGGACTTGAGAGCCACAGCAGATTGAAAAGAACGAGCCCTTCGAGCTTGGCAGTCTCTCCGAAACCCTCGCCAGAGCGGCGATTTGGCTTCGTTTTCTCTGCCCCGTGCGTCGTCGGGGAGGCGGAATCTACTCAGGGCCGCCGATTGATCAAGAAAAAAAATCCCGGCGGATCGCTTTTGTCCGGATGCTCGGAAAACGCCCTGGATCTAGCCCGAGCGTGACTTCGATGCGGCTGCGGCATCCGCTGGGGGACGCAGTCCCGACGCTGCGGCATCCGCTGGGGGACGCAGTCCCGACGCTGCGGCATCCGCTGGGGGACGCAGTCCCGACGCTGCGGCATCCGCTGGGGGACGCAGTCCCGACGCTGCGGCCGACGCTGGGGCGCGCAGCCCCGATGCGGCGCGCGCTTCGGCCACCGTCATCGGCGTGCGAGGCCCCGACGCCGCGGGCGGAGTCTCGGTGCGCGGCTTCGGTGAGTGAGCGAGCGCGTGCACGGGCTCGTCGCAGAACCAGAGGCCGTTTCGCTCGCGCACCAGCATCATCTCGACGCCGGAGGGGAGGCGCACGCGGTAGCCGCGCTCGCGATCGCGAAGGCCGACAACGGCGCCCATCACGTCGATCGGCTGCCAGCGATCCGCGAAGAAGAGCTCGACCGGACGGTGCTCCGCCCCCGTGTGCACGGAGACCCCGAACCACGCGGCGCGGTTCGTTCGCTTCCACCCGGCTTCGCGCGCGAGCGCCGTCTCTGCCTCGGCGAGCGCGCGCTCCGATACGGCGAAGGCGGCTCGCGCATGGAGCACGAGGATGATCGCGTACTCCTGGTTCACGCGGCGCAGCACGAACCCCGCTCGCCGCGCGCGGATCACGATCTGGAGCGGCGTCGCGATCGCCGTCTCGCCGATCTCCGCGAGGACGATCTGCCACGTCGCGGCCGCGACCTTGAGCTCGTAGGGATCGAGCCGGCCCGCGTAGTCGACGGTCTCGCCCTCGAAGTCGACGAGGGCCGCGCCGCGCGCGCTCGGGGTGGACGTGACGAGGCGCTCGAGGATCTCCGCGAAGGAGGACGGCTCTTGATCGCGCTCGGGGCGAGGAGCCTTGCCCCTCGGGGCTCGCTCTCCGGAGCTCGGGGTCCTGCGGCTGTCGGTCATCGATCGACCGGCACGAGGGCGAGGGTCGCGTCGGCGTTGCGCTCGATGCCCGCGCCCTTGCGGAGGCCGCTCATGAGCTGCTCCTTCGCGGCGCGCGCGCGGAGGCTCAGCACCTCTTCGCGCACCTTCGCGCGGCGCTCCTCGCGCGGGACGGTCTCGCCCGGGATGCGCTGGAGGAGCAGGAGGACATGCGATCCGAACGAGGTCTCGACGACAGGGGAGACGTCGCCTCGCTTCGTGAGCGCGACGGCGGCCTTCGCGAAGGCAGGATCGAACGTCTGCCCGGGGACGAAGGTGCGGCCGTCGGCGACCACCGGCGCGAGCGGCTCCACGCGAACGTCCATGTCCGGCGCCAAGACGCTCGTGGCCGCCTTGCGGAAGATCTCCGTGACAGGATCTTCGGCGCGCGCGTCCGAGGGTGGCTCGGTGTGCTGCGCGGCGTCGATCGCAGGGGTGAGCGCCTTCCGGATCTCCGCGGCGATCGAGGGCGCCTTCGCGCGAGCGTCCGCGGGGGCGGTCTTCTTGGGCGAGACGAGGACGTGCACCACGCGCGCGGCGTCGGGGCGATCGAGCTCGGTCCAGTGGCGCGCGGTGATCTCGTCGAGCTCCGCGTCGGTGACGGGTCCCTGCGCCTCGGCGGCCTGGGAGATGTCGCGCACGAGGGCGCGCGCCAGGATGCCGCTCGCCGTGAGCTCCACCTGCCGATCGGCGTCGACGCCTCGCGCGCGGGCCTCGGCGGCGAAGAGGGCGTCGCGCACGGCGAGATCGCGAGCCTCGCTCGTGGGGATGTTCTGCGCGGCGGCGATGCGCGCGATCTGCTCGGCGCGGATGGGGACGTCGCCCACGCGCGCGACGACCGAGGATCCGAGCTCCGCGGCCTGCACGGGGGGCGCCGGCGGCGGAGGCGCGGAGCTGGGGGCCTCGCACGCGGGCCCGAGGAGGAGACCGAGCGCGAGGGTGATCGCCGGACGTCGCGCGGTGAAGAGGAGAGGACGCCGCGCAGCGATCGTCGCGATCATGCGGCGCCGCTCCTCGGCCTCAGCAGCTCGACGGAGGCGCGCAGCGCGAGGGCGCCCACGATGAGGAGATAGAGCGCCTTGAAGTCCTCGCGATCGCTCAGCGCGACGACGCCGAAGCCGAACGCGGCGATCGCTGCGGCCAGGAGGACGATGGAGAAGACGTCGATCGCGCGCGACACGAACGAAGATTACCGCCGGAGGACGGGGCGATGGCAAGCGAAGCCGATCACGTGCGCAGCAGGATGTAGAGGGCGCCGCCCAGCGCGATCACGAAGAGCAGGAGGAGCGCCCGGACGACGACGCCCGTGAACCTGCGACCAGGGCCGGCGGATCGGTCTTTTCCGAGGGTGGTGGCGATGGTGGAGGCGCCGGAGACCACGGCGGCGCCGCAGGCGATCGCGATGGCCTGCGCCACCAGGCCGCGCTCGACGTCGCGGGTGCGGAAGGCGCCGAGCACGAAGAAGAGGGCGCCGAGGACGGCCGCGGTGAGGATCGGGACAGCGAGCGCCGGCAGGTTCGCGCGCGCGGGGAGCGGGACGGCCTGGATCTCGGCCTCCGTGCGCTCGGGGGGCTTCGGCCAGACCTCGCGCCACGAGAGGGCGAAGATCGCCCACGCGAGGCTGCCTGTCGCCGCGCGAAACGGCGAGAGGCGGAGCGGGTGCAGCGCGTGGAGAGAGAAGAGCCAGGCGCCGAGCGAGAGGGCGAGGAAGGCCGTGATGCCGATGTGCCGGCCGATGCTGCGTCGCTCCGCGAGGAAGAGCGGCCCCACGAGGCCCGCGATGAGCGCGAGGACGGCGAAGATCCGCGCGGGGGGCGTGGAGCCGCGGGCGAAGGCGGTGGGGGCGACCGTCACGGACCACGCGAGGACCGCCGCGATCATCGTCTGCGGGGTGCGCGTGCCCTTGAAGGCGCGCGCCGCGACCTCCAGGAGCGGCGTCACGAGAGCCCTCGCAGGAGGCTCGAAGCGGAGACGAGATCCGTGGACGCGCCCTTCGCGTCCTCCTCCGGCGGCGCCACATGGAGGCCGAGGGAGCGCCAGAGATCTTTGTCGAAGAGGTGGCTCGGGCGGACGTTGGTGAGGGCCGCGAGCATGTTCTGCCGAGCGCCTGGCGAGCGCGCGTCGAGATCGGCGAGGAGGCGCGAGATCGCCTTGCGCTGAAGGTTTTCCTGCGAGCCGCAGAGATCGCAAGGGAGGATCGGGAACGCCTCCTCCGACGCGAACGCCGCGAGATCTTCCTCCGCGCAATAGACGAGGGGGCGGATCACCACGTGCTTGCCGTCGTCGGAGAGGAGCTTGGGGGGCATCGCCTTGAGCTGGCCCGAGAACACGAGGTTCAGCATCAGCGTGACGATCGCGTCGTCGCGGTGGTGCCCGAGCGCGATCTTGGTGCAGCCGAGCTCCGTCGCGAGGCGATAGAGGATGCCGCGGCGCAGGCGGGAGCACAGCGAGCAGTAGGTCTTCCCCTCGGGGATCTTGTCGGTGACGATCGAGTACGTGTCCTCGCGCACCATGCGAAACGGGAAGCCCCGATCGTCCATGTACTGCTGGAGGAGGTGACCGGGATAGCCGGGGTGGCCTTGGTCGATGTTGACGGCGAGCGTCGTGAAGTTGATCGGCGCGCGCTTCGCGAGATCGGTGAGCAAGGCGTGGAGGGAGTAGCTGTCCTTGCCGCCGGAGACGGCGACCATCACGCGATCGCCTTCCTCGAGCATGTCGAAGTCGGTGATCGCGCGGGACATGTTGCGCGCGAGCTTTCTCCTGAGCTCCATCGCGCCAGGGCCTCTCAGGCTACTCGGAGGAGAAGCTGTCGATCAGCTTCAGGTAGGTGAGCACGCCGTGGCCCGTGCCGCCCTTGGCGTACACGTTGTACGGCTTCGAGGCCATCGACGGGCCCGCGATGTCGACGTGGATCCAGGGCGCGTCCCCGACGAACTCGCGGAGGAAGAGCGCCGCGGTGATCGAGCCGCCCCAGCGATCCGCCGTGTGCTTGAGATCGGCCCAGTCGCTCTTCAGGCCCTCGCGCAGCTCCTCGACGAGCGGCATGTGCCACATCGCCTCGCCCGCGTCCTTCACGGCCTTCTTCATGCGCTCGGCGAGCTCGTCCTTGTTCGCGTAGAAGGCCGAGACGGTGGGGCCGAGGGCGACCACGCAGGCGCCGGTGAGCGTCGCGTTGTCGAGCATCAGATCGGGCTTGAGGTCCTTGCCGTAGGCGAGGCAGTCCGCGAGGACGAGCCGGCCCTCGGCGTCGGTGTTGATGATCTCGACCATCTTGCCGTCGAGCGATCCGAAGATGTCGCCGGGGCGATACGCCCAGCCGTCGGGCATGTTCTCGGCGCAGCCGATGAGGCCGTGGACCTCGACGCTGGCGGGCTTCACGGCGGCGACGGCCGCCATGAGGGCGATGATGTTCGCCGCGCCGCCCATGTCGCCCTTCATCTCTTCCATGCCGGGCGCGGGCTTGATGCAGATGCCGCCCGTGTCGAACGTGAGGCCCTTGCCCACGAAGACGAGGCGCTTCTTGGCGGTGCCCTTGGGCTTGTAGGTCATGTGCACGAAGTGAGGCGGCCGGGCGCTCCCCTGCCCCACCGCGACGATGAGCTTCATTCCCTTCTTCTCGAGCGCCTCGCGATCGAGGACCGTGCACGCGAGGCCGTTGTCCTTGCAGACCTTCGCCGCCGCGTCGGCCAGCTTCTCGGGGTAGAGCTCGTTCGGCGGCTCGTTGATGAGATCGCGCGCGATGCAGATGGCGCTGCCGATCTTCTCGCCGAGCGCGACGGCGTCCTTCTGCGGCTTGCCGACCTTCTCGTTCGTGAGGAGCGTCACCTTGTCGAGGTCGACCTTGGGGAGCCGATCGCCCGTGAAATATCGGGTGAAGCGATATGCTCCGAGGACCGCGCCCTCCGCGGCGGCGCGCTCGGCGCCAGCGACTTGCGGGAGGAGGATGGTCAGGGAGGAGGACTTGGACGAGAGGGCGAGGCGGGCGGATTTCGCGGCGAGGACGCGGACGTCGGCGTCGGAGATGGGGCCCTTTCCGAGGCCCATCACGACGACGCGCGCGGCCTTCACGGCGCCGTTCGTGGGGAAGTCCGCGACTTGATCTTTCTTCCCGGTGAACTCGTCCCGCTTGAGGTTTCTGGCGACGACAGGACCGAGGGCCGCGGCGAGCTGCGCGAGGAAGCCTTCTTCGACCTTCGCGCCTTCGGGAACGCCAACGACCGCGAGGTCGGCGACGGTGCTGAGGGGATCGGACGATGAGATGGAAAGCTTGATGGGCATCGTGCTCCTAGAAACCGGACGCGAGAGGACGCGAGAGAACGGCGCGCATCTAATCACGCCTTCTCTTTTTCGTCACGGAGGCCGGGGGCGCCGGCCTCTTTTTTTGGGTGTTTCTGGGGTCAGGCGCTCTTGTAGATGCTCATCACGTCGCCGAGGAGCTGGAGGGCGTCGGCGCGCTTTCGCTGGAACGCATTGCGTCCCATGATCGACCCGAACGAGCCGCCGGCCGCGAGCTCCTTCACCTCTTTGAGGACGTCCTCGGAGCCCTTGGCCTCGCCGCCCGAGAAGATGACGACGCGCTTGCCGTTGAAGCAGCTCTGCACGACGAGGCGCACGCGATCGGCGAGCGTGTCGGTCTTGATGCCGTGCTTCTCGAACACCTTCTGGTGCTCCGGCTGCTCGATGTGCGCGCTCGGGGGCTTGACCTTGATGAGGTGCGCGCCGAGCTGGGCGGCGATCGTCGCGGCGTAGGTGCAGATGTCGACGGCGGTCTCGCCCTGCTTGGAGATGCCGGCGCCGCGCGGGTAGCTCCACACGACGACGACGAGGCCCTTGCGCTTCGCCTCGAGGGTCAGCTCCTTGAGGTCCTGGTACATCGTGTTGCGCGCGCCGGATCCGGGGTAGATCGTGTATCCGATGGCGACGCAGCCGAGGCGCAGCGCGTCCTCGACGGTCGACGTGAGCGCGCTGATCGGCTGGTCCATCTTCGCGAGCGTGTCGCTGTTGTTGACCTTGAGGATGAGCGGCACCTGACCGGCGAACTTCGCGGCGGCGGCCTCGAGCGAGCCGAGGGGCGCGGCGTACGCGTTGCAGCCCGCGTCGATGGCGAGCTGGTAGTGGTAGTCCGGATCGTACGCGTCCGGGTTCGGCGCGAAGGAGCGGACGGGCCCGTGCTCGAAGCCTTGATCCACGGGGAGGATGACGAGCTTGCCGGTGCCGGCGAGCTTGCCGTGGTTGAGGAGGCGGGCGAGGTTCGTGAGAGTGCCGGGGTTCTCGGACGAGTACCAGGAGAGGATTTGCTGGACGCGATCGGTGAAGGCCATGGCGGTGCTCCGTTTTGCCGGGGCATACCGCGGGAGGGGCACGACTAGAAGCGCCGCGTGAGGCCGCGCACGAATTGCCAGGGACCGTCCAGGGCTCGGCCACGAACATTTTTCCGCGCACGCTTGCCTGAAAACGAAGCCTCTCCATGCGTCCAGCCGGCAGTGGTAGCGGTGATTCATGAGCGACCAGAGCACAGCGCACGGCAACTCGCGGATCGGGATCACGCTGGAGACGTTCATCCTGGAGGGCATGCTGGGGCACCCCGCGGCCACCGGCACGTTCACCTCGATCCTGAACCAGATCAGCTTCGCGGCGAAGCTCATCACGAGCAAGGTCCGCCGCGCGGGCCTCGTGAACGTGCTCGGCTACACGGGCGCGACCAACGTGCAGGGCGAGCAGGTGATGAAGCTCGACGACGAGGCGAACGCGGCGCTCATCGCGGTGCTCGGACGTCGCCAGCACGTGGCCGCCGTCGCGAGCGAGGAGCTGGAGGAGATCGAGCTGCTCACGAACGACGCGCGCGCGCGCTACCTCGTCGTGATGGACCCGCTCGACGGCTCCTCCAACATCGACGTGAACATCTCGATCGGCACGATCTTCGGCATCCTTCGGCGCACGAACCCGGACAAGCCGGTGGGCCCGGAGGACTTCCTGAAGCCGGGCGTGGAGCTCGCGGCGGCGGGGTACATCATGTACGGCTCGTCGACGGTGGTGGTGCTCACGACGGGCAAGGGCTCGGGCGTGCACGGCTTCACGTACGATCCGACCTGCGGCGAATTCTTCCTCTCGCACGAGAACATCAAGATCCCGGCGAAGGGGTCGACCTACTCGATCAACGAGGGCAACCAGGCGAAGTGGACGGACGACGTCAAGCGCTGGGCGGCGTGGATCAAGGAGGAGAACAAAGCCGAGGGCCGACCGTACGGCGGTCGCTACGTCGGCACCCTCGTGGCGGACGCGCATCGCACGCTGCTCAAGGGCGGCATCTTCGCGTACCCGTCGGACAAGAAGAGCCCGGAGGGCAAGCTGCGGCTCCTCTACGAAGCGAACCCGTTCGCGTTCATCTTCGAGGCCGCGGGCGGCAAGGCGTCGCACGGCAAGGGTCGCATCCTGGACATCCAGCCGACGAAGCTGCACCAGCGCACGCCGCTGATCCTCGGCTCTCCGGCAGATGTGACAGCCTTCGAAGAGTTCATGACGGGCAAGCGCTGACGTCGCGTCTTCTCCCGGAGCTTCTCCCCCAGCTTCCCCGCAGTCATTTTGAATCCGCGGAGCCTCTCCGAAGCCTCCCAGGAGTCATTTTGACTCCGCGGAGGCTCTGCACATCCTCCCCACAGTCATTTTGATTCCGCGGAGCCTCTCCGAAGCCTCCCAGGAGTCATTTTGACTCCGCGGAGGCTCTGCGCATCTTCCCCACAGTCATTTTGATTCCGCGGAGCCTCTCCGAAGCCTCCCGGGAGTCATTTTGACTCCGCGGAGGCTCTGCACATCCTCCCCACAGTCATTTTGATTCCGCAGAGGCTCACGGCGCTCCGCGAGGGATGGTTCGAGGTGACCGGATCAAGGCGCGTTGACCGTCGGCGGAAACGTAGGCTTCAGGCTGGCCTTCGTCTGCTGCTCGAAAGCGAAGGCGATCGCCAGGAGCGACGGCTCGCTCCACGCCGGACCAAAGAACGACACGCCGAACGGCAAACCGCTCACAGCGCCGGCAGGGACAGTGATGCTCGGGTAGCCTGCGACGGCCGCAGGGGTGGAGCTCGAGCCCGTGTAGTTGTCGCCGTAGACGAGGTCCGTCATCCACGCGACGCCGCCCGTCGGCGCCATCAGCGCGTCGAGCTGGTGCTTCGCGAGCGCCGCGTCGATCGCCGCGAGGAGCAGCGCCGCGTCGGCGACGGATCGTGTCATGGGACCGGCGGTGTCCTGCGAGCGGGAGATCGGGACGATGCCCGTGCGGCTCACCAGACCGACGGTGGGCTTCATGCCGACGACTCCGCAGATGGAGGACGGGCTCACGATCGAGCCGTCGGTCTCCGTTCCGATCGCGACGGCGCAGAGGTTCGAGGCGACGGCCGCCGCGGAGCCCGACGAAGATCCGCTCGTGTTGCGATCGAGGGCGTAGGGGTTCTTCGTGAGGCCGCCGCGCGCGCTCCATCCGCTCGTCGAGTGATCGCTGCGGATGTTCGCCCACTCGCTCAGGTTGGTCTTGCCGAGGATCACCGCGCCCGCCTTTCGAAGGAGCGCGACGAGGTGAGCGTCCGCCGACGCGGGTGCGTCCGCGAGCGCGAGGGATCCCGCGGTGGTGTGCGTGCGATCGCCCGTGTCGATGTTGTCCTTGAGGAGGATCGGCACGCCGTGCAGCGGACCTCGAGGTCCCTGAAGTCGGCGCTCGTCGTCCAGGGCCCTCGCGATCGCCGCGGCGTCGGGGTTGAGCTCCAGGACCGATCGCAGCGTCGGACCCGAGCGATCGATCGCGGCGATGCGCGCGCCGTAGGCCGCGACGAGGGCCTCGGAGGTGATCTCGCCGCGCTGCATGAGGGCGGAGAGATCGGCGAGGCTCACCTCTTCGATCTCCGCGTGCGGCGGCGCGGGAGGCGCGCTCGATCCAGCGTTGCTCACGCCGGGTCCCGCCCCGGAGCACCCCGTCTCCGCGGCCGCGAGCGCCACGGTTGTCGCGCTCATGGCGAGGAACGATCGTCGTTCGAGCATCCGCCGAAGATAGCCGCTCCTCGGTCACCATCCTGCGGCGCCGGACAGCCTCAGATCACGAGCACCTCGCCGGAGGCGATGGCGCGCAGAGAGCCCGAGGGCTCACGGAGGAGGAGGCAGCCCGTGTCGTCGACGCCGCAAGCGGTCCCGTGCACGTCGGCGACGCGGACGCGGCGATCTCGGAGGAAGTCGCGCGCGCGGATCTCCGGGAGGAGCGCGTCGAGCCCGCTCGCCTCGAAGTCCGAGACGACGCGTCCGAGCTCCGCGATCAGGGCCGCGACGATGCGGCAGCGATCGAGATCCGGAGCGCCCGCGATCGCGAGGGAGGTCGCGGTGCGCGCGATGTCGGGAGGGAACGCGCGCGCCCTCACGTTGAGCCCGATCCCCGCGACGAGGCTCGACACGCGATCGCCGCGGAGCTGCCCCTCCACGAGCACGCCCGCGATCTTGAGGCCGTCGGCGTACACGTCGTTCGGCCACTTGAGCGTGACGCGCTCCGACGACGCGAGGGCCTTCTCCTCGATCGCGCGAGCGACGACGCGCCCCACAGCGACGCCGACGGCGAGCGTGATCGACGCGATCGCTGTCGGCGACACGTGCGGCCGAAGGACGATCGACAGGTACAGGTTCTCCCCTGCAGGCGAGTGCCATGTGTGCCCGCCTCGCCCGCGCCCGGCCGTCTGCGCGTCCGCGAGGAACGTCGCCCCGTGCGGAGCGCCCGCGTGCGCCGCGCGCTTGGCGTCGTCGTTGGTGGATCCCGTGCTCGCGACGACCGACAGCGGTCGCCCGATCAGCGATCCGAGCCGCCGCAGCTCGGCCTCGATGTCCTCGACGGAAAGATCAGCTCGCTCCATTCCATCCTCCTCCAGCCATTTCTGGGCTCTCCTTCACCACGGAGGCGCCGAGATCACCGAGGTCTCACGGAGCCTTGGGGCTAGAGAGCGAGATCGAGCGCGATGTCCGCCGCGGGCGCGGAGTGCGTGAGCGCCCCGACGCTGATCACGTCGACGCCTGCTTCGGAGAGGGCGCGGATGCGCTCGAGCGTGATGCCACCCGACGCCTCCAGGATCGGACGCACAGGGAGCTTCCTCACGAGCTCGACCGCGGCGCGCACGTCCTCCACCGAGAAGTTGTCGAGCATGATGATGTCGGCGCCCGCCGCGAGCGCCTGATCGAGCTCCGCGAAGTTGGCGACCTCGACCTCGACGCGCGACGTGTGCGGCGCGCGCGCGCGAGCCCGCTCGACCGCCGGACCGATGCCTCCCGCGGCGATGATGTGGTTGTCCTTGATCATGACGGCGCTGCCGAGGTTGTCGCGGTGGTTGTGCGCCCCGCCGGTCCGCACCGCGTAGCGCTCGAGCACGCGGAGCCCCGGCGTCGTCTTGCGCGTGTCGGCGATGCGCGTGGACGAGCCGGGCGCGAGCGCGCTCGTGTATGTCCGCGCCGCCGTCGCGATCCCGCTCATCCGCTGCGCGAAGTTGAGCGCCGTCCGCTCCGCCATCAAGAGCGAGCGCGCGCGCCCCCGGACCTCCCACAAGACAGCGCCCTTCTCGACGGCGGTCCCTTCCGCGATGTGAACGCGCGCCTCGACCTCGGGATCGAGGCGAGTGAACGCGCGCAGGAACACCTCGCCGCCGCAGACGACGAGGGGCTTGCGCGCGACGGCGGTCGCCCTCGCTTGAGCGGCGGGGAGCACGCAGGCCTCGGTGGTGAGGTCACCGCCCGAGAGGTCTTCTTCGAAGGCGCGATCGAGGAGCTTGTCGATGATCGAAGGGGTCATGGCTCACCACTTGAGGACGGCGCCGCCCCACGTGTAGCCGCTCCCGAAGGCGGCCAAGAGGACGCGCGTCCCAGGCTTCAAGCGACCGTCGGCCCACGACTCGGAGAGGCCGATGGGGATCGTGGCGGCGGTCGTGTTGCCGTAGCGATCGATGTTGTGGACGATCTTCTCTTGCGGGAGGTTGAGCTTCATCGCGACGAACTGGTTGATGCGCATGTTCGCCTGGTGCGGGACGAAGAGATCGATGTCGTCGATCGTCATCCCCGCGTCGCGCAGCGACTCCTCGGCGACCTCGGGCATCTTCTCCGTGGCCCAGCGGAAGACCTGCTTGCCGTTCATCTTGGGGTAGTGGAGGCCCTTGTCGATCATCTCGTGCGTGAGGCGCGGGATGTGGCGCGAGCCGGGCGCCGGGATCCAGAGATCGAAGGCCCCGGCGCCGTCGGCGTGGAGCTTGATCGAGAGGAGGCCGCGCTCGTCCTCCGGGCTCGGGCCGACGAGGGCCGCGCCCGCGCCGTCTCCGAAGAGGACCGTGACGTCGCGACCCCGCTCGGCGAACTCGATGCCGGTGGAGTGGACCTCCGAGCCGACGATCAGGACATTTTTGTACATCCCGGTGCGGACCCACGCGTCGGCGATGCTCAGCGAGTAGAGGAAGCCGCTGCACTGGTTGCGGACGTCGAGCGCCGGCACGCCTGGGAGGCCGAGCTTGTCGGCGAGCAGGCAGCCGGAGCCGGGGAACGTGACGTCCGGGCTCAACGTCGCGAAGATGATCATGTCGACGTCTTTGAGCGTCCGGCCCGCGCGCTCGACGGCCATCTTCGCCGCGGGGACCGCGAGATCGCTCGCGCCGATGCCGTCGTGCTCGATGTAGCGGCGCTCCTTGATGCCCGAACGTTGCTGGATCCACTCGTCGCTGGTGGGCATCAGCTTGGCGAGATCGTCATTGGTCACGACTTTGGTGGGGACGTAGTGACCGGCACCCAAAATGGCAGAACGCCGCATGGGCCCGAGGTAGCGCGACACGGCTGCACATCCAAGAGGGAACCGCGCGACACGTCGCGTCAGAGCACGACCGCAGAAGCGAAATCGTGCAATATGTGCGGGCGGCTCCGGTGCCGCAGCGGCGTGTGCGCGGCGCGCGAAACGTGCGATGACTCACGACGCCCCGCGCGAAATCGGCTCACGCCCGTCTATCGGCTTGTGAGACTCTCCCAGGACCTCCCTCCCCAACGGAAAGTGATGCGCCCCCAGGTCGGTCAGGTCATCCACAACAAATACCGCTTGATTCGCCTGATCGGCGATGGGGGCATGGGGAGCGTCTTCGAGGCGCGGCACGAGGTCCTCGGGACCACGGTCGCCCTCAAGTTCCTCCACCCCGAGCTGTCGAAGCGAGCAGGTCTGGTCCAGCGGTTCCTCCAGGAAGCGCGCGTCTCGGCCCAGATCCAGAGCCCCCACGTCGTCCGCGTCACCGACGTCGATCAGAACGCGAGCGGACAAGCCTTCATCGTCATGGAGTACCTGGAGGGGAAGACCCTCCAGACGCTCTACGAAGAGCTGTACCACGCGAGGCAGCGGCTCTCGTACGCGGACGCGCTCGAATACTCGATGCAGATGCTCGAGGGCGTCGAGGCGGCGCACACAGCGGGCGTCGTTCACCGCGATCTGAAGCCGGACAACGTCATCATCGCGCGAGGGAAGAAGGGAGAGCCGCTGCTCAAGCTGCTCGACTTCGGGATCGCGAAGCTGAAGGTGACAGGTCAGCTCGATCGCGGCCTCACGCGGCCCGGCATCATCATGGGCACGCCCGAGTACATGGCGCCCGAGCAGGCGTACTCGGCGGACGCGGTGGACGCGCGCGCGGACATCTTCTCGCTCGGCGTGATGATCTTCGAGATGCTCGCGGGGCGCAGGCCGGTGGGCGGGGACGAGCCGCATCAGATCGCGACCGCGTACCTCACGCGGAACATCGCGAAGCTGCTCGATCTGGCGCCGCACGTCCCGGCGGAGCTCGCCGCCGCTGTGCACCGCGCGATGGGGCCGAAGCCCGATGATCGCTTCTCTTCGGTCGCCGAGCTCCGCGCCGCGATCGAGCCGTTCTGGCTCGCGACGAGGCCCGCCGCGACGCCGACGCCGGCGGGGGTGTCGCTGCTCACGCCCGCTCCGACAGGGGTGACGCCCGCGGGGGCCTCGCCCGTGGACGGGGTTCGTCGCGTGCCCAAGACGCTCCCGCCCGAGGACGAGGCGCCGGCTCCGCAAGCAGCGATCGCGCAGAGCAGCGGACAGTCGGTGGAGGTGGTGTTCTCGTCGAGCTCGCCCGTCGAAGCGCGGACGAGCGGCGAGGTGTCGTCGGCGCCCGCGACGACGCCCATCTCGAAGATGCCCGACTTCGATCACGCGGGCGGGACGCCGCAGCCGGCGGACGGTCCTTCGGTCTCGCTCGCGGACAAAGGGGATCAGCCGCTCAACGGGGCGGCGGCGTTCGCGCAGACGGACGCGGCCCTCGCAGAGAGCGTGGCTGTCGCGATGGCCGCCGCGCAAGCGCAAGCGCAGACGCCCGCCCCGGCTCACGCGCAGGCGGCGCTCGGCGTCAGCACGAGCCTCGCGGCGCCGCTGCCGGGGGCCATGGATGCGTACGCGAACGCGAACGTCGCGCTCGGACAGGCGGCGACGGTGGAGGCTCCGCCGCTCGCGCTCCAGCGGGACTCGACCGCCGCGATGGGCATGCGCGCGCCGGAGCGGGCCGGCGGCACGGCCGTGGGCGGAGCGCCTGTGTTCTCGGCGAGCATGGAGAACGTGTCGCCGTACGGATCTCCCATGATGGGCGGGATGCCCGCGACGGCGTCGATGGACCCGCTGCCCGCGCAGATGCCCTATGGGGTGACAGCGCCTCGCCGGCCGGTGGGGCGGAGCACGGGGGCCACCTTCGCGCTCATCCTCGTCGCTGCGGCGGCTGTCGCGGGGCTCGTCGTCGGCGGCGTCTACTTCGCGCAGCAGCGCGCAAAGGAGCAGGAGCACACGGACGATCCTGTCATCCACACACCTCCGCCCGCGACGGTGCCGCCGGATGCGCCCGTCGTCACGACGCCGGTGAAGGTCCCGACCGCGCAGCCCCCGGTGGTGACAAATCGTCCGCCGCCGCTGCCGAAGCCGACGGGGAGCCCGACAGCGCAGCCGACAGGGATTCCTTCGGGCACGCCGACGGCGCTGCCGACGTCGTTCCCGACAGCGTTCCCGACGGCGTTCCCGACGAGCTTGATCCCGATCCCGCTGCCGACGGTGCTCCCGTTCCCGTTCCCGCAACAGCAGCAGCAACAGCCTCAGCCTCAGCCGTCCACGGAGCCGACGCAGAGGCCCCCCCTCCATTTCCCGAAGCCGCAGCCCTCGGGATCGTCGACATCCTCCAAGCCTCAGATCATCATTCGGTTCCCCAAGAACCAGGACTGAAAGCGGATGAATCAACCGCCCGGCGCCAACAACCCCTGGCCCGCTGCTCCTCCCTCCGGCGCCGCCGGACCAGGGATGACCCAGCTCGGTGAGCCTCCCCCGGAGGCTCTGCAATCCGGCCCGCCGCAAGGCTACGGAGGCGCGCCGATGGCGGGCTCCAAGGTCCAGGCGACGGTGGCGGACCCGGGGCTCGGGATGCAACCGGGAGGATACGGTGGCGGACCTGGAGTGTACGGGGCGCCGCAGGGTGGCGGGATGCCGGGGGCCTACGGGGGCTCGCCGGGCGGAATGCCGGGGGCCCCGTATGGAGTCGCTCCT
>Ga0268298_10003734_pt1 | contig 15313 bp, 13 predicted proteins | sample WWTPWeurt_MetaG_FD_194462 | JGI IMG/M metagenome (GOLD analysis project Ga0268298, IMG submission 194462) | Activated sludge microbial communities from WWTP in Nijmegen, Gelderland, Netherland - WWTP Weurt | ecosystem: Engineered > WWTP > Aerobic digester > Activated sludge | place... | reverse complement strand
CCTGATTCTTAAAATCTTCCATCATTTGAGGCCCATGAACCCCCTTGGGATATCCAGGATAATTTTCTACTTCAGTGGTTATCATCAACTGTCCACCAGGCTCACTGCCAGTAAATAAAATTGGGCGCATATTAGCTCTTGCTGCATAAATAGCTGCAGTATAACCGGATGGCCCTGAACCGATGATGATACAATGATGAATTTGCATGTGTGAATATTTAATTTGAAAAGGTAAAATTAGTCTTCTTATAAGATTCTTCTCCCCAAAATGTTCACTAATTCTTCAATATTCTTCCCAGCACTCACTTTTAAATTTGCTTGATTATAGTAATGCTTTCTTGAAATTAAAAGATTTTTTAAGCTTATAATATTAAGTAAATTGTTCTTAAACAAGGGTTTATTTAGGTTTTTAATTCGATTTAGTATGAGCTGTTCTTCAGCTTCAAGATATATTGTGTCATAGTTCCGCAATAAATACATATGGTTAAAATGGCATGTTAATCCCCCACCTGTTGAAACCACTCCAGGTTCCATATTTAAAATATCGAACAATACCTTACGCTCCATTACCCTAAAATTGAACTCACCAAAGGATTCCCATATTTCTTCGATGGTTAAATTATATTCATTTTCAATTATTAAATCCGTATCGTACCAGGGCAAATTGAATTTTTCTGATAAGGCACGTCCAAGGGTAGACTTCCCTACCCCGGACATTCCAATAATTACAATATGCTTATTCATGGGTATACACTTAAATTAAATGGCCAAATGTTCTTTATTTTGTACTATGAAACTATTTTTTTTAATTATAATATTTTGTTGGGGGACCTATTCTTGTGGACCCAAAAGTAAGGATTCAGAGATACAAAAAGAGGAATACCTTGATCCATATTTAGATGCAATCAGAATTTCAGCATCTGCAGACAAACCTACTAATAAAGACCATCAGGCCAAAATAGAATTTCATGAAAATGAATACGACTTTGGCACAATCACAGAAGGCGACAGTGTTTTTCATGATTTCATGTTTGTCAACAAAGGCAATGCAAGGCTCCTTATCAATGATGTTAGTTCATCTTGTGGATGTACATTTCCAATGTGGCCCAAAGGTTTTATCCGACCAAATGACTCCGGCAAAATCAGCATTATTTTTGACAGTCATGAAAAAGTAGGTTGGCAACTAAAAACCATTACTGTGGTAGCTAACACCAGCCCTACACAAACAGAAGTTTCTATCAAAGGCTTTGTTCAAAAAAATAAAAGAAATTGAAACCAATTAACAAAAGCAATTAGCTTTGCATTTTAACTGAATAATTTTTAAAATTTCTAATATGGATGGAATGATCTTACAATTGTTACCCTGGATTTTGATTTTCGGAATTATGTACCTTTTTTTCTTAAGACCTCAGATCAAAAAACAAAAAGAACAAAACAATTTCTCAGCAAACCTTAAAAAGGGCGATCAGGTATCCACAGGAGCCGGTATGATCGGTAGGATCACAAAAATTGAAGATTTTGTTGTGGAGCTTCAAATTGATTCCAAATCCTTTGTGAAAGTTTTAAAATCCTCTATCTCCAAGGAAGCAACTGAGTCATTAAAAGACAAAAACTACCTTGATTAAACTTTTCTTTTGAGTTGTAAACCAAACGAATAAGTCCCAATCAACTTAGGCCTTAAAAAACTAGAGTTGTTATTGTTGAAGTCTATTACTTAACTCAGTGTAATAAATTTTATCCAAATAATCAGCCAACAATTTATCTTTTGGATATTTGCTTTTAGAAATTGAAGCAAACTGAAAAGCATAATTGATCATTTCTTTATCTCTCAAAGCACTCATAACCATTAGCGTGTGTGGCAAGGATTGTAATTTTAATTTCTCCTTATTTAGGTTATTTTCGACCTCTGTAACTTTAAGATTAAAATCTCCCTTCTTAGATACTGTGAAACTTGAAGAAGTAGATTTTACAACACTTTTATCCAGTTGAATATTCCAAAAATACTTTTTACCAGGAAATAGATATTTTAAAGGATTTTTGAGTGTATAGTTAACGGAATTAACATAACTCTGAAAAACAAGAGCCTTCGACTCAAAATCATATATCTGGAGAATAAAATTACAAGAATCGCATGGGTGTGTCCATTTAAAATCTATTCCTGTCAAATCTGCAGAAATCATTCCTGTCATAGGGAAATTCAAAATAGGAACAGCATCCTCCCCTCTTGAAAATGCCAAAACAGTGTTGCTGTAATTTTCCTTTGTTTCGGAGGAGGTATGGGATGTAAAAAAAGAAAGAAAATAATCGCCCAATTTACTAAATATCGAACTCTCCGGAACTGCAATAAACTTCAAAGAATTTATTGTATAAGTTCCAGCATTTGAAATCTCACAAACCTCACCATTCGATTTTAGCAATTTAACTTTGGAATTCTGTGCCACAATAAGCTTTTGATCAGGTAATAAAGGGCCATGTACTAATGCTTTAGCCATGTTGACATTTTCGCCTTGCTTAAATACTTTGACATTACCTTGTATAAAAACTGCGGCAACAGACTGGGCCCTTAAAAATCCACAAAAAACAGTTAAAAAAACAATTAATATAAAAAAAACTCTAAGTGCCATAAATTTTAATTTAAGTATACTATGTACTTAAGTACATTTATTTTTAAAAGGTTATCACCAAGACTTTGAAAATATTCATAATGTGGTTTCACAATTCATCAATAAGTGGACAATATTTTATTCACCCTATGTTTAAACCGATGCTGATAAAATTCAAATAACTCAAAAGATAGAATAACCGCTGTAATAATCAGAATAAATCCAAGCTTAATATTCAAAACACATAATAACAAAATACAGACAGAATATAGAAAAATGAATTGTAAAATCTGAATTAGTCTTATGAACGCAACTGTGAAAAAAAACTTTCTTTCAATAACTCTTAAAAATATAAAGTAATTGACAAAAAATATAAGGAAAGCAAAAAGATATAATAAAAATTCAGGTACATCATCAATAAAGTCTGAATCCAACAACATAGAAATTATATTCGCATGAATGATTACACCAAACATATCCGGAACTGATCTACCTGAAGATCTTTCATTTAAGGGTGTATAATACCTATCCTTCATAGATAGTGACCCATCATGCTCTCCACAAAATCCAATCAGCACAATTTTATCCTTGAAATATTCTTCTTCATACGCACTGGTATCTGCAAGAAATTGATCTATATTAACTAATGCATAATGAGAATTCTGACCACTGTTAATGGGAAAAATCATGTTGGATATCCCAGGCTGCACTCTTCTGAAATTTATCCATTCCTTATCCACTCCTCTGGATTTAAGTCTGGCTAACACTTCAGGTTCATACTCCATTGCAATCTTTGTTGAAAAAGAAGGCATTTCAGTATTTTCAACCATATGAAAAGGCTCAAAAGTACGCACAGAGAAGCCATCATTTGTAGCCAGATTGAAATAGGCTTCTTTAACATTATTTGCAAAAAAAGGATGACTATGCATTTCCATAGTGGAATGATAAGGCATCTTTGCTTCTTCAAAGGAGAACCCAAGTATTACTCTTGAAGAATTAGCAATTGCAATACTTAAGAGTGTATCATCAGGAGTTGTATACAAGGTATCAAAGAGTAAATCCACACCAATCACTTTAGTTGATCTACTTGAAAGAAAATTAATGGTCTTTGCAATTTTTTTCCTGTCCGTAATTCCAGTATTTATTACAAAGATTCTGTTATCAAAAAGTTTAGGGTCATTATGATCTCTAAATTTTGAGAATGAAACATCTATTAAATCCTGATGCTTTATCGCCTCACTAAAAGGGTCGATAAATAATTGATTCACGGGCAAATGATGCAATAAGTATAAAAATAATACAGAAATTATTGAAAAAATAAAGCCGTGATAATACTTAAACTGATTCAAAAAATAGTAATTAATTCATCCATAAAATTGGAGTAAAGAAAAAAATCAAAATTGTTTGGTTGTAATTCTTTCTTTTAAATCTCCCTTCCGATCTAGCAAATATACTAATTCCGTTTGCTTACAATACAAATAATTTCCATAGGTTGTTTGCGCATAAAAATGATTGGGATTTCCAATTGCCTGTTCCATCAAGGACTTAAAATTAGTCTTTTTATTGGAACGTTCCATCTGCCTGCGAATACTCAGCACCGGTCCAGTTGGCGCTTGAAATTGATATCTAATCAATTGATCGTCAATTTGATATAAGAATCTAAATCCTCCATTACGTTCATCCAACACACAATTTTTAACTTTAATATCATTCAAACTTAAAAAAACATCTTCAGATGACTGAACAGTTTCCAATTGGGTGCAAGGAAGAGAACTAGCAGCATTAATGACACATTTGTTAAAAACATCAATATTGTAATACGTTTGAATTTTTAAGTTAGATGCTGATGACTTTATGATTGAATTAAAGTAAATCATGCATTGACTGTTTTGCTGTAATGCATAGCTAATGCCTACAGCCATTTTTAATTTAAGTAACTTTTCTTTTTCAACTAATGTATTCGATTTAGCATATTTATCAAAAAAGTTAATCGCATCCCTATATTCTCCTCTTAGATTCAATGCACAAATCAAATTAATTGCAGGAATAGAATATTCGGGATTAATTTCCAAAGCTTTTTTAAATAATTCAATTCCTCGATCCAGGTATTGCTTTCTGATGAGCTTGTTTTCCTCAGAAATGGGACCTCTTGCTTTTTGCAACTTAGACAAATTGGAATTAACATCTAGTTCAAAAGGATATGCATAAATATCCTTTTCTTCATCATATAACTGGGCAGCCAAATATACATTAACCAAACCAAGATTATTATAAATTTCAGCGCCTTGATATCTATTCAAAATATATCTATAACATAATTCAGCCAATGTATATTCTGTATACATAACCAGTATATTGGCACATTCATACAATTGAATTAATTCGTTTGCCATTTCCAAAACCGTTTCTGAACTTTTTATTCGTTCTGACTTTGGAGGATAGCCGTTAAGATGTGCGCTATTCAAGCTATACTTTTCATAAATTGAATTGATCAAACTTTTGATTATAGATGATGGTTTAAAACCAGCAAGGTAACATATAAAAACTCCTTGCAGATCGGCTTCCCTTTCCTCCAGATATTTATGCTTACCAACATAATTGGTCATCAAAAAGTTAGAAGACTCATTATTGGATTTCTTGTGCTTCTGAATGGCGTGACTTAATTCGTGGGCTATTACAAAAGCTAAAGCATTCAATGAGTCCTTCTTAAATTCCCTACAAATATTATAGAGTTTTTCCTCTACCCTAATGAGATGCTCTCCAGGAACGTAGACAGCACCAATGCTTGAGCTTTTAACCAATGCAATCTTTGGCTTATAGATCTGGGGAATGGAGGCTGCATGATACAATTGCACCAAAACCTTATGTATAGTATTTAGCTTATAATCATTTTGTTTACCATGACTAATACCGATACTCCAAAAAAATAGAAGAAATATATAAAGATAAAATTTATTGCAAGTCCCCATTCCGGCTTTAATGTTCCAATTTGCTTAATAAGTTTTTTGCCTCTGCAGCCCTATTATATGTATTCCTTGAGGACAAATCGGATAAAATTGATTTGGCAAGTTCCACATCAGCATTATTATGAATCAACTGCAAAGCATAATACCAGCAAGCATCGCTTGCCAATTCAAAACTCTTCTGACTACACAGTGATTTGAAAATGGGCCCAGACTTATCGAACCTACCTAAATTTAAATGATTAAGTCCCAAGTAATATTGAACTATTGGAATTCCAGGTTTATCTACATTAAAATTTTCAAGAAGTTTCAAAGACTCGGTAAAATTACCACTTTCCAGATAGATCAAAGCTTGTTTAATGGTATCCTCAGCTTGCATACCTGAAATCAAACCAGAAACATTAAATCTTTCTATATCCTTCTTTAATTGCTCCCTGTCTAGCTTATTGTAATTAGCAAACAATTCAGAACCATTTAACTTATCCGGTGTCAACCAAATGAATACCGTTGTAGATACAGCAATTAAAATCGCTGCAGCAATTAAATATTTAAAGCCATTCATGGAGATTAAATTCCCACCAGATCTTCCTCCGCTAGAAACAGATTTTCCATTTTTAAAGAAATTCTTCTCTTCCAAGTCTTTTTGAATTTTATTTATGGAAGATCTTACTTGTTCATCCCCCCAAAATTCAATTCCCTCAATAATAGTTCTATATTCGAGCAATAATTTCTGTAGCTGAGGTTCAGATTCCAATCTACTTTCGAAAATTTTGCATTCTTCCTCATTCATATCTCCCTCCAAAAACCGGACGATATCTTCTTCCATTTGTATATTTTTATCCATAACATTTAAGTTTGAAGATTTTGAAAATCAGCGGACCCTGACACCAACCTTTTGAGTCCTTGTAAACATCTATACTTTTTTACTTTAATAAAGCTCTCACTATATCCTGTAGTACTCGCTATTTCAACAGCAGATTGCTTCAAATAAAACGCTCCATAAATTATCTTCCTGCACTCATCACTAATTTCATTTAATTTATTCAAAACGATATCAATAAGTGCATTTGTCTGAATTAATTCAGGCATTTCATCAATGGCTGCAATGGAATCGTCATGATCGTTAAATTCTACATTAACATATCGTCCTTTTTCTTTGATTTTTTTCAACCAAATATTTTTTGCCATACCTAGAATATAATACTTTTCATTGACGATCTGACTTGACGTTGGTTTTTGACACATCTTAAAATACAATAAAGCCACTTCCTGAAAAATATCTTTGGCATCATCTGAAGTACCGCTATTATTCACTATATACTGCCTTACCAGTGCAAAATAGGATTTATATAATGCGGTAATTTTTATATCTATTTGTTCATCCATTAGATTTTCAGATGACCCTCTTATCTCATTCATATCACTTACCTGATTCATGATTTCTTTAATTATTTTGACTATTTACCGCCCAGATTGTATGAAATCCCAAGAAAATATCCGCTTTCTAACCTGCCTTCAGTAGGTATTATGCCATCTCCTATTACAATTTCATCCCCTACTTGAAAATTTTTAGATAACCGCTTCACCTTCGAAAACATAAACCCACCTGAAATCACAAGATCCTGTGATTTGCCAATCATAATACTTGGGCCAACAAAAAATGCCAGCTTATCGGCAGCCTGCTGATTGGTCAAAGGTACTCCAAAACCGAGTGACAGGGCAGGTGTTACAGTAGATTTCAATTGATAACTTAAATTAACCATAGAACTTATCAAAGGCACATACTTATCAGCATCTTCAGCGGTCAAAACATTGTTTTGAACATAATAAGTTTGAGGAGTATTATTGAATGCGGCCCCTTGAATGCCCATTGAAGTGGACACTCCAAAATTTCCATAGGTGTTGATTTTAAGTTTTAGCGTTTTGTAAATTTGAAGACTGCTCTCAGGAGCAAGCGTAGAACTTACAGTTGAATCTCTTAAATAAATTTTCAATTCATACAGGATGAACTTACTGGTAGCTTCTGTATGATAAGTTATTGAAAAATTATTGTTGATGGTTTCCATATACTTGATATATACTTTTTGGATGGCACTCAAATGATCAATTTCCCCAATATTTTTAACCATTGCAACCTTGTTTTCTAATGTGGCTACCGATCCGGAAATTGCATTCTGTTGTTGATCGTATTGCTTTAGCAAAGGATAAAGGGCTTCTATCCCGTGATCCGAATTCTTGAGTTTATTATGCAATCTTCTTAATTCCGATAACTTCTTATTGTAATCTCCAACCTTTGAGGCCACGTTAGACTGCAATATTGGCAGCTCTTGTAATTTCAAATTTAATTCTGAAATATCTTTTATTGCAAAGGATGAACCATCTTCAATCATAAGCGCTTCATTGAAATAGGTCATTAAAAGTTCTTTGATCACAGAAGGTGAAATATTGGGATTTACAGAAAGACTATTTACAAAACTCATGTCTCCCAATAAAAGACTGGAGGATTTAAGTCTTTTATTTATCTCTGTGAGTTGACTATTTATTTCAAAACTCTCTGACTCCATTTCCCTTAACAGGTCTTTGTACTCTTCCAAATCCTCTTGATCGCCCCTTGCCTGGGTCAAGGCATTAGGTGCTGTCATGGCAGATAAAATACTGCCAAATACCGGCATATTCATCATGGGCAATCCAGCGGCTCCTCCAGGGATTAAACTTCCAATCAAACTTGGCATTAGACCTAGGAAACTATTGGACTCATTCTCAAAACCGGGAGGCGGTGTACTATGAAAGGTCGTTACAATTTCTGATTGATAAATGTAATTATTGTATTCTACAAGGTGGAGATACACTTGCTTTCCCTTCTTTACGGCAAGATCTTTTGTTAGCTTACCATTTTTCTCGTACCATATACTATCTCTATATAGATTGTAATATATATGTAGGTCTTGTGCCTGAGACAAATGAATAATCAGATAAAAAAAGCTAAATAAAAAGTATTTCATATAAAAATTTTATTTTACGATAGTAAATGAATCAGAATAAATATTTATGTCAGAAATTGGAATACTCACTGGTCTTCCACCTCTGGTTTGCATTAAATCTTCGGATTTAGTTTCGTTAAACAATTTTTCAAATGGACTTTGTTGAACTCCACCTCTTGTCCCTAAGGTTGCTTTAAGGTCAATAGGCTTATCAGAGCTTATTAGTTTGAAGACCTCATTACCCAATGGCACACCTATTTCAAATTCAACCGGGAATAATATTTTCTGATCAGGAAGAATCCGCATCTCTTCTGGTGTAGCTGATCCCGTAGGCAGTAACACATGGATTACATTATCTGGTTGAACATCCAGCAGTGTAAAATATGCTGGTTTAATCCCTTCATTAATGATTAAAATTTTCACCTTCGCATTAAGAGATAATTTTTTTGAACCTGAATCATCTATATTAAGACTTCTTAAATTGTCTACATCTTTTTCGTCAATAATACTATCAACAGGAATGATTTTAAAGCTAACTTTTATATCAGAACCTTCCAATTCAAGCTTACGAATAAAATCACCGTGTAAATATTCTTTCAATTTTTTGTGCACTTTAAAAGTAAAACTCTTTGGTAGTTGAATTTTATTCACCAAAATACTGTCTAGTGTATAATTATCAAAGGTCCTCAACACAATTGCGCCTTCAGTATTTGAATGGGATACATAGTGCACACTAATTTTGGGTGCCAGCTGATCTTTTTTAATATAAGGTTTAGAAAAAACGATATCTTCTATTTGTTTGGCAAGGTCTATGTCATCCACAAAAACACCCAGACTGATGGAAATAACGCCAAGATTTTTTTGAGTAACATATATCCATGAAGATTTAATGATGGATTTATCGATTGCTGAGTCCAAGGTTACGGTAGAAACGGTTGGAAAGCTTTTGGTTATTTTCCCGGTAGCATAAGGTTTAGCATGATCAATATCCCTTGTGTCTGGTGGAAATAAAGCGACTTCAGATCCTTTGAACACGCCATTTAGTTCGCCAGTGTTGATGCTACATTCAGTTTCTGAAAAAATATTGGTTGCCTGAAAATACGAAGCCTTACCTAAGAGCTTTCCATTTGCAATTTCAAGATCCAACTCCCCTTCAGCCTGCGGTTGTTGAAGAGGAGCAATTACACTCATTTCAACTCTTATTTTATCATAAAGCGCTCTGTAAGACTCTTCGGGCTTTGCCTTTACTAACCATTTTGAAAGTGCATAAGTAAGTGAACCAAAATGCTCACCGGTTTCGGTAGTCATTTCATAGTTCAACTGATTCTGTGCAGAACCAAAGAAAGCAACCATCGGTGAAAGTTTGGCGGAACTACCTGGAGAGGTAGCCTGATGCTGCAAATCATTGTTGTCCTTTTTCAGAACTACTTCTTGATTTTTCTTCAAATATTCATCACTTGCCATAACTTCAGTCGTTCCACGGGCAAGAACAGCTCCTCTGGTACCCGTCCCTGAATGACAAGCATCCAATACTACTAATAGTTGACCATTGGGTCCAATTTTTTCTCTGATTTTTGTGAGATTCTGATTAAGTTCATCATCGGTAATTAAATTCTCTCCTTCGTAAACTCCTGCTTGGAATTTTTTAGGGGAATCATAAGGCACAATGCATTCATCTAATCCATCAATTTCATCTCCGTCTTTGTCTGGTCGTTGCTGACCATGCCCAGAAAATTGAAAATAAACCATATCCCCAGCTTTAACTTTTGGCAACAAATCGTTTTTTATTGAAGATAAGATTCCCTGACGGGTTGCTTTTGAGTCACTGATTTCGGCTATGTTCTCAGCAATAAAACCTTGACTTTCCAATGCAGTTTTAACCAGCTTTATATCGTTGGCAGAATTAATTGAAGCCCAACCACCAGTTTCCGGATAATTTCCTACCCCTATGAGCAGAGCCTTCTTAACCTGGCTTTGTCCTAAAAGACTGTTGGTGAGCAGTGTAAAAAGCAGGACTGCAGAGCTTAGAAAAACGGTTAGTAAATTAAACTTTTTCATATTTCAAATATATACATCTATTGTCGCTCATGTATACCTTAATTAGTGCAATGGTTATCACTTTTGGGACAATAATTTTAGTAAAGAATAAATAGAACCACCCATTTAATGGATATAGAGTTTAAAATTAGCCTATTTCATGGATTTATGGTAATAATTGCAAGCCTCCCCTGAATTAATTAATGATTCGGCAAAATTCGATTTTTTCCAAAAAAGATTTTAGATTGCATCTATAAAAATCAAATTTAGTTCTAAGAAAAAATAAAATGACAAAACACCAAGCTAACAAATTGATTATTAGCAATTTAATAAAACATTTTAAAATATAAACTAATTTATTGACACGTCTAATGAAAATTCTTCAAATTTCTAAAACCTACTCACTCAATTAATGATAGCAATTATTAAATTCAAATAAAGTTGAATGAATCCAATTAAATATAAATTCAAATAATATTCTTAAATTAATATTAGCATTTAAAATAAAAGTACTTTAAAGTGATAACCTGACACCAAAAACAAACACTTCTTAAATATTGGATTCAAAAGTCAACAACGATTTTACTTTAAATTTTAAAACATAAAATATGAAATTCAATTCCAAATCAAGTTCCTTTTTTCTCATTGCATTTGCAATGCTCTCATCATTCTTTTTCCATGAAACTTTTGCTCAAGAACAAAAAATTACCCCCCTTACAAAAGAAAGCAAATCTGTAGAAAAACCAAAAAAAGGAATACTTCGTAATGAGGTGTCTCTTAATCCAGATGAATTAGTTTATACAGGATTCATCTATGTAAAATGCGGAAAAGATTTGCGAGAAGTAAAAAGAGCGGCCTTGCCAAGAAAACTTGTAACTTACGGAACAGATCATAAAGTCAGCAAGGTAGATGTGGCAGGATTTAAGACTGCCATGAATTACAAGCCATCCAGCTTATGCAAAGAACCAGAAGGTGCAGGAAAAGAATATTTCTTTATCTCACTTTCAAAAGAAGCTAATGTGCAAGGCAAACTACAATCCCGAGCAATTCCTACCAATTGCACTTATGAAATGACCAAAGATTGCAACTTAGAAAGATATGCAAAAAATTGCAACAGTGCCATTCTTTGCTCTTGCGAAGGACAAACCTATGGAGCGTGCGGTAACCCCGGTTGTAAAGATATGATTATGATTTGTCCCGACTATAAGGAAGATTAAATCCACTAATAACTCTTCATTCAACAAACAAATATTAAAAAATAAATCCATTTTTTTTAAACCTTTAATTCATTAAATAATTATGAAAATTTTATCGTTTATCAACTCAAAACATTTATTCTGTCTAATCCTACTTGCTAGTGCCGGTGGTCTCATGTCTCAAGACTTAAAAAAGAATCCTCCTCAGACTCAAACCACCAAACCAGGAATGAAGGCCAGCAAACCAAAAGTCATAGAGGCTTCCAGTTCTGCAAATCCCGAAGAATTAATTTACACAGGTATTATTTATTCCAAATGTGGAAATGAAATCGTGGAAGTAAAAAGGGCCTTGATGCCCAGAAAATATGTAATTATTGGTGCCAATAACAAAATTGAAAAAGTAGATGCAGATGGTTTTAAAAAATCTATAAAATACAATGCTACTCAGGCGTGTAAACTTGGTTCCGGCACAGAATTTTTTGCCCTGCAAAGAAACACAAATCTGCCAAAAGGAGAAAGTCTAAATAAAAAACCTTCCGCTTGTGTGGTTGAACTCATCAATGATTTCTGCCACAGTATGAGCAGTGCCGATCCTTGTAATGCCGCAAAATACTGCGCTTGTGAAGAACAATTGCAACCAAGGCAAGCTTGTAGAGAAACTGCTTGTAAAGATATAGTGATCTGGTGCAACAACCAGACTTCCAAATAAACTGAGGCCTTAAAAAATTAATTTGCGTGTACACTTTTTTTTAAAAGACCCAGTCCTATCACTATATGAAAAGCTTCTTTTTCCTTGTATTCAGTATCTGTTTTAACATAGCAATATCTGAATGCAGGGAAAGAGATGCTTTATTTAATAAGCAGAAGCATATTGTTCAAACTATCAACACCTACGCCATTGTCGTGGGTATTTCTAATTATCAGGACCCCGCAATTGCAGACTTAAAAGATGCCAGACGAGACGCAGAAACTTTTGCTGCCTGGCTTTATTCCGATGGTGGTGGAAATCTTCCACAGGAGAATGTAGTTCTACTTACGGATGAACAAGCAACACTTTCAAGAACGGCCCACGCAATCAATAGAATAGCCCAAGTCATTACAAAAAATGATAAATTAATATTGTATTTTTCAGGTTATGGCGCCGGAAATTTACGAGTGGACAGACTTCCGGATTTCTTCTATTTTAATGACACTCCTTCTGATGCAATAAGAGCAGGTTCCTACCCAATGATGCAACATTTTGCACATCTGATTAAAAGTAAAAAAAATCCTTACCTGATTATTAATCATCTTTATTCCCGTAATAACCATTCTACTCATGAAAGTTTAAGTCCTCAAGTCTATAGAAAAAAACTTTTTAAGAATGAGATCTTTTACGACCACATGATTAATGAATCTGCAGATTTATTATTTGGACTTAATTCCCTAAAGTTAAATTTAAACCATCACCTGATGGATGCATTATTGGGATTAGCAGATCAAAATAAAAATGACCGGGTAAGTTTTGAAGAACTTGGCAATTATTTTAACTTTTTAAAAGTGCCTAAAGAGACAGGGCCCGGTCTACTTTTCCTCGCTTGTTCAAAATCAAATGATGAGATTGCCAAGGTGGATGTTGCGTTAATTAAAACCATTAGGAATCATAAAGACCCTAACTTTCCTTCCATATTAAAATCAGAAGGCACAGAAAAAGAACAAAAAATCATATCTCTATTAAATCAAAACATTCAAGACTTATACCAAAATTTTCTCATCTCGATAAAACTTGGGCATTTAATGGCGCCCGATCTGCCAAACGCCACACTAATCCTGGATTCCATGGCTCTGTATGAAGAATTGAAACCATTGATTTCTGATTTCAGAAGAAAGCTAAGTGCTGCATTGCAGGATGAAACACAGCAAGCTATAAATGCCTATCTGAATGCAGATTCAAAAGAGCTGCTTAGACGAACTAATTTTAAAGATAAATATCGGAAATATCCGGAATATCTGGAGAAATCTATTCAGTTGACTGGAAAGCCAAATTTTATGTATAATATTTTGGAAGCAAAAAAATACTATTTTTTGGGTTTGAATAAAAGATTTGAAGCTATTGATTCTAAAAAGAAAAAATTATTTGACGAGGCATTAGAATTGCAATTAAAAGGATTGGAGTTTGAACCTGAGGCCTCTTTTATTCTGAATGAAATTGCCAACATATATGCCAGCACGAATAAACCTGAATTGGCTAAAAAATATTTCCATGAAGCGATAATTCTGACTCCGGGTTGGAGTATCCCCTATTCCAATTTGAGTAAATTAAGCATAAACAGTCCTGTTGAATCCATCAAATATGGCAAGATGGCAACCAGGTTAAATGAAACTAATGTTTTTGCATGGAACAGTCTTGGGACTGCCTATTTAAGAAACAACAATTTGGAAGATGCTGAATCATGTTTTATTCGTGCCATCAAACTGGAACCAAAATATTCTGAAGCCTTTTAAAACTTGCCTGCATCAGATCCATTAAAAATGAAATTCCAGAAGCACTTAAGCTACTTGAAAACGCTTGTTTTTTAGGATTTAATGAACCGGAATATATTTATCGTGATTCGGACTTTATAAATCTTAGAAAATCCAACCAGTTTGATCAACTGATGTCAAAATATTTTTCAAACTATAATAAAGATAAATAATTCAACCCATGAAATATTCTTTACTACTATTTAGCATTTGCTTTAACGGTTTTCTATTTTCACAATCGAATAAAGAAATTTCAAAGGGAGTATCCCCAATTCCATTAATTGATGATAAACATTCAACATTAAAAAACACCTACGCCGTCGTCGTCGGCATCTCTGACTACCAGGACAAAGACATTCCCGATTTGCGATTTGCCGATAAGGATGCTGAGGCGTTTGCTAACTTTCTGCGATCTCCTTCAGGAGGATCGTTAAACGGTGATCACCTTCAAGTGTTGACCAATACCCAGGCTACCGCAGGTCGTTTAGCTGAAGCGCTGGATGCCCTTATCGAGAAAGCCAAAAAGGACGATCAGGTAATCATCTACTTCTCCGGGCATGGGGATGTAGAAGGAAAAAAATTGACCCAACCAGGCTTTCTGCTTTGCTGGGATGCGCCGTCGCGGGTGTATATGGGAGGCGGAACTTATTCCTTATCTTTTTTACAAGAAGTTGTCTCTACCCTATCGGTGCAAAATCAGGCCAAAGTCATAGTCATCACCGATGCCTGTCATGCCGGAAAATTATCCGGTAACCAAATCGGTGGCGCGCAACTCACAACTGCAAATCTTGCGAAACAATATGCTAATGAAGTAAAGATCCTTTCTTGTCAACCTAATGAATTTTCACTCGAAGGTCCTCAATGGGGTGGTGGTCGTGGGGTATTTAGTTATCATCTTATTGATGGTTTGTTTGGATTAGCAGATCGTAACAATGACGTCCAAGTTACCTTAGGTGAAATTGACCGCTATCTGGAGGATCATGTCACTGGAGAAGCTGCTCCGCAAAGTCAAATCCCCATTTTACTTGGAA
>Ga0268298_10003733_pt1 | contig 15314 bp, 13 predicted proteins | sample WWTPWeurt_MetaG_FD_194462 | JGI IMG/M metagenome (GOLD analysis project Ga0268298, IMG submission 194462) | Activated sludge microbial communities from WWTP in Nijmegen, Gelderland, Netherland - WWTP Weurt | ecosystem: Engineered > WWTP > Aerobic digester > Activated sludge | place... | reverse complement strand
CTCGAAAATCTTCACCTGTTAATTGTCTTTTTTGTGGTATATTCAAAATCAGGTCTTCGAGCTATATGACACCAGAAAGATTAAACCGCTCCGGGACTGAATTTACAGAACAAAAAATGCTCCGCCGGCTCTTTGACCACCGGCTCCCACGATGAGGTTGTCTCCTGGTTTGTTCTAAAGGAACCCATCTCCATTAGCTCATCAATGCTAAATGAGATCAAGCTTCTAGATCAACCAACCAGAGAGCTTCAAGCCATAAACAGAAGAATTGTTCTGTCGAAGGACTAAGCTGCCGTCAAGCTAGGGTTCCCGGTGTATGCTCAGGGAAAACAAAGTCATCCCTATTATCTCTTGCCGACGCGCTTCAAAAGAGCATCGTTCTGGCTAATAATTGCGGTCATCTTGCCTTTGAGTTCAGCCGCCTCTCTCACTGCCAAATCTCTTTCAGTTCGCCCGTTGGCAAGTTCCTCGCGCAGGCGAGCAATCTCGCCCTCACGGTCCACAAGCTGTCGGCGGAGTTCTTCGCTTGCAGCCGCACGGGCAGAGAGTTCAGATTCAGCCTTCGAAAGCGCCGTCTGTTTTTGCTGGGCGCTTTCCTTCAGTGAGGCAATTTCAGTTGCCGAAGCCTCTGCCGCCAGCTCCAGTTTCTCAATAGCCTCCAGAGCGCCCTTAAGCTGAGCGGCAGCATTCTTGAGGTCTTCTGCCGCCTTAACCTTCACGGCTTCAGTTTCCTTGGCAGATTCCATTAATGCCATACGCCAGGCACCGGCAAATATGTTCCTCACCTGGTCCGGCATCTGAAAGGAGACCGGCGCCACCGGTGCCGGACGAGAAGCCCGCCAGGCTTCCAGGTACTTGTATACGGTGGTGTAGCTGCCGCGCCCAAGGGCAGTCTGCACCGCCAAAGCCGTTACCTCTTTACCCTCAGCTTCTAGCCGGTCGGCAACTTCAAATAGTTCGCCCTGGTCGATGTTCGGTCCCCTGGTCATTGCTGAGCCCTCCGCGGTGCTTTTAGCATTGTAGCATAATAATAGTTTGCATTTTCTTACTACTATTATTACCAATAAAGCAACAAGAAAGCCCCAAAAGCCTCATTTTATGGGCTTAGCGTTCGTGGGCGCCCCGCGGCGGCGCCACATTCCTTATCATCTCCCGAAAGACAGGCAGCCTAGCATCGAGCCACAAGTGGACATCAACCGGTCCGAGCCGCTACATCAAATCTGCATTATATTTACACCCTTTAGGTGTTGACAGCGACCACATATCGGGTAGAATATACACAGAAGCGATGCACTGCTATCTGGACTAAGTGTATTCACTTCTGTGAGACGAGGAAGCTGCGAATCAACTAAATGCTGCGCTTTTCACTTTTGAATCTATGCGAGCCGTTGAGGAAGTACCTTGTCCCAAGTTAACAACCGTTGTTCGGTAACCGCCTCTTTAATCTCAAACTGCGCCACTGTGTTGGACATAGCTCCTCGGCGAGTGATTGAAAGCAACCCCGCACAACCATCGTTCGACCTGGTCCGTCGAACCGACACTCAGAGGAGAGCCCACTATGCAAACCACGCACGCAAGCACTACAGGAGAAAAGCAAAGCCAGAAATTTACCGTTGAGTTTTCTTCCGATGCGATCAGCGCTTTGGAAGAGATGAAGGAACGCCTGGGCAAAAAATCTCGCGCTGACGTTCTCAGATCCTCTCTTTTGCTTTTGAAATTTCTTTTGGACGAAACTCAAAAGGGCAACCAAATTGCCATAATCAGCAAAGGGGAAGGGTCAAACGAAAAGGTAAAAGAGCTGGCATTGTTTGTCTAATTAGGAGGCAAAAATGCCCGATGACATCACAAAATTGGACCTCATGAAATTGCTCCAGGGATTGGAAACGCAATCTCCTGGGGTCCAAGTCACTATTAACGGCGATGTAACCATTAACGTTCATCAAATCCAGAATACAGAGGTCAGCACCACAACCAACAATGTGAATATTGACTACTCTTTCATAGAGTCTCTCACTTTGTCGGACGAAGGTAAAAAAGAAGCAAAGGGCCTGTTTGAAAAATTTACCGGCACGCTGAAATCTTACAAGGAAGGCAGTGAAGGATTGGCTACGCTGGCGAAAGACTGCGCAAAATATGGCCCAGCAGCTTTGCCACTCATCACTCAGGCCACGCAGCTACTACAGCAGCTGTTCTCAGGCTAGGCGCCAGCAGTCTGTTTTTGACAGGGAAGTAACCGAAACCCTCAAACGGTTCCCGACAATTGCTTAGGGAACATCCTTGGTATGCTCGAAAAGCATACCAAGGATGTTTTCGGAATCCGTTCTGAAAAGTCGATAATCAATCGGGAACAAGATATCCAATCTAAAATAACTCATGCCTCCGGATCTTTGTTCCACGGGGTTCGCCTTTTGACCAGGTAAACGGTTAGCCGCGAATAGAAAGACCAGTTCTATAATGAAGTTGACGATACTAGTGGCCCTCGGCGGATTACCCGGCTAGCCAGCAAGCACTGCATCCCGCACCCGCAGAATCGTCTGCCTGCTCGTATCGAACTCTCTCGCCACCTCGGCAACCGTGGCTCCGGCTTTCAATCTCTTCACCACCAGCTTCCGCTTTCCCTGGTCCAGCGACGGCGGCCGCCCAAACCTTTTTCCGGCGGCCCTCGCCCTTGCAATTCCAGATTGAGTTCTCTCCACCAGGAGGTCCTTCTCAAACTCCGCAACGGCGGCAATAACTTGCATGGTCATCTTGCCTGCGGCGCTAGTCAAATCCACCCCTCCCAAGGCCAGGCAGTGCACTCTCACTCCATAGGCTGCGAGCAGCTCGACCGTTGCTCGCACATCCATCGCGTTTCGGCCCAGGCGATCAAGCTTGGTCACCACCAGCACATCGCCCTTCTCCATCCGGTCCACCAGTTTCATGAACCCAGGACGCTCTGCGGACGCTACTGAGCCGCTAATGCTTTCTTCAATCAGCCGGCGGCTCTCAATCTTAAACCCGGCCGCCTTGATCTCCAGAGCCTGATTCCTAGTGCTCTGGTCGACCGTTGATACTCTGCAGTAAGCAAAAACTCGTGCCATTTGATCCGTCCAAAAGTGCTGTACGGATTATACCCGCCATCCAAAACCTTAAAAGCCTACTTTCGGACAGGCAAAAACAGCCAGCCCGAAAGCGTTCCTTTTCGGACTCGTCCAGATCTCTTTGATTACACCAAGTAAACTCTCAGAAAACGGTGACCAAATTGCTGGTGTTCCTATGCCCGTTAGTCTCAAGAATTCGAGCACAGAATTTCAATCACTCTAAGAGAACCGGACACCACCATTTCAATTTTAACGGCTGAAACGTCGGCCGCATTGACGGGGTATGGCTTTCGAGCTTAACGTACGTTTTGGTTCTATTGCTAATCAGACCCCGAGTTCAGAACATTGCAATTATCGGAGACCAACTCAAAACTCTCACTGAGCAGATACCGAGCTAAGAGGCGATCGGAAATGTCATCTGGTAGCTGTAATAGCGATGTACGCTTCTCATCAGTGAGAACTGAAACATTTCTAGATTTCATTAGTACCTCAACAGATTGATGGCTCGCCGCTTATCATCAGGGTCGACGGCCAGATATGCTTGCAGATCGCTGAGGCTGGCGTGACCTGAAATCTCTTGTATAGTCCGCAGTGGAACACCGGCACGACTCATTTGAGTGAGGCATGAGCGCCTCATAGAATGCGTGGATACATCTTCAAGACCAAGTGTTTCAAAGGCTTTGGTCAATACGTTATGAGCAGCGGCCCTCGTCAAATGCCCAGAGGCAGACGCTTCCGAAGGAAATAGCCAGTCACCCAAGTTGGCTTCTTTGCAATAGGCTGCCAGGAATGACTTAAGCTTTTCGTGCACTGGGATGTCGCTGTAGACAATGTTTTTCTTCTTTTGTCGTTTGACTTTTAGTACATGCCTCACGTTGCCAGCTTCAGTGAAAAGCTGATTGGCTCTAAGTGTTACTATCTCACTAATGCGCAGTCCTGTATAAATGCCTACTGCAAAAATGGCTTTGTCTCTTGCTGTTGGAAGCAATTTAAAGATGCCAGCAATTTCTTTTGAGCTTAAAATTCGAGCTTGTCCAGCCATTTTCGTACTTGACGTCTTCTTGTCTCATGCAGCTTTTGTCAAGTATAAAGGGGCAAAAAAAGAGTTAGAAGGCTAAAACGCTCATATATCTTGATTCTAAGGTTGACAGAACCGTGCTTTTGTCAAGTCGTCTGGCTTGTCAAATACCTTAGCGTAGGTTTTGACCAAAAAAATGTCGGGACCCGTAAACCAGAGCCATTCCCGTGCACTCAGCCGACTAGTTCTTGTTTTTAGGCTTGCTCTCAAAGCCGCTGTAAGGGTCATACCCAGACCGGAACCTAGGTAGAGCAAGGCCGCCATCATCTGTGCCGAAATATCGCCAACAAGCAACTTGCAAAGCGGCGTGCTCAATCCAAACAAGAAAGCCGATAGTAGAACTATTACAATTGGAACCTTGCTGCTTTTCATTCGTTTTTAATACAAAGTTGTCCCAATGGCTTGTTCAAGGTCAGTGTAAGCGATCTCATATGCATATACAGCGTCCAGATACTCATTCCGGATTTCGACATTGGCTTGTTGGGCGATCAGCACTGAAGCAATGTCCGATTGCCCTATTTCGTAACTACGTTGAGTCATCTGTGCGATTTGTTGTGACCGGGCTAAAGCGTTTTCTTGGAACGATTGAATTTTTTCTCTTTGCATAACAACCGCCTGATAGGCTTCGACCACGTCCTGTTCAACAGCGTTCTTTTGCGTGTTTTGCTCAGCCTGTAGCTGCTTAACGACTGCTTTGTATTGCGTTATATCACCTTGTTGGAATGAAAAAATTGGTAAGGGGGCCGAGGCCTGAAAGAAGAAGCCGTGGAAACTATTGCGATCGTTTGGGCCTGCGTTCTGAGGAAGTGGCGGTCCGTTGACAACGGAGCTGCCTGCACCAATAGTGGGATTTGGCAGAATGTTTCCATAGGCTAACTTTAGGTTGGCGCCATTCGTTTTGATTGATTGTTCCACAATCTTAATCTCTAGCCGATTCTGGAATGCACGTGGCAAGAGGCTTGAAATCTCAGGAATATTGGTTTCCAGATCTGGCAAATAATCCAGTTTTTCTGCTTTGAGAATAAATCGCGGCAGTCGTGGAACCGCAAACGATGAGTTGTATTCACGGCCCAAAAGCACGCTTAGTCCTTGTTTTGCTCGCTTAACTTGGTTCATCGCCAGATTGCGATTGATTAGGGCGCGTTGATATGCCAGTTCAGCACGATAGACATCTAGCTGCGCAACATCACCAGCCTTAAAGCGTATTTCAGCAGACGACAATAGTCTCTTATACAATTCGCTCAATTCGCTCAGTGTTTCATAGCGTTCTTGAGCAATCAGAGCAGCTGCATAAGTTCGGCGTATGTCACCTCGAAGTGCCCACAGACCTTTGTTGATTTGAAGATCTGCAAGCGCAATTTGTTTTTTCGCGGCCAATAAACGCAAGGCTAATTTCCATGGAGGTTCAATAGGCACACTGACGCCGTACCTGTAAGTGAACTCAGCCTTGTAGCCGTTGTCCATAAAAATGCTTGGATTCGGAAGTTCGGTCGCTCTAATCATGCCTGACTTAGCTATCCCTAGTTGCAAGCGCAGAGAGGATGCTCTCGGGCTTTTCATTAGTGTTTCATTCATAGCCTGGTCGATTGATAGCAAAGTACCTATCGGACCACGCAATTCAGGTTGTAGCGTAGCTAATTTCTGTCGCGATATCGCTCCCCCTGGAGTTATCCCGACAGATGATTTTGGTATGCCCAGATGACTACTGCCGGATTGCCCTGAAGCACCGTTGGTTGCAAGGGCAAGACTTGTTCCGATAACAATGCAGTAAGTAAGCGAGCCGACACCAGCAGATAGCGTTCGTTTTTCATCATAGTTCCGCTTCTTGTTCTTTACGGAAGTGTAGTTGTAAAGCGAATTCATGTTCAATCCCTCTCGCTACTATTTCGTTTCATTCTGGCCAGATCTGAGCCGAATAGCTTCAAGAGGGCTGGTATCATCACTAAAGTTAGAGCTGTCGAGCTGAGCATTCCGCCTAAAATGACGATAGCCAGAGGTTGCTCAAGCTCACGGCCGGCCCCTCCCATAACCGCTATCGGCAAAACTCCTAACGCAGCCGTCAAGGCTGTCATCAAAACAGGACTGAGTCTGTCTAGAGCGCTGTCTGTAATGACTTCATCAAATTCTTTTGTTGCTTCGCTCAACATGTCATTGAAGTGCGCCACGAGCATGATTCCGTTTCTCGTTGAGATTCCAAAAAGTGTTATGAAGCCGACTAGAGAGCCCACACTCATCACAGCCCCGCTAAATAAAACGGCCCACACTCCGCCAATTAGAGCAAGAGGAAGATTTGCCATTATCAGCATTGCTGCTCGCAAAGATTTAAAGGCTAAGGTTAATAACATCATCATTCCAATAAGAGCAGCAATCGAAAGCAATAGAAGCTGCTTAGCGGCAGCTTCCTGCGCTTCAAATTGACCACCGTAAACTATGTAATAGCCAGTCGGTAGCATCACTTCGGTAGCAATTTTTTTACGTGCTTCTTCAACGATGCTTCCCAGGTCACGCCCTGAAACGTTCGCTTGAACAACCACACGTCGAGAAATGTTTTCATGACTAATTGTGTTTGGGCTTGTGCCTTCGGAAACTGTAGCAAGGGCACCGAGCGGCACCTTGGCTCCAGAGGGAGTATCTACGAGCACTGATTGAATGATTTCAAAATTATTTCTCTGCTCAGGCGCGAACCAGACGTAGATATCAAAGGTCTTTTGTCCTTCCAGAACCTGTGCTACGGCGACTCCTTTAAACGCTGCTTCTATTGCCGCCGACAATTCTTTCACGGAGATACCATATCTTGCTGCGTTAGCACGGTTAGCTTTGATTGAGATTTGAGGTACCGGAACAATTGGCTCTACGTGGACATCGACGGCACCACTAATACCTTTCATAGCCGCTTCCACTTCTTTTGCTTTTTCATGAAGTATGTCTAGATCTGCCCCAAAAATCTTTATTGCGATAGCAGCGTTAACACCAGATAGCGCATGCTCCATCCGGTGTTGCAAGTAGGAGCCGGAATCTCCAATCAGGCCTGGGATATGGGCAAATTCATGACGCACATGATAAAGAGCGTCTTTTTTGTGCTCGCTATTCGGTTGCAGACGTATGTCAAATTCGCTGAAGTTTCCGGCTCCGTAATCCTCGCCTCCTTCAGCTCTTCCCGCTCTTTGGCTAGCCGCCATCACGTCATGCTGTTTGAGAAAGTGTTCTATTAGCTCCTTGCCGATACTAGTCGTCGTATGCAAGCTAGTCCCCGGCACGGAAGTCGAGACTACTACTAAATTATTCTCATCAAATTCTGGTAAGAACTCGCTTCCCATGACTGTAAGGGGAAGAATTGATAACAAGAAAAGGCAGATGCCGCCAGCAACTACAGCTTTGGGTCTAGACAGGCTGAACTTCACTACAGGTAAATAGATTTGCTTGAGCCAACTCACCACTTTAGTTTCATGTTCGGCAAGATTCTTTGGTAAACGCAAAAGCATATAACAGAGGGCAGGCGTGACGGTTAGAGCTACTCCAAGTGATGAAAAAAGGGCCACTAAATAGGCGTATGCAAGAGGGCTGAAAATCTTGCCTTCAAGTCCACCAAGCGACAAAACCGGCAAAAAGACCAATCCAACAATGAAGGTTGCATAGACAACAGAGCTGCGAACCTCTACAGATGCCTCATACACGACCCGGAAAGAACTTTTTGGACGAGCCAAAGTTTTATTTTCCCTCAGTCTGCGATAGACGTTTTCTACATCGACAATTGCATCATCAACAACTTCTCCAATAGCTATTGCAAGACCACCGAGAGTCATTGTGTTTATCGTATAGCCCTGGAACTTTAAGAAAATAATCGCAGAAAGTAGTGACAACGGAATCGCTGTTAGAGAGATGAAAGCAGTGCGCCAGTTTTGCAAAAAGACAAAAAGAATAACAACTACTAGGACTCCACCAAGAATTACTGCCTCGCTGACATTTTTGACTGCCACTTCAATAAAATCGGCTTGGCGGAATGTGGTAACGGTTTTTACGTCTTCTGGGAAACCTGCTTTTAGTTCTTCAAGAGCCTTTTCCAAAAGGCGGGTAGTTTCAAGAGTATTAGACCAGGGTTGTTTAAAGACGGTTAGAACAACCCCTGGATGACCATCTACGATTGCGTCGCCTATTTTGAATTCTGGACCAATTTCAACAGTTGCGACGTTTTTGAGGAGAACAGGAAGGCCGTTTCGACTGGTAATTACAGATTGTGCAATTTCTTCTGGAGATGAGACTCTACCTAATCCCCTGATAAGTTGCTCTTTGTCGTTGGTTCGAAGCATTCCACCGGCAGCATTCACGCTGCTGCCACCTGCAGCTTTTAGCACCTGTGGCAGTGTCACATTGTATTGCCGCAATTTATCAGGATTGACTAGCACCTGATACTGTTTCACTTGTCCGCCGATTACAACAACGTTGGAGACGCCACTGATTGCCATGAGGCGCATTCTGACTGTCCAATCAGCCAGCGTTCTCACCTCCATTGGAGTTGATTTGCCTGTGCTATATAGTCCAATTTTTAGAATGTCACCGGCGGCAGTCGTTATTGGAGCAAGTACTGGTTCTTGAACACCTTCTGGCAGCTTACTTCTAGCTGATTGCAACTTCTCTGAAACAAGTTGTCTTGCTGTAAATATGTTGGTGCCATCTTGAAAAATCACAGTTATTACTGATAGCCCGATAGTGGAGATCGACCTTACGACCTTCACGTTCGCGGTGCCGTTCAAGCCTGTCTCAAGTGGCCTTGTAACCACACTTTCAACTTCTTCTGGAGCAAAACCCGGTGCTTCCGTTAATACCACGACTTGTATAGGTGCAAAGTCTGGGAACACATCAACCGGCATATTGAATGTGGCATAGATTCCAACCAGGAACCACACTAAGGCCAACATATTTACGACCCAGCGATTGCTTACAGACCAGCGGATAATTTGGTTCAGCATCTTACTGACCCTCTGATTTCTTTCGTGGTTTGGCAATAAGTACCCATGCAACAATTATTAAGAAAGCAGCTCCGAGTCCTAATGCAAAACCCATTACTACCTGTGCGCGGGAGCTGGCCGCATGAGCTTCTGCTTCCTCGTGTCCATGGTGATCCGAATGTTTCTCTCCCTCGTGTTGATGTTCAGCTTCCGGCTTCAAGACTGACTGCGCCAGAAGCTGACTGGCGCCAGAAACAACAACCAACTCCCCTTCGTGTAAACCTGAAGTCACTTCGACTAAGCCACCGGCCTTAGTACCGACTCCAATTGCAGATGGTTCAAAATGCCCTTCGTCAATGTGGTGCATATAAACATAGGGGCGGTCTTTGTAAGTTACTATTGCTGACTCAGGCACTAGGAGTGCTGTTTTGGTGCTGGAGCCAAGTAGTATTTCCGCTGTCACAAACATACCTGGCCGCAAAATCCCCCGCGGGTTATCGGCAATTACTCGCACGTGAAGAGTTTTGGTTTCATTGTCAACAACTGAGCCCACAGAAGAAATTCGTCCTGATATTCTTTCGTTTGAAGGAGTTGCAAGTAAAACCGGTTGCCCTTCTTTTACCTTCGGGATTTGTTCTTGATAGATGTCTACCATTGCCCAAATTGGAGAAAGATTGACAATTGAGAAAATGCTCTTGCTGGGGTCGACGCGCTCGCCCAAGGTTATCTCACGCTTGATCACACAGCCAGCAACCGGTGCTTTGATTGATAGCGCTGAAGTAACCTCACCGGTGCGCAGAGCATCATCTACAGCGCTTCCTGCTATGCCCATTATCCGAAGCTGCCCTTTCGCGTTATGAATTGTCACTGCTAGCTGCTTTTCGAGAAGAGAAACTTCTTGTGCTAGCTGTTGCTTGAGTGTTGCTAGTCTGACCAGCGCTGAGTCATAGGCATTTTTTGCTTCTAGATAGTTTTTACGTGCACTGATGCCTTCCTTTAAGAGGCCGTCTTCACGTTCAAAGGCGCTCTTATTGAGTTGAACTTGGTTGTTTTGTAGAGTCAGTTCGCCTGAATACTTTGTTTTGACCCGAGCAATTTCTGCTGTAATTTTTGTACGCTCGTTCAGTAGCTGTGTGAGATTGCTGGCTACCTCTACACTCTGGACGATAGCTAAAACTTGCCCAGCTGTTACTATGTCCCCCTGCTTGGCTAGAACTGCATTGACGACACCTGTGACAGGAGGATTGACAGTAAAGGCACGTGTCTCATCCGCTTGGACTTCACCAGTTGCTGTCAGTGACTTCTTAATGCTTTGCTGCTGCACTTTAACCGTCTTTATTTCTAGTGCTCGAATTCCTTGTTCATCTACAGACACTTCTTTAGGTCCTGATGAACTTGCGTTCTCACTGAAGGCCTCATTGTCTCCACTATGACCAGATACCTGCTGCGGAACGCCACAAAGTATCGTGAGGGAGAATAAAAGGGCGACGAATATAGATTTACGTAAGCTCAAAGGAGCAGAACTGTTTCTCATACAAAAACCACCTGTAACAAGCAAAAACAAAGCAGCGCTGCTGCTTTTGAGGGCTTCTTTAGGTGGTTTTTAAATAAGCAATGATTGCATTGCTAGATACGTCTTGGTCCCTGGGCTGCCAAAGCCGTTAGGTGGTGCCCTTACACGGGGCCGCTCTGCACTATCATTTTTTGTAATCGCAAATGTTGTCCAAGAAGGAATCGGGCCAGCAGTTTCAAAATTGGTACCATCAAATAAATTGCCCGCCCAGGCTGCTATGTCTATCGAGCTGAAACAATCAACACAGCAATCTTCATTGCAGACTGAAGACCGTTTGATTTGTAGCTCTTCGGAATCATTGCTAACAGGTTTTTTCGAAATAATTAGATTTGCAGCACCTTGGCAATTGTCACTTTCAGTGCAAAAGCAAATCTGACCTGCTCCGAAAATGAACAGAAAAAGCAGATTCAAAGTGATCGCTAGAAGTCTCAAACCGGCACTAATTCCCTAATAGCTAGTCATCGAGGGGCCATCATATCAGAGTATCTTCATCTGTTTACGATGTAAAGTGAGGTGGTTTACTCTGGTGTATACTTCGAGCACCTCTCGGTGGCAAGCACTCCAGCTCTCTGTATCTATAGAAAGCTCTAGCCGCCAATCATTTGTAAGTTTTCTATAGAATGCAGGATTGCCGCAGCAGGTTTTGTCTGCGATCAAAATTATTGTGCATCCTGTGAAGTAATTCAAAGCATCTACTGCCATCCGGGAGCGAGCTGGCCAGCATAGGAGGAGGGCTCTATCTCTGTGCTGAGCAAGTTCTTCTGCGCCGCCTTTGTATATCTTTGTCCAGCTTTGGGTACCTTTTCGCGGAAGTCCAAAGCGTGTATTGAAAATACCAATTATTGCCTTCTTCTACGAGGTTGGCGTCTAAAGGAACCAAATCAGCTCCCATTTTTTGTAAAAGGTTTGAGATATAGCCATTGCCAGCACCTAGCTCAACGAGCGGCGAATGACTTGCCACCATTTCCAGTATCGTCGGTGAAAGAGCCGAATACGCATATTGCTCTCTGAGTTTGAGCAAAAACTTCTCTTCAAGAGACTGATTGCTCAAGCTTCTGCAATAAAAAAGCAATTTTACAAACAATTTGTCCAGAGTTCCCAGATCACACTCTTTGATGATTTCCGTGAGTTTCGCTCTTGATTCTTTTGATGTTGGCTTATCTCTTAAATTGACAAGCTTCTGATACAGAGTCCAGTAAGGGTGACTGATTGTTATTTTGGAATCCATGCGGCTGCTCACTCCTGTCTAGGCACGAGCTGAATAATACTGTCGCCAAATTATGCAATGCTTTGGCAAGAAGATGGTTGCCGGTAACTAAATATCTAACCAGGGCTTGTATTCGAAGCCAACTGTGTTGGATCAATCGGAGCAGTGGTTAGTACTTCTGTCACTATTTCAAATAATCCAGAAATCAACCCACCAGGTGCTCCAACTGCCGCGTCAGCTCCGGGCAAAGCAGAAAAGTCTCCGGTTGGAGCTAAATTCCCAATCGCTGCCGTGTCACTGCCCAACTCAAGGCTCGGCAAGTCTGTCGCTGGTGGCGCCGGTGGTTCAAACTGCCCAAAGTAGTTTTTTGCTTGCGATACATCAGGAGAGCTTGTCAGCTGTGTTTCGAGTGCAGCGGATTTATTGACCTCGCCTGCGAGGCGGACCATCTCTCCACCATGGGCTAAACTGCCGCATTCGTCAAATTGCTCCATCGAACCGATGCTCATATCGGCGTCCTTTCTAAATTTCTACTTTAGTAATTAGTTTAAGAAATACAGATTATGGCAACAATAGCGAGTTACTATCTCGATCTTGTTGTCCAATTTTCCTTAGGTGAAAATTAGCATTATTTCCCATTCTTGTCAACCGAAAAATCGCAAGGGGTTTGGTTTTCAGGGTTTGATTATCGTTTTTGTTTTATGCTAAAATGAAAATCGTTATCATTGCTAAACCGTGTATTATGCTCCAAGAAGCCGTAAAGCAAGCACCAATCGATCTCAAAAGCAGTCCGGTAAGTCGTTGGGACGACTTTGGAATAATAACGTCTGCTGTGTGCCTGGTGCATTGTATTGCCATGCCGCTTTGCCTTAGTTTCATACCTGCGTCAATCGCTCCACTTTTGGGTCATAACGATTGCACTCATTTAGTTTTGGCAGTTTGGGTCATTCTTTTTTGCTGCCTTGGAATTCTGCCTCGTCTGTCGCGAAATCCAAACAGAAAAGTTGCTCTACTAATGACTTTTGGCTTATCTCTGGTAATCGGATGTACTGTTTTTGATAGTCTTGTGGAAGAGTGGCAATTGGAGATGCCTCTTATGACAGTTGGCAATCTGTTGGTCATTTCCGCACACTGGGCGAATAAACAAAAACGCTGTTGTTAGTTGTGAAAACGAAAATCATCGTCATTCCTTGTGTACGCGGGTTTTATTAACTGTGAGCAACCTCGGCTTTCTATCGCCATGCTCTGAGCAACGCTCTGTGACTAGGGTTTAGCGTGGCCGAAAGGTTTGCCACAGTTTAAATGTCCCGAACGGCTTTGCTTCATCGCTATTTCCAACTTATACTTGAACCCAGTACTTCTCCAACACTTGGGACTTATGTAGTGAAGCAGATATCCGTCTCCCTTGATTCAAAGACGAGCAAAGATTGCTCTAGTTCAGATTGTTGTCTCATTTCTAAAAACGACCAGCGTCAGTCGATTATCAAGCGTGGACAGCTTTTGCAGTATGCAACACTTGGGTATTGTGGTTTGGAAGGAATTATAGGGATTGTTGCGGGCTTTGCTTGTGGCAGTGTGGCGCTAGTCGGTTTCGGGCTTGATAGTGCAATAGAAGTCACTTCTGGCGTTGCCTCGCTAGCCAGGCTCAAGGCGGATGGTCATAGCTTTTGGCATGAGAAGATGGAGAAGCTAAGTCTCCAGATTATAGGCGTTTGTTTCATTGCCCTTGCACTATATGTAGCCTGGGAGTCAATTGAAGCACTTGCAGCTCACCACGTTCCCGAAGCCAGTGTGCCTGGGATATTTCTCGCCTTATCGTCTGTGTTAATAATGCCGCGTTTGGCAAAAGCGAAAAAGATAGTAGCTCAGAACTTAGGTTCAGCGGCGCTCAAAGCTGATTCTAATCAAGCAGTCTTTTGTAGCTATCTGTCAGCTATTTTACTTTTGGGACTAGTATTGAATACGGTACTAGGATGGTGGTGGGCCGATTCTGTGTCGGCTCTCTGCATGGTTCCTATAATAGGACGCGAAGGACTATTGGCAATCGTCGGTAAATCTTGCAATGATAGCTGTTGCTGATGTTGAAATTACAATGCAAAGCAAGTTGAGCTTAATCTTAAGCCTACACGTTCCAGTCACATTTCGAGAGTTCAGCAATTCTACAGTCAAAACCAAGAGCAAGTCAGGACTAGTTTCGATGGATCAAAAAACATATTGGGAACAGGTATATCAGACGAAAGCACCAGATGCGGTGAGCTGGTACCGTCAGCATTTGGAGAAATCACTTGAACTAATTAAACAAGCAGATACAGATCCTTCTGCGTGTATTATCGATGTAGGCGGCGGTGAATCGACTCTTGTAGACGATTTGTTGGAATTCGGTTATCGCAACATCAGTGTCTTAGATATTTCTGAGACCGCCATTGATGTCTCTAAACATCGTCTTGGAAATCGTGCTGCTCTGGTAAGTTGGATCGCTGCCAACATTACTGACGTAGAGCTACCTTCACAGCGCTACGACGTTTGGCACGACCGAGCTGTGTTTCACTTCCTAACGACATCCGATGAACGCTCAGCTTATGTAAAGCAGGTTGCCAACTCTGTAAAACCGGGTGGACATGTTATTGTGGCTACGTTTGGGCCTCAAGGTCCGGAGAAATGTAGCGGTTTAACAACGATGCGATACGATGCCAACTCTCTTCACAAGGAGTTTGGACCGAAATTCAAGCTCATCGAAAGTGCTACAGAATTGCACGCCACGCCATTTGGTACTATGCAGCAGTTTCTATATTGCTATTGTGTGGTTGAAGCTACCTGACGTATTTGAAGTTAACTAAATCGTCGTTGGCAATTGGACCGCTTCCATCACCATGTACGAAACCATTTGCCACAAGGAACGCCTTAGCGGCGAGCAGTATCGTGCAGGTGAAAGGATTTAGACCGGCTTTACTGAATCTGCCTCTCTGCTTATGCGCAAGTTGGCATCCTATCCAAAGCAAAATCAACTGGCAAAAGCACTTGCTGAATTAGGCAAAATTGAAAGGACTATCTTTCTTCTTCAGTGGCTCCAGGACCCGCAGATGCGGCGCCGCACAATGATCGGGCTCAACAAGGGTGAAAACGTAAACGCTGTTGAGAAGATTCTTTTCTTCGGCCGCAAGGGGAGTTCTGGGATCGCAAATTCGAAGATCAGTGCAATCGAGCAAGCTGCCTGGGCTTGCTTGTCTCCGCTGTAGGAGCTTGGAACAGCGTTTATTTGCCTATTGCAATTGAGGAACATGAACGCCGTGGCAATGTGTTATTACCTGAGATCCGCCCACACATAGGGTTCCTGGGGCATGATCACATTAATCTCGTCGGCAACTATCCGTTTGAATCGGCGAATGAATACTCGCTAGATCGCCTGCTGCCGCTTCGTTCCGTTATTGAA
>Ga0268298_10003732_pt1 | contig 15320 bp, 10 predicted proteins | sample WWTPWeurt_MetaG_FD_194462 | JGI IMG/M metagenome (GOLD analysis project Ga0268298, IMG submission 194462) | Activated sludge microbial communities from WWTP in Nijmegen, Gelderland, Netherland - WWTP Weurt | ecosystem: Engineered > WWTP > Aerobic digester > Activated sludge | place... | reverse complement strand
GCTCATTCCACGGAAAATCGGGTTCGACGCGCTGCAGCGGCACACCCGCCGGCGATTCCGCCAATACCGAAACGGGAACACCGGTCGCCTCCTCTGTCACGGGAGCCGCGGCTGCGGGCGACGCAGCCTTCTTCAGACGGCGCAGGCGGACGACGACGACGAGGACATAGAGCGCCAGCAGGGCGACGACGCCCAGCAGCGCTTCGCGCCAGCCGATGGCCAGATCTTCCAGATTCATTGCCGGTCAGTGCTTTCCGTGAAGTCGACGTCGCGGGCTATTATGCCAGACAGCGCGCCTGTTCACCGTCCCGGATCCGGCACGAGCGGCGCTAGAATATGACGATTCGTTTCCTGCCCAGGCCATGCACGGACCCTCATTCGCCAAGAAGCCCCCGTACTGGATCGTCGCCTTCTGCGTGATCGTCGCGCTCCTGTCGGAGGCGGTCGCACGCGCCGGCTGGTTGCAGGGCCTCGAGACCGCATACGGTGATCTGTCCTTCCGCCTTGCCGGGCAGCGGACGCAGGTGTCGCATGTGGCACTGGTCGAGCTGGATGACCAGACACTGGCCATGCACCCGGACGATCCGCTCGTTTTCTGGACGCCGCACTTCGCCCGCGCCCTGCAGATCCTGCGTGCCGTCGAGGCCAGGGTGATCGGGCTCGATTTCCTGTTCAGTGCCAGCCCCGAGCATTGGTTCGGGAAAATTTCCGGGCAGGGCAGCCAGGTCGCGCGCAGCTTCGATCGCAGTTTTCGTCAGGAGATCGCCAGTGGTCGTGTCGTGCTCGGGGGCATGCAGAGCGGTGCCGAGCCACTGCTGCCGGCGGCGGACTATCTTGCCGTGCTGCCGGAATTCGCAATCGAGCGCTTTGTCGGCGCAACCGACCTGGTGATGGACAGCGACGGCATCCTGCGCAGGATGCGTGCGCTGGCGCCAGGCGCTCCCCTGGCGGCGGATGATGGCGTACGCCTGCTCCCCTTTTCGTTGCTGCTGGCACTGCAGGCGAGCGGCCAGGCGAACGATGCCGCCAGCTGGCGCTTCGGCAACCGGGAGTTCCGGCGCGATTCGGTGCCGTGGCCGATGGCCTGGGCTGGCCCGCCGGGCACCGTGCCGCGCCTGCCGCTGCGGCGCCTGCTTGCGAAGGATGCCGAGCGGGATCCGGAAGTGCGCGCACTCAAGGACAAGGTGGTCATCGTCGGCGTTGCCTACGGCGGCTCGAACGATGTGCACCTGACGCCTTACGGGCACGGCCTGTTTGCGTCGCAATGGATGCGTGGTCCGGAAATTCAGGCACAGGCGGTTGACGCACTGCTGGCCGGACGTTTTGTCGATGTGCTGCCCACCGGCGGCCGCGCCCTGCTCATCGGCGTCATCCTGCTGATCGGCGCTGCCGGCTGGCAGCGGCTTGCCGTCGGCCGCGGCGCGCTGCTGCTGCTCGCCCTGCTCGCCGTGATTGTGATCGGCGGTCACGTCGCACATCGACAATGGCTTGTCGTTCCCGTTGCACAGGTGCAGTTCGCTGCCCTGCTCCTCTTCCTGGCGATCTATGCCCTGCGCTTCACCAGCGGCGAACGGGATCGCGACCGCGTGCGGCGGATGTTCTCGCGCTACGTCTCGAAGGATGTCGTCGCAAGACTCCTCGAGAGCGACGAAACGCCGGCGCTGGGCGGCGAAGCGGTGCGCATCACGGTGCTTTTTTCCGACATCCGCGGCTTCACGACGATCTCCGAGCGACTCAGCCCGGAGGAAGTGGTAGAGATGCTGAACCGTTGGCTGGCTGCGGCCTGCACGGTCGTCCAGAGGGAAGGCGGCTCGGTTGACAAGTTCATCGGCGATGCGATCATGGCCGAGTTCGGCGCACCGCTGCACTGCGAGGATCATGCGCGCCGGGCGCTGCGCGCCGCGATCGCGCTGCGCGACGCCGCCATCGAGATGGCGTCCTGGATGAAGGAACGATTTGCCGGCCGCGATCTTCCCGACTTCGGAATCGGGGTCGGCATCCACAGCGGCCGGGCGGTCGTCGGCAACATCGGGGCACCGGAGCGCATGGAATACACGGCGATCGGCGACACGGTCAACCTAGCCTCCCGGCTCGAAGGCGCGACGCGGACATTGAACTGCACTGTCGCGGCGAGTCGCGCCGCCGTCGACGAAGCAGGCCCCGGGATCATCACGGGCGACAGCCAGACGATCGCCGTCAAAGGACGGGAGGCACCGGTCGAGGTGCTGGCGGTGCTCGGCATCGCGGACCATTGAGACCGAGTGCCGTATGAACGAAGCAGCAACAGCAACGAACACCAACAGGACTCGCACATGCGCAAATACGTCTGCAGTTTTCTTCTCGTCAGCTCACTGACGCTCGCGCCGCTCGCCGCATCGGCCGACACGGTTCTGGTCACTGCCCTGCAGGGAGCGGTCTCGGTCGAGATCGCCGGCGGCACGGGCAAGACACCACTGGAACCCTTCGTCCGGCTGCGTGAGGGTGACAAGCTGTCGCTGGCGGCCGGCTCACAATTGAGTCTGGTCTATGTAGGCAAGGCGCGGCTGGAGAGCTGGCAGGGCACCGGCACCATCGTCGTCGGCGAGAACGAAAGCAGGGCGGCCAGCGGCCAGCCGCAGAGCCAGGTTCGCAGCCTGCCGCCGGAGGTTACCCGGCAGATGAATCGTACGCCGACCACTTCACCCGACGGCCGGGTCGGGATGATGCGAATGCGCGGCGTCCCGCCGCACGATGCCGTTGCACGCCTCGAAAACGACTACAAGCAGATGCGTAGCCAGACCACCGGCGACGACATCCTGCCGGAAGTCTTTCTGCTCGCTGGCCTTTTCGATCTTCGGCAATACGCTCGCGTCGAGGAAGAGCTGAAGCGCATCGGGGCGAGTTTCGCAGGAAATCCGACGGCTGCATCCTTGCAGGAACTCTATTCGAAGGCATTGAGTTCCGCGCGAACACCAACGCCCGATGGCAACGCGAAGTAGTCAGGGCGGCGACGCGACCTTCGCCTTGTAGTGCTTCTTGCACGCTACGTAGATGGTCTTTTCGACCTCGACGTGGACGACCCCGGCGGCATCGTGAAAGGCAACGGTGAAGCTACGGTCACACGAGCCGCTGCGTTCGATTTCGCTCCGTATTTCGGCAACGTCGTCAGCGGTGATGACGAACTCGGCACTCAGCGCCTCTCGCCCGGGTTTGCGGTAGCGGATGGCAGCCGACTTGTCCCACACGATGTAGTCCGGACCAAGGTTGGCCGCCAGCAGCAGCGCGTAGATGGGGTCGGTTGCCGAATAGAGGCTGCCGCCGAACATCGTGCCGGCACCATTCTTTGTGACACGCTTGAGCGGCAGGCGGACAACGACTCGTTTCAGGTCTGCCGAGACGTGGATCAGCCGCGCGCCGGTAGCGCGATAGGCGGGAAACCAGTTGAGCCCGAGTCGCAGCGCAGCCGGGCGCCAGCGCTCCGGAATGCGGGACCAGAAATAGCCAGGAAGCATGCTGGAGAGAAATTGCGAGCCGCTCCGGGAGGAGACAGTTCCGGAACGGCCCGCGGAGGGAACGTTGCTGCTTAGAAGATCGCTTCGAACAGACCGGCCGCGCCCATGCCGGTGCCGATGCACATCGTCACCATGCCGTAGCGCTGCTTCGTGCGCTGCAGGCCGTGCACCAGCGTCGCGGTGCGGATCGCACCGGTCGCACCGAGCGGGTGGCCAAGCGCAATCGCGCCGCCGAGCGGGTTCACCTTGGCCGGATCCAGATCGAGGTGACGCATCACCGCCAGCGATTGCGCGGCGAAGGCTTCGTTCAGTTCGAACCAGTCGACGTCGTTCTGCGTGATGCCAGCCTGCTTCAACACCTTCGGAATGGCCTCGATCGGGCCAATGCCCATGATCTCCGGCGGCACACCGGCCACTGAGTAGCCGGCGAAGCGCGCCAACGGCTTCAGGTTGAACTGCTTGAGAATCTTTTCAGACACGACCAGCACGGCACCAGCGCCATCCGACATCTGCGAACTGTTGCCGGCCGTGACCGAGCCACGCGCGGCGAATACCGGCTTCAGCTTGGCGAGACGCTCCAGCGAGCTGTCCGGACGCGGACCTTCGTCGGTATCGGCGAGGAATTCCCGGATCTTCACCTCGCCGGTCTTCAGATCCGGCACATGGGTCTTGATCGCGTACGGCGAGATCTCGGCCTTGAAGTGGCCGGCCTGGATCGCAGCACACGCCTTCTGGTGCGAGGCGACGGCGAAGGCATCCTGATCCTCGCGCGAGACCTTCCACTTCTCGGCGACCTTCTCGGCAGTGAGACCCATGCCGAAGGCGATGGCGTAGTTCTCGTCCTTCTCGAACACGGCCGGGTTGATGGCGATCTTGTTGCCCATGATCTGGTTCAGCAGCGACATCGTCTCGGTGCCGGCGGCGATCATCACATCGGCCTCACCAAGACGGATGCGCGCGGCGGCGTCGGCCACCGCCTGCACACCTGACGAACAGAAGCGGTTGATGGTGATGCCCGGCACGTTGTTCGGCAGCCCGGCCAGCAGCACGCCGATACGGGCGACGTTCATGCCCTGCTCGGCTTCCGGCATCGCACAGCCGACGATGACATCTTCGACGAGTGCCGGATCGAGTTGCGGCGCCTGCGCCATGACGGACTTGATGGCGTGGGCCAGCATGTCGTCCGGACGGACGTGGCCGAACATCCCCTTGCGCTTGGCCACCGGCAGACGCGTGGCGGCAACGATGTAGGCGTCCTGAATCTGTTTGCTCATTTTGTCTGTTCTCCTGGCCTGATTAGTTGCGCAGCGGCTTGCCGGTTTCCAGCATGTGCTGGATTCGCTGTTGCGTTTTCTCGGTCTTCAGCAGCTCGACGAAGAGCTTGCGCTCGACCGTCAGCAGCCACTTCTCGTCGACCAGCGAACCGCCCTCGACATCACCGCCGCACAGCGCGGTAGCTGCGGCCTTCGCCACCTGGTAGTCGTGTCCGGAAATCATGCCGCCTTCCTTCATGTTGGCGAGCATCATTTCGCAGTTGGCGATGCCGGTGCGTCCGGCAACCTTGATGCCACGCGGCGAAAGCTTCGGGTAGTAACCGGCTTCGGCCATACCACGCGCTTCCTTGACGGCGATGTAGAGCAGTTCGTGGGCGTTGAAGACGATCTTGTCGGTCTCACGCGCAAAGCCGAGCTCGACGGCCTCGGCACCGCTCTTCGAAACGTTGGCCATGGCAATGGTCATGAACACCGGCTGGATGAACTCGAATACATCGCCACCACCGGTCTTCGCTGCCCCTTGCGCGGCACGGATGGCGAATTCCTTGCAGCCGCCGCCGGCCGGGATCAGGCCGACACCGGCCTCGACGAGGCCGACGTAGCTTTCCAGCGCGATGACGCGCTTGGCGGCATGCATCAGGAACTCGCAACCGCCACCCAGCGCCATGCCCTGCACGGCGGCAACGACGGGCACCTTGGCGTACTTGAACGCCATCGAAGCGTTCTGGAACTCGGCAACGTAGGTTTCGAGCAGGTCAAACTGCTTCGCCTGCAGCCCTTCGGCGACTTCCTTCAGGTTGGCGCCGAAGGCGAACGGCGCTTCGTGCCAGACAACGAGGCCTTTGAGCTGTTTCTCGGCGAGGGGGATCGCTTCCTTGATGCCAAGAATGACGTCGCGACCAAGCGTGTGATTCTTGCTGGTGATCGACAGGATGCCGATCTCGTTATCGAGTTGTGGCAGCTTCCACAGGCGGACACCGGCGTTTTCCCAGATCGTCTCGCCCTGCACCGGTTTTTCGCCGAGCACGCGCTCGGGGAAAATCTGGCGCTGGTAGACCGGCAGCGTCGAGCGTGCCTGCAGCGTGTTGGCGGACGCCGAGTACGACCCTTCGGCGGCATGCACGCCCCCTTGGTCAACTCGCGCGAACACCCAGGCCGGCAGCGGCACATCGCTCATCGCCTTGCCGGCGGCGATGTCGTCGCGCACGGCTTCGGCGATGGCCTTCCAGCCGGCCGCCTGCCACGTCTCGAACGGGCCCTGCGACCAGCCGAAGCCCCAGCGCATGGCGAAGTCGACGTCACGTGCATTGTGCGCGATGCCTTCGAGGTGCACGGCAACGTAATGGAAGATGTCGCGGAAGATGGCCCACAGGAACTGCGCCTGGGGGTGGCTGGAGGCGCGCAGTTGCGCGAACTTCTCGGCCGGGTTCTTGCTCTTGAGGATGGCCAGCACCTCGGCGTCGACTTCGCCGGCGGAATCGCGGTAGTCCTGTGCCTGAAGGTCGAGCACCTTGATCGCCTTGCCGTCCTTCTTGAAGATGCCGGCCTTGGTCTTCTGGCCCAGCGCACCCTTGGCGATCAGCGCCTGCAACCAGGCCGGCGCGGCATAGTACTTGTGCCACGGATCGGGAGTGTCACCACCCAAGGTGTCCTGCATCGTCTTGATGACGTGCGCCATCGTATCCAGGCCAACGACGTCGGCGGTGCGGTAGGTGGCGCTCTTCGGGCGACCGATCAACGGGCCGGTGAGGCCGTCCACCTCGTCGAAGCCGAGACCGAATTGCTGCGTGTGGTGCATGACCGCGAGGATCGAGAAAACGCCGACGCGGTTGGCGACGAAGTTCGGCGTATCGAGCGCGCGCACAACGCCCTTGCCCAGTCGCGACACGACCCACGATTCGAGATTGTTCAGCATCTCGGCGTTCGTCTCGCGGGTGGCGATCAGTTCGACCAGATGCATGTAGCGCGGCGGATTGAAGAAGTGGATGCCGCAGAAATTCGGGCGCAGGTTGGCCGGCAGGCCTTCAGCCAGCCGGTTGATCGACAGGCCCGAGGTATTCGAGGCGATGATCGCGTCCGGCGCGATGAACGGCGAGATCTTGCGATAGAGGTCGTCCTTCCACTCCAGCTTCTCGGCAATCGCCTCGATGATCAGGTCGCAACCCTTCAGCTGCTCCAGATGCTGCTCGTAGTTGGCAGCATCGATATAGGCAACGCGATCCTTGGTTGCCAGCGGCGAGGGCTGCAGTTTCTTGAGGCCGTCGATGGCCTTTTTCACGATGCCGTTCGGGTCGCCTTCCTTGGCAGGAAGGTCGAAGAGCACCACCGGCACTTCGGCATTGGCAAGGTGCGCGGCAATCTGCGCGCCCATCACCCCCGCCCCGAGCACCGCGACTTTCTTGACGATGAAGTTGCTCAAGCTGTTCTCCTTTTATGGGATGGTTGTTCCGCCTCGGCGATCTGCTGAACGCCCCGCCGAATTAAACGAACGTTTGAATTATATGCTGTTGGATATCAAGGTCAACGGGAAAGGCCCACTTTCCAGAAAATTGGAGGTGGATTTCTAAAAATGCGCCGAGGGAGTGCAAAAAAAACGGCGCCCATTCGGGCGCCGTCCATTGTTCCAGTCTGAACGATCAGAACGTCTGGTTGTACTGAACCGAGAGAATATCCGCGCGATTGTTGTTCCAGTTACCGCGCACAACCTGCGGCGTGCCGGTCACCGCACGGGCAGCCTTCGCATCATCGAAGAAGATGTGGCTATAGCCAAAGTCCACCGACGCCTGCTTGGACAAACTGTATTTGCCGCCGAACGACAGCCATGTACGGTCCGAATCGGGCAGGGTCATGGTGCGATCAGCGGTCTTGCCAACCGGGGACTGATCGTAAGCAACGCCAAAGCGGAACTTCCAAGCGTTGTTGTACTGGTAATTTGCCCCAAGGCCGATACGCCAGGTGTCCTCGAAGTTGTAGGAAAGACTGGTGATCGTGGTGCCAGCGGGCACGAGGCCGGCGTTCTTGGTTTTCAGTGTGAGCTTCTCAAACACGCTCCACTCCGTCCAGGTCAGATCCCCGAGCAGTTCCCAACGGTCGCTGAGTTTTTGTGAAACAGCAAAAGACAAAGTGGCCGGGGTTTCGTAGCCGTCCGCAGTCACATCCTGGTTGCGGAACAGCGCGCCGGCCGGCAAAGCCACTGCAGCACCCATCTTCTGCTTGCCTTCGACATCGAAGTCAATCCCGGAACGGTAGGAGACGCCCAGACGCGTGCTCGGCGAGATCTGGAACATCGCACCGACGTTGGCGCCGAAGCCCCATACCGGATCGCTCTCGACATCCAGATAATTACCCGTGCCATTCGGGAAGCCTTGCTTGAATGCAACATGGGCGCGGGTGAAATTCACACCAAGGCCGAGGGACAACATGTCATTAACCTTGATGGCAAACGACGGGTTGATGTTGATATGCTCGATTTCAGCAAAGTAGCCTGCATTGCGGCCGATGAAGTTCTTGTCGTACTCCGTCTTGTTACCGAACGTCGGGCCGACGCCGACACCGAACCAGACATCAGGAGCTACCGACCACGACCAGTAGCCATGCGGCAGAAACGCCGTTCCGCCGGCATCGCCGCCATTGGCAGTATTTCCGGCGCCATTGAGCGCCGTCAGATTCGTACCGGCGTTCTTGAACTTGATCGAACGATCAAGAATCGTACCCGACAAAGAAATCGTGTGCCCCTTGGGCAGGTAGGTCATGCCAGCCGGGTTAAAGAAGATTGTGCTGCCGTCTTCGGCAGCCGCCGCCGCACCGGCAAAGGCATTGCCGTTGGCTGAACCGCTCTGGTTCTGCAGCGCGAAACCCGATGCGCCTGCGGCTCCTGCAAAGCCCAGCATCATGAGCGCCGGGATCAGGCGCATGGTCAAACCTTTGGTCATACTATGGTCTCCTTGGTCTTAAAGTTATCGTTAGAAAAAAATTCTTCCGACAGGATGGCTACTGACAGGATTAAACAAAAAAACAGCGTTTGAAATCTATGATTTATCGGAAGGTGGCAGTTCGCGCTTCACCCCTTGTTGCGTAATAGCAACATAGGTGAGCGTCGCCTCGGTCACCTTCACCGTTACCGGGTCGGTCGGATTGCGTTCGGCATAGACCTCGACGTTGACTTTTATCGAGGTTCTGCCGGTTTCGACGACTTCGGCATAAAAACTGACAACATCGCCGACGGACACGGGCTGTTTGAACAGGAACGAGTTCACCGACACCGTGGCAACGCGCCCTCGCGCACGCCGCATCGCCGGAATGGCGCCGGCGACGTCGACCTGGGCCATGATCCAGCCGCCGAAGACGTCGCCGTTCTGATTGACGTCAGCCGGCATCGGCATGACGCGCAGCGCGGGCTGGCCTTTCGGCAGCTGGACGGGTTCTTCAGCCATTCCTGATCTTCATGTAGTTGAGGGGGCCACCGGTAAAGGGAGCAAAGCCGGTGCCGAATATTACCCCGGCGTCGGCCAGATCCGCATCGGCGACGATACCGTCATCCACCAGTTTCTGCGTCTTGTCGAGCAGTGGCTGCACCAACCGCTCCGCAAGGCCGGCCGGAACCGTGCCCGGAGCACCCTTGGCAGGCTTGCCACTGCTGTGATCGTAGAACCCCTTGCCGGTCTTCTTACCGAGGTTGCCGGCATTGAAGCGCTCGACCAGGCATTTCGGCGGCTCGGCACCGGAACCGGCCAGCGCCTTGCCGGCCGCCATGGCAACGTCGAGGCCGACCATGTCGACCAGTTCGACCGGGCCCATCGGCATGCCGAAGGCAAGCATCGCTTCGTCAACGGTTTCCGGCATATTGCCCTCATCCACGGCCTTCAGCGCTTCGAGCATGTATGGCCCGAGCACGGCATTCACCAGGAAACCCGGCGCGCTCTGAACGGGAAGCGGCAGGCGGTCGATCTGCCTGACAAACGCAGCAGCCTTCTTCGCCATTTCCGGATCGCCGCCTTCGGCCGACACCACCTCGACCAAGGGCATCTTTGCCACCGGATTGAAGAAATGGATGCCGACCAGACGCGCCGGATTCTGCAACACGGTGCGCAAATCTTCGAGACGCAGGCTGGAGGTATTCGTCGCCAGCACGGCATCTGGCCGCATGATCGCGTCAAGCTTGCGGAACAAGGCATGCTTTGCTTCAACGTTCTCGAAGATGGCTTCAATCACCACATCGGCATGCGCCGCCCCCAGCCCTTCGGGATCGGGGATCAGGCGATCCATCACGGAACGAAGCTGCAAGGAGTCCTTGATACGCTTTGCGAAGCTCGCCCGCGCACGCTTGATGGCAGGGGCAATACGCTCCATGCTCTGGTCCTGCAGCGTGACCGTGAGTCCACGCAGCGCACACCAGGCGGCAATGTCGCCGCCCATGACGCCGGCACCGACCACATGCACGCGCTTCGCCTTGAAGTCACCGCTCTTGTCATCGCTCTTGCCGAAGCTCTTCAGGCGCTCCTGCAGGAAAAACACGCGCACCAGATTGCGCGCCGTCGGTGAACGCACGATGCCATCAACCAGTTCGGGGGCCACCAGCGCGTTGCCGTTGTGCTTTGCCCAGATATCGATGATCGCGTATGGCGCCGGGTAGTGTTCCTGGCGGGCACGCTTGGCGACCTGTTTCCGCGCACCGTTGGCGACAACGCGCTTCAGCGGACCATTCAGCAGCTTCTGCATGAAGGGCAGTGGACGGCGCGGCTGGTTTGACAGCACCAGCATGCGGGCTGCGTTCTCCATCACGCGCGGAGGCACGCAATCGTCAGCGAGCCCCATGCGCTTGGCACGTTTGGCATCGATGGTCTTGCCGGCAAGCATCATATCCATCGCCGCTGCCGGGCCAACGCGTTCGGGCAGGCGCAACATGCCCCCCCAGCCGGGGAAGATGCCGAGCATCACTTCCGGCAGTCCCATCTTCGTTCCGGACTCGTCAACAGCCAGCAGGTAACGGCAGGCCAGCGCCAGTTCGAGGCCTCCACCAAGGCAGTGACCGCGCACCAGCGCCAGCGTTGGATAGCGCACGGCGGCGAGACGGTTGAACAGGTTCCAGCCGCGCTCGACCAACTCGCGCCCTTTTTCGGCGGTATCGAGTTGCGTGAATTCCTGGATGTCAGCGCCAGCGATGAACCCGGCCTCCTTGCCTGAGCGGAAGATCGCAGCCTTGGGCGGACTGCGATCGAAGGCGTCGAGTACCTGCGCGAGCTCGCTCATCACCGCACGGGAGAGCGAGTTGGCCGATTCTCCCGCCTTGTCGAGCGTTGCCCAGGCAATGCCTTCGGCATCAGTGTCAACGCGCCAGTGTTGCAGATTCAATGTCATCATTATCAGGTTCTCTCAGTGCAGGGGCTGGCCACTGGCGGCGAAAGCCAGCGTCACGGCACCCGGGCCAACGTTCACGGCGGCGGTCTTGCTCATCGGCGACAGCAGGATATTGACGCCGGCCTCGTTCGCCGCGCGCTCGAATGCTGCATACCCGGGGAAACCGGAAACGTGTTCAAGCGGCCCGCCATAGCTGATGCACACATGCGGCACCTCAAGGCCGCGGCGAATACGTTCCGCTGCCTTGGTAAACAAGCGCTCAACACCCGCGTCGAATCCACGCACCTTGTCCACCGGACCAGTCTGATCCTGGTGGCAATACAGGATCGGCTTCACATCGAGCATCGAACCCAGCGTGTAGGAACCCCAGCCGATGCTCTTGTCGCCCTTCTTCGACGCCCGTTTGTAGATGTGGAAAAGATCGGCCGGCACCATGTAGGTATGCGTGACGTCGACGAGGTTGCGCAGACGCGCGCCGATTTCACTCGGCGTACCGCCGGCGCGGATCAGCCGGACGGCCTCCGCCGCCTGAACACCCTGCCCGGCGAACATGTTGCGCGAGGAGAGTACCGCCAGGCCGAAGCGTTCCGGCACGCCGGCCGCACGCCGAACGTCGCGGTATTTGGTAAGAATCGTGCGCGACGCCTGCATCGCATGGTCGTAAATGGCGCTGCGTCCGCTGGTAATGGTCAGGCAGAAGACGTAGTCGTAATCGAGCACCAGTCGTTCGAGAAACAGTTTCTCGATCTGTTGCACCGAGTACGGGATCGACTCCGCAAAATCCTCACTCTTCCGGTCGAGGTGCTTGGTATAGAAGGACTGCGTTTCGGCCGGATCGCGCCGGTCCTCGATCAGCAATTCACCGATACGCAGTGTGATCGGCATGACGACGATCTTGTGCTCGTCGATGAAATCCTTGGGCAGGTCGCAGCAGGAGTCGACAACAATACCGATGCGCATGGCTCAACCCTCCGCCGCTTCGACCAGCATGGCGCCGCCGAGGCCACCACCGATGCAGATCGACGCGATGCCGCGCTTCGCCTTCCGCTGACGCAGCACCTGCAGCAAATGCAGCACGATGCGCGCGCCCGAAGCACCGACCGGATGCCCGAGCGCAACGGCGCCGCCGTCGACGTTGAGCTTGTCCTCATCCAGCGCACCGAGCGCACCGGGCAGGCCGAGTTGCTCGCGACAGTAATCCTCCGACTTCCACGCTTCGATACAGGCGAGCACCTGTGCGGCGAAGGCTTCGTTGATTTCCCAGGCATCGAGATCATTGAGCCCGAGGCCTTGGCGCTGCAGGATCGGCGTTGCCGCGTGCACTGGGCCGAGGCCCATCTGCGCCGGATCGAGGCCTGACCACTGGCTGTCCATGATGCGGCCGAGCGGCTTGAGGTTCCATTGTTTCACCGCGTCCTCGGATGCGAGGATCAGCCAGGCCGCGCCGTCGGTGATCTGCGAGCTGTTGGCGGCGGTGATGTTGCCGTACTTCTTGTCGAAGAAGGGTTTCAGCTTGGCCATGCCGGCCATGCTGGCGTCGGCACGCACCCCGTCGTCGTCAGGATAGACATTGCCCTTGTCGTCGATCAGCGGCACGATCTCTCCGTAATGGCCCGCCGCTCGCCCCGCCATCACCTTTTGATGGCTGCGCACCGAAAACGCATCCATCTGTTGACGCGTGAGTCCGAATTTCCACGCCAGATTCTCGGCGGTCTGCCCCATCAGAAGGCCGTTCACCGGGTCGGTCAAGCCCTTCATCAGGCCGATCACCGGCGACAGCAGCACGCTCGGGCGCAGCTTGGCGAACATCTTCAGTTTGGCACCGGTCGTTCTCGCGGCCATCATCTGCGCGAACCACAGCACCATCGCATCCGAATAGAGCAGCGGTGCGCGTGACAGCGCATCGACGCCCCCCGCGAGTACCAGTTGCGAACGGCCGGACTGGATGTTGGCCATTGCCGAATCGAGCGCCTGCATGCCGGAGGCGCAGTTGCGCATCACTGTCCAGCCCGGCACATCGAGGCCACAGCCCAGACGCAACGCCACCATGCGACCGATATTGGTTTCGTCCGGCGACGGCGCCGCGCAGCCGAGGATCACTTCGTCGAGATCGCTCGGCGCGAAGGGCTGTCGCGTCAGCAGCGAGCGCCCGGCTTGTACCGCCAGGTCACTCGCGGCGAACAGCCCCGGGGCGCCCTTCGCCTTGAGAAAGGGCGTGCGCGCCCCATCCACCACATACACAGGTTGAAAAGCCACTGTGCTCTCCTTTGGTCAATCCAATGTTTGTTTAAAACGTTCAAGGCGATGACCGAAACATTACTGTCGGTCATCGCCTTGCGGGCGGGCAGTTCTTAGGCGGCTGCCTTGTGCGGTACGGGCTGGCGCTGCGACAAGCCGAAGTCCATTGCGAAGTCGTCGACGCGGATCACGATGTCGCGCAACTCGTTGCGACGCTTGAGCACCGCATACTCGGCCGGCGTCACGATGCCGGCAGCGAACGCGGCATGTGCGATGTCGCGGACGTTGGCGTCGGGATTGTCGTCGAGCAGGCCCTTCTTCTCGGCGTCGCGGATCTTCGCGTCGATCGGCTCGGCTTCCAGCGTCGCCTTGAGCGCCATCTCGACGGCACCGACAGCCTCGGTTTCGGTCATCGGCACGTAGGTTTCGGCGGTCAGGCGATCGCGCGAGGCATTCGGCTCGATCAGCAGCTTCGCGACCTGGTGCCCGATCTTGTCCGACGGAACATCGTACGGCTTGCCCAGCGGGAAGATGATGCGATAGAGCATGCGGCCGATGAACTTGTTGGGGAAGTTGTCGATGACGCCATCGAAAGCCTGCTGCGCCTTGTACATGGCATCCCAGATCGCCCAGTGCATCATCGGTGCATCGGCGGCCTGACGGCCTTCCGACTCGTACCGTTTCAGCGTTGCCGAGCAGAGGTACATCATCGACAGGATGTCACCGAGGCGCGCGGAGAGCTTTTCGCGGCGCTTCAGTTCGCCACCGAGCACCAGCATCGAGATGTCGGAGAGGAAGGCGAAGCCGGACGAGAAGCGCGTCAGCTGCTGGTAGTAACGCTTCGTTTCCGGCGCCACGTTGTCCGGCGTCGACACGAAGTGCGAGCCGGTGATACCGGTAAGGAAGGCACGGAAAGCGTGACGGATGGTGAAGGCGATATGGCCGAACAGCGCCTTGTCAAAGTCGACCAGCCCTTTTGCGGCATCGGGGTCGTGCGCCGCCTGCATCTCCTTCAGCACGTACGGGTGGCAACGGATCGCCCCCTGGCCGAAGAGGATCAGGCTGCGCGTCAGGATGTTGGCGCCTTCGACGGTAATGCCGATCGGAATCTGCTGGTAGGCACGGCCGAGGAAGTTCGACGGGCCAAGGCAGATACCCTTTCCGCCGATGACGTCCATGCCGTCATTCACGACCTGGCGGGCACGTTCGGTGACATGGTACTTGGCGATCGCGGAGACGACCGAGGGCTTCTCGCCAAGGTCGACAGCGCCTGCCGTCATCTTGCGCACGGCATCCATCATGTAGGTGTAGGCGCCGATGCGGGTCAGCGCCTCCTCGACCCCCTCGAAGCGACCGACTGCCATCTTGAACTGGCTGCGCACGCGGGCATAGGCACCCACCGCACGGGCCGTCAGCTGGGCCATGCCGGTGTTCGACGACGGCAGCGAGATCGAGCGGCCGGCGGCAAGACACTCCATCAGCATGCGCCAGCCCTGGCCGGCCATCTTCTGGCCGCCGATGATGAAGTCGAGCGGCATGAAGACATCCTTGCCGCGCGTCGGGCCATTCATGAACATGGCGTTCAGCGGGAACAGGCGGCGGCGGGTTTCCACCCCGGGGTGATCCCACGGCACCAGCGCACAGGTGATGCCGATGTGTTTCTTGTTGCCGAGCAGGCCATCCGGGTCATACATGTGGAAAGCGAGACCAAGAATGGTACATACCGGGCCGAGCGTGATATAGCGCTTGTCCCAGGTGACACGCATGCCGATGACTTCCTTGCCCTGCCACATGCCCTTGCAGACGATGCCGACATCGGGAATCGAGGCGGCGTCCGAACCCGCCCACGGGCTGGTCAGCGCGAAGGCCGGGATTTCCAGGCCCTTGGCGAGGCGCGGCAGATAGTGGTTCTTCTGCTCGTCGGTGCCGTAGTGCAGCAGCAGTTCGGCCGGGCCGAGCG
>Ga0268298_10003730_pt1 | contig 15322 bp, 12 predicted proteins | sample WWTPWeurt_MetaG_FD_194462 | JGI IMG/M metagenome (GOLD analysis project Ga0268298, IMG submission 194462) | Activated sludge microbial communities from WWTP in Nijmegen, Gelderland, Netherland - WWTP Weurt | ecosystem: Engineered > WWTP > Aerobic digester > Activated sludge | place... | reverse complement strand
GGCTGGATAAATACCGAAGAAAAGACCGATCGCTAGAGATACGAAAAAGGAAAGCAGCACCGAAGATGGTGTCACTACCGTTGTCCACTGGGCAAACTGACTTAGGGCGGAGGCCCCGGCCAGTCCTACACCTATGCCCAGGATGCCGCCGGTTACCGACATCAGTACGGCTTCTATGACGAACTGGCTCAAGATCTGCGAATATTTGGCGCCGATTGCTTTGCGAATGCCTATTTCTTTGGTGCGTTCCGTCACCGACACCAGCATAATGTTCATGATGCCGATGCCTCCCACCAGTAGTGAGATACCGGCTGTGGCCCCGAGCAAAAGACTGAAGACGCCGGTTATTGATTGGGCTGTTTGCATGATGTCGGCCTGGGTGCGCAGGGTGAAGTCGTCGGCATCAGGTGATTGAATGTTGTGACGCAGCCTCAGTAAATTGGTAATTTGAAACTGCGCTTGCATGTCTTCGCCTTCCTTGGCTCGCACCAGAATGCTCTTTACCTGTTTGCCGGTGACGGCATTCAAGCCCACCAGGGTGGCATAGCCTGTGGTAAGCGGAATGAAAATTTGGTCGTCCATGTCCATCATCTGGGTGACGCCTTTGTGTTCCATCACTCCGATTACATCGAAGAGTTCGCCGCGGATTAATACTTGTTTGCGCAGCGGGTTTTCGTCGAAGAAGAGATTGTTGGCCGTGGTTTCGCCAAGCACGCAGACTCGGGCTGCTTCCTTCAGATCATTCAAGCTGAAGAAGCGCCCCTTCACCGGGAAGAAATTGCGAATATCGGTATAGGAAGGTTCTGTGGCCACAACCGAGGTGGAAGTATTCTGCTCGCCGTGTTGTACCTGAAAGGCTGAATTATATTGGGCTGCAACATCTTCTACGGCCGGGCAGTTCTCCCGTATGGCCTGGGCGTCGTCATAGGTGAGGGTGGCGGCTGAGCCCTGACCCTGAGAGATACTGGATAGATTGGCGGCGCCCGGACGCACATAAATTAGATTGACGCCCAGGGATTGCACTTGCTTTTCAGCTTCCATCTTTGCGCCCTGTCCGATACCCAGAAGCGTGATTACGGAGGCGATACCGATGACGATACCAAGCACGGTCAGCCCCGAGCGCAGTTTGTTGCTCAGGATGCCCTGCCAGGCTATGCCCAGTAGTTCACGCAGGTTCATAAGCTAGGGGCCCATACCTCTGCCCATGCGGTTGCCGCCCCCCATGCGCATGGCTGAGGCTCCCGGTCCGCCGCTTGTGCCGGGCATCCGTCCGCCGTAGCCTTCTTTGGCCAGTTGCTCGCGACTGAGACCTTGAAAGATTTTGTCGCCGGGCTTCAGACCTTCCAAAATGACAATGTCTCGACCCACGGCTGGTCCGGTTTTTACCGCCTTAAACTCCGGCTCGCCTTTCTTGTTGGGCAGGAAGACCCCGGATTGTCCCTTACGGGAGATGACGCAGACCGTAGGCACGGTCATGGCATTCTCCAGTTCGCCCACAATAAATTTGGCGCTCACATTCATGCCGGCCAGTAAGTCGCCTTTGTTGTCGTCGATGGGTTCGGCGTGTACTTCAAAGGTGGTGACATTGGATGTGACTATGGCTGCCGGCGCAATTTGCGTCACCCGGCCGTGAAAAATGCGGTCTGGAAAAGCCGTGGCTGTAATTTCCACCGGTTGTCCAATCTGAATCTTGGGCAGATTCGATTCGGATACCTGTGCCACCATCTCTAACTTTCCGGCCAGGGCTACTATAGAGCTGGATGTGGCGGAAGTGGTGGCGGCGGAAGTGGTGGGCGTCACTATCGCTCCGGCATCGGCATATTTTTGAGTTATTACCCCGGCAAAGGGAGCCTTGATGCGGGTGTCATTCAAGAGACTTTCCATGCGCATCAGTTGCCCTTTTGTTTGCATGGAATTGTGCTCGGCGGCGGCAATGTCTTCTTTTCGGAAACCCGAGCGCATCAAATTGTGCTGCTCGGTGATGGAGGATAGCTCAGCCAGGCTCTGGGCCAGAGCCGCTTCCGCCTGTTCCTTCTCTTGTACGGCTGCCCTTAACTGAGAGCGGGTGACATCGGCTTGCATGTCGGCATCGATGCCTGCTTGATCTGAAACGGCTCCTTCTTTTGCCAGCATGGTCTGGCGTTTGGCATAGGTTTCATTGCGACTCAGTTGAATCTTGAGCGATTCCACCTGGGCTTCCAGTCGCTGAATGTTTTCCCGCGCCTGACGGGCCGCATTTTTCGCCTTCAACTCCTGGTAGCGAGCCTGGGCTACTTCCTGGGGTCTGTTCCCCGACTTCAATTTATTGACGTTGTCGAGGCTGGCCAGATAAGCGCCGCGAGCAGCCGCTACTTCTCCCAGCAGGTTGCTGTCGTCCATCACCGCTATCAGTTGACCCTCTTTCACCCGGTCACCCTGTTTGACAAGCAGGGCTTTGAGAAGACCGGTTTGCTTGGGGCTAAGCTTCACCTCCCGGTCGGGCTTGATGACGCCTGTTGCCAGCACCGTTATCTTGGCTCTACCGGTTTTGACTTCGAAGAGATTCTTTTGCGCTTCCACGGTTTCAGCCGCTTTCTGGCTGCTTGTGGTGTAGTAATAGCCGCCGGCGCCAAGCCCCAGTAGAGCCAATACGATGAGCCCGGCTCTCACTTTGCCTTTTACCGGTCGAGGTTCTTTTCTTTGAATTTGTGGGGCGATTGTCATATCAATAAGCATACTAACAAAGTTGTAAATTCGTCTTCAGGGTTTGGGGTTGCCTTTCAGGCTGATGGGGCGGTTCACCTCGCGGGTGAGGCTGTCGAGGGATATCTGACCGGTATCGCGCAGGAGTTGCGCCTGGGCTATGTTGTAGTTGATGACGGCCTGCACATGGTTTGTGAGGGCGGTTACATAGGCTTGCTGGGCCTGGATCAACTCCAGGTTGATGCCCTGACCGTAAGTAACCCTTAGATTAGCCAGGCGCAGCTGCTCGGCGCCGGATATTACGGCTTCCGCCGCTACCTTGACCTGTTCTCTGGCGGTGAGCATATTCAGGTAGGAGGAGCGCACCTCCTGCATGACGGTAATGTACTGCTGGTTAGCCTGCAAGAGCGCTTGTCTGGCCAGGGCCCTGGCTGAAAGGGTGTTGAAAGTGTCGGGTATACCCATGCTGGGAATGGACCAGCTCAGGTCGAAGCCCGCCGAGACCGAGCGGGCTCCGGCTCCGCTGATGCCTATTCCCGCCCCCGATGAGCCGGTGGGAATGACCACGGTGGAGCCGGCCAGGCTGCCGGAACCGCCGGAGTTACGGCTGTTCTTGGATTCAGTCAGGGATGTAAAAAACTGGAAGGAGGGGTAAAGAGGTGCCTGGGCCACTTGAATATTTCGGCTGGCAGCCATTCTCAGGTTCTCATATTGTTTTAGCTCGGGTCGCAGCTTGAGGGTTGTGGCCACCAGGTTGTCTACGTTTACATCCGGGTCTATTAGTTTCAGCTCTCTTACTACGGTTTCCTGGGGAATGAAATTAATTAGCATGCTCGTATTCAATACCCTGGCCAGGGTCAGCGCCGCCTGGCGCACCAGCACCTGCTGCTGCAAGAGGGCTTGCTTATCGAGCGCCAACTGGGTTCTTGATTGGTAGATGGCAAAATTGGTGCCCACGCCGGCATTTTTTAGCTGTTCGTTGAGTTTGAGCTGGGTGCGCGAAAGTTCCACCGACTTGACCCTGATTTGTAGCAAGGTCTGGTTTAGAAGTAGGTTGTAATAGCTCTTATAGGCATCTAAGAGGGCGTCGTTGACCGAAGCCGAATAGGCATTCTTGGCGGCACGACTGCGGTAAAGTGCCGCCTGGGCGCCGTACATGATGCGCCCACCCTGGAAAACCGGGTAACGCACGGTGGTGGAGGTGGTAAAGATAGTGTTGGGTGCAGATGTGGGCGTATCTACCCGTTGACCCCGGTAAGTGAGAATCAAGTCGGGCACGAAGCGACCGAGGGCGCCGTAGTATAGATAACGCTGCGATTCGAAACCGGCTTGCGAAATGCGAATGGGCAGGCTGTTTTCCAGGGTTATCTCCAGCACCCGCTTGAGTGAAACCGGCTCATTGAAAGACGCTTCCAACTGGATGGGCGGTAATTTGCCGCCTCCTATGGGAAGCAACTCGGAGATTGGCACCGGCGCAATTTGCACCTGTGTAGCTTCTTCCTTCTGTTTTTTTGAAAGAGCCGGATCGAGCTTACTGGCATCGTATGGAAGACTTGATGAGGAGCCCGGATAGAGCTCTTCCAGGGTGGAATTGGGGGATGGTCTCGGCGGCGCTTGCCGGGTTTGAGCGCTATTCTGGACGATGGGCGGTCGAAGCGGCGCCTGCGTCTGTGCCTGTGTCGGCGCCTCTATCTGTGACCCGGCCTGTGTCTCTGTCTGTGCCTGTGTTTCTGCTTCCGTTTGACCTTGAGCATGCAAAGGAACCGCTGCCTGGATGAGAAGCAGGAGGGCGAGGGCTGAATTCAGGGGTAACCGTTGCATCAATTTTGGGGGCAATGTAGAGGCGAGGTAAGGGAGTGGAAATTCAGCCTCTCTGCTTAGGATTAGACGTAGTTTCTCTGCCAAGGGTTCAATTATAGTAGATTACAATTTTCACACTTTGGTAAGTCTTGTGAGAACGCCATGGGGCTTCCTGTTTCGGCTAGAAGCTTGAAGTTCGAGGAGCAAACTTCGCTGGAAGCTACTATACGTTAGCACGGCCGGCTCCTGGTTTTTGCTTCGTAGCCTCCACATTGACCGCCGAGAACCTCACCTCTAGAGTGGGGCTGTCTCGCTCCCTTGAGGCATTTTCATCTATGGTGCAAACTTTGCAAAAGCCTCCGGCTCTTGCCGGAGCAAACGCGACCGCATTGCGGCTACAGAAATGGCACGCCCTGGCCGCTACCTTCCTTGGTGAGTCTTTTGACGCCATGGACGCCACCATCTATTTTATTGCCATGTTCCCGGCTCTTTCAGAACTTCTGAAAACCAAGGATGCCACTACCATCGGCTACCATGGCACCCTCATTTTGGCCACTTTCATGGTGGGCTGGGCCCTTGGCAGTGTGCTCTTCGGCATGGTGGCCGACCGCTTCGGCAGGGTCAAGACCATGATGTGGACCATTTTACTTTATGCCGCCGCCACCGGTCTTTGCGCATTTGTGCAAAGCTGGTGGGAACTGACCCTCTGTCGCTTCTTCGTAGGGCTTGGTATCGGCGGTGAAATCAGCATAGGTTGCGTGCTTCTAGGTGAGTCATGGGGCAAGAGCCGCCACTCAAGACTCTGGGCCATGAGCGTGATGCAAACCTCATTCGGGCTTGGTTGTATGCTCACCGGTCTCTTCAATTTAGGCTCCGGTGAATTTGGTTGGCGCTACCTTTTCCTGGTGGGCATTCTGCCGGCTCTGGTCACCTTCTACATTCGCAGCCGCTTGAAAGAGCCACAAACCGTCGAGCGCATGCTTGAAAAGCGGCGCACCGGCACCTTGCCTCAGGCCGGGGTGAACCCCATAAAACTTGCCCTGAGCGGGGAAAATCGAGTCAACACCCTGGTCGCTACGGCCATGGCTGCTTCCGCCATTGTGGGCTACTGGGCGGGCATATCCTGGATTCCTGCCTGGATTAACCAGCTCACCGGTGCCGTGGCCGTGGAAGAACGCAGTGCGGCCATGATGTACCTGTCCGTAGGCGGCATTTTGGGTTGTTTCATCGTGCCGGGCATGGTCAGGTGTTTAGGCTACCGGAAATCTTTTGTGCTCAGTTTCCTGGGTTGCTTGCTCTCCACTCTGGGGCTCTTTCTCACCGTCAATCACTATAGTAGTGTGATCAATTGCTGGACCTTCCTGATTGGCTTCATCATCGGCATTCCCTTCACGCTGCTCACCGCCTACATCTGTGACTGTTTTGCTACCCACGTGCTTGACACCGCATCCGGTATCGCCTGGGGCGCCGGACGCATTTTTGCAGCCGTGATGGCCCTGTGCACCGGTCCCATAATCGCCTTCTTCCACGGCTCTTACGGCATGGCCGCAGCCTGTGTGGAACTGGTTTATATTGTAGGGATTGGTGCTGCCTTCTTTGTCAAAGACCTGCAGGTGGAAGACCTCTCAGTCTTATCAGAGACTGCCGTTCTAGTGACTGATAGCCGCCGTTAGGCAAATCAGTGGTGGGCTTTTTTGCCGACCTGACCCGGAGGACTGATGGCGCGGTCCTGGCTGCTGCTGCCGCCACCGCCGCCGCCACCACCGCCGAAGCCTCTGCTGTACTCGCCCTGCGCTTCTCTCAAGTCATTGAGCATGGTTGCGGTGCAAGCCATTTCCTGCAATCTTTTGGCCAGTTGCGGGTCTTTCACCACTTCTCCAAGACTCTCATTATTTGAGAGAGCGCGGCCCTTTTCGTCATGGGTCTTTATTACTTCCGGTGTCGTCCCCTGGTTGTCTGTGGTGACTGCATAGCGGCTTCGGTCTGAAGCGGCTTGCTCTGCCGGTCTCAGGTTCGATACCATGAGAGACTCATAACCTGAAGAATTGCCGCCGCCAGAGAACTGAGCTTCTGAAGCATTCTTCAAGTCGCGCTCCATGGGGCTTTGAAGTTTGGTGTTGGCCAAACTTAAGTCGGGGGTTAAGTTAGCGCAGACGTCGGGTTTTTCGGTTCTAGTAAGTTGGTCGCCGGGCTTGTGATTGTCCATAGAAAAGCTCCTGCTTAAGGGCAGCTTTAGTCTATCTCCGATAAGTGTCAGTTTTGTGGCAAGAGCCTTTTGCTTGAGCTTATGCCTGCCTGCTGTAAACACTTCAGTCTTGTTCCCCTATAGTCTTAGTTTCTATTCTTACTGTTCTTTCTTCTTCGTCTTTCCCTAACCAAGCTCACTTAAGCGGTCGGCGGCGTCGATATGACCTAGCTCTTGCGCCCGCAAAAACCACCCCCTGGCCGACTTGCGCTTGCCCTGTTCCAATTCTTCCAGCCCCAGCTCATAGACTGCGTCGATGACGTCGCCATGGGCGGCCTCCTCCAGAAGTTCCATGTAACGCGGGGTGTCCTGGTTGACGCCTCGTCCGTCACGGTATAGAAGCGCTAGATAGTATTTGGAGTCGGCGTCATTGAGTTCCACGGCCTGTCTGTACCAGTGGGCCGCGACTCTGGCATCGGTTGTCACTCCGTAGCCCCTGTCGTAGTGATAGCCCAAGTAGCGCATGGCTTTCTCCGAGCCGTTTTCAGCCGCTTCTTTGTAATACCTTATGGCTCGTTTATGATCGGGCGCCAGTTTGCCGAGACCTTCAAAGTGCCAGAAGCCCAGCCAGACAAGTGCTTCGTTATCGCCTCCATCGGCTGCCTCTTTCATGAGTTTGAGGGCCTGATTTGCATCCGCCATTACGGCGTTACCTTCGGCATAGTCGATGGCCAGTTGCCGCAAGGCAACCGGATTTTTCTGCTCGGCGGCGTAGGCGAACCAGGTATGCGACAGTGCCGGGTCGGCATCAACACCGTTGCCGTTTTTGTATATAAAACCAAGCTCCAGTTGCGCTTCGGCAGAACCAAGCTGGGCTGCCGCCTCGTACCATTTGATTGCTTCTTCCACGTTCCTTTCTACTATTGCCCCTTCCAGGAGATGATCAGCTAGAGTAACCTGGGCATCCACATCATCATGCTGGCAGGAAAGGCGCAGCCAGAAGAGCCCCTTTTCTATGTCCTGGCTCACGGCTTCGCCGTTCAAGTACATATGTCCGATTAGCCTTTCGGCACCGGGATGTCCTTGCAGGGCTGCTTTTGAATACCAGTAGAAAGCCATGTTGAGATCGGCCTTCGTGCCGAGCCCGTCTCTGAAGAAATCCCCCAGAAGGGCCTCGGCTAGAGAATTCTCCGCAGTGGCTGCCGCCATCGCGTATTGGAAGGCTTTATCCGGGTTGCAGAGTTGATGGCTGGGGTCACTGTAGAAATAGGCCAGCTCCAACTGTGCCTCCGTATCGCCGGCTGAGGCGGCCGCTTCCAGTCGCAATCTTTGCTCTTCCTCGGCACCGGCTGCATAGCTGCTTTCATATTCGCTAAAGGAAGAGACATCCTCGTTTTCCAACAGGCACAGGCAGTATTGTAGACCCTTTTTCAGTTCTTCCATGGAATCATGTCTGTCATCAGGATATTTAGCAAGCGCCTTAAAAACAACGCTCTCCAGAGCCATGTCCTGTTCGTTGTCGGCAAATGGTTGAGGATCGTCATTGACATGCTTCATCACCACTTTCATGAAGCTGTTGCCTGCAAAAGGCGGTTCGCCGGTCAAGCATTCGTAGATAACGCAGCCCATGGAATAAACATCGGAGCGATGATCGAGGCGCTGTCCCATGCACTGCTCCGGGCTCATATAGAGCGGTGAGCCGAAAACCTCGCCGGTCTGGGTGAGGTGCATGGAGACCTGGCCGGGCTGGGTGAAAATCTTGGCTATGCCAAAATCCACAAGCACAGCCCGCCCGCCGTCGGCAATCATGATATTGCTCGGCTTCAGATCTCGGTGAATGATACTGCGACGGTGCGCGTGAGAGAGCGCATCGCAGACATCAATCAGGTAACGCAAAACGGCGGTGCGATCCACAGCACCTGTATCGAGTAGATCGGATAACGGCAGTCCGTTTATGTATTCCATAACTATGTAAGGCAAGCCGTCCTTCGAAACTGAATACTCTTGCACTTTTACTATATGGTTATGGGAAAGTGCGGCAGCGGCCCTGGCTTCGTTAGTGAAGCGCTGTCGCATCATTGAGCCCTCTGTCGTCTCCGCCAGCAGGAGTTTGATTGCCACCGGGCAGTTTTCCTGGTGATCGAAGCCTTTGTAGATGATGCCCATGTCGCCCCGACCAATTTCCGAGACAATTTCGAAACGCTCGGTGAGCATATGGCTGAATGGGTTAGATGCCACCGTGACTGAGAGGGGCGCGCCGTCGTGGGGGCAAATCTGGGTTTGCCGGGGAAAGGTTTTCTGGCAATCATTGCATTGTTTCTGTAGAAACTCTGTCATGGGCGCTCTTTTGCCGTCCGTCGCTTGCCGGGCCGTTTAAGGTTAAGGTTTAAGGTAAGGGTAAAGGTTAATGACCCTGCATTTTCGATCTGCATAGTAATTTCCCGCTTCTGCCGACTTTTACGCAAGATAGTTATGCAGAGCAAGTCAGCTCACCTTCAAGCGGGACAAAAGCGATAAAAAGAAGTCCCGCGACCAAATTGCCACAGCCTCGTGATCTTTGATAAACGGGAGGATGTCTTTTCTTGCCGACTCTACGTCCAGATTCAAGAAACGCTGCTCCAGCAGGTCCAAAATATCTTCTCTTGTCATTTGCTTCTCTGACATCCACGTGTTTGTTTGCCGCAAGCGCTTTTCTAAATGACCCATGTGAACGGGCACACCACGCCCGATATACCAAACAAAGTCATAATAGTCACGGCCTTTGACGCGTTCACTCAGTCTTGCTCGGGCCAGCACAGCATGTATCTTGCCCGCGAACAAATCAGGTTGCTTGTAGGTCTTAACGGAAAACGCGATTGGTTGCAGAAGAAGCTTCGCTTCGGTTTCAAATCCACCAGGTGGCTCAATATCGACCTCAAGTTTAATCTTCAGTTGTTCTTTGTGGTGAATCCGCTCAGATAAAGCTGCTGGTACATCGATTCTGAGCAGATGCTCTTTTGTTTTGGCCTCAATAAAGGCGGAGTCGATGGATGTCTCGATGCTCTTGCTCCTCTCCTCGACTTCAACTACAAAGCCCATGGCAGTCAGCTCGACCTTCACTGCATCAAGATAAGGCGCCAATTCGAAATCTTTGCGTGGCTCAAGCAACGAGAAGTCTATATCTTCAGAGAAACGGTCAAGACCATAAAGAATCCGCAATGCTGATCCACCATAGAAGGCCGCGTGCTCGAAGAACTTTGCACGCCATAGACCAAGAAGCGCAATTTCCTGAATGATCTCCTTAAGTGCGTTCTCGTAATCTTGACGAGTCTCGCACCTGTACTTCTCTAGCATAGATTGAATTGCCGGATTCAAAGCGTCTCCAGGAGTACCAGCAAACTGCTGTTTTTATAATACTTATTTAGCTGAAGCAGCTTTCTTAGTTCAAAGCGATGCCAGCTTTCTGGCTCTATTCGAAGATCAAATTCTAGGAAAGTCTTTACGCTTGCGCTTGAATGCAGCGACACATCATTTAAAACGATGTAGTCACAGAGGGCCTTTTCCGGCGAAGCGATAAGGATAGGATGTTCTGGATCCAACCATTGTTGTTCTATGCCGTGTGGATACTTTGACAAAGGAAGATGTCTGTAAGTGAAAAGACCTATGGGTGTATTGAACTCTTTGTTCTTCTTGGGCGTCACGCTTGTGACAATTTCCACTCGCTCAGGAATAAGCCCATGATAAGAAAGTGCATATTCCATTGAGATGCAAGATGGTCCGTAAATGAGGTTGGCCAGGCTTTCTTTGGAAATTGGCTTCTGTCTGATTTTAGGACCGAATGCGTAAAGACCCTTTTTAACTCGAATGATGATGCCGGCTTTCAATAGCTCGTGTATCTTTTGCTGAACAGCTTCGTAGGCTGACAAAGCCGAGACCAATTGAGGATAATCGAACTCTTCCCGTCCTATGGCGTTACGCAAGTCGAATGTGTTGAGTTTGGTCATTTTTCCGGCATCTTCGAGCTGGTATTTGGAAATCTAACATACTGGCGTGAAAGTTGCTAGATAAGACTTGAATATAAGTAAAAATCTAATATAGTGGATGGGTTGATGCTAGAAAGGTCTAAAATATTAGAAAATATCTTAGCTACTGGTCCGATGATTGTGCCAATCGTGGTCAAAGTTAGAAATGGTTCCTATGTCGACATAACCCAGTCTGTCTGGTGTTCCGCTCTGGTATGCAGTTTAACGGCCAGTTCTTCCCTGTGAATCTCTGGCGATTCACTCAGCAGTCGGTCTTTGGGAGTTGGCAACTTCAGTCATAGAATTCCTCAAGTTCCGCTAGTTCTTCGGTTTGGCGTCTCCATCGTGCAAGCCATTTTAGTGTAAGACTGAGGGCACAAAAGAAGGCACAGGATAGAAGTAGCCTCTGTTCTACTTCTGGATTGCGCAGTTCAAGTGCGACTGATTGCGGTGGACCTAATGATGCGGTTATGGGAGCATGCTGCGCGTACCAGAAGCTTGCTCCGCAGAAGAAGCTAATGAGCGCGCATATCGCAGCCGCCGTTACTGCCAGCCGTCTTAAAATTGCAATGACATGCTCTGCAAAGGTTCTCTGAGGATAGCAGCGGAACTCATGCCTCCAAAGTATTCCGAACGATAGAGCCGCTATGGCGACAGGAACGCAAAGAATCGGATTCTGCAGGCAATAGACCGGCACAGTAAATGTACCGATGCACAGGAAAACTAACAGCAGGCGCAAAGAATTTGGGCCTGCGGCGAGTTTGTTGGACTGTTCTTTGAGGGGCAATTCATGCTCTTGCTTCATAGTCACATTTTACTTGCCGGCGGAGGCTAGTGCCAGTTGCTCTAGCGAGGTGGTAAAGTTGGCGGGTACGCCTAGTTGATACCATGAATGATTAAATCGCTCCCTAACCCCAGGCATTCCGATGTGTTCGAATTTTCTTCTGTTTCAAGGCGACTGCTATGAAATTAACGGTTGTGCTGAAACTATTGATATTGTTAGGCTGCTCTATTCCTTTGTCGTGCGCCTGGGCGAGCAACGGGGAGCGACTTCCTGAAGGGGTGGTTTCTGATGGCATTAGAGAGGAAATTGTGAAGTTGGAGCAAACAGTGAGGAAAAACTGGGCCGTAGTACTGGTGCCAGAGAGCCCGGTAATCATGGCAAAGTCTAAAGGAATGCTTGGCAGAACACTCTATGGGTATTCCGAGAAATATGTTTCTCTTAATTCCCTTCCAGCTTATCCCCTGCGAGTCTATAAGTACGTTGATGCAGCGGTTGGCACGCCGCGCTCTCGAATTGTTCTCGTCGAGTTAGCTAATTCACCCTACGTTGAATACATGAGAAATCCTGCTCAAGGTCATGTCGGGTTTAACTTCGATTTCAAGGACTCTCGATATCCGGTTATTTCGGCGGTGTGCCCAGGCTCATCCGCTGAAGATGCCGGTCTAAAGATAGGAGATGTATTGCTTGCCATCGAGGGATGTGATTGTTCAATAAAGAGCCCGCTTCTACTTCGTAAGATGCTAGGAGGAGAAGTCTCCACTCAGTTGTCGCTCAAAGTAGAAACTGCTGGTCAGCCGCGCTCACTGAATTTGCAGAGGCGCAAGATGGATTTACGAGCTTCTCACAGCAGCCGCAGTGTTTCCTCCGACTTTTTTGATATACCGGTAAGAGCCCTGCCGTATGTGTTGCGTGATGCTGCTAGAACTCAGCCGCTGCTTGTAGAGTTCTATCGAAGCAAGCCAGATGGTAGAATTGATAAGTTTATAGCTCAGCAACATGAGCCAATTAGTACAATGGTTTTTGATGCTGCCGGCATCGGTCTCAACGTGTCTATTCCTGCGGTATCAGATTTAGGCAAAATCAGAGTCGTTCGCTTTGACATGGATGAGCACTCGAGTATTGAGATTGCCGAATCTCTCGGGGTTAGGGAAACTCCTGCCTATATTTTTGTAACAGGCGAAAAGGAGTTCCTTGTAGACGATTATGATATCGTGCGAGGAACTTTGGAAGACAAGGAACTTATAGCCAGAATGAATGAGATTGCAATCTATCATTTTCTTGATTTTCCAAGTAAGAAAGGCTCAAAGCCTTGAAACTTTCATGCTTCCCGCGGTGGGTGTCCGCAACCTTATTTGTTTGGAGCTGGTTTGTTTAGTGTCCATTTTCGAGGGTCGATTTTGTAATGAGTAATGTTGAGGAGCTACTCTCCCGCAGTTCTCTGAAGAGGGCTCGAACGGGAGCTTCTAGCGAAGAGTTGTCCTTGTTGATTAGTAAATCTCCGACAGAGATTCCTGGCGAACTTCTGGAGTTTTTGAGAATTACCAATGGCGGAGACGGAAAACTTTCTGAATATCCGCACTTCGCAATATTTTTTGCCGCGAGCCACCTTATAGCTATTAACGCAGCTTTCCCCAGAGAGTCTGGTCTTTTCGCTTTTGCTACGAATGCTGTCGGAACCTACATTGCATTCGACTGTAGGCTAAAGCCTTCTGGGATCGTTGCAGTTGAGGTTCCTTTAGCCGATAGCGTTAAGCCCAGGCTGCTTGCCAGTGACTTTGCCTCATTCTTGCTTTTAGTGAAGTGAAATTCTTAAGGTGTGAACCGTTGCCATGAAGCCAGTCACAATTAGCCGATTGAACTATGTCAATGCCACCTCGCACTTCCGCCTATCACCAGATACCCAGCTTGCTTCTTAGCCACTGAGTCGACTTGGGAAATGCCTGCATCACCTGTTTGCACTCTTCATTGTTTGTGTTATCGCCGATGAGTGCGCCGGTTATCTCGGAGCAGGCCTCCATGGGCTTCAAATAGTATCCGTTCTCAGATTTAGTTTCTTCGCTCATCGCCGCAATATCATCTTTATGCCTCAGCAGAAATTCAGGGTTGAGCGAGAGTCGCATCAGGTCGTCAATTCCGTGTCCCATTTCATGAATTGCGCAGTTGTAGAGAGCATCATCAGAGAAGGGCTCTTTGAGTTTTGTGGTGCCTCTCACCATTGGTCTTTCAAATAGACCGATATCCGGTCCGCCATTCTCTCGGTGGTAGGTCTGCCCGCCCACCTCTCCAATCACCAGGTCGGCACCGTCTATCTTCGCTTCTAATTCTTTATGTCCCGGCCATCTGTCCATGCTATTGGGAGCAATGGTGAAAGTGGCACCACTGTCGCTGAGCATCTTGCAATAGGGCGCTCTTATTTTTCGGATGGCGCGCTTGACGATTTCCACAGTGCGAGCACTGACCGGTGTGTGCCCATATTGTGGCGGAATCAGGATAATCCTGTCGATAAAGTTTTCCTTGCCGGCCGGGGAGACAACCTTCTTGGCCTGCGGCAGAATGGAAGCGTATTTACTGGCCGTGAGTGAGTCTATGCGCACGGCTTGATGAAAGGCAAGCTGTGCTTCCGGGCTGGTTGGATACTTGCTCATGAGCTGGCAGTAAGTGTTTAAGGCTCGCTGTTGATCGCCGCAGCCGTTGTAGGCATAAGCAACATAAAGGTAGACCGAGGGCTGGGCGGTGCCTTTGGCAATGACGGTGCTAAGTTTTTCCGCGGCGGTGCGATAGTCCCGCCGGTTGTAGGCGGCCAGTCCTTCTTGCAGCGTCGCGTTCGCCTGGGCTTGTGCCGATACCGGCGCCATAAGTATTACTGCAAGTGCACCGAAACCGGTGAGTCTAAATGTGGTTTTGTTCAATTCAATTCATTTCATTTTAAAGGTCATCGACCATTATACCCGTTCCTCTTTAAGGACAAAGTCCTATTCTTCGGGAAGTGGTGCCAGTGAAAGGTTTGACTTTCCGTACAGCTTCTCCATTTTTTGCTCCAGGAGCTTCAGGGATTGTGCATGGCTCATTCCTGGAAAGGGCGCCATCAGGTTTGGTTCAGACGGAACGGCTGATTGAAATACGGTTTTTGAGGAGATTCCGTCTGCAAGTGAGTTTGTCGTCTCTCCCGTTATGCTCTTCGATTCGTTGTTGTGTAAGCCCCATTGATTGGTGCCAAGTGTGTTTGTCCGGCTCGGAATGTCATAACCTGGCATATTGACAGAATGGCTGTCCTCGACTATTCCGTGGATGTTTACCACGTGCCAGTTCTGAGATTCGCCGGTCTCTCCGAAATTGGGTGCTCTATTGTAAGGAGGGCGGGTTGCGTCAACCGCAAGTACTCCGGGAAGATTGTTCTCTGCTTCCAGTTTGCGAATAGCAGAGACCATTTCTTCTTCACTCTGGAAGTTGATTACCTTGTGATCTTTCACAGCATAGGATAGGACAAAGGGCTTATCCTGAAGCCCTGTGATTTCATTGTGAATAGACAGAAGCTCTGGAGCACCCAGGGATGGACTGCCTAGAGGAAGACCTCCCGTGGTCTTTAATTCCTTGGCTTCGCCACCGATTTGTACCATCAATCGCTCAGCTTCTCTTCCTTCTCTCACTTGGAGTTTAGTGTAATGAATGTCGCCCTGGTGTGTTGATGCCGCCAGCAGGTTGCCGTTTTCATCGAAGTATTTTCCGGAGGCAACATCGGTACCCAGGTCGGTCTCTACTTTTTTACCAGTAACATCATAGACTGGGCGGAGTTTGTTGCTGTCTTCGACGATTCCCTGCAGTACACCTTCTTTGGAATATATTGCTTGCCAACCCTCCAGTTTTTCGCCC
>Ga0268298_10003729_pt1 | contig 15329 bp, 13 predicted proteins | sample WWTPWeurt_MetaG_FD_194462 | JGI IMG/M metagenome (GOLD analysis project Ga0268298, IMG submission 194462) | Activated sludge microbial communities from WWTP in Nijmegen, Gelderland, Netherland - WWTP Weurt | ecosystem: Engineered > WWTP > Aerobic digester > Activated sludge | place... | reverse complement strand
CAAAATAACAACAGGCCGCACCACCCCTTACGGGGTAATACAGGCCTGTCAGGTTAATAACAGCATTTCACTTTCAGAAGAAACACTGCCCAGAAAATTTGGCTGGGGCGTCCGGACTCGAACCAGAATAAACAGATCCAAAGTCTGCTGTGCTGCCATTGCACCACGCCCCAATAAAAGCGCCTGGAGTACAGGCGGAGGCAATTGTAACATATTCTCGCGATTTTTTACAAATAGATTATTAGGAATTTTCTGGGGCAGCAAACCAGCGCCGCCAGGTCCCGGACTAACGATCGGGGGCCAGCCCCAGCTTACGCGCCTGGTCATAGGTCAAATGGCTCTCGTTTTGCTTTAATGATCCGGCTTCTTCAGCCGCCAGGTTCCAAAAGTCATCCAGATTGGGAACCCGGGTATTGGCCTGCGATCCAGCCGCAAACAGATTGTCGATTGCAGCCAGGTCGGCAGCCGAAACATCCACCTTTTCGAGGGCAGAGAGAATATCCGCTTCGGGAGTTGGCTCAGGCGGGCGGGCATCTGCCTGAACTTCAGTCACCGCCGCAGCGGGGGCAGGCTGGAGCACCTCAACAGCCCTGGGAGCAGCCAGCGGCGGACCGACATGGCGGACCAGCGCCACAACGGCGCCGCGCAGGTTCTGTTCGAGGCCGGCCAGATTGGCGTGAAAAGAACGGAGGGCAACCAGCAGCAGGATATGCTTTCGATCCACCGATTTTATACACAGATGATAGCGCCCGCCGTCAATACACAACAAATATTCGGGCTCAGTTCTGCCGAGGGCATGTGAGAGCGAAGTGTTCGAGCGGGCGACACGCAGCGCCGCCGTAACAATCGCATTTTCGACCGCATATTCAATACTGTCGCCGGCCTGCAGGACGATTGAGCCATCAATGTTTAAACAGAAGGCGACTTGCAGGTTTAACTGCTGCACCAGAAGCAGAAGCGGGTTGGAGGGCTGGACAGCCGGAACGCCTGCCGCTGGGACAGCGGGCGGGGTTTGGGCTGGCGGATCGGGGGGCAAGGCAGCCGGAGGCGTTTCTTTTTTTTCACTCAGCGCAGGTGCGGTTTTTTTGTGAGGTTCCAAAGACAGAGGCGGCGGAGTAAAGACAGTGGCGACCAGACCCAGCGCCCGCTCAACTGCATCCAGAAAGTCAGCCATCTCGATCGGCTTATAGAAGAAGGCAAAAGTGCCGGCATCTTCCACCTGCTTGCGGGTTTGAAAGTCACTTGCCCCGGTAAGCAAAATAATCTTGATGTTCGGGTTGAATTTTCGCAGGCGTTTTACCATGTCCAGCCCAGAAATTCCTGGCAAACGCACATCGGTCACAATTAAATCAAACTGCTGCCGGGGCGCCATCAAGATGGCTTCCTCGGCAGACGGGACTTCGGTCACTTTTAATGAATGGCCCAGGGTTTGCAGTCCCCCTGCCAAAACCCGGCGAATATCCTTCTGATCATCAACGATCAGAACGTGATAAGACTCCATCGATCACTCAATCCGCCAGCAAGCGATCCAGTGATCGGGGCTGACCTCCCGGAAAGGCGGCTCCTCAGCCTTGCAGTGCGCAAGCGCAACCGGGCAGCGCGGATGGAACCGGCAGCCTGTTGGCGGGTTGAGCGGACTGGGAACATCCCCCGGCAGAATGATGCGCTCCCGGCGAATGGTGGGATCGGGGATCGGGATGGCAGACATCAGGGCCTGGGTATAGGGATGGAGCGGGTTGCGGAAAAATTCTTGGCGCGGCGCCATCTCAACCATTTTGCCCAGATACATCACGGCCACCCGGTCCGAAATATGCTCAACCACGCTCAAGTTGTGAGCGACAAACAAATAGGTGAGTCCAAATTCTTGCTGCAGGTCTTTCAAAATATTCAAAACCTGAGACTGGATTGAAACGTCCAGGGCCGAAACGGGTTCATCGGCGACAATGAACTTCGGACGCAGGGCAAGGGCGCGTGCGATCCCAATTCGCTGGCGCTGACCACCCGAAAATTCGTGCGGGTAGCGCCGGGCATGATAATCTTCCAGCCCAACTTTGTGAAGCATCTGGGTCACGGTTTCAAACCGGTCACGGGCTGAACCGATATTGTGAATTTTCAATCCTTCTGCAATCGACTCACCAACCGGCATACGCGGGTCAAGCGAGGCGTAGGGATCCTGGAAAATAATTTGCATATTGCGGCGCATAGTTTTCAAGGCAGTCCCCTTCAGCTTGAAAACATCCACACCGTCAAAACCGACCGAGCCCGAAGTGGGCTCCACCAGGCGCAGCATGGTTCGACCGACGGTCGTCTTGCCGCAGCCCGATTCACCCACCAGGCCAAGCGTTTCGCCCTCGCGGATGGTAAAGGAAACATCATCCACAGCCTGCACCCAGGCAACCACTCGCTGCATCAGGCCGCCGCGCACGGGGAAGTATTTTACTAAATTTTTAATTTCTACCAGGTTCTTGCCGGGTGTTTTCTTTTGTGTCTGATCGCTCACGCTGGGCCTCACTCAATGGTGGAATGGTTGATTATTAACTACCGCGCAATGGGGCACGATGGCCCTCGTTATCCTGGTACAGCCAGCAGCGCACCGTGTGATTACCTGTAATGGGAAGCAAATCCGGCTCAACCTGGGTACAGACTTCCAACTGGTACTCCAGACGGGGGCGGCAGCGCGGCGCAAACCGGCAGCCTGTTGGAATATCGATCAGATTTGGCACAGAACCGGGGATCACATCCAGGCGTTCTTTCACCTGTCCCAAAATCGGGATCGAATCAATCAGACCCTGGGTGTAAGGATGAAGGGGTTTTTCAAACAAAGTGCGGGCATCGGTCTGCTCTACAATCCGCCCGGCATACATCACAGCCACCCAGTCGGCCATTTCGGCAATCACGCCCAGGTCATGGGTAATCAAAATAACGGCTGTATTCATCCGATTGCGCAGATCACGCATCAAATCGAGGATCTGAGCCTGAATGGTCACATCCAGGGCTGTGGTTGGTTCATCTGCAATCAAAAGCTGGGGGTTAAGGGCCAGCGCCATGGCGATCATGACACGCTGGGCCTGCCCGCCGGACATTTCATGCGGAAACGCATGCGCTTTCCGTTCGGCGTCTGGAATTCCTACCAGGCGCAGCAGCTCAACCGCCTTTTTCCAGGACTGGTCTTTGTTCATGTTCTGATGGATCTGGAGCACCTCTGCGACCTGATCACCGATCTTGAAAACCGGGTTCAGGCTGGACTGCGGCTGTTGAAAAATCATCGACAGCCGGTTGCCGCGCATATTAACCATTTCGCCTTCAGCCAATTTCAGCAGGTCCTTGCCGTCAAAGAAAATTTCGCCTTCGACGATCTTACCCGGCGAAGCAATCAGGCGCATGATGGAAAGCGATGTGACGCTCTTGCCGCATCCAGACTCTCCCACCAGGCCGAGGACCTCTCCCCGCCCAACAGAAAAGTCGACCCCATCGACAGCTTTAACCACGCCATCTTCGGTATAGAAATAGGTGCGCAAATTTCGAACTTCAAGCAGTGTGGAGCGATCTGAATCTGGCATGTTCTTATCCTGGGAGAAATTTTACTAATTATAAAACAAAATACGGATCTACTCAAAAGTCAGATTGGGATGTTTTGCGAGGAAGAATTCCACACAAAACATCCCAATTCTTTGTCGTCTGATGTTGGGCTCAAGACCCCAACGGACAATAAATCTTCAAATCAGCCCTGACGCACATGAGAGGCTGCCCCAATAATACCCAGGAACAGCCCGGCTACCGAAGAGGCAAACGAAATCAACAATAAAACAAGGTCTGATGGAATGACCTTGACCACCGTCAGAAACGGGATCAGGAATCCAAACAGCACCAGGCAAAAGCCAACCAAAATCAGGGTACCGGGACTAAAACGGTTCATTGCGGTTTTTGCAGCCAGCAGGCCGAGAAGTGGCCTGGCGAAACTTCAAAATCGGGCGGGATTTCCACGTCACAAACCCCTTTGATCATCTGGCTGCAGCGTGGATGGAAACGACAGCCGGGAGGCGGCGTCACCAGGCTGGGCGGCTCGCCCGCCGGGACTTCCTGGAAAATTTCGGCGTTGCGCGCATCTGGTTCAGGGGTGGCAGTCAACAGGGCGTTGGTGTAAGGATGCTGCGGGTTGCCCAACAAATCATTGACCATACCCTTCTCGATCAGCTTACCAGCGTACATCACGAAAATCCGCTCAGAGAAATAGCGCACGGTCGAGAGGTCGTGGGTAATATAAATCACCGACAGGTTATGCGAAACCTGGAGGCCGCGCAGGAGCTTGAGAATTTCAACCCGGACCGAAGCGTCCAGCATCGAAACTGGTTCATCGGCCACGATGATTTTCGGCCCAAGGATCATCGCCCGGGCGATAACCACGCGCTGCTGCTGACCGCCGGAAAGCATGTGGGGGAATTTGGTCAGATAATCGTCCACCGGGAAGAGTTTAACCTCTTCCATGACCTTGCGAACGCGCTGCTGCCGCTCTTCTTTACTCTTGACGCCGTTGATGATCAACGGTTCTTCGAGGATGCGTTCGATCGACATGAAAGGCGCCAAAGCGCCGTACGGGTCCTGCTGGACATAGCCCACCTGAGAGCGATACCAGCGCAGGTCTTTACCGGTCATTTTGCTGATATCCCGGCCGTTGAAGACAACCTGGCCCTTAAGGGGGCGGTTCAAGCCAAGAATGGTTTTCATCAGGCTGGATTTACCGCAGCCCGATTCGCCGACTACGGCAATCGCTTCGCCGTCGTGGAGGTCAAAATTGACATTGTCCACGGCGCGCACATAACCGGCCAGGCCAAAACCCCAGCGGCGAAGTTCAAACCAGACATGCAAATTTTGAATCGAGAGCAGCGGGGGCTTCGCAGCGCCAGCCGGCGCCCCAGACTTCACAGCTTCAGTTACAGTGTTCAGAGTCATCCTTAAAATTCTCCTGCTCTATTGATGCAGCCAGCATTTTACCTGGCGGCCTTCTTTAACAAATACCGGCGGCTCCTGGTCGCATTTTTCAAAGCGGAAGGAACAGCGAGCAGCAAAACGGCAGCCCTTGGGCGGGTTGATTAAGCTGGGGGGCTGACCGGTAATGAATTCCGGCTCCACTTCAGCACGCAGGCGTGGCACACTCGCCATCAACTTGCGTGAATAGGGGTGGAGCGGAGCTGTAAAGAATCGGTGAGCGTCGCTCGATTCCACAATCTGGCCGGCATACATCACAGCCACATCGTCTGCAAGTTCGCTGGAGGTGGCGATATCGTGCGTAATCAGAATATAACTTGTGCCAAAACTCTTCTTAATCCGTTTCAGCACATTCATGATGTTGGCCTGGGTCAGCAGATCAAGCGCAGAAGTCGGCTCGTCCAAAACGATCAGACGGGGCGAAGTGACCAGCGCCATGGCGATGGCGGCGCGCTGGCGCATACCACCGCTCAATTCAAACGGGTAGCGCACCAAAAAGTCTGCCGGGACGCCGACGTTCTGGAACATTTTGCGGGCCATTTCCAGGGCATTTTCCTTGGTGGCGCCCATATGGATCATGGCGGGCTCGGCGACCTGATCGCCAACCCGCAAAACCGGGTTCAGGGCGTTCATGGCAGCCTGGGGCACCAGACTCATCTTCGACCAGCGCACATCATGCCGGAACTGTTCTTCGGAAAACGGCATCACATCGGTGCCGTCCAGAACCACACTCCCGGAGTAGGTGTGGACATTGCGAGGCAAAACCCGTAAAATCGCTTTCGCCAGGGAGGTCTTACCGCAGCCCGATTCACCCAGGATTACGACTGCACGGTTGTAATCGAGTTCGAAATCGACGCCATCGACCGCCTGAACCACACCCGACTGGGTGCGGAAGTGCAGCTTGAGATTGTTAATTTGGAGCAATTTCTGATCAGCCATGAATTAATTGCCTCGCAGGCGGGGATTGAAGATACGATCGAGCGAAAAGCCGAGCATGGCGAAAGCCAGGCCAGCGATCATCAGCAGGACAGCGGGTTCCAGAACCCAGTAATACAGACCCTTATAGAGAGCCCCGTTGCTGGAAGCGTCATTAATCAACTTGCCCCAGGTCGGGAGGATCGGGTCACCCAGGCCAAGCACGGCCAGAGAGGCTTCAAGGAAGACATAACCGGGAATGGCAGTCACCAGAGCCGGGACAAGCAGCGGGATCAGGCGGGGGATGAGGTACTGCAGAATAATCCGCCAGTTGCTGGCGCCGTAAGAGCGGGCAGCTTCAACGTACGGCGCTTCCTTGATTTGCATAAAGGTCGCCCGCAAACTCTTGATCGCCCCGCCAAACAAACTCAGCAAGATCGTGGCGCCGAAGAGCACAAAAATACTGCGCGAGTAGAGCGTGCCGATCATAATCAGAATCGGCAGGAAGGGGATGACGAGGTTGACCTCGGTGATCCGCTGAATAAGCTCATCAATCCAACCGCCATACCAGACGCCGATTGCGGCGATAATCAGATGGGCAACGGTTGTGGTCAAAGAGGCGACAAGCCCAAATGCCAGAGCAATCGGGGTACCCCAAAGCAGGGCTACACCCAGGTCGCGGCGCATGTGATCAGTGCCAAACCAGCCGTGAACCTGCCCATAAAAGACAAACTCGGCGTCCACATCGGCGTCTTTTTCAAACGAGACGACGCTGACGCGCAGTTCGTAACGGCCATTTTGCATGACGAGAACATCCTTGGCCTTGGGATCAACCACAAATAAACCCATCTGAGGATCAAGCCCGCCCAAACGTCGTTTGAGCTTCTCATCCTGCGAAATGCGGTAGGTTTCGGTAGCGCCGAGGGAAACATCACCAACCCGGATCTCACGCCCGTCGGGAGTGATCCAGGTTACCGAAGCGAAGGGTTCCTTTTCCTTGAAGTTCGATTTAAAGAAGATGCTCAACTCATCCGGAAAGGTGTCGGCAGTGAAATCGAACGGAAAAACCATATTAATCGTTTTGGTCGTTTCGCCCTCAATAACTTCCTTCTTGATCGTGCCGTCTTCCGTACCCATGGCAAAGGAGGTCGCCAGCTTTTCGCTGCGGAACCAGTTTGTCCAGGCGGGCGGCGCAAATTTGGGGTTGCGGTACCAGACATTTTCGTCGCTGCGCCACAGGCTGACTGCTTCGCTGTAAGGCATGGCAATCGGTGCATAAATCGAGATCCCCAGCAGGATCATAATAATGATCAAACCCGCCACCGCTGAGGGGTAGCGGCCAAGTTCGCGTAGTGTTTGCTTCAAACCTTTCATCAGGATTTTGCCTCTCCGCCGCCAACCTTGACCCGCGGGTCAACCAGGGCGTAAATAAAGTCTAACAAAAAGACGGTAATCGCCAGCAAATACCCAAAAATCACCGTAGAGGCCACAATCACAGGCGTATCGGTCAGGCCGACCGCTGTGATGAAGGTCTGGCCCAGGCCCGGCCAGCTAAAAACGGACTCAAAAATGGGGGCGCCGGTCCAGGAACCAATCAGGAAGAAAGCGAAGGTGGTGATGATGTTGGGCAGTGTCGGGCGCAGGATATAGCGGCGCTCGATATCGCGGTTGGTCAGGCCCTTGGCCTTGGCCACATCCACATAATCTTCGCTGGAATAAATCAAGAAAAAGGTGCGCCAGTTATAAACGCTGATAAACAGCGCGCTCAGGGTGATCGCCGCAATCGGCAGGATCATGTGCTCAAGTAAACTGAGAGCATAACCCAGCGTGTCTTCGGGTGGCGGGGCCGAAACCATCCCGCCAAACGGCAGCCACTGGAGCAGGGCTGCAAAGATCAGGAGCAAGAAAATCCCAAAAAACCAGCCAGGGGCCGCCGAAGTAGGCGACATGGCGATAAAGAACTTATCCCAAAAACTGCCGTAATGGCGGGAAAGGTTCAAGGCAATTAGAATTTCGAGAAAGAAAAGGATAAAGTTGGTAGTGCCAAACAGGAGCAGTGTTGGTGGCAGCCGTTCCAGAATGATCAGGCGCACCTGGGCTGAACCAGAATCGCTGGCTAAAAATTCTGAGCGCCCAAAATTCAACGTGAGGGCTCGAGATAAGTAATTGAAACTGCGAATGATAAAAGGCTGATCAAGACCAGCCGACTTTTCAGCAATGGCGATCCGTTTCTCCATCTCCGCTGCGCGCTCTTCTGGGGTCATGTTGCGCAGAGCGAGGTTTCCCATCATGCTCGCCTGAACGCCTTCACGGATCTCAGCTTTGCGGAATTTATCTACCACGCCGCCCATATTGGCGACCATAATCGTGATATAGACACCCGCGACCACTGTAAAGAACAAAACAGCCAATCGCATTACGGAATAGCGCAGGATGCGCTGAAGCGAACCAGCCATCGCTCGGCGCTGGATTTCCACAGTAGAGCGGTCAGATATCGTTTGGGCGGCCTGGCTCATAGCAACACTCACTTTCTGATCAGATAAAAGGGGAAAGAGATTGTCAGGGCGGGCTTGCGCCCGCCCTGACATAGTTTTGAGAGGTCTTACTTGACCGTGACGAATTCGAATGCGCCAAGGGCAGAAAGAGCAACCAACTTGGAAGAAACAGCAACTTCCAACTTGTTGGAACCTTCAGCCAGCTTGCCAGTGACATCGGCAGCCAGGGTGATGGAGTATTCGCCATCAGCGCCGGCAACTGCATCGCCAGTTGTAACCAGGGTGCCAGTTGAGTCAAAGACCAGGTACTTGACCGATTCGAGATCGGCGTTCAGGTAGGGCTCGCCCTGGAAGGTGACGAAGATGTCGAACTTGGCTTCGTCGCCAATCTTGACCTGACCAGCGCCATCGACCGCAACTTCTGCGATCTTGGCAACACCGAAGCGATCCCACTTGTTGGAGAGATCGGGGTAAGCTTCGTAGCGGGAAAGGGTTACAGAACCTTCAACCGGGAAAGCCTTGTTGATCATGAAGGGGCCAGTGCCCAGCCAGAAGTGGCCCTGCAGCTTGTAGAACTCGCTGTAGGCAGCCCAGCGTGCGGTCGCTTCTTCAGCGGTCACAAACTGGCCCATGGTGGGAGCGTAGGGGATATAGTTCTCAGCGGTAGCGGAGATCAATTCGCCCTTGAGGATGTCGAGGGACGGGCCGGCGATGTAGCTCAGCCATTCAACCTTTTCATTCTCGGCCTGCAGTTCATTGGCCTTGGCAGAGCTGAAGGCGCCCAGCTTGTCAGCTTCGGCGCGGGCACCAACGGCGATGCTGGTCCAGGAACCAGGACCGTAAAGATACTGGGGCCACCAGGAGAAGACCATGTCTTCAGCGTCCAGGTAGTACAGGTCAACATAGGTTTCGATGACCAGGGGGTTGGTGGAGGTGATGCGGAAGCCCTTCAGGTAGGACATCAGGGATTCGTAGCTGGTGAAGGAAGCGTCATAAATGGCAGATTCTTCCTTGGCCGGATCGTAGCTCATGATCATGCCCATGACGAAGTCGCCAACGCTCAGCTTGGTGCCATCGTGCCAGGTGACGGTGTCGAACATGTCGCCGGGGTAGGTGACAATCGAGACAGCCTTGGCAGTCTGGGTGGAGGTGAAGGCTTCACCAACGGTGATGAACTTCTGGTTCACGGCGTCCCATTCGTACCAGGCATCAGCCGGGACTTCGATGGTGGGCTTGAACTCGAGGGTCAGCCAATCCTGGGTCTTGAAGACAGACAGACCTTCTTCGGCGATAACAGTGGCTTTTTCAGCGCGCTGGGGCCAGGAAAGGCCAGTGTAGGGATCGGGCAGGAAAGCCCAGTCGCGGGTACCGCGGATGGGCATGGCATCGAACAGCCAGTTGGAACCAGCAATGGGGTTCCAGGGATCGACGAGCAGGTTCTCGAGGGCGATATGGACAGTGCCGCCTTCCTGGCCCTTGAAGCGCAGGGTGAAGGGCCACTGACCGTTGCCGGTGATACCAGCAGCCAGATCATAGGCGATCTGAACATTGGTAGAGAAGGGTGTGAAGGCCTTTTCGTCAATCAGGAAGACAGTGTAGGAATTTTCGAGGGACATGACGAGGGCATCAGCCATCATCTGCTTGCGCTCGGCCAGGTCGGCGAACTTGCTGGTTTCGAGTCTCAGAGCGAGATCATCGAAGGCAGGATCGGGGGTGAAAGCCTGGTACAGGGGGATGCCGCCAGCGCGGGTGGTGTAGAAGCTGGAGAAGACCCAGCCCTGATCGCGGGTGATGGCGGTGGCAGACCAGGCGCCAGTGTAGAGGTGCCAGAGGCCTTCTTTGGGCTCGGTGGCAACCCACAAAGCAGAAGCTTCGCGGGAAGTCTTGTACTGGCGATCAACGGCGAAACCGAGGGCTTCGAGCTGATTGGAGACATAATCGCCCATAGCCTGGCGCAGGGGGCTTTCCTTGCGGATCAGGTAGATCAGGGAGATCTGAGCGTCATTGAACATCCACTTGCCGTCCACGAAGGTGGCGCCCATACCGGGCATTTCGGCATCGAAGACTTCTTTGGCCTTGTCGAAATTGTAGGCGTACTTGTTTTCGAGGGCGCGGCCAACATCCAGGCTGCGAGCGTAGTCAGACCAGGCGGTACCGAGGGCGGTAAACTTGGGGGTGGCTGAGCCAGCATAGATTTCCTGGGCCAGGTAGCTGCGGTCGACGAGCCAGTTCATGGCTTCGCGGATCTTCTGGTTGCCGAAGGGATTGAACGCGCCATTGTCCATAACGGGACCAACGGGGTTCATCTGGATGGCATGGTACAGGCCATAGCTCTCGATATAAGCCAGGGTGGGATCAGCCTTGACAACTTTGAAAGCTTCGGGGTTCACGCGGCCATTGGCGTAGACGTCAACGGTGCCAGCCTGAAGCTGCTTGACACCTTCGTCAAAGTTGCCGATAGCGGTGAAAACCAGGTTGTCAACCCAGGCGCCGGTGCGGGTGACGGGTTCGGGAGTTGAGGTCACTTCGACCTGAACTTCAACCTGTTTCTCAACTTCCACGGTCTTCACCACTTCCTGAGTGACGATGACCTCTTTTTCAACGACGACCGTCTTCTCAATGGTCGTTGCAGCGGGGGCTGCGCAGGCTGCCAGGAGCATACTGAAAACCATCAGGACGCTGAAGGCGGTAAACAGATTCTTCTTAAGCATTTGAATTATCTCCTCCGAATAGGGTTTGATTGTTTGTTTGTTTCTTGATACGATCACAGGAAAAACAGAACATGCTGATTGCCAGCGATCACCTCCTTTAACCAAAAGTGTGCGTATAACCGACCAAAAGTAAGCCCAAAGAGAGCCTGCACATTAATATGAAAATATTACTCAGGAAATCGAAATTGGTCAACCCTTTTAACCTGTCTAATCAAAAAGACTACCCTTTCAGGGCACTTTACAGCCCTCTCCAAAGTTAAAATTGGTCAAATTCGCCCAAAAACCGCCTGCGCCGGTTGTTTCCGGCAAACCGCAGAAATCTGGGCGGGTTACATAAAGGTGAGGCCGCCAATAAAGCGGCAGAGCTGGCAGATCCTGCCAGAAAAGCGTTCCCACCTGCTGGGCGCCAGTTTGCTGCCCGGCCGAACCGGCAAGGCTGCCGCGGGACGCCTGGCAGGCTGTGTCAAAGGCGCTGCTGCTGTAGCCAGCGGCGTTGGCGCCGCCCCAATCCAGCGCTCCCAACGGATAGGGGGCCGGGATTTCAGCGCTGGTAAACAGCGTGCAGGGCAGGCTGCCATCCGGCGCGGCCCAGGCAAACAAGGCCAGGGAAAACGTGCGTCCAAAAACCGGGCCCTCCGGGCCTGCGGCCAGATAAGTCTGGAGCGGCAGGGTTTCGATCTTAACCTCAATCCCACAGCCGGCCAGGGCCTGCTGTAAGAACTGGGCTGTCTGCTGCCGGTCAGGCTCGTCTGAAGTGAGGAGGGTCAGCGAGAGTGGGGTGCCATCATACAGACCTGGGACACCAAGCGCTGTCCGCGGTGTGGCCGGATTATTGTCCTGGTCAAGCCAGCCCGCCTGCTGCAGGGCTTTGTTCCCTGCGTCAAGATCGGCAGGGTAGGCGTCTGGAGCGGACTGGTCAAAATTCAGGCTGGTGGCTGCCACAGCCCAACCACCCAGAACCTGGGAGGTCAGAGCGCTGCGCCCGGCACACATCGCAGCCGCCTGGCGGACTGCGGTCTGGCCAAGCAAATTGGGCTGTTGGGCGTCGATGGGCTGAAGATTGAAATAAAGCAGTTCCAGACCCGCCGGTTCCACTGCGGATCGAATCTTTTGGGCTGCGCTCAGTTCGGCATAGACCTGAAGCTGGCTGTCCGGGATCAGGCTGGCATCCAGGATATCGCAGCGCCCCTGCATCAGGGCATCCAGAGCCGTCTCACCGGGCCAGCGAAAAACCAGGTTGTCGAAATGCGGGGCGGTGAAAGCGCCAGCGGGCAGATAGTGCGGGTTTTTCGCCAGTCTGAGCTCGCTGCCGGGCGTCCAGGCGGTGACCTGGTAAGGGCCAAAGACGGGAAAGCTGGCAGCATTGGCCGCGGTGATCGAGATTTCGGCCGGGGCCAGGGCGCCCCAGGCATGGCGGGGCAGCGGGGCGATAAACCGGGCGGCGGGCTGTGGGTCCTGGTAGCCAGGCAGTCCCTGCCATTCCACGGTCTGGGCATCCAGCGCCTGGTAAGAGCGGGTAACAGCTGCGAGGGCGGCATACCCGCCCGGCTGGAGCGTTTGAACCAGCTCATAGGCGTAGACCGAATCGTCTGCGGTTAGCGGAGACCCATCTGACCAGACCAAACCGGGTCGGAGGCTAAAACGCACCCGCCAGACATCCATTTCCACCGGCTGGTCGCCGGCATAGGCCTGAACACACTCGGCGGCCTGACAGCCAGCCGGGCGGTAACGGACGCCTGTGTTGAGTACAGACTGGTTTCCGGCTTCATCCACAATGGGCTCGCCAGGCTGCACCAGCACCGGCTGGAGCGCCGAATCGAGCGTCTGGGGATCAATCAGCATATCAAGGATGTTAAGGTACGGAGCGCCAATTTCGGCGCCATATAGCGCTGCCTGGATGGCAGGGGCAAGGGGCTGGCCGGCAAACACAAACAGGTTCTGCGGTTCACGAGCCAGACAAACCACCAGTTCACGCGGCAGGGGCGTGGGGCTTGGGGTAGGGACGGAGATGTCCGTTGGAGCGGGCGCTGCGGTCTGGCTGAGCGCCGGTAAAGCGGAGGGCGCCAGAGACGGAATTCCAACGGGCATCTGGTCTGGCTGCTGACAGCCAAACAAAACCAACAACCCCAAAAGTATGCCAGTCAACACCCTCTCAAAACGGGGTGTTGGGTGACTTTGGGGAGCTTCGCCCCTCAAAGTACTCTCACATATTGAGAGGATACTGACCGTTAAGTTTTTAAAGTAAGAACGCAGAAAGCCTCCTAAACCATTACGCTTACACCCGTCAGGGCGGCGTCATAGGCGCGGACAACACCATAGAAAGCGTACGCAAACGACCAACCTAAAACCTGGTTGGCTGGCAAAATATAAGCCTGCAGAATATCAGGCTGCTGCTCATGAAGCGCTTCAAAATTCAGACGGCGCAAAAGATGCGCCCGCAGGCCCTTTGGCGGACGGCGGTCCGAAACCCAGCGCTTCAAGGCATGTTCAAGGTATACATCCCGGAAATTTTCCATGGCTCCTCTATGTAAACTCGTATTGCCCTTCCAGCAGAACGTCGCCGCTCATTTGGTCTAATGAACTGCGGAGCTGCTGGCGGCCATAATGCAGGCGAGACTTGACGGTACCCAGGGGAATTTCTAAGACTTCAGAAATTTCTTGAAGAGATAAATCGTTGACATAATACATCACGACCACCACTCTGTGTGACAGCGGCAGCGCCAGAACCGCCTGCTGGAGCTGGCTCCAGGCGTCGTCGGCTTCGGCCTGCTGGGCAAGCGACTTGCGCCCGCCGGTCAGCCACTCGGTGATATCTTCCAGCGAGCGGACGAACCGGTTGTGCCGCTTAACCCAGGTATAGGCCTGGTTAGCCGTCATGCGATACAGCCAGGGTTCGATCGGCCGGGTGGCGTCAATATGGCTGGCAAAGCGGTGCAGGCGCAGAAAAACATCCTGGAGCAGATCTGCCGCAGCGTCCGGATCGCCCGTGATCGCCAGCGCGGTCCGATAGACCAGGTGCTGGTAGCGGTCATAAAGAACACCAAGCGCATCAAAGCTCTGGTTTTGTAGGTGGTGGATCAGTTCGGCATCAGTCAAGGTATGCAAATTACCTCTCCTCTCAATCATTATACCAAACGAGGTTTGAAAAGGTTCAAACGCGCTTAAAAATGATTTTCTGTATCATCTCAATAAGTGAGGGCACGGTTGGGTGTTTTTTGCGGGCTTCGCCCGCAAAAAACACCCAACACCCCTCTTTATTGAGATGATACGATTTTCTGGTGTCTGGTTGTGCCAGGCACCAGAAAATCAGCCCTAATCTTCCATTCGGCCAAAACGCATCCGCACGTAGGAGGCATAGCGCCGGGCGCTGATCTGCCCGGCGTCCACCGCCCGGCGCACGGCGCAGCCGGGCTCATGGATGTGGGTGCAGTCGCTGAAGCCGCAGTCTGCTACCAGAGATCGAATTTCAGGGAAATAGGCATCCAGTTCCTCTGGCTTAATATCCCAGAGGGCTAAGGCCTTCAGACCAGGGGTATCGGCAATGTAGCCGCCGTTGAGCAGAGGGAACAACTCACGCACCACGGTGGTGTGCTGGCCTTTGCCAGTACCTTTGCTGACGGCCTGTACAGCCAGCCCCAGACCGGGTTGGATGGCATTCAGCAGGCTGGACTTGCCCACCCCGGAAGGCCCAGCCAGCAGGGAAATTTTGCCAGCCAGACGCTGGCGGAAGGCTTCAATCCCTTCATTCTTGAGCGCTGAAATATAAAGAAGGTCATAGCCTATTTCAGCATAGGGGCCAAACAAAGCCTGGGCCTCCGCCTCGCTCACCAGATCGGCCTTATTGGCCACGATCAAGATTGGGACGTTTTGCTTTTCAGCAATCACCAGAAAGCGGTCAAGCATGCCCAGTTTGGGAGATGGCGAGGCGCAGGCGTAGACAAACACTGCCTGGTCGGGGTTGGCAATGATGATTTGCTCGTAAACCCCGTGCGGGGTAGGATCCAGGCGCGAAATCTGACGAGAGCGCGGCTCGACAGCCGTGATCGTGCCTTTGACTTCCGTTTCTGGTTCCACCTGGACCCGGTCTCCCACGGCGACAATATCACCCAGGCGCGGGCCTTGTTTCATCCTGCCGCGCAGCTGGCAGGTCAGCAGCTGCTGACCGACTTGAACTGTATAAAACCCAGATTGGGTGCGAACGATTAATCCTGTAATTGTGGTC
>Ga0268298_10003728_pt1 | contig 15329 bp, 11 predicted proteins | sample WWTPWeurt_MetaG_FD_194462 | JGI IMG/M metagenome (GOLD analysis project Ga0268298, IMG submission 194462) | Activated sludge microbial communities from WWTP in Nijmegen, Gelderland, Netherland - WWTP Weurt | ecosystem: Engineered > WWTP > Aerobic digester > Activated sludge | place... | reverse complement strand
TCCAGCACCGCACGGCCTTCGTGGTGGTCGCGGGCCCGGCCCTCGAAGAGCACCAGGGCCCCGGCGTGGGGATCTTCCATGACACTTCGTAAAGCCATCGCGTCCAGAGGCGCTTCCTGAACCGCTATCCAGGGAATCATGCGTGTCTCCGCTTCAGGCCCAAACATACACTGAACCGTATTCAGAGGTCCGCCATGTCCAGCCAGCCCATCCATCCCGACGCCGTTTTCGACACCCTCGGACGCCACATGCTGGTGGACGGGTTCCACCTGGTGATGGACCTGGAGAAATCCCACGGCTCCTGGATCGTGGATGCCCGGGATGGCCGCAAATATCTGGATTTCTACACCTTCTTCGCCACCACGCCCCTGGGGCACAACCACCCGCGCCTGCGGGAGGCGGCCTTCGTCCAGCAGCTGGGCGAGATCGCGGTCAACAAGCCGGCCAACTCGGACATCTACACCACGGCCTTCGCGGAGTGGGTGGAGGCCTTCGGCACCCACGCGGCGCCGGACTACCTGCCCCACCTGTTCTGGATCGACGGCGGCTCCCTGGCGGTGGAGAACGCCCTGAAGGCGGCCTTCGACTGGAAGGTGCGCAAGAATCTGGCGGCGGGCAAGGGCGAGAAGGGCACGCAGGTGATCCACTTCCGCGAGGCCTTCCACGGCCGCAGCGGCTACACGCTGAGCCTCACGAACACCGCCGACCCCCGCAAACACCAGTACTTCCCCAAGTTCCCCTGGCCCCGGGTGCCGAACCCCAAGCTGACCTTCCCCATGGACCTGGCGAAGATCGAAGCGGCGGAAGCCGAAGCCGTGGCCGCCATCGAAGCGGCCGTGGCCCAGAACCCGGACGACATCGCCTGCCTCATCGTGGAGCCCATCCAGGGCGAGGGCGGCGACAACCACTTCCGGGGCGAGTTCCTGCGCAAGCTGCGTGTCCTGGCAGACCGTCATGACTTCCTGCTGATCTTCGACGAAGTGCAAACGGGCTTCGGCGCCACCGGCAAGTGGTGGGCGCACCAGTGGTTCGACGTGCAGCCCGACATCATCGCCTTCGGCAAGAAGACCCAGACCTGCGGCATCGCCGCGGGCCGGCGCCTCGACGAAGTGGACTGTGTCTTCAAGGTGCCCAGCCGCATCAACAGCACCTGGGGCGGCAACCTGGTGGACATGGTGCGCGGCACGCGCATCATCGACGTCATCCGCGAAGAGAATCTGCTCGATCACGGCGTGACGCAGGGCGAGCGCCTGCTGAAGGGCCTGCAGGAAATCCACCGCGATTTCCCCGAGCTCACGTCGAACCCCCGCGGGCGCGGCCTCTTCTGCGCCCTGGACATCGCCACCCCGGAGCAGCGCAACGCCGTGGTGGCCAAGGGCCACGACCTGGGCATGATGATCCTGTCCACCGGCGTGCAGGGCCTGCGCTTCCGCCCCGCCATGAATCTCACCACCGAGGATCTGGACCTGGGCGTGGAGCTGCTCCGCAAGGCCGTGGCACAAGTGGCAGCCGCTTCCCCTACTCTGGTGGGATGAAGATCGAGCTCTATTGCGATGGCGCGTGTCTAGGCAACCCCGGTCCGGGTGGCTGGGGGTACCTGCTGCGGGTGCACCTCGCCACGGGCATCCAGGAGAAGGAAGGCTCGGGCCCCGAGGCCGACACCACCAACAACCGCATGGAGCTGATGGCCGCCATCAAGGGCCTGGAGGCGCTCACCAAGCCCTGCCAGGTGCTGCTGCAGAGCGACAGCCAGTACGTGGTGAAGGGCATCACGTCCTGGCTGAAGGATTGGAAACGGCGGGGCTGGAAGAAGGCGGACGGCAAGCCCGTGCTGAACGCGGACCTCTGGCAGGCCCTGGACGCGCAGCTGGCGCGACACCAGGTGGAAGCTCGCTGGGTGAAGGGCCACGCGGGCCATGCGGAGAACGAGCGCGTGGACCGGCTGGCGAACGAGGCGGCCCAGCGGGCATGACCGGGGCCCCGTCACCGGGGCCCTGGTCATGGCATCCAGCGCGTATCAGCGTCGCTTCTGGAACTTGTAGACGATCTCCGAGGTCCAGCCCTTGACCGGCTTGCCATCGCGGGTCGCGGGGCTGTAGGCGGATTTGTTCGCTGCGTCGATGGCGGCCTCGTCAAAACCCAGTGCACCCGGCACCCCTTCGACCACCGAAACCTTCAAGGGCTGCCCCTGCTCGCCCACGAAAATTTTCAATTTCACGAATTGATCCGAATTGGCCCTGCCCATCTGAACGGCGCGCAACGGGAAGACTGGAGCGGCCTGCGTGACCATGCGGGCAGGTTCATTGACCGGTGCCGCGGCCTGCGCTTGCGAGATCGCAGGTGTGGGAACGGTCGCCTTCGGCGCCTCCTGCATGGGCTGGGGCTTGGGGATCTCGGGGGCCGGTGGGGGCGGAAGGGCGGGCTTGGCCTCCGCCGCCTTCTTCTGCTCGGCCAGCCTCAGTTCGTTCTGCTTCTGTTCGGCCAGCCGCTGCTCGGCTGCCTTCTGCTGCCTCTCCAGCTCAAGCTTGCGCTCCTGCGCCTCCTCCAGCTGCTTCTGGATCCGGGCCTTGTCCTCGACGGACCTGGTCTCGGTCAGCTGCTTCTGGAGCTGGACCGTTTTGTCGGTTTCGGCCTTGGCCTTGGCGTCGAGGTCGGACTTCTGCTGCTCGATCTGCACCTTGAGCAGCTGCAGCTCAGCCAGCTGCTTCTGCATGGCAGGATCCACCTTCGCGCGGCCGAAGAAGATGTAGCCCAGGCCAAGGATCACGACGGCCGCGAGCCCACCGCCAATGAGCAGGGTGGAGTTCTTCTGGCTGACCTTGGCCTCGTCGTGACCGTCGATGTGCTCCACCCGGGTGGCGCCGCTCCGAAGGGTCTCGCCAGCCGCAGTGTAGGCGAGGTAGTTGTCGGCCTTTTCTGCCTTCATGGCCGAGGCGTCCCGGTCGTTCTCCTCCCGGAACAGCGTGTGCATGAAGAAGGCCATGTTGAAGGTGGTCGGGCTGTACTCGCCATCGTAGAGGACCCGCTCCAGCTCCGCGCTGAAGGCCTCCACCGTGGCGAAGGGCTGGCGGCCCAGCAGCAGCCGCCCGAGGAAGGCGCGGATCTCCGCCGGCAGCGGGGCATCCTCCTGGGCGGCCTTGAGGACGGCCTGGTCCAGGGTGGCCTGGAGGTCGCTGCCCACGGGCAGGCGCTCGAAGGTCAGGAGCTCATAGAGCATGGCGCCCAGGGCGAAGAGATCCTGCTGCAGGGCATCGTTCTCCGGGCCCTGGAGGTAGGCACTGAGCTTCTGCCTGGCGACCGGGGCCTTGGCCAGCAGACTCCTGGTCAGGGCGGCGTAGGGCGCGTCCACGAGCTGCGTGGCGCCCTCGAAGCTCACCCACACGCTGTGGGGGCTGAGGATCCCGTGGCTGACGCCCTTGGCCTGCATCTGTACGATGCCCTGGGCCACACCCTGGATGACGGTCAGGGCGTGATCCACGCCGAAGGGGATCTGCTCCTGCTTGGCCTTGTCGATGAGCTGGGCGAGGCTGCGACCCGGCACGTAGTCCCAGGCCACATGCGGCGTCTTGCCGCTCTCGATGCGGTAGCCCAGGCCGAAGATCCGGGCCCCGCCAAGGAGCGGCACCACCCGGCCAGCTTCCGCCAGCCGGGTGTTCATGCCGGCCTGGAAGATCTCCTCCGAAAAAGTCCGGACCAGCACATGACGGTCGAAGGTGTTGCCGGCGATGACGACCGCCCGGTGAATGGCGCCGCAAGGATCGTTGGCCAGATCCGATGCCAGCAGGTAGGACCCGAGGCGGGTGTAGGTACCCATAATCCATCTCCAAAGGAATGCTTGGAAAGATAGCCCGAAAGTCGTGTTTCGCCTAGCGCCTTGCCCCCCTGAGGGTCGGCGACTTGTGATCAGGGTCCGGCGGGGAGATCCCACTGGTCCCCCGCCGCCCGCCAGACGAGGATCCAGAGGTTGGCGGTGGCGTGGACTCCGTTAGAGAAGGCCAGCTGCAGCTGGGCGAAGGGAAGGGACAGATCGTCCCAGGGCCCGATGCGACGGCCCGTGCCTTCGTCGAAGTGCTCCAGGAGACGCCGGTTCCGCTCCAGCTTGGCCGCCAGCAGGCGGCGCAGGGCCGGGCCGGGCTCCAGGCTGCCCTTGGCCGCCCAGTAGGGTTCCTGGGTGACCAGCAGATGGACCTGGTGCTCATCCGCGTAGGCCTCGAAGCTCTCCCGGAGGGGGCTCATCCCCGCCACGGCCGAAGGGTCGGTCAGCAACTGGACCGAGTGCGCCAGGACGCCCAGGTCGCGGACGATCTCCTCCGGGCGGCGGCGTTCTTCGCTCATGCGGAGAATGGTGCGGAACTGGGCTTCCACCTGCTCCACCGTGGGTGGCTGGTCGTTGGCCACCCCCCGGGCGCCCTCCAGCAGGGCCTGGGGGTGGGCCCGCAGCAGGGCGGCCATGCGGTGCGGGACCAGGCGGATGGCCTTGGCGGTCTGGGCCTCGTGGATCTTGGGGGACCAGGACCGCAGCGGACCGCTGCCCAGCAACCAGACACAAATCAGAAGCAGGGTTCGGTGCCTCACGGGTTCTCCCGGGCCAGGAGGGACGCCGCCTCGCCCATGGGATCCATGGGGATGCCGAGGGCCCGCAGGCGGTGCAGCAGGGTGGTCCGACGCAGGCCGAGGCGGCGGGCGGTCTCACTCTTGTTCCAGCCGGTGATCTGGAGCGACTCCAGGATCAGGTGGCGCTCGAGGTCCTCCAGGAAGCGGCCCAGGTCCTGGTGCTGGGGGAGCCGCGGAAAGGCCACGGAAGGCAGCACCCCGGCGATGGAGGCGGGCAGGTCCTGCAGCAGCAGCCGCTCAGGGTCGGAGCCAAGGGCCATGGCGCGTTCCACGGCGTTCTCCAATTCGCGGACATTGCCCGGCCAGCCGTAGGCCTCCAGGGCCTGGAGGGCCGCCGGCTCCACCTGCTTCAGGGGCAGGCCCAGCTCTTTCGAGAACTTCCGGGCGAAGTGCGCCACCAGAACGGGGATGTCCTGGGGATGCTCCCGCAGGGGATGCAGCTGAATGGGAATCACATTCAGGCGGTAGAACAGGTCTTCGCGGAACCGCTTCTGCTCCACCAGGCTGCCCAGGTCTTCATTGGTGGCCGCCAGCAGCCGGAAGTCCGACTTCTGGGTGCGGGTGGAGCCCAGCGGCGTGAACTCCCGCTCCTGGATGACCCGCAACAGCTTCACCTGCAGGCTCATGGGCATGGTGCCGATCTCATCGAGGAAGAGGGTGCCGCCCTCGGCCTGCTGGAAGCGGCCGGGCCGGTCCGTGCGAGCGTCCGTGTAGGCTCCGCGCACGTGGCCGAAGAGTTCGTCTTCGAGCAGGTTCTCCGGGATGGCGCCGCAGTGGATGGGCACAAAGGGCCCGTTCGCCCGGGGGCTCCACTGGTGAATGGCCTTGGCGGCCAGTTCCTTGCCGGTCCCCGAAGGGCCCGTGATGAGCACCGTGGAGGGCGAAGGGGCCACGCGCCGCAGGAGCGACTGGAGGTTCTGCCAGGTCTCGGAGCGGCCCACCATCTGCGGACCCGGGGCCTGTCCTTGGATCTGCTCCCGGAGGCGCTTGTTCTCCTGGTTCAGCTGGGACTTCTCGATGGCGCGGAGCAGGGTGTGCTCCAACTCCTCGGCCCGGAAGGGCTTGGGCACATAGTCGTAGATGCCCATCTTCACGGCCTGGAGGGCCGTTTCCACGGAGGTGGAGCCCGACAGCACCACCACCACCGTGTCGGGCTTGGCCACCGCCTGGCGGGCCAGTTCCAGGCCGCTGAGGTCCGGCAGCATGAGGTCCACCACGGCCAGGTCGAAGTGCTCGCCCCGCAGGAACTGGGCTCCCCGCAGTCCCGAGCCGGTGCCCACCACCTCGTGACCGTGCCGGGACAACAGCGTCCCCACCACCTCGAGGATGGTCGGATCGTCGTCCACCAGCAGGGCCCGGGCGGGGTTCATAACCATCAGAGTCCCCAGCCCCAAGGCACCTGTCAAGGTTTGGACAGGTTGGCTAGACTCTTCGGATGCTTTCCAGATCCGGACTTTGGCAGCGCCTCTCGGGAGCCTCGCTCTGGCCTCTGGCCTGGGCCCTGGCCGCCGCCTGCGCCGTGCCCTGGCTGTTGCCCGAGCGTTGGGACGGCCGCATGGCCTCTGGCTGGGTGCTGGCCGGTGCCCTGCTCTGGCTGGCTTCCCTGCCCTTGGCCCGGACCCGCCGCTGGGTGGTGGTTCCCCTGGCCCTGGGACTGGCGGGGCTCACGGCCCTGGGTCTGGCCCGCAAGGCCCAGTGGGAGACCGCCCTGCCTGTCGGCTTCCAGGCCCTGGAAGGGCGCATCTCCGCCCCCTGGACCCTCCAGGGCGAGCGGCTGCGCACCCAGATCGACCTGACCTCGCCGGAGTCCGTGCGAGGTCTCAGGGTGCCCTTGACAATCCCGGGCGAGGGCGAGCAGGCGCCGCCCCGACCCGGCACGCCCGTGCGGCTCCGGGCCGAAGTCCGGCCCGTACAGCCCGCGCCGGTCTTCCTGGCCGAACGCCCCCTCTGGCGGGCCCGCAGCGACGCCTCGCCGCGCCGCATCCACCTGGCCTCCGCGCAGCTGCTGGAGGCCACCGGCCCTGCCATTCCCTCCCTGCTGCTTCGCCTGCAGTGCTTCGCCCTACGCCGCTTCGAAGCCCTGCCCCTCGGACCCACCGCCAAGGACCTATGGGGCGCCCTCGCCCTGGGCATCCCCCCGGCGGACGAAGCCCACTTCAGCGTCTTCGCCGAGAGCGGCACCATCCACATCCTGGTGGTCTCGGGCCTGCAGGTGACCCTGGTCATGGCCGCCATCGAGGCCCTGCTCCGTCGCCTGCGGCTGCGGGGTGCCGCCGCAGGGGCCATCGCCGCGGGGCTGCTGTATGCGGCCCTGGTGGGCTTTTCCGCGCCCGTGTGGCGCGGCCTCTTCATGGGTGTGGCCTGGGCCATCGGCCGCAGCAGCGGCTGGAAGCTGCCCCCGGTGGTGGGCCTGCACGGGGCCCTCCTGCTCTGGCTGCTGGGACATCCCGCAGCGGGGGTGGAGCCCGGCTTCCTCCTGGCCTGGTGGGCCCTGCTGGGCCTGCTCTGGGGGGCCGAGCCACTGGCGGGCCTGCTGTCACCGCTGCTGGGCCGGCTGGCGCTGCCCTTCGCCCGCCTCGCCGCCCCCTGGCTATCCACCCTGCCCCTGCTGGCCCTGCTCCACGGCGGCGCGCCCTGGTGGGGCATCGTCGCCAACCTGCTGGTGCTGCCTCTGGTGGCCTTCCTCACGCCGGTCTGCCTGGTCCTCATCCTGGTGCCCCTGCCGGGCCTCACTGAAGGAGCGGGGGCCGTGCTGACCTGGATGGGCGATCGTCTCGTGCCCGCCCTGACCGGCATCGCCCCGCTGGCCACGGGGATCCTCTGGCCCTGGCTGCTGCTGGCCCTAGGCTGGCTGGCCCTGGCCCACCTCCAGGGCCGGCTGCAGCGCACCCGCGCCCTGACCCTCGGGCTCGTCGGGCTCTCGGTGGGGCTGCTCGCCTTCCGTGGGACAGGTCGCGCCCCGGACACGCTTTCAGTGGAATCCCTGGACATCGGCCAGGGCGATGCCCTGCTGCTGCGGATTCCCGGCGGCGACGCCACCCTGGTCGACACGGGTCCGGGCCCCTGGACCGGGCGCCGCCTGGCGCGAGTGTTGAGCCGGCGCGGTGTGCGCGAACCCGTGCACCTGGTGCTCACCCACGCCCACGGCGACCACGCCGGGGGCTGGGCCACGCTGGTGCGCCTGTGGCCCATCGCCACCACATCCGTGCCCGTCACCTCCGACGATGAGGATCCCTGGACGGCCTTCGCCCCCTCCGCCGCGGTGAATCCAGCCGGACTTCTGCGTGGCGATGCCTGGGCGCGCGGCGAGGCGGCCTTCAGAGTGCGCTGGCCCGCCCGGGCCTTCGCCCTGCCGGACGCCAACATGGTCTCTGCCGTGCTGAGCGTCCGCTGGCGGGACCGCGAGCTGTGGCTCATGGGCGATGCCCTGGCCATCCAGGAGCGCGACCTGCTGGATCTGGGCGACCCCGGGGCAACCACCCACCGCCTGCTGAAAGCCGGACACCACGGCAGCCGCAACGCCTCGGATCCCGCCTGGGTGGCGGCCCTGAAACCCGAAGTGGTCATCATTCCGGCCGGGCTCCGCAACCGCTTCGAGCACCCGCATCCCGAAACCCTGGAGACGCTCCGGCGGCAGGACCTGACGCCCTGGGTGACGGGACCTGCCTCTGGCGTTCGCGTCGCGGCGATGGATGGGGGCTGGCGCATCGAGACCGGTGAGGGCCTCCAGGCCTTCACGCCTCTCCGAAAAACCCCGTAGCCCTGAGCCGCTCCACCAGCCGTCGGCTGCCTTCCGCGTGGTTGGCCGTCCACTGCGCCTGAGCCTCAGGGCCTACATCGTTCACCACCACCAGCGCGGCGCCGCAGGGCACGCCCGCCAGCCGGCAGGCCTCGAACACGCCCGTGAGTTCCAGGTGCTCAACCGGGCCCAGCGAGGCAAGCTGGGCAGCGCCCTCCGCGGTGCAGGTGATGGCCGGAGGCACCACGACGGCGTGTCCCGGCAAGGCCCCAGGAAGGGAGGCCGTCCATCGGCGCCGCTCGATGCCCGGCCGGTAGGCACCTCCGCGGAGTTCCTCCAGGGAAGTGGCGATGGCCTCCGTGGCCCATAGGCACTCGAAGAGCGGCAGCCGCTGGTCATAGCGGCCGCAGGTCCCCAGAAACACCACCGCTTCGGGCCAGCGGTCCAGCACCAGGGCCGAGGTCGCCGCCGCCGCGCTGACCGCGCCGACGCCCACGGTGGCCACCTCCCAGCCGGGCGGCGTATCCACCGCGAGGGGGCCCAGTTCCGGAGCGAAGGCGGACAGCAGAAGACGCATGGCCTGATTCTACAGATGATCCAAGACCCAGGCGGCCACGGGGATCGAGAGGCTGTTGCCCAGCAGCCGGTAGCGGGCCTCGAGGGAAAGTGCCTCGGGAAACCGGAACGGCTCCGGCAGGCCCAACAGACGTGCCACCTCAGAGGGTGAGAAGCGCCGCACGCCGCGGGCGGTCTTCAGGAACGACCCGCTACCCACGAAGCGGCGGCCGTAGCCACCGATGAAGCAGGCGCTACGCAAGTCGCCGGCTTCGACCAGATCCAGGCCCTGGTGGTGCCGCATCTCCAACAAGGCGCGGAGGTATAGTCCCTCGTCCTCCACCGCATCAAGGAACTCCGCGATGGGGTGGAGCGGGAGCTGTGGTTGCGGCCACGCCTTCAAGGGTCTTCGCGAGGCCACGATGAACACGCGGGGTCGCTGGTTGGGCAGGCCGAAGCGGCTCGGGCAGGCCCGGAGATCCAGCTGATGCATGCCGTGCGAGCGAATGCGCTCAGACAGCAGAGCGTGCGCCTCCGAGCCCAGGAAGCCTTCCACGTTTTCGAGCACCAGGTGATCCGGCGGCGCCTGGCGGAATAACTCCATGAGGTGGAGGAAGGCCAGGGAACGCCGATCCTCCAGGCCCTGATGGTTGCCCATGCGGCAGAAGGGCTGGCAGGGCGGGCTCATGAGCCAGGTGTCGGCCCCATGGGTCGCCAGCTCCGCCAGAGGCACCGTACCCAGTTCCCGGGCCTTCGGGACATCGCCGTGGTTGAGTGTGTAGGTGGTATTCGCGACCTCGCTGACATCGTAGGCAGCCGCCACCCTGCCCCGGTCTCCGAGGGCGCAGCGCCAGCCCCCCAGGCCCGAGAACAGCTCCAGGACGCGCATCACCCGCAGCCCCCGCAGCCCCCTCCGCAGGCGGTCGGCGCGAGGGTGGTACCCCTGCCCATGGTGCGCCCCTCGAGGAAGAGCCCCACTGCCATCACGAGACCGACACCAGCGTCGGCCCAGGGGAACCAGTGCCCCAGGACACTGGCCGCCAGCAGCAGAACCGCCAACAGGGACAGAGTGCGGGCCCGGTCGGCATCCAGGGCCAGAGCCGCATGGAAGACCGCGAGGGGACGCTTCAAACGCCACAGGGAGGCAAGACAGCCCACAGCCAGGACTGCCACGCCGATGGGAAGCAGGCCAGCCTGGGGCGCGCGGGCGCCCAGCAGCGCCGAGACGGAGGCCATGGCCATCCCCAGGGCCAGCATGCGCAGTAGGAAGCTGACGCTCCGAAGGGTGAGGCGTTCCCGCTCCAGGCCACTGTTCCCGAGGCCGTCCAGTGCGCGCTGGTGCAGGCTCAGGGCCGGCGGCACCTGCAGGAGGCAGGCGGCGCCGAAGCCCCAGAGCGCGATGGCGCCTTCGGCCAGGCCCAGCCACAGCGCCGCGCCCCCCAGGATGAGGCCTCCCAGTGCCGTCAGGAGCGTGAGCCCGGATGCCCTGGATACGGGAGCCGTCATCGCGTGAGTTTGCGGTACTTGATGCGGTGAGGATCGAAGGGCTTCAGGCCCAGCACGTCCTTCCGGTACTCCTCGTACTGGCTGTAGTTGCCGTCGAAGAACTGCACCTGGGAATCGCCCTCGAAGGCCAGGATGTGCGTGGCCAGACGGTCCAGGAACCAGCGGTCGTGGCTCACCAGCACGGCGCTGCCGGCGAAGGCTTCAATGGCCTCTTCCAGGGCCCGCATGGTGTTCACGTCGAGATCGTTGGTGGGTTCGTCGAAGAACAGCAGGTTGGCTTCGCTCTTCAGGGTGAGCGCGAGGTTGAGGCGGTTCTGCTGGCCGCCGCTGAGCTCCGAAATCTTCTTCTGCTGGGAATCGCCGCTGAAGCCGAACCGGCTCAGCCAGGCCCGCGCGTTGATGAGCTTGCCGCCCAACTCGATCTGCTCGTAGCCGCCCGACACTGCCTCGAAGACGTTCTTGTCCAGGTTGAGGTTGGCGCGAAGCTGATCGACGTAAGCCATGCGGACGGTCTCGCCGAGGCGGATGGTGCCCGCATCGGGCTGTTCCTGGCCCGTCAGCAGGCGCAGCAGCGTGGACTTGCCGGCGCCGTTGGGGCCGATGACGCCCAGAATCCCGGCACGCGGAATGGCGAAGCTCAGGTTCTCGAAGAGCACTTTGTCGCCATAGGCTTTGGAAACGCCGTTCAACTCCGCCACCAGGTCGCCCAGGCGCGGGCCGCTGGGGATGTAGATCTCCAGTTCCTGCTCCTTCTGGCGGCCCTCCTCGCCGGCCAGGCGCTCATAGTTGGCAATGCGGTCCTTGCTCTTGGCATGTTGGCCCTTGGGGGACATGCGGATCCACTCCAGCTCTCGCTCCAAGGTCTTCTGCCGCTTCTGATCGGACTTCTCCTCCCGGGCCAGACGGCCGTGTTTCTGCTCCAGCCAGCTGGAGTAGTTGCCCTTCCAGGGGATGCCTTCACCACGATCCAGCTCGAGGATCCATCCGGCCACATGGTCCAGGAAGTAGCGGTCGTGGGTGACGGCGATGACTGTGCCCTTGTAGTCCTGCAGATGCTTCTCGAGCCAGGCCACGGATTCAGCATCCAGGTGGTTGGTGGGCTCGTCCAGCAGCAGGATGTCAGGCTGCTGCAGCAGCAGGCGGCACAGGGCCACGCGGCGGCGCTCGCCACCAGACAGCACGCCAATCTTCGTATCGGGATCGGGGCAGCGCAGGGCATCCATGGCCTGCTCCAGTCGCGAGTCGAGATCCCAGCAGTCGTGGGCGTCGATCTTGTCCTGCAGCTCGGCCTGCTTGGCCAGCAGCGCATCCATGTCAGCGTCAGGATCGGCGAACTGGTCGCTGATGGCGTTGTAGTCCTTCAGCCAGCCCACCTGCTCGGCGGCGCCTTCCTCCACGATCTCGCGCACGGTCTTCTCGGGGTCCAGCTGAGGTTCCTGGTCCAGGATCCCCGTGGTGTAGCCCTTGCTAAGCACGGCCTCGCCGTTGAAGTCGTGATCAACGCCCGCCATGATGCGCAGCACGGTGCTCTTGCCGGATCCATTCAGGCCAAGCACGCCAATCTTAGCGCCGTAGAAATAGCTGAGGGAGATGTCCTTGATGACGGGCTTGTTGTTGTAGATCTTGCTGACCCGCATCATCGAATAGATGATCTCGGGCTGGTCGCTGACAGGCTTGGCCATGGGGGAATCCGACAAAAAGGCCGCGCGGGGCGCGGCCTTTTCAGAATAACCGATCGGCTGCCCTATTGCTCCAGGGCGGCCTGGGCCGCCGCCAGGGTGGCGATGGGCACCCGGTATGGACTGCAGCTCACATAGTCGAGGCCCACGCCGTGGAAGAAGACCACGCTGCGGGGATCGCCCCCATGCTCACCGCAGACACCCAGCTTGATGCCGGGACGAGTGGCACGGCCCTTTTCGCAGGAAATGCGCACCAGCTCGCCGATGCCCTCCTGGTCGAGGCTCTGGAACGGATCATCCTCCAGGATCTTCTTTCCCACGTACTCAGGCAGGAAGGTGCCCGCGTCGTCCCGGCTGAAGCCGAAGCCCATCTGGGTGAGGTCGTTGGTGCCGAAGCTGAAGAACTCGGCTTCCACGGCGATCTTGTCCGACGTGATGGCCGCGCGGGGAATTTCAATCATGGTGCCGATGGGGCAGGCGAACTGGGTGCCGCGCTCCTTGTTCACCTGGGCGATCTCATCGAGCATCTCGGTCTTGGTGTAGGCCAGCTCCCGCACGGTGCCGATGAGCGGCACCATGATCTCCGGCACGGCCGTGATGCCCTTGGCCGTCACGTTCAGCGCGGCTTCAGCAATGGCACGCACCTGCATGCGGATGATCTCGGGGAATGTGATGCCCAGGCGGCAGCCCCGGTGGCCCATCATGGGGTTGAACTCATGCAGCTGCGCCACGCGGCGTTCCACGGTGCCGAGATCCACGCCCAGCACTTCGGCCATCTCCTTCTGGCCCGGCTCATCCTGGGGCAGGAACTCGTGGAGGGGCGGGTCCAACAGACGGATGTTCACGGGCAGGCCGTTCATGGCCGTGAAGATGCCCTCGAAATCCTCGCGCTGCATGGGCAGCAGCTTGGCCAGAGCCTTCTTGCGGCCCTCGGTGTCCGTGGCGAGGATCATCTCCCGCACCGCGATGATGCGGTCGCCCTCGAAGAACATATGCTCCGTGCGGCAGAGGCCAATGCCCTCAGCGCCGAAGGCCCGAGCCACGGCCGCATCGTGGGGCGTGTCCGCGTTGGTGCGGACCTTCAGGCGCTTGGCCTCGTGGCTCCAGGCCATGATCTTGGCGAAGCGCTGGTAGAGCTCGCTGTCTTCGGCCTTCAGGCGGCCATCGACCAGCACTTGGTTGACCTCTGAGGGATGGGCGCTGAGCTTGCCGACGAACACTTCCCCGGTGGAGCCATCCATGGAGATCCAGTCCTGACCAGCCTTCAGCTCTATGTCGCCAACCTTGACGATTCCACGGGCGAGGTCGATCTGTACCGCAGAGGCGCCGCAGACGCAGGGCTTGCCCATGCCGCGGGCCACGACGGCGGCGTGGCTGGTCATGCCGCCGCGAGCGGTGAGGATGCCTTGAGAGGCGATCATGCCGGAGATGTCCTCGGGGCTCGTCTCCACGCGCACCAGCACCACGGGGCCCTCCTGGGCCATCTTCTCGGCCTGGTCGGCAGTCAGCGCGATGAGGCCAGTGGCAGCGCCAGGCCCGGCATTCAGCCCCTTCGTGAGCAGTTTCCCCTCCTTGCGCAGGCGATCCTTCTCCCTGGGATCGAAGACGGGGGCGAGCAGTTGGGATAGGCTGTCGGCATCGATGCGCTTGAGGGCCGTCTTGCTGTCGATGAGACCTTCATCCACCAGGTCAATGGCGATTCGGATGCCGGCCATGGCGGTGCGCTTGCCGTTTCGCGTCTGCAGCAGGAAGAGCTTGCCGCGCTCGATGGTGAACTCGATGTCCTGCATGTCCTTAAAGTGGGTCTCCAGCCGCTGGCAGGTGGCATCCAGTTCCCTGAAGGATTCCGGCATGACCTCTTCCAGGCTCTTCAGGCCCGTGCCCTCGGCTTGGGATCGGGTGATGGGCTGCGGGGTTCGGATTCCCGCCACCACGTCCTCGCCCTGGGCGTTGATGAGATACTCCCCATAGAACAGGCGCTCACCGGTGGAGGGATCGCGCGTGAAGGCCACCCCCGTGCCGCAGTCCTCACCCATGTTCCCGAAGACCATGCTCTGGACGTTGACGCCTGTTCCCCAGTCATCGGGGATGCGGTGGAGTCGGCGGTAGGTGATGGCGCGCCCGGTATTCCAGCTCTCGAAGACGGCACGGATGGCGCCCCAGAGCTGGTCCATCGGATCCTGCGGAAACGGATGACCCGTCTCTTCAAAGACGATGTCCTTGAAGGCGGAGACGAGTCCCTTCCAGTCCTCCGCGCTCAGGTCCGTGTCGAGGTGCTTGCCGAGGCTCTCCTTGGCGCGCTCCAGTTCCGCTTCGAAGAGTGCATGCTCGACCCCAAGCACCACGTTGCTGTACATCGTAATGAAGCGGCGGTAGGAATCCCAGGCGAAGCGCTGATTGCCACTCGCCTTCTCGAGGGCCACCACGGTCTTGTCGTTGAGCCCGAGGTTCAGGACGGTGTCCATCATGCCGGGCATCGATACGCGAGCACCGGAGCGCACGGAGAGCAGCAATGGGTTCTCGGAGGATCCGAAACCACACCCGCGCACGCCCTCCAGCCACCTCAGGGCATCCATGACTTCCGCTTTAAGCCCATCCACCAGCTGCCGACCATTGGTGTAGTAGGCGCTGCACTGCTCGGTGGTCAACGTGAACCCCGGCGGGACAGGAATGCCTAGACCAGCCATCTCGGCCAGGTTGCAGCCTTTCCCGCCAAGCAGGTTGCGCATGGATGCGCTTCCCTCGTTGCGGTTACCCCCGAAGGTGTAAACACCTCTGCCCATTTATGCCTCCATCCGGTTGCTCCAGTGTATCCGGCGGGATATGCAAAAACCCCCGTAGATGCGGGGGTTCGGAATGCAAAAACGGGTCACCTTGTGAGTGACCCGTTCGTTTTAACGTCGCAGCGACCTACTTTCCCACGCATGTGATGCGCAGTATCATCGGCCCTCCAAGTCTTAACTGCCGTGTTCGGGATGGGAACGGGTGTGACACTTGGGGAAAAGCCACGACGAAGGCTTAAGAAGGATCGAGAAGGGATTTTGCGAGGCGCGTAAGCGCATCGGGGTGATGAAGTTTGATGTTATTGATTGATGAAAGGTCAAGTCTATGGACCGATTAGTATCGCTCAGCTTAAGCCGTTACCGGCCTTACACATGCGACCTATCAACGTGGTGGTCTTCCACGGGTCTCATAGGGAGATCTCATCTTGAGGGGTGTTTCGCGCTTAGATGCTT
>Ga0268298_10003727_pt1 | contig 15332 bp, 12 predicted proteins | sample WWTPWeurt_MetaG_FD_194462 | JGI IMG/M metagenome (GOLD analysis project Ga0268298, IMG submission 194462) | Activated sludge microbial communities from WWTP in Nijmegen, Gelderland, Netherland - WWTP Weurt | ecosystem: Engineered > WWTP > Aerobic digester > Activated sludge | place... | reverse complement strand
TGTTACTTTTTTGCAGCGCCTCTTCTGCCTTCTGGCGTTGAGCGATCTCCTGCCGCGCCTGATCGAGATTGTTGCGCATATTTTCGGCAAGCAGATCCACAGCGATCCCTGCCACGATCAGAAGCGCAGACACCATACTCAATACGACCCAGTGTGCATTTTCGAAATCCAGGGGTACAGGGGTGAACCAACCTAGGGCATCCCCGACAGCAAGCCAGCAGACCGCGATCAGGGAAAATCCAACACTTATCCTGAAATACTTGCGGTCAAGCGTCAGACCTGAAAAAATAAAGATAATGGGAAACGCGATCAATGCCAGATCATTAATACCCTGTCCGACAGTGGCGATCACGGTCACCGTGCAAATCGAATTTAGGACTACCGTAAAGCTCCCTGCACGTAAATATCCCCGCCTGACCAGAGTGAATGGAATTAACTGCAAAGCACAGCCGACCAATGTCACACTGATCAACTTCCAATCACTGGAGACCAGGGATGTAAGAATAACCGCTATGTAGGTAGCCAGCGATGTGTAAATGAGCGTGTTGACAATACCTGCCGTACGCCGATCTTCTTGATGTACATAGCCAGCTTGAGGAGACCAATCCTTCATATTTGTCCCAAAAATTAGGGGTTGGATGTGTGAATTTGATTTACTCTGGGTTATAACTTCTACCCAAAATAAACCTTCATGGGTTTAAAGTAGAAATCTTCCCAGCCTGTTTTATAACTTTCCGCCTGTCCTTCAGGGATGTTCCAATGATTAAGAGTCAGTTTGGTTTTGCCGTGTTCTTCTTCCAATAATATTTCCACCAACGAGTCCTCCGCCTCGGAGGGAAACTCAGCGGTACGCCATGCTTGCAAAATGCGGCGGTTTGGTTCCAACTCTAAAAACATACCCTGAATATACCCGTCCCAGGCAGCGAAATCGCCATCCACTGTCCCATCCACCTTCGCGTGACTGCCTGTAATGGCGCTATGTCCTTCAGTGGAAAGCCAGGCTTTGTAAATTGTTTCTGCTTTTGCGTGAACTATTACTGTCAGGGTGAACTCGTTTTTCATGTCGCCTCTAAATTGCTTTGACCTTGATTGGGATGGTCATCTCAGCCGCGATCCGCGCTGCGAGACGCGCATTGTTCAACAATAATGCCAGATTCGTGCGCAGAGATTTCCCCTCTGTCAATTCACTGATTCGTCCCAATAGGAACGGAGTAAGTTTTTGCCCATGGATTCCCTGCTCGATCGCTTCTGCCGACGCTTGTAGGATCATCGGTTCCATTTCGACCTGTGAGATTGCTTCTGATTCAGGGACAGGATTCGTCACCAGTACAGCGCTCCGCATCCCGAGGTCCCAATGTGCCCGCGCGAAGTCCGCGATCTCTTTGGGCGAATCCAACCGCACGCTGACGTTCAGTCCACTCTCGCGGGAATAGAACGCGGGGAATTCATCCGTTTGGTAGCCGACTACAGGCACGCCCATCGTTTCAAGATATTCCAGGGTTGCCGGCAGGTCCAAAATTGCCTTCGCGCCAGCGCAGACAACAATCATGGGAATCTCTGCCAGAGCGCGCAGATCAGTTGAAATATCAAAAGATGATTCCTTGTGAACGCCGCCGATCCCGCCTGTAGCGAAGACTTTGATCCCTGCCAGTTGCGCCGCAAACATAGTCCCTGCAACTGTGGTGCCGCCATTTTTCTTTTTGAGGATGGCTGTCGCGAAGTCGCGGTGACTTACCTTCAGAACAGAGTTTGACTCAGAAAGCCGTATCAATTCCTCATCTGATAGACCGATGCGAACTTCTCCGTCTAACAGCGCAACCGTCGCGGGGGTCGCATCGTTGTCGCGGACTTGTTGTTCCATGTCGCGCGCCAGTTCCAGATTTTGCGGCTGTGGCAGCCCATGTGTAATGACGGTGGATTCAAGCGCTACAATGGGCGTGCCAAAATTGAGCGCCCGTGCGATCTCTGGAGTGAGTGTGATGTTGGGATTTTTCATGAGGGTTTTAGATAGTGGGATGTGAGGTGGGAAATATTTATTAATGCCTTTTCTATCCTTGCAAGTTCTTCTTGTTTTTCTTCCATCGGTCTGTTGTCGTTTTCGATCTTGATTTTTCCCGCGATTAATTCCTTGCGGAAGGCTCTTAGTATTTCCTGCGCAATGACGGTCGCGTCTTTTTTAACCTCTGCTTGTTGGATATTTCGTTTTCTGGATTCAGGATCGAATGAAACTGATGATTCCTGTGTATTATCCGATTCCCTGGTAGACGCCCCCTTATTAGTGGGGATACGTGAGGTGTTGGCTTTTTCATAATTTGTGATGACGACATCTTTTATCAGATTCATGACCTCTACATTTTCATAACGCTTGCCTGAGTGTTCCACTGCGGCGCGTTTCTTGGCATTTTCACGTGAAAGGGCCCAGGCTTCCTTGTGTTTATCAAGGATTAAAGTATTCGGAAGCTGCCAATTGCCAATGTCGATCCATTCGATGGAAACGCCAAGTTTGGCGGCTTTTTCTCTAAAGGTTTTGTTGAAGAATTGAGCGGTGATTTTGGATCGTGATTCGAATTTTGGCGTGGGGGATTCTATTCTCGCGCCGGGGATGGTCTGCTGGCCTGTCATCTCCACGCGCATTTGAGCGATGGTCTGATCGTTGAAAGTCGCATGGTCCACTTCCTTCTGGCTGATACTTGCGAGGATCTCGCTTAGTGTGCGTGATTTGATTAAATCTTCCAGCTCGGAAATGATGAGTGGGACAATGGTTGTATCCCACGGGAAGGTGATGCCGGATGGGGTGGCGGGGCTGGGTGTAATGATCGTCTGGTGATAAACAAGCTGCTGAACTGCGCTTTCGTCAAACAAGTACGCGTCCCCTTGAACTTTGTCATCCTTTGTTTGTGAACTGCGGAGCAGGCTAAACATTACTTTAATGCCGTTTGCTTCCAGAGGTATGCCATCTTTGGTACGCGACTTGACCGCAAGACCGCTGACAAACTGGTCACGCAGATTTATGATCGCGTATTCGCGCTTGCCCAGTTCGTCAAATTTGCCGATCTCGCGGATGCGCTCGAATCTGCCAAGTTTCCACGCTTCATTTCGCGGATAAATAACCTTTGGTTCCCCATTAACTTTTTCCAACACAGCAACGCTGTCCAGGTTGACTTGGATCTCACCCGGTCCTCCGATCAATATGAGGGATGATTTTTCATCATCTTCGGATATCTTGCCCTCCTTGATCGTGATCCTTTGATGCCCGTAACCAAATGTTACTTCTTCGAGAAAGTCGGAGGCGAGTTCTTCGTTGTGAAATTCATAAACATCGTCGAGATAACGCCCCGCCAATTTTTTAGAAAGAGCGTAAACCACAACCAACAGAGGAATGTACTTGACCAGACTCATGCCTATGATGATTGCTTTATGCATTCGTTCCGGTACGCTGAAGATCGTGAGCACCATGGTCAAACCGCTTAAAACAAGCCAGATCGCCATGACGGTAACACCGCGCCAACGATTCCTGATTGCTACACTTTCATCTGTCAAGCCGAAGATTAGGGACGCAAAATTGTTTCGGGGATTATTATTTTTCATGGTTTATCCCACGCTCTGCGAATCATCAAATATGTCATCAGGATCCATGCCCAAGGAATTGTTGTTCAGGGGATTGTTATCCAACAACCATTTCCAAATCTCGTCCAGTTTCCTTAATTCCGTCTCATAGTTTTTATTGGCATTAGTTTCGCTCAGCATGAATTCCTTGAGCGGCAGAATCAACAATTGTAATGTCTTGAATGGGTTTTCCTGTGGCAGAGTCGGTTTACCGCTAAACTGTCTGGATGCGATCCGCGCAAAATTTTTGCTTGCCTCTTCAAGTGACGCAGTTTCAATCAGCGATTCTTTTTCTTTAAGATACTTTTCTTCTTTTTTGGCGATTGTTAGCCACTCCGCACTCCATTGTTCAATGGTTTGTTTTTCGATATCCGGATCGAAGAGTACATTATGAATGCGCACTTCCACGATCTCGAGTCCGCGTGATTGCAGTTGTTTGAATTCGAGGCTTTCCAGCCATTCCCCTGTTCTTCCGCCCGTATCATCAAGCACTTCCACACTGCTTTGCCTGACCCGTTTGTTGATCATTTTTTCAATGGTTTGCAATCCGCTGGTATCACCAGGCGCGAACAGCTCTCCGAGTTTAAATTTACGAATGTATTCGCGCCAAATATTCACGACCAAATGCGCAGGAAGGCGGTTCCAATCCATGCGGTTTTTTTTATTCTCGGACGCTCCCAATTCGATCACTTCACGCGTGATGGCATTACGGACGGAATCGGGATCGTATCCGTATTGCGAGATCACCCCGCCTTCGGTTGGAATTTTTTCTTTTGGTCGCTTGATGCTAAATTTGATGCTGATAGTGGGGGAGACTTCAAATCCATCGCGCGTCAATCCACTGGTTTGATGGCGGCGGCTTTGCATATCGTTGTAATCTTTGGGACTGGTTGGCACGGGATTTAAAAAAGGCTGGTCGGCAGTTTGCGGACCGATAAACTGCCACTGCGAGCGAAGATCCACGCTTCCGGCGATGTATTCATTCCCGCCTGTGAATTTAACCCCCGGACCGACAGTGTCTTTGATCTCGGTATCCGTCCGCAATACCGCTGCGCTGGCAGTATCCACCACGATCACGCCTGCGCCACGCTTGCTTTCCTCACCCTTATGCATGATGACGCGTCCGTTCTTTATAAAGAGAGCGGGGCCGCGCATGCCCGTTTCAAAATTCTTTACACGTGAATAGATTTCATCCCTGTAATTTTCATTTTGAATTGGCAGTACGAATTGGGCAAAAAAGTAAACCAATCGGTCAAGCAGTATGTACGCCGCAGCCAGATCTACAAGGATTAATGCGGCATAGATATAAATGTTATATGGGATATGCGTGGCTCGCACGATCACATACCAAACCGCGTTTGTCGCTAATATCACGCCGATCGGGTGCTTTAGAAACCTGACTAGTCCGCCGAAGATTTTTCTCGTCATTCTAAGTTGATTCTAAAGCAGAATCGATTAATTCGGTAAACTGAAATTAAATTTGGTGGTCTCGTAGAGACGGAAGGTTTACCCTCTTCTTGCGACGCTCATTTGGACTGGCAAGGCCATGCTATTTATCCAAATAACGGATGGATTTATTTTCATTATCATGATTGTCCGTCTTTGCGGGCATTTCGGACTTGTTGATAATAAATAGATCGTTCTTTGTCTCAAGGGAATAGGCGCGGGAGATATCCAGAGGGGGGACAGTCTTACGGTCATTAAAGCTTCTTGTCCAATAAATTCCTCCAAATATGAATGCTCCCATCAAAAAATACCCAATTATCGACTCTAATACAAGCAAACGAATACCAGCATAAAATGTTGCAAAAAGAGCAATTGCCTGCCAGACATAGTACGGAATATTGTACTTAAAAATCTTCCTTGAACTTTTTCTCTTTTCGCGTTCGATCTGACGGGCGGGATAATCAAACTCATCGATTAATTCGAATATGATCCTGTCGGCTTCAAGAGATTCGGGCACTTGATCAAGGCAAAGCGTCCGTTTGGGATTTCCTTCATTAGGGGTTAATTTGCGCTCGCTTAATCCTTGAATTAGATAATTTTTGTAAGCGCAAATATCCTCTTTATCCTTGTCGCTTAATTCTGCGGTTTTTGTTATACGCTCCATGAGCCAGTCCAGATCGTTCCTGTACTGGTAGATCTTCAGGTAGGCTTTCCACGCCATAACGTTTTTAGGATCGGCGCGCACAACAGCATCCAGCACCATTTCAGCGTTTTGAAGCTGACCCGAATCGATCAGTTGATAACCTCGTTTAAGTAGATGGGCGGAAATTGGCATTGCTTTAGCTCCGAAGTCGGTAGATGGGGATTACAAACTGCTCATTTTTTCATCTACACGTTGGAGGATGAAGCGTTGTGTGGCCTGTAAATAATCTTCGTCCCGTACGCGTGTTTCCCAGACTCTGGCAATATAATTCTTCAAGCCTTCCAGGTCTCGCCTTGTTGTGCAGATGTGTATATAAGCATCCCAGGCTTCCACGTTTTGCGGGTCTGCGTATAGGATCTTATCAAGTACAGATTGAGCTTCTGCGTATCGTTTTTTTCCAATATAAGAATATGTTTGATCCAGTAGTTCCCAAATCTTTGCCATGGTATCTCTCCTTGCTAAATAATTATGCTGCTATCATATCTGGCAAGCTCATGAGTCGCCACCCGAACAACTTGGTGATTGGTATGCTCATTTTTGCCCATATGCAGTGTCGCATTTTGTCATCTGTACGGCTTTTTTAACCGTCTATTTTAAGATAAAAATAATTGAAATTTTTAGTCGTCAGCGACTGGCTAAACATTTTTGAATCACAGAGTTTAGGAGTCGCCGAGAGAAAATAGTAAACCGTGTGTCTAAACGGCCTATCACCTGTGAGTAGTAGTAAAAGGATTCTTTCGATCTTTACCACAAGAATGCAAAAATAGTTGAAGTTGTAGAGGTTTTTCTTTATGACAATATACATGTTCCAAGGTGGTATCGCACCGTATCTCAAGAACACGGCAATCTCTTAATAAAACTTCATATTTGGAATACGAGGGATTGGTTTTTAAAAAATCCTTGCAAAATCCGTGTTATGCAATATCTCCATTAAATCAAGCCCCCTTTCCGTATATGCTGCCGAAAAGGGGGGATGCACTATAGTTTTTCCATACATGCTGCTCTGAGCAGGATCATTTCCTGGCCAGTTGCAGATGCGCCTTAAATGCTTGTCGCGTATGCAGTGATAAGGGATTTAAAGCGCTCATCTTCGTGCAATGAATCAAGATCAGGGTCGTTTCGAACCCAATTGATATAAGTCTGCTTGGTTTGAATTGCAATTTGCAATAATTCGATTGCTCGGTCGGTATTTCCACAAATAGCCTCGAGACAAGCCCGGTTATATTCGTTTTCATTCGCAAGGTTGGTGCTCAATGCTTGTTTTATGTGAATCTGAGCCTGTTCATCCATTCCCATTTTCCGATAGTGGCTGCCAAGTGAAGCATGAGCCAGCGTATGTTTCGGGTTTAATTCCAACACTTTTTGAAAGGCAAGTACGGCTTCCGCCTCTCTTCTTTCAGCGGCATAAATTAATCCCAGACGGTAGTAGTAAGAGGGCTTTGTGGAATTGTTGACGATAGCATTTTTAATGGCTTGAATGGCGTCCTTATACATGCCGGCAGATTTATATGCGTCACCTAATCTTTCCCATGCGGTTACATTTCGAGGATTGTTGATCGTTTCGGCTCTGTATTTGGCAATATCCAACTCGATATTCTTCAACTCCTCGGGTGATAATTCCGGCAAAAGAGGCCCGCCCTGATTGCCTGGTCCACCTTCATCTTCGACCACATCTTCAGGTGCAGACTTAATGAATTTCTGAGATTGACTATCTGTAAGTGTTTCTTCGCTTTGGAAGGATTCATCTTCTTTGACCGCCAGATTTTCAGGCACGCTTGCATCCGATAAATCATTAGACACCCAGCTTCCTTGTTCATTGACTGGAGTTTTAATGGCCGCTTGCTTAGACTCCATTTCTTGTCTTATTTTTTCAATGTCAAGCGGAACAAGATCATCGTCAAGCCATTGAGCGGCGGTCTGTGATTTGGCGGGGTGGAGTGGCGCGGGGGCTTCACTCGAGAGTGTGCTCATCTCCACTTTCTGTGTCGGATGGTTCTCATCTAGGAGCCTATTAAGATCAATCGACGGCATCGATACGGTAAGTGGAAATTTGATGTCAAGTTCCACTCCGTTTCTTGTATCGTCTAGCTGCGGATCGAGAACATCTGCCCGTTGATATGCTTCCATTGCGTTTTTATAATCTCTGATGTGACGATATAGAATCCCAAGCCTGTTCCAGGTGATGGCTTTCTCTTTTGCGTCTGACAGCAATTCAATACTACGGCGGTACAGTTTGATCGCATCCGAATATTTGCCTGTGTAAACGAAAGCCAGTGCCAGATTGCTGTAAGACCTGCCAAATTTATTGTTCGATTGAATGGACCGTAAATAAGCATGGATTGCGGGCTCATATGCGCCGTTCATTAAATACAAGTTGCCAAGTTCGTTCCAGGTTTCATGATTGCTCATTGAATACCTCGCTCAGGAAACATGGTTGGATTTTTGTTCTGCATGTAAATTGCCCAACAGGCCAAAGCTTGAGCGCAAAGACTGCTTGGCGTTTTCAGGATCAAGCTCGTCTGCTGTTTGATAGGCGGCAATCGCGTTGCTGTAATCGTTCATACGACGGTATACATTGCCAAGGCGGTTCCATGTTAAAGCTTTCTCTCTATCCAATGTAAACAGTTCAATACTGCGTTGATATAACAAAATCGCTTCTGCCAGAAAGCCTTTTTGGACGTACGCTAAAGCCAGGTTGCTGTAGGGCCATGCAAATTGCCGTTCCAATTCGATGGCCTTGCTGTAAGCGGCGATCGCTTCTTCATAAGAACCGGATTTAAAGTACACATTGCCCAATTCATTCCAGACTTGCGCGCTTTTTGTCTCCATCTCAAGCAATTCTTCGCCGCTTTTGCTTAACTTGGTTTGCGATGTCTGTTGTTGAACTTCCTCTACATGATCAGATAGAATATTTACAGGTTCAACAACATCCTTTAAATATTCCTCATATGCCACCTCACCAGTTTGATTTATTAAGGTGTCATTGGCGGAATATTTCATGTTGACAGTTTCAGCTGAGAGGTTTTCTTCCTGTGCCTTGATTTCCGCGTCACTCCGACCGTTGAACTGGTCTGCCAATACCTCAGCTTTGACCTTGTCTGCGTCGTTCGAGGCTGCTCTGTTTTCGGGTTCATTTTTATTAATGACCAGCCATTCAGGTATGCGTGAGTTTTTAGGCTCATCCGCAGGGGAAGCTAGTTGATTTTTATGATCTTCAGAAAGCCAGTTCGGAAGCATCTCTTCCACTTTGATCTCGACCGTGGCTGGTGCTCCTATCACTACCTCGCTTTCTTGTGCCAGAATATTGATTTCGTTTGCATCCCCTTGCGTACCCTCTGGGATAGGAGAGGCGGTTACCGACAAAACAACCTCGGTGGTAGGTTTATTATCTTGAGACAGGATGGTTTCGAGGGATGTAAGCGGGTTCTCGTTATCATCCTTTCCTTTAGCCTGTTGTGTGTCCGCTGCCGTTATTTTTTCTTCTGATACCTTTATGGACGAGTCTTGTGAGTGATCGTTTGTGCCTGCCTTGCCGCTATCTAGGAGGTCCGCTTCTTGAAACGATAGAAAGGCTTTTTCGTAATCATTCAGTTTGCGATAAGCCTCGCCTAAACGATTCAACGAAGTTACCTTTTCCTTGGTTTCATTAAGCAATTCAATACCGGCCAGATAAAGCGGGATGGCATCTTCGTATTTCCCTTGCAGCGATAAAGTATACGCGAGGCTGCTAAGCGGCTGACCAGCATAAGGGGCAAGGTCGATAGCTTTTTTGTAGGCAATGCGCGCTTCTTCGTATGCGCCAGCCCTGGAATGGACATCTCCCAGGTCAATCCAATTCTGAACATTGTCTGGATCGATTTGTGTCGCATGCTTGTATGCCTGCGCGATTTCTTCATTACGGTTCCCTGAATCCATGAGATTCCCTAAACCAAGCCACGGCTTGATGAAGCGGTCATTAAACTCCGCATTCTTTTTCTGGTAATTTATGATCGCCTCGGAAATATTTCCGATATCTTTCCAGAATTCATGTTCTGACATGTTTGCCTCCAGTAATAATTGGCTTGTTTAATTAATTTGAATAACAATTGCCTAGCAGGCTGAAACGGGTGCGTGTGAGCAAGGATGCTTTTTCTTCTGATAATTTGATCGCGTTTTGATAAGCCTTTTTGGCGTTGTCGTATTCATTCATTCTGCGATACACATTTCCAAGACGATTCCATGAAACTGCTTTATCTTTGTTATTTTTGAAGAGTTCTATGCTCTTAAGGTAAACTGGGATCGCCTCTCTATGTTTGCCTTGGAATACAAGCGATATGGCGAGATTGCTATGTGCCCAACCTGAAGTTTCGTCAATTTTGACTGATTTTGTGTAGGCTTTTACCGCTTCATTGTAGGATTGGGCTTTGAAAAACAGGTTCCCGAGTTCAAACCAGACCTGTGCGTTTTGCGAGTTGGTTTCAGAGTAGGCAAAGTCCGCTTTATCTCGCCTGCCCGCATTCTGAGGATCAATTTCATCAGCATTTTGATAGGCATTCAAGGCGTTCTCATACTTATTCAATTGACGGTAGATGTTGCCCAGACTGTTCCACGAGGCGGCTTTTTCTTCATTGGTCTTGAGCAGACAAATACTTTTCTGGTAGAGAAGAATGGCTTCCGCGTATTTTCCCAGTGTTAGATAGGTGAGGGCCAAGTTGCTGTACGGCCAGCCAAAAGAACGATCGAGTTCGATGGCCTTGTTGTAGGCGATGGCAGCGTCCTTATACGATCCGTTTTGATAGTGGATATTTCCCTTTTCATTCCAAACTACGGCATTTTTTGATTCCGTCATTTCCTCTTCATTATCAAATAAGGTTGTTGGTGGCTGTTTTTTTAATGTTTCTGGTGCAGGTTTGGTTTTAAGAATAGGATGTGAAAAAAAAGTTGACATGAGTGGCTCCTCTTTTGATTGATTGTTAGCGGGCAGGTTTTCTGATTTGGCGGTAAACAGGATTGTATTTTCGGACTCTGTTTCAGGGTCAAATGTCCATCCGTCAAAATCTTGTTCTTCCTGTTGAGTTTTTAGGATAGGTTTTACTTCTTGAATTGTTGCTGGTATTTTTATTTTTGCAATAAGAGAGTCTTCACAAGGAATATCGGTTTTTCCGGTAGACGCAGGCTTGGGTGAGACTGGCGTGGAATTCGGTTGGACGTTTGCGTTAGGGTCTTTTAATTTGTCTGCTGTTTGATAAGCCTGCACTGCCAGGGAATAATCGTTTATGGCGCGATAGAAACCAGCCAGACGATCCCAGGCAACAGCCTTGTCGCTATCTTCTGTAAAGACGGATAAACTTTTTTTGCACAGATTGATCGCCTCTGAGTGTTTCCCTAAATTGCCATAGGCCAATGCCAGATTGCAATAGGCCCAGCCGAACCCGTTATCCAATTCACTTGCTTTCGAGAAAGATTGGGCGGCTTCTTCAAAAGCGTTGACTTTAAGGAAAGTTAATCCGAGGTTGTTCCAGACCCGATGATCATTTGGATTTATATTCAAAGCTCGTTGAAACATTTTGATCGCATCTTTACTGCGTGCCTGCCTACAGTAAATATCTGCCAATCCCAGCCATGAAGCGGCGAATCGTTTGTTAAGTTCGATGGCTTTTTGGTAGGCGGCAACGGCGTCGGTATCGCGTCCGGCGCGTATATAAGTGTCCCCAAGTCCATTCCATGGGCGGGCCAACGTTGGTGCGTATTGAATGGCGATCTGGTAGGCTGCGATGGATTCTTCCAAATAGCCAATTGTGTAATACACTGCGCCAAGGCCGGTCCATGCGACCGGGTCTTTATCGTTATTTTTTAGCGCTTTTTGAAAAGCCAGCATGGCTTCATCGTTTCGGTTGATCTTCAAACACAAATTGCCGAGGTTGTTCCAGACGAATATGTGCTCGGGTGCGATCGCGATTGCCTGTTTGTAAGCGGCAATTGCCTCGTCGTTCTTTCCAAGACCGAAATAGACCAGGGCGATGGCATTGAAACATTCAGCTTCAAAAAAATTGTCTTCCAATTTGGCGGCCGTTTGAATTGCCTGCTGTAAATTCAATTTAGCTTTTTCGTAATCACCTTTACGCCAATGGAGTATGCCTAGTGTCAGCAGAAGATTTGCCCGCGTGGAGGTTGATTCATCATTTTTTGGCAGACCGCTGAGGAAGGTTTCGCGCATGTTGATCTTGTCTTCCGTATTTTCAAACTGCTCCGAGTAATCCCCGATGCCCTGCCAGACCGATTCAATGGTCGTTTGCAGGATCTGATCTGCTTTTGGTTCGTCTGGAAGTTCAATCATGCGCTGGCGGTATTCCCAGAAATCCGGGGCGGTACGCAGTAATTCAGTGATCATGTTTTGGGTGAGCCAGAAGATGATCCGTATTTTTCTATTGCTTAAAATATCTTGATGATTGCCAAGTTTAATAAAAATATTTGTTTGTTCGCCGGGTTGCTGATTGAGTCCAGTGACGAAGAAGACATGTCCGCTTGAGGGATAATTCTGGAGAATTGAAATGAGTTTGGAATCTGGCAAATCATCCATTTGGATATGGATGATTTTTTGCCCTTGTTGGATCAATAAATTCTCAAGGGCGGTTTCAGCGTTCGCACGAACATATTCTGAGTTGCAAATTGCCAGAAGCGCGGCCGGGCGGTCCCACTTGACAGCAAGCTCAAGCTCGTTGAAAAGGAGATCAACGCGCTCATCAAATATGTTCAATTCCGCTTGCTGAACCATGCCAGGGGCGGTCATAGCATTTTCCTCAAGACCGGATGGACATCACACCAGTTTTCCTCATCACGGTACTCAAGCAGGGCGAGCACTTGAAGCAGTGCCCTGAGGCGGTCGCTATATTCAAGTCTTTTACTATCGTGCACGATTTTCAGGAGTTTTAAGTCATCCTTATCCAGGATACGTCGATACTCGTTGCGGATTTCGTTCGCTGCCCATTCAACATCGTCCACTTCGATCTGGGTGATTTTTCGCCGTCTGGCGCGCCCGATCGCCGTGCGAATAATACGGGCCTGTTCCCTGAAAACACCGCCGCTATAGGTGATCGCCTGGTTCAACGCTGCCGGCTGGATCAACTTGGCATCCATGCGGACGGTCACGAATTTTTCCAGAATACGATACCCTTCTTGAAGATGCTGGATTGAATCATTTGCTGTGCGCAGATTAATGTTCGGCAGGAAGAGGGCTTGATCTCGAATGGCATCGAATTCCTTGCTGTAAAAGAGTGCGCTTGATACGGTGTATACGATGGCGCAGTTGGGTTGCAGCATGATCTCACGGTGGTCGTGGAAAATGGCACGGGCTCGGTCAAGGTCGGGCTTGTCCATGTCATCGATCAGGATTAAAGGAATGCGGTGTTCCTGTTTGTAGATGGCCGCAGCGATGTGATTAATGATCGCGATTAAACCGGTTATATCCTTCTCAACGATCTGCCTTAACTCGATGCGGGTGGCCGGCTCTAGTTTCATTTTCAATCCGGCATTCACAAAGAATGCCGCAATGGACGCGCCGATTTCATAATCTGAGACGCGTCCTTTCAGGATGGTTGATATTTGCTGTTCCACTTTTCCCTGCCAGCCATTTAATTCTTTGAGCAGCTGATCAGGGAGTTCGCCGCCTTGTTTTCTGTACTCAAGAAAAAGGCGGCTGCCGATGGCAAGCAGGACATCACGGAAATCAAGGTCGATGATGTCGGTTTCTTCACGGATGCTAAAGTTGATCGGCCAATATTTTTTTTGAATGTCGCTGTTGCTTAACAGATGAAGCAGTTCGGTGGATTTTCCGCAGCCGCGATGACCGGAAAAGAAGAACTTCGGAGGACGGTAAAAAGGCGCGAGCAGAGCGTCGATCAATTCGTTGATGGGGTTGCCAGGGCGGTTGATATAGAAGGGATTGGCTTTTCCGCCAGGCGCGGGTTTGAGAGGCAGATCCAGCTCAAAATTCAGCCAGGCTCTGTCAAACTCTACTGCTTTTAGGTATTCAAAATTGCTCATTGATCCTCTGTTCAGATGTTGAAAGTATTATATAAATCTAGATGTTGATTCAATAGCCGAAAAAATTGGTTCTTTTATGGGGAGAAAATGACCAGACAAGACCGGATGGGTAGGTGGTTATATCCCGGCTCTGATCATGAATTTTCGACCTTCCTAATTTGCTGGGGCGGCCATTCCTTCACGTATGGCGTATAAAGCGGCTTGTGTTCGGTTGGTTACATGCAGTTTGTTGAGAACACTGCTGACATATTTGGCAATCGTCCGTTCATGGACAACCAGAGTCATGGCAATCTCCTGATTGCTCAAGCCGCGCGCGATCAGGCGTAAAGTTTCCATTTCACGGCGGGTTAAATGTTCGTTGATTGAATTCTCATTTGTTGCCGAGTTATTAAAATCTTGAATAACTTTCATCGCTACAGATGGATGCAGGGAAGCCTGTCCATTTGCTACATCTCGGACGGCTTGTAGGAGTTCCACCCGCGGTGTATCTTTTAACATGTAACCCAATGCCCCAATTTTGATGGCTTGATATACCCGGTTACTTTCTGCAAAACTGGAAAGGACGAGGATGCGGAAGTTTGACGAGATCTCTTTTAACTTTGGAATGGTGGCCAAGCCATCTTGATATGGCATTACCATGTCAAGCAGGATTACATCGGGCTTCGTTTTTCGTGCGATCTGGACTGCCTGCAGGCCATTTTCAGCTTCACCAACAACTTCCATGTCTGGCTGGAGAGAAAGAATTGCAACCATTCCTTCGCGGACAACATTTTGATCATCAACAACGAGAATACGGATTTTATTCATGGCGGTTACCTATGTGATGGATATGGTTTGCCGTTTTTAGTGGGTGGAAATTGTGAACGCGGAAAATCTTTGCGCATTGGCTTGTGCGTCGTTCAATTCTGATTGTTGCATGCGCCATTGGTCAGGGGACCAAACCTCAAGATATTCTCCCTGTCCGACGATGACAAAGTCAACGGTGAGTTTGGCATATTCCATTAACTTGGACGGCAAGGAGATTTTGCCTTTGTCGTCAATTTCTAAAAACACGGCTTCGCCCAGAAACATTCGAGACAGTAAGCGGACAAGCGGGTCTGTGATATTTAAAGAAGTGATCCGCGAATAGATCTCTCCAAATGTGTTTTCGGTAAGAATAAGCAGGTTTTGATCAAATCCCTGGGTTAAGTAAACTCCGCCTGAAATCGACTTTCGCCAATTGGAAGGAAGAGTTAGATGATTTGAATTTATTAACCCGCTAAGGTGATGTCCGAGGAACAATTTAGATCTCCTGAAAAGAATTCTGGGTCAAGTGTTTATAGAAGTATTATAAGAATCAAGCTCATATTACGAAACCTACAAAACAGGTGTTTCCGCAAGGGAAAGTTGTCCAAATTGCGGTGTCAATATGGGTAAAAATGACCATGACGATTGCGAGTAAAAAAATGCACATGTCATATGATTGATATGACATAAAAAAATACCCGCGCATAAAATGCGCGGGCTGGATGATGGTTTGATACCAATGATTCGAATTTATTTTTTGGACTCAGCC
>Ga0268298_10003726_pt1 | contig 15334 bp, 14 predicted proteins | sample WWTPWeurt_MetaG_FD_194462 | JGI IMG/M metagenome (GOLD analysis project Ga0268298, IMG submission 194462) | Activated sludge microbial communities from WWTP in Nijmegen, Gelderland, Netherland - WWTP Weurt | ecosystem: Engineered > WWTP > Aerobic digester > Activated sludge | place... | reverse complement strand
GGCGCACCAGCTCCTCGAGCACCGGCAACACCACCGGCGTCACGGCGAGGTCCTCGTCCGGCAGCGGGTAGTAGTCGAGTGTGCCCGCCTGCTCGTCGAGGTAGAACTCGCCCGGGGCGTCGAGCAGCTCGCGAGCGTTCTCCAGCCAGGTGACCTGGTCGAAGCTCCACTGCGCCTGTCGTTGTCCGTAGCTCCAGCAGGGCTCGGTGAGCTGCAGCCCATCGATGGAGCTGACGGCGCTGACCCCGCAGCGGAAGCTCTTCCAGTCCTTCAAGCCCACGACCTCCAGCCCCAGACGGTCGGGCCAGCTCGCGATGCCGGGACTACCGAGGGTGAAGCCCTTCGCTTGTTTGGTGTAGCCCGTGGGCGCATCGGGTCCACGCGCCCGGGTCGCGCGGCGCTCACCGACGAAGAGCTGGCGGCCGCGCAGGCCCGCTGGCAGCTGCGCGCGGTAGACGCCGTCGCCAACCGGCTGAAAGCCGGTAATACGTGCGCCACCGCTGAGCATCGGGCGCTCTCCGGGTGCCGCCCGGTAGATGATCCGATCGCCGTGCTGGCCCGAGTCGGCGGCTTCTAGCACGAAGGTTTGGTCGAGGCTGTAAGTTCCACCCGAGAGCTGCACCACCAGGTCGCGGTGCAGGGTTGCTGCGACCATGCGGGCTCGGTCACGCGCCCCGAAGAGCGTGCAGGGCGACTGACACGAGCAGGCGTTGCCGCTGCCGTGGGGGGCGGCGAAGAGGTCCGCGCCCGCGGTCGAGCAGGGCGTGGCGTCGCCCGCGATGGAGCGACCGTCCGCGTTCAGCGGACCATCGGAGGCCCCAGCCCCGCCATCCGGCAAGGGCGCAGCGTCCCGCCGGGGCGTGGCGTCCGTCGATACTCCGGCGTCGACGAACGGGCGCGCGTCCTGCGGCGAGAGCGAGGTTCGCGAGGGGAGTGAGTCTTGCGGCGGGCCCGAGTCTGCGACGTTGTTTGAGTGGCAGGCCGTCGGCAGGAAGGCGAGGAGCAGCAAGCTGGATCGGCGAGGCAGCTTCACTCCTTCCGGGTGTAGCGGAACACCCTGCCCTGTCAACCCGGCTGTCGCTCGCGGTCGGCATCCTCGGCCTTGGCCCAGCCGCCTCGAGGCGGCCCGAGCGCTTGAGGGCTAGAAGCGCACCGAGCTGCCAAAGAGGAGGAGGTTCTTGCGGTAGGTAACGTCGCAATCGTCACAGGCCCAGTTGGGTTGATCCCCTTGCCGATGAGATGGCCGAAGCTGGCAAAGAGGGAGAGGTCGGCCAGGCGCCCCGCCCTACCCGGCGTTGACCTGTGGATTGAGCAGCAGCCCCAAGTCGTCGCTTGGCGCGGCCAGCGCCCGGCCGGTGAGGGTTAGATAGCAGTTGCGCGGGCTCATCCAGATCACGACGCCATACACCCCCGACTGAAAGCCGAGCTCCGCACCCACGCCGTAGTACCAGGGGCTCGTGCTCGGGAGCACGAGGTTGAAATCCAGGCTCGAGAGCAAGAAGAGCAAGGGCACCGTGAGCTGAATCGCGTCACCGAGGTTGCTCGCCCGCCGGGTGCCGACCTGTAGATCGGCCTCGGCGAAGAACCAGCAGGCAGCAGGTAGGCGGTGCTAGCAGGTGGGCGGTGCCAGGCCCCCTTCGTCGGGTGGCGAGGAGAGCGCCGGGGCGCTCACACTGCTGCCCGAGGAGCGCCCCTTTCCGAGCGACGGCAGCTGCGAAGAGCTGACTCGCGAGGAGCCGCGACCGTGGGCCAACGATCGCTCGGCCGTACCGTTTCTCGCGGCGGGCGGAAAGGTACATTTGAGCCTCGCTGGTGCGCGGCACAAGCGGCCGCTGCACTGGCAGTCGGGCACCGAACCGAGCACGGACACGCCGCTGCGCCCCCGAGGCCTGACCTCGTCGATCATCGTCAAACCCGACAACGCCCGAGTCGAGCTGTTTCCGAATGGCCCCGCCAAGGAGCAGTTCTGCATGACGCTCGCGGCGCGCGTCGGCGTGGACGTGCCGCGTACGTGGCTGTTTCACCTTCCCGAGCCGCTGTACGTGGTGCAGCGCTTCGAACGCGTCTCGTTGCGCGACGGACGCGTCGAGCGCCTGCACCAGATCGATCTCTGCCAGCTGCTCAACAGGTGGGCGGGAGCGAAGTACGAGGCGGACGGCGGCATTGGCGCCGTCGAGGCCTTCCGCGCGCTCGAGGGCAACCGTCAGCCAGCGGTGAGTCGCCACCGCTTCATCCGGTGGTTGGGCTTCAACTCTCTGATCGGCAACTCCGACGCGCACGCCAAGAACTTAGCGTTTCTCGTGTCCAGCGATGGTCTGACGGTCGCGCCGGGCTACGACTTGCGGTCGGTAGCGGTCTATGGCGCGGCCTATGACTACATGGCCATGACGATCACCGAGGAGGTGCGTTACGGCTGGGTGGAGCGCGCGCACTGGGACAAGCTCGCTGCAGCGCTGCACCTCAGGCCCGCCTTCTTGCGCCATGTTACCAGTGGGCTGGCCGCGGTCGTGCCATCTGCCGCACGCGGGGTGGCCGCCGACCCAGCCTTCAGCTCGGACGAGCGAGGCTCTCTTCAGCGCGTTATCGCGCAGATCGACGCCCACGCCCGTCATCTCGCGGCAGCGGTGAAACGGTGACCGATAGGCCGAGCGCGGCACGAGGACCCGCTCGAAGATGACTCGATCAACTGGGCGTCGAGGCGCCCGCCGGGAAAGGCGCAGCGACGAAGGAATACTGTTGGTATTGCGAGGAGCTGCAACGCAGCCCGGCGGAATGGATCGACGGCCAGATTGATGAGTTATTTCCGAGCGGGTCCCGAGGTCGAGCGCTCACTCCCGGCAGGCGGCGCGGACCCAGGCGGGGTCGAGCTGGGGTAGGGGCTGGAGCTCGGGACGGCCGCAGAGCGGGCGGATGGTCTCGCGGGCCTGGGCGGGGGCTTGGCCGGCGAGCAGCAGTCGGGCGTGCAGGACGCGCATGGTGACCTCGAGGCCGCTCTCCTCGAAGAACGAGCGCAGCAGCTCGGGGTCGGCCAGCCCGCGGCGCAGGTGCCCCGTCGCCTCGATCGCCTCGCCGCGCTGGAGCGCGCTGACGGCCGAGTAGTAGTGTGTGCGTGGATCGTGCGGGTAGCGCGCGCGGAGCGCGGCCAGGCGCTGGGCGGCGCCCTGGGGCGTCGCCGTCGCCAGGCCCTCGAAGCTCGCGTCCGGGGCGAGCTGAGCGGTGAGGGCGCGCTGCTGCGACGCCGCGTGGCGCTGTACGAGCAGGCCGCGCGCGGCGGCGACGCCGGCGATCAGCAGCAGGGCCGCACCCAGGGCCGCGGCGACCTGGCGCCGGGGCGGGAGCGCTGCGCTCTTGGCCCAGCGCTTCACCAGCAGCGCGCCGAGCAGCAGGCCGACGAGCGCCCCACCGAGGTGCGCGGCGAGGTCGACCTTGCCGCCGCCGCGCGCGCCGGAGAGCGGTATCAGCGCGGGCACCAGCCAGTAGAGCAGGTGCACCTGGGCGCTGCTGCGCTCCTTGCCGAAGGGCAGCCGCGCGCTGCTGACGAGCAGGGCCGCGCCGATCACGCCCATGATCGCCCCCGAGGCCCCGACGGAGACCACCCCGGGCGGCTGAGAAAGCAGGCTTGCGGCGCCGCCGCCCAGCAGGCTGAGGCCGAAGACCGCGAGCAGCCAGCCCGCCCCGCCGAGGCGCTCGAGCAGGCAGCCGGCCCCGAAGAGGGCGAGGGTATTACCGAGCAGGTGCAGCGCGCTGGCGTGCAGCAGCCCCGCGGAGAAGACGCGCGACCACTGGCCGTGGTCGAGGACGGCGCGGCGCGAGAGGCCCCCCAGCGCGAAGAGCGTCTCGGCGTCGGTCGTGAGCAGCGGGCCCTGGAAGCCGCCGACGGCGAGCTGGGCGGCGAAGATCAGCCCCAGCGCGACGATCAGCGCGTAGGTCAGCAGCGGCCGCCGCGTGAGCAGCGCGGGCGCGGGGACCTCGACCGCCGGCTCGGCGCCGGCCCTCACGGCCGCGAGCATCTGCTGCATCGCAGCGCGCCCCGCCAGCCGGCCGCCCCAGCGCGCGTTGGTCCAGACGCTCCCGTCGTCGAGATCGAGCGACCAGGCGACGACGCCGACCTTCTTCAGGCCGGGCACCGAGCGCAGGGGCCGCAGGTGGGCCGTGTCCCCGCTGAGGCGTCGGCCGAGCTCGACCACCTGCAGGCCGACGGGAAGGCGAGTGCCGTGCAGCTTGCTGCAGTACTTCAGGCACTGGCTGCCGATCTCGCGCAGCGAGGCGAGATCGATCGCGGTCGGCTTCGCCGCGTCCGAGGAGCGGTCCTTGAGGCAGATCACTTGGAGCGAGAAGCCGTCGTGGCGCACCAGCAGGCGATCGAAGTGCGCCCAGAGCGGGCCGAGCTCGGGATAGACCCTGTCGGTGTCGGCGTGGCCGGCCCGCTGGTCGCGTTCGAGTGGGGCGTAGGACCGCGTCGCGGCCCAATGCCGGCAGAGCAGGTCGAGCGGGGCGAGGTGCGGCTGCTGTGAATCGGGCTCGTGCAGGGAAAACCTCCTGCCGCTGCGTTCGCTGCCGCTGCGCTGCGCAGCGTCGTGTGACGGGCCGGCGCTTCACACGACTCAATCCTCGAGGATCTGCTTCTCCTTGGCCACGACCAGCTCGTCGATCTGCTTGACGTGGTCGTCGGTCATCTCCTGGATCTTGGCCAGGCCGCGGTGCAGCGCGTCTTCCGAGATCGTGCCGTCCTTCTCCAGCTCGCGCGCCATCTCGTTGGCGTCGCGGCGATGGCCGCGCAGGACCACGCGCATCTCCTCGGCCACCTTGCGCACGTCCTTGACCAGGTCCTTGCGCCGCTCGCCCGTCAGCGGTGGAATCGGCACGCGCACCAGCTCGCCATCGGAGGTCGGGTTGAGGCCCAGGCTCGACTGCTGCAGCGCCTTCTCGATCAGCGGCACCAGCGCCTTGTCCCAGGGCTTGACCGTGATCAAGCGCGGGTCGGGGACCTGCAACGCCGCCACCTGATTGAGCGGCGAGAGCGTGCCGTAGTATTCGACCTTGATCCCCTCGAGCAGCGCCACGTTGGCGCGGCCGGTACGTCGCCGGGACAGATCGCGCTTCAGCGTCTCGATCGTCCCCGCCATCTTCGTGCCGAGGTCGGCAATCACCTCATCGATCATCTCCTCGTCTCCCTTCTGGCCCGGCGCCTGCACCACCCGCGGTCGTGCCTAGCGCTCCAGCACGCGCGTGCCGACGCTGTGGTCTCCTCCCAGCACCCGCGCGATGTTCCCTGGGCGCGCCATGCTGAAGACCACCAGCGGCAGCGCGTGGTCGCGACACAGCGTCACGGCCGTCGAGTCCATCACCTTGAGCCGCCGTTCCAGCATCTCGAGATAGGTGATCTCGCTGTAGCGGCGTGCCTCGGGGTGCAGGCGCGGATCGCAGTCGTAGATGCCATCGACGCCGGTGGCCTTGAGCAGCACCTCGGCCCCGACCTCGAGCGCGCGCAGCGCCGCCGCCGTGTCGGTGGTGAAGTAAGGATTGCCGGTGCCGCCGGCCAGCAGCACGACCTCACCGGCGTCGAGCCGCGCGATGGCCTCGCGGCGCGTGAAGGGGTCGCAGACCTGCATCACGGGGATCGCCGACAGCACCGACGTGCGGCGACCGCGCCGCACCAGCGCGTCCTGCATCGCCAGGCAGTTCATCACCGTGGCAAGCATGCCCATCGTATCCGCCGCGGTCCGGTCCATGCCCGAGGCGGCACCGGTCAGTCCGCGAAACAGATTGCCGCCACCCACGACCACGGCCGGCTGGATGCCCAGCGCGACGGCGCTGTCGATCTCGGCGGCGATCTCGGCCAGCTTCGCTGGATCGATCGAACGATCGGGCCCCCCTTGCAGGGCCTCGCCGCTGAGCTTCAACAGCACTCTTCGGAACGCCACGCCGGCCTCCTGTGCGCGCCTGACCTTAATCTGCGGCGACCTCGATGCCCTCGCCGACCTCCCAGCGCACGAAGCGCCGGAGCTTGCAGTTCTCGCCGAGCTGCGCGATCAGCTCGTTCAGCAGGTCCTTGATCTTGCGCTTGCTGTCCTTGACGTAGATCTGCTCGAGCAGACAGACCTCGCCGCACCACTTCTCGATCTGTCCCTCGACGATCTTGGCCAGCACGGCCTCGGGCTTGCCGCTCTCGCGCGCCAGGGCCAGGCGGATCTCGCGTTCCTTCTCCAGCACCGCCGCCGGGATGTCGGCCGGCACGAGATAGCGCGGCGCCATCGCGGCGATCTGCAGGGCCACGTCGCGGACGAAGCCCTGGAACTGATCGGTCTTGGCGACGAAGTCCGTCTCGCAGTTGACCTCGACCAACACGCCGATCTTGCTGCCCGCGTGGATGTAGGCATGCACCAGGCCGTTGGTCGCCGAGCGGCCGGCCTTCTTGGCTGCGGTCGCGAGCCCCTTCTTGCGCAGGAACTCGGTGGCCTTCTCCATGTCGCCGTCGCACTCGACGAGCGCCTTCTTGCAATCGGTGAAGCCGGCGAGCGTTCGATCGCGCAGCTCTTTGACCATCTGTGGCGTGACCTCTGACATGGCTTGTTCTCCCTCGTACTTGATGGCGGGTCGCCGGTCCGGCGCCGTGGCCCTGCGGTGGTGGCGTCAGGGCCCGCGCTGCGCGGGCCGCGAGACTGTATCTTGCGCGTGCCGCTGCGCGGCGCGACGGATCGTCCGGACGCCTGTGAGCAGCGGTATCCGGAGCCGACCCCGCGGCGCGCCGCCGGCCTACTTCGGGTTCTCGTCGCCTACTTCGGGTTCTCGTCGGGTGTGGCCGCCGCCTCTGGCTCGGGGCGGGGGCCGCTGCGACGCGATACGACCTCGACCTTCGGTCCATCGCCGCCCGAGGCGACGCGAATCGGCTCGGAGGCGGCCTGCTCGCGCTGCTGATCGCGCTCGCGATTGACCGCCACGGCGCGCACACGACCGAAGCGCTGTCCGAGCAGGCAGGCGTCGGCGAGCCGCGCGGCGAACAGGCGGATCGAGCGGATGGCGTCATCGTTGGCGGGCACGACGTAGTCGACGGTGTCCGGATCGCAGTTGGTGTCGGTCAACGCCACGATCGGGATCTCCAGCCGCCGCGCCTCGGCCACCGCGATGCGCTCCTTCTTCGGGTCGACGACGACCAGCAGCCCGGGGAGGCTGGCCATGTCCTTGATGCCGCCGAGGTTGCGGTCGAGCTTGATCGCGCTGCGATCGAGGCGCAGCCGCTCCTTCTTGATCAGCTTCTCGCCCTCGGTCTGGATCATGGTCTCGATCGTGCGCAGCTTGTCGATGCTGCCGCGCACGGTGCGGAAGTTGGTCAGGGTGCCGCCGAGCCAGCGGTTGGTGACGAAGTACATGCCGCAGCGCGTGGCCTCCTCGCGCATGACCTCTTGGGCCTGGCGCTTGGTGCCGACGAAGAGCACGCTGTGGCCGTTCGAGACCACCTCGATCACCTTCTTGAACGCCGCCTGGAACAGCGGCTGGGTCTGCTGCAGGTCGATGATGTGGATGCCGTTGCGCGTGCCGTAGATGTACGGCCGCATCTTCGGGTTCCAGCGCTTGGTCTGGTGGCCGAAGTGCATGCCGGCCTCGAGCAGGGCACGCATCGACATCGACTCGCCGTCCACGGCGGCGGTCATCGGTGAGGCCGCCGCCGGCGCCGTGCCGGGCGGTGGCGTGGTGGGGCTAGCCCCAGGGGTCACGTCACTCATGGGTTTTCTCCTGGCGTTATGCGGTCGAGCGGACCACCGGGGTGGATGCCAGTCGACCAATCCTCCGCCCGCGGGGCCACCTTCTATTTTCACTCCCCGAGAGGAGCACGCCGTATAGAAGCCCGCGAAGCGTGTGTTTTCGACGCGCCCGGATACCATGCTGCCGCCGCCAGCGCAAGCGCCGCTAGCCGCTCGCGTGGGGGTCGGCGCGTCGCCCTGCACGCCACTGTGGTTGCACGCTGGCGTGGTTGCACGCCGGTGTTTGCGGATCACCGAGGCTGGTGGTAAAAGCCCGCGCGGTTGCGCCAGGAGGGCAGCGACTGCAAGCCCGAGTCATGCAAGCCCGAGTCATGCAAGCCCGAGTCGTGTAAGCCCGAGTCAGGGCGATGCGAGTCAGGGCGATGCGAGAGTCGACGTGCTGCGCCAGGCGGCGGGCGCGTCAGGAGGATGAGCCGATGAGCACGATGGGTCGCATTGTCGAGCAGCTAGGCAAGGACAGTGACAGCCTGCTGCACCACACCTGCAAGGGGATCCCCAAGGAGCAGATCGCGCTGCCCGGACCGGACTTCGTCGAACGCGTCTTCGTCCAGTCCGATCGCAGCCCCCAGGTGCTGGTCAACCTGCAGCGGCTGTTCGGCACGGGACGCCTGGCGAACACCGGCTACCTGTCGATCCTGCCGATCGACCAGGGGATCGAGCACTCGGGCGCGGCGTCCTTCGCGCCGAACCCGATCTACTTCGATCCGGAGAACATCGCCAAGCTGGCGCTCGAGGGCGGCTGCAACGGCGTCGCCAGCACGCTCGGCGCGCTCGGTGCCGTCGCACGGCGCTACGCCCACAAGCTGCCGCTGATCCTCAAGATCAACCACAACCAGCTGATGACCTATCCCAACACCTTCGACCAGGTGCTCTTCGCCGACGTCGACCAGGCCTGGAACATGGGCGCGGCGGCGGTGGGCGCGACGATTTACTTCGGCTCGGAGGAGTCGAACCGGCAGATCGTCGAGATCTCGGAGGCCTTCCACCACGCGCACGAGCTGGGGCTGGCGACCATCCTGTGGTGCTACCTGCGCAACCCGGGCTTCACCAAGGACGGCGTCGACTACCACACCGCCGCCGACCTGACCTCGCAGGCCAATCACCTCGGCGTGACGATCCAGGCCGACATCATCAAGCAGAAGCTGCCGACGACCAACGCCGCGGGCTTCAAGGCGCTGAACTTCGGCAAGACGCACGCGAAGGTCTACAGCGAGCTGAGCAGCGAGCACCCGATCGACATGGTGCGCTGGCAGGTCGCGAACTGCTACATGGGTCGCATGGGCCTGATCAACTCCGGCGGCGCGTCGAGCGGCGCAGGCGATCTGGCCGAGGCCGTGCGGACCGCGGTGATCAACAAGCGTGGCGGCGGCATGGGCCTGATCTCGGGCCGCAAGGCCTTCCAGCGCCCGGTCGCCGAGGGCATCGCGCTGCTGAACGCGATCCAGGACGTCTATCTGGCCAAGGAAATCACGGTAGCGTAGGCAGGCCGATCAGCCGCGCCTGGTCGCTGGCGATCAGGCGCGTCGGCACGATGCGGTTGCCCAGCGCGACCGTGGCGGCCGTCGTGCTGGTGACCCGCAGGTAGTTGTCCGTCAGTCCCCGCCAGCGGCGTCCCGCGCCCCCTTCCACCAGCTCTCCTGACCCCTCCCACAGCACCGGTCGGGTGCTCCCGACCCAGCGCGCGAGCTCGGCGCGCACCAGCGCCTGGCCGAGCGCGCGGAGCTGGGCGCAGCGCTCGTGGACCACCCTCGGTGGCACGCGCTCGGGAAACCCGGCCGCCGCGGTGCCTGGGCGCGCGGAGAAGGGAAAGACGTGGAGGTGCGTCGGCGCGAGCTGCTCGCAGAGCGCCAGCGTCTGCGCGAAGTCCTCGTCGCGCTCGCCGGGGAAGCCGACGAGCAGGTCGGTGCTGAGCACGAGGCCGGGAATGGCCCGGCGCGCGGCGTCGATCAGGCGCCGATAGCTCGCGCCGTCGCCGCGGCGGGCCATTCGTCGCAGCAGGCGATCGGAGCCGCTCTGCAGCGGCAGGTGCAGGTGCGGGCAGAGGCGCGGGTCCTGCCACAGCGCCCAGAGGGGCGCGGGCAGCGCCCACGGTTCGAGCGAGGACAGGCGCAGGCGCGGCAGGCGGGTGCCCTCCAGCACGGCGCGCACCAACGCGTCGAGCTGCCGGCCCGGTGCTTCGTTCCAGCCGCCGAGGTGGACCCCCGTCAGCACGGCCTCCTGCCAGCCGGCCTCCGCCAGGGCCGCGACCTCGGCCACGACGGCGGCCGAGGTCAGGCTGCGTTCGCGGCCACGCGCCAGCGTCACGACGCAGAAGGCGCAGCGGTGCCGGCAGCCGTCCTGGACCTTGACGAAGGCGCGCGTGCGCTGGCGCCGCGGACGGGCGGCGAAGCTGAGCCCTGAGGCGTGCGCCGGGTCGGGCGCGGTCGGCGCCCCCGGCCAGCGCTGGCGCAGCAGCTCGGGCAGCCGATCCTTCTCGGCGTTGCCCACCCGCAGCGTGTTCGCGGGTACCTCGCCCAGGGCCGCGAGGTCGATCGTCGCGAGGCAGCCCGTCAGCACGAGCGCCGCGTCGGGGCACTCCTGGCGCAGGCGCTTCACGGCTTGGCGCGACTTGCGCGCCGCCTCGTCGGTCACCGCGCAGGTGTTGAGCACGACGACCTCCGCGCCGCGCGCCTGCTCGAGGACGGTCCAGCCCTCGGCCCGCAGCGTCCAGCTCCAGCGCTGGAGCTCGGCCTCGTTGAGGCGGCAGCCCAGCGTGCTGAGATGGATGCGTCGGGTCATGGTGGGCGGAGGGGGCCGTGGAGGCCCGCCGGGCGTGTCGGTGGCGTCACCGCGGCGCCGTGGCCCTCGGCTGGAGCGCTAGCAGCTCGGCGGGGAAGGCGCGCACGCCGTAGCTCGCGTCGAGGCAGACCAGCTGCACCTGCGCGGCGCAGACCAGCTCGTCGCCCCGCAGCAGCCGTTGATCGACGCAGAGCCGATACTCGCTGCGTGGCGGATCGAAGCGCGTCAGCACGCGGCAGACCTCCCCGAGGCGGGCGGCGCGGCGAAAGGTGACCTCGAGCTTGTAGACCGCGAAAAGATACCCAGCCGCGTTCCAGTCGGCGATCGGGCGCTCGAGGGCGGCTCCGATCAGCTCGGTGCGGCCGCGCTCGAAGAAGCGCAAATAGCTCGCGTGATAGACCAGCCCGAGGCAATCCGTGTCCTCGTAGTAGACCTTGATCGCGAGCTCCCCCTGCGGTGGCGCGCCGGCCGTCCCTCTGGCTGCCATCCCTATTTCTTCCGCCATCGATCGAGCAGGCCTTCCTTCTTGGCGCCGCCTTCCTTCTCGCCGCGCATGCGAATCAGCCGCATGCGACGCTGGGCGTCGACGTGGTCGGGCTTGATCTCCAGCGCGCGGTTGAGCGCCGCCACGGCCCGCTTCTCCTCGCCCAGCGCCAGATAGGTCTCGGCGAGGAAGTAGTTGATCTCGGCGTTCTTGGGCGACAGCTCGAGCGACTCGAGCAGCATTTGCTTGATTTGGGGCAGCGCGGCGGCCTTGTCCACCTGGGGGTCGCAGAAGGTGGTCCAGGCGATCCACGCCAGGTGCTCGCCCTCGCGGCTGCTCAGGCGCCGCGCCTCCATGAACTGCTCCAGCGCCTTGGCGAACTGCTTCTTGCGGAAGGCGACGGTGCCACGCTGGAAGCAGAACTCGGCCTCGAGCGCGTCGCGCGCTTCGTCCTTTGCTCCGGCCGGCTGCTTGAGGTTTTCCTCGTAGGCGCTGCGCGCCTTGGCGTCGGCGAGCACCGTGTAGGCCTCGTTGATCCGGCGGAACAGCTCCTCCGCCTGCGGCGCGAGGTCGCGCAACCCGAGGCCCAGGACGCGATCCGGGTGGAACTGCTTGGCCAGCGTGAAGTAGGCATCACGGACCTGGGCGGCGCTGGCCGAGGGTGCCAGCTTCAACACCTCGAAGTGCGTCTTGCCGGTGACGGCGGTGCTCGCCCGCTCGATCAGCTCGCGCAGCTCGCGGGCCGCCTGCTGCTGCTTGGGGCCACCGCCGCCGTCGCGCGCGCCGGCGCGCGGTGACGCGCCGCCCGCCGGTGGTCTGGCTCCGGGCGCGGTCGTCGGGGCGACGCTCTTCGCTGGGGCGGCGCCGGCCGGGCCCGGTCGCGGCACGGTGTAGACGCCCGCAGCGTTGGGCTGCGGCGGCGCCGGAGAGGCACCGGGCGCGGTGCTGCTGGCGGCAGGGGCCCCCGGGGCCGCTTGCGCGCCAAATTGTCCGGCGAGCGCGACGAGATCGGGCACCGAGCTGGAGCGCTGCGGACCGGTGGCGTCCAGCCGATCGCGGCGGGCCGCCGCGGTGGGATCGTGCGGGGGTCGCGCGCCTTGGGCGGGCAGCGCCTCCTCCTGGCCCAGGACCAGCGCTTCGGTGACCCACAGCACGTAGAGCAGCATCTCGGTCTCGACGCGCCCGAGGTTGCTGATCTTGGCCAAGCGGGCCACGGGCAGCGCGCCGCGCTCGAGCAGGCTCAGCAGCGTGCCCTGCTCCTTGTCGAAGCCGTAGCGCGGCAGCCGCTCCGCGGCGTCGGGGCGCAGCAGCACGGTGGCGTGGGCGAGCTTGCCCAGCTCGCCGGCGAGCTGCTCGGGGCCGAACGCGTTGCGCACGCCGTTGTGAATCATCCAGAGCGGATCGACGCGCACGTGCGCGGCCTCGGCGTGCAGGCCGAAGTCATGCTCGCCGCTGAAGAGCCGGAAGGGGACCCCACGGTAGGAGAACACTCGGTTGAGCTTGCGCCGCAGCTGGAGCTGCAGGCTCTGCACCAAGCGCTCCTCCGTGATCGCGCCCATGCGCAGCAGGATCTGCCCGTAGAGGGCGCGGCCCTCGGCATACTCCACCAGCGAGCGCTCGAACTGCTCGCCGGTGATCCAGCCGTTCTCCAGCAGCACGCGGCCGAGCAGGTCCTCGGTCGTCGGCAGGTCGGCGTGGACCGGGACACCCTCGCGGAAGAAAATCTTGGCGGTGCCGCCCTCGGCGCGATCGAGCTCGAGGCGGCCGATCAGCGCCCGCTTGAAGAGGTAATAGAGTAGCCGCGGCAGCGGATAACGCTGCAGGTCACCCTGCACATCTGGGGTCGCATCAGGCTGCGGCTCCACCGCGAACATCCCTTTCGGCGTGATTCCTTTTGGAGGGTCCCATTGTCGGGTGACAATCGCGGGCATGTCAAACCAACCAGCCCCGTCCGCGCGCGCTCCTGCTCCCGCACGGGTGGCCGTCGCGGCGATTCGCGCCGACGATCGCCTGGCGGTGCTGAACGCCACCCGAGGCGTCCAATTGGCCCAGGGGGTGGTGCTGGCCCTGACCGTCTGGCGGCGGCTGCGCGGGCTGATCGGGCGGCCACCGCTGGCGGCGGGCGAGGGGCTGCTGTTGCGGCCCTGTGCGGCCGTTCACGGCGCGTGGATGCGGGTGGCGATCGACGTCATCTTCCTCGACGCCGCGGGTCGGGTGGTGGGTCTCGTCACCCCGCTCCGGCCGTGGTCACAGTCGGGCTACTGCCGCGGGGCCTGCGCGGCGCTCGAGCTGCCGGCCGGGACCGTGCTGTCCGGCGGCACGGTGGTCGGTGACGAGGTGGTGTTCCTGCGGTCGGAATGTTAACCTCGGCGCCCTCGTCATGAGCTCGTCTTTCCCCCTCGAAGGGTTGCGCGTCCGGATCGCCGGCGAGACGGATCGCGGCCGCAAGCGCGCCCACAATGAAGACATGCTGCACCTGCCCGTCGATGAGCGGGTGGTGCTGGTCGCCGACGGGATGGGGGGCCACGCCTGCGGTGACGTGGCCAGCCGGCTGGCGGTGGAGACCGTCGCGGCCCACTTGCGCGCGACCGTGGACGAGCAAGACGCGACCTGGCCCTTCCACTACGACCGCGAGCGGCGACGGCACGAGAGCCGGCTGGTGACCGCGATTCGGCTGGCCAACGCCGAGATCTTCCAGGCCGCGCGGCGCGACAGCGCGTTGCGCGGCATGGGGACGACGCTGGTGGCCGGGTTGTTCTGCGACGAGGAGATCGTGCTCGCGCACGTCGGCGACAGCCGGATCTATCGGCTGCGTGACGGCTGCCTGCGGCAGCTGACCGAGGATCACTCGCTGCTCAACGACTACATCCGCATGAAGCGGATCGACCGTCGTGACGCCGAGCGCTTCCCGCAGAAGAACGTGATCGTGCGCGCCCTGGGGATGAAGGACGCGGTCGGCGTCGACACCCGGCGTGAGCTGACGCGCCTCGGCGATCTCTATCTATTCTGCTCCGATGGGCTGTCGGGCATGCTCAAGGACCCCGTGCTGGAGCAGACCCTGCTGGCCGAGGACGACCTCGACCGCTGCTGCGAGCGGCTGATCGCCCTGGCCAACGAGGCCGGCGGCACGGATAACATCACGGTGGTGCTGGCGCGTCTCGAGCCGGCGTGAGCAGCAGCAACAGGTGCTCGAGATTTCCCTTGGGGCCGGCGATCGGCGCGTCGAGCCCGCCGACCACGGTCAGTCCGTTGGCCCGCGCCCACTCGGCGATCCCCTCGATCGCGCGCGCGCGCGTGGCCGGGTCGCGCACCACGCCGCCGTGACCGACGCCCCCGCGGCCGGCCTCGAACTGCGGCTTGACCAGGGCGACGATCGGCGCCGCCGCTGCCAGGCAGGCGACGATCGCCGGTAACACCAGCCGTAGCGAGATGAACGAGACGTCGACCGTCGCCAGCGTCGGCGGCCATCCCGCCGCCGGGTCGAGCCGCGCTTGCAGCAGCTCGACCGTGAGCTGGCGGGCGTTGGTGCGCTCGAGCACGGTGACCCGGGGGTCTTGGCGCAGCTTCCACGCGAGCTGGCCGTAGCCGACGTCGATCGCCACGACGTGGCGCGCGCCGCGCTGCAGCAGGCAGTCCGTGAAGCCGCCGGTCGAGGCGCCGACATCGAGCGCCAGGCGGTCGCCGCAGTCGACGCCGAAGTGGTCGAGCGCGGCGGCGAGCTTCAGGCCGCCCCGCGAGACGAAGGGCAGCGGCTCACCGCGCAGCCTGAGCTCGGCCTCGAGCGGGACCGCGGTGCCGGCCTGGGCCACGACGCGATCGTCGACCAGCACCTGGCCGGCGGCGATCAGCGCCTGGGCGCGCGAGCGGCTGGGCGCGAGGCCGCGCGCCACACAGAGCAGATCGAGGCGTTCGCGTGCCATCAGGCCTGCCCTTAGCGTGGTGCCGCCGTCGGATCGGCGTCGAGCTCGACGGGGACGATTTGCGACGGCGTCACGACGACGCGACGCGCCGAGTGCCGCAGGTGGGCCTCCGGCCAGACGACGGCCTCGGCGACGCTGACGCTCTCGTGCACCTGGGCACCCGCGCCCAGCACCACGGCGGGACCGACCCGCGCGCCCGCGCCGACGACCGCGCCCCTCCCGATCAGCACCGGCTCGACCAGAGTGCTGCCGCGCTCGAGCACGGCGCTCGGGTCGACGCCGCGTACCGGCCCCGGTCGCGGCGCGGTCGGGGCGGCGCCAGCCAGCAGGTTGAGGTTGCCCTGGAGGTAGCGGGGGATCGTGCTGTGCTCGTAGAAGTAGCCGCGATG